>Ga0207694_10000019_pt1 | contig 312382 bp, 319 predicted proteins | sample KBSC34metaG_FD_184353 | JGI IMG/M metagenome (GOLD analysis project Ga0207694, IMG submission 184353) | Corn rhizosphere microbial communities from Kellogg Biological Station, Michigan, USA - KBS C3-4 metaG (SPAdes) (version 2) | ecosystem: Host-associated > Plants > Roots > Rhizosphere >... | reverse complement strand
GGTGCCCCCGGTGTTGCTGGTCGCTCTGACCGCGCCGACGTTGGCCCTGGATGCGGTCGATGGCTGGGTCGCCCGCCGCACCTCGAGCGAGAGCGCGGTCGGTGCTCGCTTCGACATGGAGGCGGATGCGTTCCTGATCCTCGTGCTCAGCGCCTACGACGTGCGGATCGTCGGCGCGTGGATCCTGGCCATCGGCCTGATGCGGTACGCGTTCCTCGCGGCGGGCCTGCTGTTCCCGTGGATGCTCGCTCCGCTGCCATTCCGGTACTGGCGCAAGGTCGTCGCGGCCGCGTGCGGTGTCGCGCTGCTGCTGGTGGCATCCGGGCTCCTGCCCTCGCCGGTCGACGTGCTGGTGGGCGCGATCGCGCTGGGGCTGCTCATCGAATCGTTCGGGCGGGACGTCATCTGGCTGGTCCGGGTGAACTCTTCGCGGCGCTCCCTCGTGTACACGCCATGACCGCAACCACGATGTCCGCACCCAGCCACGGCGCCACCAGGGTTTTGAAAGTCCTGAGCGCCCTCCTTCTCCTCGTTGTCGGTGGTATCCACCTCTTCCTCGTCTTCGACGGCGTCGGCGGCACGCTCGGCGTGCTGTTCGTGCTCAACGCCGTCGCCGCCGTCGTGCTCGCGATCGGCATGCTGGCACTCCGCGGTCGGCTGCTGTCGCTCGCCACGGTGCTGAGCCTGCTGTTCCTGCTCGCGAGTCTCGGCTCGCTGCTGCTGGCTCTGACCGTCGGTCTGTTCGGCATCCACGAGGTGTGGGGGTTCACGCTCGTTCCCGAGACCGTGATCGCCGACGTGATCGGCATTGTGGTGCTCGCGATCACGACGGTCGTAGTGCTCCGCAAGCCGCGCGCGGCCTGAGCCGAATCGGGGGGTCAGGCCGCGCGTCGTCGGGCAGCGACTCGTCAGGCCGCGCGTCGTCAGGCGGCGCGTCGTCAGGCTGCGAGGTGGAACGTGCTCGCGAAGCGCCCGAGCAGCTCGCCGGGGCCGCGAAGCAGTTCGATCGCGCCAGTGGCGATCGCGCGGTCCGGGGTGAGCTCGCCCGAGATCAGACGATGGATGCCCGGCCCAGCCGCGAAGGCGAGGTCGACAGCCGCGTCGGCCGGGTCCGCGCCGCGCCGCACCTCGAGCGCCGGCCCGTCCACCCGCACCAGGAGGTCGACGCCGCCGACCCGCGCGCCGTACGCCGTGGCCGGAAGGCTCTCGGCCACCGACGCGCGGAAGGCGGCGCGCAGATCCATCGTCATCGAGTCGGGCGTGATGATCTGCTCGTCGCGCGGTTCGCCCATCGCCTTGAAACCCCAGGCGCCGAAGGCGAGAACGACCGGCTCGAGCTCGCGGCCGTAGGGCGTGAGCTCGTAGACGATGACGCGCGAGCGCGGCGCCCGACGGATCACCCCTGCCGCCTGGAGCTCCTTGAGCCGCGCCGCCAGGATGTTGCTCGGGATGCGCGGCAACCCCGCGGCCAGCTCGCCGTAGCGGCGTGGCCCGATGAGCAGGTCGCGCACGATCAGCAGGGCCCAGCGCTCGCCGACGAGTTCGAGGGCGCGCGTGACGCCCCCGTACTCCCCGTAGTCGCGGGCGGCCATCTGCTCGGGGTCCGCCGGCTCAGGCCTGCTGGTTCGCGAAGGCCTCGGGTCCGACCTCGGCGGCCTTCGGGTCCATCCATCCGAAGTCGACGACGTTGCCGTCGGGGTCGGTGAGGCCGCGCTGGTACATGAAGCCGTAGTCGGCCGGCTCGCCGACCTCGGCACCGCCCGCGGCGACGCCTGCCGCAATGGCCGCGTCGACGGCCTCACGGGTGTCGACGAAGATCGAGGTGCCGGCGGTGGGGTGCACCTTCGGGTCCCCGAGCTCGAGTTCGGTCATGGTCTGGTAGAACTCGCGGGTCTGCACCATGAAGTAGCTGTGGCCGTCCTCCACGACGACGCAGGCCGCATTGTGGTCGGTGAACAGCGGATTGATGGTGAAGCCGAGCGCCTCGTAGAACGCCTTGGCGCGGTCGAGGTCGGTTACGGCGAAGTTGACGAACATGCCCGTCACGGTCATCGTGGGCTCCTTGGTGTGGGTGTCGATGTGGTGAAGACCACACTTGCAAAAAACAAGTAGCACGTCAAGTGTCGAGTCAGGTTCCGGCGTCCCTCGCGACTGCTAACCTGCGCTCGTGCCGCTGGACCTCGCGCAATGGACCGATTTCTTCATCCTGGTCGGCACCGGCTCCGCCACCCTGGCCGGGCTGGTGTTCGTCGCGCTGACCATCAACCTGCGCGGCGTGGCGCGCGATGCGACCCACCGCTACCGGGCCATCAACATGCTCACCGGTTTCGCCTCGATCTTCCTGCTGAGCGCCCTGGTGCTGATGGGTCACCAGCCCCTGGCCGCCGTGGGCATCGAGTGGCTCGTCGTCGCCGTGCTGGCTCTCACGATCAACACCTACGGTTACGTGCAGGCCTTCCGGTTGCGAAGCAGCCTGTACGCGCTGACGCTCATCCGCATCATCGGCGGGACCATCTGCTACCTCGGTCAGCTCGCGGGAGCCGTCCTGCTGGTGGTGGGCATTCCGTCGGGCATCTACGTCGCGGCGATCTCGACGGTCGCCACCTTCGTCTACCTGATCTCGGGATCGTGGCTGCTGATCCTCGGGACGATCCAGACGGCAGATACCCAGCCCTAGTCCGCGTCGGCCCTAGTCGGCGTCGCGAACGGGAAGCGCGCGAGCGAGCACCGGAACCGCGACACCGACCACGACCAGGTGCATGAGCCCGAGCGCGACGGCGCCCGTCAGCGTCGTGCCCGGGATGAACTGCCACACCGCCAGCGCGGCAGGCGCGAGGAGCGAGAGCAGCGTCCCGACCGGGACGAGCACGCGCAGCAGCGTCACCGGCCGCGGGGAGCGCGCACGGATGATCGCCCATCCGACGGTGGCCGCCACGAATCCGAGGAGCACGAACGGCAGGTAGATCAGCGGCTGGAGGGCGGGCAAGCCGTCCGCCCCGACGGCGCGCGCGACGAGAGCGATGACCGTGGTCGCGGCTGCCGCGGTCAGCGCGCCGGCGGTGAGCAGGAGGCCGACCCGGCGGGTCGAGGATGCCGCGGCCGGGCGACTGGTCGAGGTGGTGGTGACGGTGGTGACCATGGCAATGCTCCGTTCGGATGACGGCCGACGGGATGCCGACCTGCTGATTGGACGCTACGGACAGCCCCGTCCGGCCACCTACTCCCGCCCGCGTAACCTCTCGTCGCCGCTAGGAGTACGCCGGCTCACCGCCGGCTCACCGCCGGCTCACCGGCACGATCGTCGAGTCGAAGTCGATGTGGTGCCCCTGGAGCCACGCCAGGCCGCGGCCGCCGTCCTTCGCCCCCGCCCGGAAGATGCGGGGCAGGATGAGGTCGCGGATCACCCGCATGACAGGCCCGGCCGCCTTATCCGCCGACGCCTTGTGCCCGTTCTTCACGATGCGCTCCACACGCTCGCGGCGCAGCGACTCGAAGGTCGCGAACGCCGAGCCGGTGTCGGGGCAGTCGCGCAGGCACTGCGCCAGGATGACGGCATCCTCGAGCGACATCGACGCGCCCTGCCCGGCCGCCGGCGAGGTCGCGTGCGCGGCGTCGCCGATCACGATCATCCGCGATCCGTCGTGCCAGTGCTTCACGACCGGCATGTCGTAGGTCGTCCAGCCCGTGATCGGGCCGGGCGCCACATCGATGATCTCAGATGCCGGGCCGGCATCCCCGTCCATCAGGGCGTGCAGCCAGCCGCGCCACTCGGCGTCGGTCATGCGCGCGAGCACGCCCGGAGCCGGCTGCTTCTTCATCGGCGGATTCGCGAACCAGATGGTCCCGCCGTCGGGGGCGTTCATCCAGGCGAAGAAGCAGCGCGTGCCGAACTGCATTCGGAACTCCTCGGGTGGCGCGTCGACCGTGAGGCCCGGGATGAATCCGCCGGCGTTGAGCACCGGCACGTACCGCGGGGCCGGCGCCGAGGGGTCGATCAGCCGCCGCGTCAGGGAGTGGATGCCGTCGCATCCGATCAGGATGTCGCCGGTCGCCTCGGTGCCATCCTCGAACCGGGCGATCACCCCGGCTCCGGTGCTGCGCGCATCCACCATCCGCATGCCGTGATGAACGGGCACGCCGTGATCGCGCGCCATGTCGGCCAGGGCCACGAACAGCTCGGCGCGCGGCATCATCCGCGAGGTGAGCCCGTCGGGGCGGCGGAAGGCCATCGGCAGCCTGCCCAGCAGTCGCCCCTTGCCGTTGACGAAGCTCATGGAGTCGACGCGGTAGCCGATCGACTCGATCCGCTCGCCTTCGCCGATGGCCCGCAGGGCATCCAGCCCATTTGCCTGGAAGTTCAACCAGGAGCCGCGCTGATCGGCATCCGCCGGCAACTGCTCGAAGATCTCGGCCTCCATGCCGATCTTGCGCAGAGCCACCGCGAGCGTGGGTCCGGCGATTCCCCCGCCGATGATCAATGCCTTCATGAAAACTGCCTCTCGTGTATTGTTTGACTGTCAAACAAGTATGGACACGAGGTATCTTGAATGTCAAATGATTTGACGATCAAATCACTGGCGGTCGGGCGCGCACTCCAGCGGTACCAGTCGGTCGTCGACGACTTCGACCGCGAGATGGCACGGATCCTCGGTGTGAACGGCACCGACGTCCGCTGCCTCGAACTGCTGATCGCCGGTTCGGGCGACGAGATCACTCCTCGCGACATCGCCGCTCACCTGAACCTGACGGCGGGCAGTGTCACGACCATGCTCGACCGACTCGAGCGCGTCGGCTACGTCACGCGCTCCCGGCACGCCGGCGATCGGCGCAAGGTGCTCGTCGAAGCCACCCCGCGCGTTACGGACCTGGCCTGGTCGATGATGAGCCCGATGCTCGACGACGCGAACAGCGAGGTGATCGCGCGCTTCACGGCCGAGCAGCTCGACACGATCGAGCAGTTCGTCACCCGCGCGACCGAGGTGCAGCAGAGGCACGTGGAGCGCCTGCGCGAGCGGGCGGCCGTGAGCTGAGCGCCGTCAGCTGACCGGCGTCACCTTCGAGGCGGTCTTCGGGTTGTGGGCGTTGTCGGCGAGGTCGAGTCCGGCGTTGGTGCTGGCCCGCGCCATCATCTCCTCCGCCTGCTTGGCGTCGAGCTCGGGACGTTTGTTGCCCTGGTACTCGAAGACCAGCTCGAGGTAGGGATGGATCCAGATCGAGCGCCGCCCGCTCCCCTGCGAGGGGGACTCCGTCCAACTCAGAACGAAGCCCTCGTTGCGTCGAACCTTGCTGATCACGACGGCCTGCAGATGCGCGAGCAGGCGATCCTCCACCTCGATGTGCATGCCGCGCGCGCCGTAGATCAAACGTCCCATGGTGGATTTCTACCCGATCCCGGGTCGCATAGGAAACCACCACCTGGCCGAGAGTGCAAGCCCGCGCGTTTCGCGGGCGCCCATCCCTATGCTCGGCGCATGTCGATCACCCTGTACATCGCCGGCGGATCGTTCGACCTCGCGGACCGCTACTCAACGGATGAGGTGCTCACCAGCCTCGACTCCGACCATCAGGGGCGCCTGAGCTTCGACCTGATCGGAGGCGACCAGATCCTCATGCACGTTCCGGTGGGATGCGACTGGCTGGTGCGTTCCCCCTCTGACGACTGACACGTCGCGGCGCCGCGTCACGGCGCTTCGTCGATGGTCGTCTCGTCGACCAGCTTCTTGACGACCTCTCCCGGAACGTCCTGACTCGCCCGCGCGACGGCCTCCTGCTCCTGCTTCACCTCGACCCGCGCTGCCTGCCAGGCCGACCAGTGGCCCGAGACCAGAGCCCACAGCGAGAGCGCCGACACGAAGGTGACGCTGTTGAGCCAACCCAAGGCGAACGACAGCGGGATCATCAGAATCCAGAAGATGGTCAGCCAGCCGTTCACCCGCCGCATGAAGACGGGGTCCCCTTGAACGCTCGCCCACAGTGACTTCATTTCCCAGCCCTTCTCGTCAGCCCAATCGCCGGATGATGCCACGGCGGCTCCGGCGAGTATCTTCCCGTGGCCGCATCAGCGTCGCGCGGCACCTGTGCGAACACTCATCCTGTGAGCCGGTAAGACGGAGGTGATATTCAGGTGTCAACGGGGCCGCGCTCTGCGACTCTGGAGCGATGTCGAATCCGTCAGCGCCGGCCCGTCGAACGCTCCTCGACCGCGTCTTCGACGTCGGGGTCATCATCAAGGGCTTCGATGGAGCGGTGGAGCTCATCGTGGGGCTCCTGCTCCTCCTCGCCCCGCAGGCGATCGACGCGGTTCTCGACTGGATCGCGGGACGGGCCCGGGCCGAAACCTCGCGGGCCGGCGAGTTCGTGGCGACCGTCGTCGGCCACGCCGACGCCCAGCTCGCGGGAGGCGGCACCGGCTTCTTGATCGCCTTCCTCATCGCACACGGGGTGATCAAGCTCGCGCTCGTCTACGCCCTGCTTCGCCGCATCATCAAGGCCTATCCCTGGGCGATCGGCATCCTGATCGCCTTCCTCGCGTACCAGCTGTTCGTTCTGGTCACAGCGCCGTCACTGGGCCAGGTGCTGTTCTCGGTGCTCGACGTCATCATCATCGTGCTCGTCTGGCGTGAGTACCGCGAGCTGCGTCGCGCCGGCGACCGCTAACTCAGTGCCCGCTGCTCGAGGTGGGATCCCAGATCTTCCAGAGCGCGTCGGCCAGCGGCCAGCGCGGCGAGGTGTGGCCGTTGCACATGACGACGATGGTCGTCAGGCGATCGTGGGAGACGGCGAAGGAGGTGACGTAGCCACCGATGCGGCCCGCATGGTTCAGGCCGCCCTTGGCCTGGATGTAGATGCCCGCCCCGTACTTCTGGTTGTCGCCCTCGCCGTCGTCGACCGCTCCTACCGCGAAGTCCGGGCCGATGATGGTGCCCGCCCGGTACTGATCGCCCCACCTGGCCAACTCGGACGGCGTGGTGACGATGCCGCTGTACCCGTATGCGGTCCATGCGGGCTGCTGGAGCTGCAGGTCGTCGTCGTACGACAGCGCCACGTCGGGGGCGATGATCGCGGGCGCGACGACCATCTTCAAGCCGAGCGGCGTGAAGATGTGATCGCCCAGGAACTGCGGCAGCGGCGTGCCACTGACCCGCCCGACCACCTCGGCGAGCAGCACGTAGTTGGAGTTCGAGTACTCGAATCCGGTGCCCGGCGAGAGCTTCTTCTCGCGGCGGATGGCGTTGACCGTCGTCTGCTGGTCGGCAGGCTGGCCGAAGCCGATGCCCTGCTGGGCGAGCACGACCCAGTAGTCGGGGATGTGGCTCGTGTGGTGCATGAGCTGCTCGAGGGTGATCGTCGCGCCCCACGCGGGCAGCCCGTCGACGTACTTCGCGATCGGATCACCGAGCTTCAGCTTGCCCTGGCGCTGGAGCATCAGGATCGCGGTGGCGGTGAACTGCTTCGACAGCGACGCCATGTCGAAGCGGGTGGTCGTGGTGTCCGGAGTCTTCGTGGCGAGATCGGCGAGACCGGCGGCCCCCGCCCACACGACGCGACCCAGCCGCGCGACCGCAGCCGAGCATCCGGGCTGGCCCGCGTTCACCAGGGTGGCGATCGTGTGATCACTCTTCGCCTTCTTGGCGGCGAGCGCGGCATCGCGCGCGGCGGAGGCGGCGACGGGACGGTGGGCGGCCTCACGCGTCGGGATCGGAGCGAGGGCGACCGCGACGACGACGCCGAGGACGACGACTGCCGCGACAGCAGCCAGTGCCCAGCCGATCACCCGCCGCGACGACGTCACCGCCCTACGCTAGCTGCTCGGAGACAACCCAGGCCGCGAGCGCGGAACGGCTGGTCATTCCCAGCTTGCGAAGGGCCGCGCTGACGTGTTGCTCCACCGTGCGCTCAGACAGGTGCATCCGCGCGGCGATCGAGCGATTCGACTCCCCGGTCGCGACCATCCTGGCCACCTCGAGCTCGCGCGGCGAGAGCGGGCCGCCTCGACGCATCAGCCGATCCCGCTGGTCGCGCGCTCGGCCGGCGTACCACGGGGCGTTCATTCCTTCGGCCTGCCGCTCCGCTTCGTCGAACCAGTGCAAGGCCGATGCGCGGTCGCCGAGGAAGACGCACAGTTCTGCGAGGGGGAGACTCACCGGGCCGCCGTAGGGCGTTGTCGCCCCGACGGTGATGTGCTGGAGCGAATACGGCTCCAACGCCTGTCGAAGCCACATCGCGCTGGCACGGTCATCGGCGACGATCGCATTCTCGGCGTAGCCGCACATCGCGAGCAGCCATTCGGCCATGTCTTTGGGCATCGCCTCCAGATGGGGCGCGATCGCTCGCCAGATGGCATTCGATTCATCGGTTCGTCCCAGGCCGATAAGCACGCTCGCGCGCCACCCTTGCGCATAGAACGGCGCCCCGGCGAGAGCCTTCCGCACTTCTGTCTCGATCTCGTCGAGCCGGTCGCCGGTTCGCTGCGCATACGCGGAGCGGACGATGAGCGCCATCCATTCCACCTGGTCGACTCCGGCCTCTCCACCCAGCCGAGTCATCTCAGCGATCAACTCGGGGACGTCAGAGAGACGGTCTTCGAGGAGCGCCAGGTTTGCTTTCACGCTGGCGAGTCGCCACTGCCAGACCGGCGCGGGATGTCGGGAGACGACCGCCGCGAACTCGATGAGCTCGGCGTCGAAATCCACCCGACGTCCCGACTGCAACAGCGCGTCGAGCCGCCAGAGCCGTCCCCATGCAGAGAGCTCATCATCGAAGGCCTCCGCCCCCAGTTCGACGATCCGGCTCGCGATGGTGAGCCGCGCCTCCACGTCGTCGGGTCCCCGCGCGGCTGCGTGCGCCGCCTGCAGGTTCACGAACTGACGCTCGGCCTCCTCAGGGTCGAGTCGCTCACCCGAGCCCGGCGGTGCGGACCAGGGCGACGACAGAGCCCCGAGTTGGCCGGTGACCAGCCTGGTCAGTTCGGCATCGTCCTCGCCGAGCAGACTCAGCGCCTCAAGACAGAGGGCCCGCCGCGACGACGTGAGGGCGTAGCCGTTGATGGTCGGTCCCTTCAGGGCGGTCGCGGCGCGCGCCATGAGGCGTCCGTCTTGCAGACGGCGCGCGATCGCCGCGGCCTCGACCGAGGCGCGCCAACCGTCTGAGAAGCGACCGTCACGGGACTGCCGACGAGCCTCGACGATCAGCTTCTCGGCTCGTGCGAGATCCCATGCCCGATCGTTGGGGGCGTCAGCCTCTGGGATGCTCATGTCCCGCCTCCACCGCAGCACTACGTGGTTTCACGGATGTCCGCAGATCGCCACAATCGTACTGTTTGGTCTCGTGAACGTCTCAGAAGCGCAAACCCGATTCGACTGGAAACTCGGCGTCATCGGCGGAATTGCCGGTTTGGCGTGGGGTGCCGGCTTCCGCTCCTTCATGTGGCAGATCAGCCCGACGCCTCACGTCAACTGGGCAGGGACGTTTCTCGGCATTCTGCTGCCGGGTGCCGTGACGGGCACCCTGATCGGCATCGCCGAGGCGAGGCGGCGTGCGAAGCGACTGCGGGGTCTGCGCTGGTTCGCTCTCGCCCCGGCCGCGTTCGCGATCGCGCCGATGCTCTCGTCTCCGGATTTCTTTCGGATCCTCGTGACCACCGGCCTGGGAGGCGGCGCGATCGGTGTCGCGGTGTTAGCAGTCGCCGGTGGCTTCTCGCTGGGAACCGGTCCACTCTGGGCACGGATCGTGACGGGCGTCCTTGCGGTGGCGCTCCTCGTCGGAGTCACGCTGACCGTGCCCTTCATCGGCGGCCCTTCGCTCGCCCTCACCACGGCTCGAGGGGCGTGGGTCGCCGTGCTCGTGGCATCGTTCTTGGCGATCCTGGCGGTCGCGTCGGCGATCCCGTTCCGCCGGATTCCGACTGACGTGTGACTGTGTTGAACGCGGGCGGACCCCGCCGGCTTATTGCCTGGTGGCGATCCAGGTGCCGGCGCCCGCGTCGCGGGTGCCGCACGGCGGAGACTCGTATGTGCCCTGCATGGTCTTCCGGTCGGCCGAGATCGTTCCGGTGAAGGCGATCGCCTCCCCTGCCTGGACGCTTCCGAAGGTGACGTTGCTGCCGCTGACGACGCCCGTGATGCTGCCCGAGGTGGCGCATGCGGAGTTCGCGATGGAGATCGTGCCGGACAGGCTCGTCTGCGTGAGCGTGATGTCGAGGGTGAAGCCGCCCGTCGCGGAGTCACTGCCCAACCACTGCCCCTGCCAGAGGTGTGACCCCTGACTCTCGCTGGGGGTTGGCTTGGGCCGCGGGGGATCGTGATAGACGACGGTGACGAACTCGGAGGCGGTCTCATCGAGGCCGACCTTGACGATCTCAGAGAGCATGCTGTCCAGCGGCTCGCGGATGAAGCCGCTGACGGCGTCGTCGAGGGGCACGATGCCCGTCTTCGGCAGCATCTTGATCAGAAGGTCGAGCACGCTGGTCCGCAGGTCCTCGATCTCTTTGCGGCGGATCCGAACATCGACCCGGACGATGCCGGGATGCGCACCCGAGGCGTTCTCCGCTTGCTCCTTCGGCTCCTGTCCGGTCTGCAGCGTGAGCGTGGCCTCACCGCCGGTGGCCGTGTCTCGCAGGGCGTCCTCGTGGCCGGTGACGTGTGCGAGGTCGATGCCACCGGGCGCGAGCACCAAAGGTGACCAGAAGACTTGGGCCGCTCCCGGCTTCAACGACGGCAGGGTCACATTCGCCAGGTGAGCGCAGGCGGCCAGCTCGGTCGGCCACTCCGTCAATCCTCCGACATCGACCACCGCCTTGACCTCATCGGTGATTGGCGATTGGCCCTCGACGCCCATCGCGGTGCTGGCCTCGGCCGGCACGACGCGCACCGTCCACGACTTGACCGCGTTGAGCACATTCACGACGATCGCGACTACGCCGGCGCCCAGGGCGATGGCGTCGAGGATCGGGGCGAGCGCGAACTTCGCCGCCCCGACGACGATCTGGACCCCGGCCTGGATGGCGAAATTGAGCGCACCGACTGAGAGGTCGACGATCCCCTGCACCAGGCTGTCGAGAAAGGGGATGCCGGTCTTGATCGTGGGTGCCGTGATGCGCAACTCCTTGAGGGTTTGAAGGACGTTGAAGATCACGTCGCTGATCGGGCCCCCGAAGGTCTCACATGGGCCCTCATCGGTTCCGGTGACTGCCCCGGCAGGCTCGACCCTCGGCGTCGAGGCGAGAGCCGTGGTCGATGACGGCGGCTCGCCAAGGGCAGTCGGATTCTGCGCGGCGATCGCCGGCGTGAGCTGGGTTGCGACGTCTGAGACGAAGAGAACTTGGACCAGACCGGGAATGATCAGGTCGCCGGCCCTACGCAGGTCTTGCGGCGCGAGGAGCTGTCTGGCCAATCTGCCCCCGACGGTGTCGGCCTTGTCCGCATAGGCGGCAATCCACTGGGCGGGGCCGGGAGCCCCTGCCGTGGGGCTGGGAACGAGACCGTCGAGCGTCCGGCCACGGGTTCCTGCGTTCGACGTCACCTCGAGGGTCATGTTGCGCAGCTGGGTCTGATTGACGTGAACAGGAGAGGCTGGCCCGGCCACGACGTTCACCGCTGTGCCGTCGTTCGTGTCGACTTCGATGCCGGCCCGGGACAGAACGTCCATCACCGAGGCGATGGCCTGCTTGCCGAACGATCCGAACAGCCGAGCGCCTGGACTCGAGGCTGCCGACGCGGGTGCGTCGGTCGATGTCGCAGGAGTGGAGGGGACACAACCCGACACCAGAATGGCGACGACCAGGAACAGGATGCCCGCGCGTGCGCCTCGGATGAACATGGCCAGTTGCTAGGGCGTCATGAGCTGGCGGGAAGGGTGCATGGTTCGTACTGTAGGGACCGCGGCCACGGTCGGGCATCCGTGGAATCACCCAATCGGAGCGGGCGTCGGACGCGGCTCGTACCCTCGCTCCATGCCAGAGGGTGTCGAGGCGTGGTGGGCGCGCCGGCAGTTCACGCACGACACCGACGTGCCCTTTCCGGTCGGCACCTACCGCGAGGCGTGGGCGCCGTATCCTGCGCTCATCCGGCAGTACCACCCGGAGTTCAACGCGGGCGTCACCCTCACGCAGATCCCGCCGGCGGCCGAGGTGCTGCTGCTCTGGCAGTGCGAGGTCGGGCACTTCTTCGCGGCGACGCCAGGCGAGCAGCGCGCGCGTCCGGGCCGCGAGCGGCGGCGGTCTGCGTGGTGCCCGGAGTGCTCGGTGCAGGCGAAACCGTCGCGGATCCGGCCGGCGCGCGTGCTGCCGCCGCGGGTGCAGCCGGGCGATCCGCGGCCGCCGCGCGCGGCATCCCGGGCGAAACCGCTGTGCGCGAAGACGCCGCAGCTGCCGGTCGGCGAGGCGTTCGCCAGCGAGTGCGCGCCGGCCACGGCATCCGCCGTCGAGGCCCAGCTGCGACAGGACCTCGCCGCGCGCCTCGAGTTCACCCCCGGCGTCAACGCGGTGCGGGTCGCGCGACCGTTCTTCGAGCACCTCGAGGTGTGGCCCGACATCGTGATTCCCGAGCTGCGGATCGCGGTCGAATACGACAGCACCGGCCGGCACGGCCTCGAGCACGTGGGCCCGCGACAGGATGCCGACCTGCGCAAAGACCGTACGCTGCGGTCGGCGAGGTGGGAGGTCGTGCGCATCCGCACCGGACGGCTCGAGAAGCTCGGCCCGTGGGACCTGCAGGTCTCGGGCACCGGCAAGAAGACGCTGGCGGCGCTGCTCGATGCGTTCCGCGCGATCCGGGGCGAGTTGATCGTGGAGGCCTACCGGCGCTGAGCGCCCGCGAGTGCCGCCGCCTCGCTGATCCACCGCGCGTACAGATCCCATGGGTCCCGCCCGCCCGCCAACGCGTCGGCCTGCTCGGCGATCCCCGGCGTCAACCGGAACCACTCCGACGCGCCGAACCGATCGGCCGCGAACTGGGCATGCCGGCGATGCTCGAGGCGGCGATCCCCGCGCTCGAAGGCCAGCACCTCGTCGTGCCAGATCGCCGCGAATCGCTGGCGGGGGTTGGCGGTGGTCCCGATCTTCACGCGATCGCCGTAGCGCAGGTAGTAGACGACGTCGACGCGCGGGGGCGGCACATCGTCATCCGGAACCTCGCCGTACCGCCACTCGCACACCGCGCAGACCCACCCCGACGGGTAGTGGACCCCGAGCCGCGAACCGCAGGCCAGGCACGGCGAGGGCAGGAGGTCGGCGACGCCGTGGGTGTGTGAGCTCCAGTCGGCGGCGACCGCGAGGTGGAGGTCGCACAGCGGCAGGGGTGCGTCGTCCGCCTGGGTTGCGAGGCATCCGGGGATGGAGCAGGTGTCGGTCACTGGTGCTCCTCGAGCAACGGGGTCGACCAGCCCGGATCGCGCCCGAGCTGCGCGGCCCGGCCGACCGACGCCGCGCCGAACTTGTCGTGCAGGGCGTCGAGCACGGTGTCCAATCGCGCGCTGTCGTCCCACTCGATCGGCAGCTCGGGCTGGAGGTCGTCGACCCGCCCCAGTTGCGACAGCGAGAGGCCGATGAGCGTGATCCCGCGCTCGGCGATCTCGTTCTGACTGGCCGCGAGCAGCGCCCGGGCCACGGTGAGCAGGACGCTGGTGCGGTCGGTCGGGCGACCGGTGGTGTGCGAGCGGGTGGCGCGCGTGAAGTCGCCGAAGCGCAGGCGCAGCACCACGGTTCGGCAGACCCGGTCGCCGTCGCGCAGCCGCCGGCCCAGCCGGTCGACGATCTGGGTCAGGATGAGGTCGAGCTCGTCGGGCGTGCGCGGCCCGCGTCCGAGGGCGCGCTGCGATCCGATCGAACTGCGCCTCCGCGTCGGCTCGACCGGACGCGGATCGCGCAGCCGCGCCAGCGCGTGCAGGTGCGCCCCGGCGGCGCGGCCCAGCATCCGTTCGGCGGTGGCTGCTTCGAGCTCGGCCAGTTCACCGACGGTCCGGATGCCGTAGCGATGCAGCTTCTCGGCCGTCACCGCCCCGACGCCCCACAGCCGTTCGACCGGCAGCGGCAGCAGGAACTCCTGCTCCCGATCGGGCTCGACCACCAGCAGCCCGTCGGGCTTGCTCACCGCGCTGGCCACCTTGGCGAGGAACTTGGTGCGCGCCACCCCCACCGAGATGGCGAGCCCGACCTCGGCCTTGACCCGCTGCCGCAGTCGCACGGCGACCTCCTCGGGCGTGCCGACGATGTGCCGCAGGCCGCCTACTTCGAGGAACGCCTCGTCGATCGAGAGCCCCTCCACCAGGGGAGTCGTGTCGCGGAAGATCGCGAACACGTCCTTGCTGGCCGCCGAGTACGCCTCCATCCGCGGCGGGACGACGATCGCCTCGGGGCAGAGTTCGCGCGCCTGCCGACCGCCCATCGCAGTGCGGATGCCGCGGGCTTTCGCCTCGTAGCTCGCGGCGAGCACGACGCCCCCACCGACGATCACGGGGCGACCGCGAAGCTCGGGGGCGTCACGCTGCTCGACCGACGCGTAGAACGCGTCGAGGTCGGCGTGGAGGACGGTGGCTTCGCCGCGCATGAGGTGCCTCCCGCCCAATAGATGTGGGCGGAGTGTCGCACACGCGGGTGACAAGGGGAGTCGACCCACGTCTGCGGGCCGTGACGGCCCTGGGTGGTAGACCTGGACCGTGCCGACCCTGGATGACGTGAGCCGGATCGCCGCGCATCTGCCGGGCACCGAGCAGAAGACCTCGGGCGGCGGGGTCGGCTGGTTCGTGCGCCGCAGGCCGTATGCCTGGGAGTCGGTGCCGTGGCCGAGCGAACCGGAGCACGTTCGGGCCATCGTCGGGTCCGAGTCGTGCCTGGGAGTGACCCTGCCTGGCGAGGAGGACAAGCTCGCCCTGATGCAGACCTGGCCCGATGCCTTCCTCGACGCGCAGACTCCGTGGGGCGGCCCGAAGATCATTGTCCGCCTGGGCACGGTCGATCCGGACCATCTGGGCGAGCTCGTCACCGAGTCGTGGCGCATGCAGGCGCCGAAGTACCTGCAGCGGGAACTCGACCAGCGGACGTGGTAGCTGAGGCGGGATTCGAACCCGCGACCTCACGATTATGAGTCGTGCGCTCTCACCAACTGAGCTACTCAGCCGCAGCCGGCCAACGCATCCGTCGACCAACAGAGCCCCGAGTCAGGATTGAACTGACGACCCCTTCCTTACCATGGAAGTGCTCTACCACTGAGCTATCGGGGCGCTCCGCGGACTGGCCGCGGCACCGCAGAAGCCTAGCATCCAGGCTGGTTGCCGAAAGAACTCGGCCGAGGTCACGGCGCCCGCTCAGGCACCCCACTCCGGGAGCGAAACTCCCGGCAACTGCCACGCCGCGAACGTCGGCCCCGCGATCGCGACCTTGCCGCCCTCGAAGGCGACCGAGCCCTCGATCAGGGGCGCGTCATCCGGAAGCTCATCGCCCAGATCGATCGTCGTGATGCCGCGTGCGGCGACCACCAGCACGCACTCCCACGCGCTCTCGCGCACGAAGGCGACCGCGTCATCCGAGGCATGAAGCCACCGGATGCCGCCCCCATTCAGCGCCGGGTGCGCCCGCTTCAGCGCGATGAGCCGGCGGTAGAGCGCGATGGTGTCCGCGTGCTCCCCAATGGACGACCACGGGATCGGGGTGCGGCTCTCCTCCCCGTCGGATGCCGTCAGCCCGAACTCGTCGCCCGCCCACACCACCGGGATGCCGGGCATCGTCACCGCGAGCCCGAACGCCACCGGCACCACGCCATCCCGCGCCGACGTCAGGAACCGCGGGGTGTCGTGCGTGTCGAGCGCGTTCATGGTGTTGAGGCGGGTGCGCCACGGGAAGGCGGCGGCGAACTCCCGATGGGCCTGCAAGAAGTCGACGCCGGTGTAGTCGCTCGTGCGGCCCAGGGTCATGCCGAGACCGCCCGCCGCGGGCGAGCCGGGCACCGAGAGCCAGTTCCACAGGGGGCGGGTGAAGTTGGCGTAGGTCATCGCGCCGTGCCAGGCGTCTCCAGGGAAGTCGGAGGCCGCGTCGTTGGTCGACTCGCCGATCAGGATGGTGTCGCGGTTGACCTCGCGCATCGTCTGACGGATGGTCCGGCGCACCTGCTCGTTGAGGTCCTCGTCGCGCCAGCGTCCGGTCATGTTGGCGACGTCGACCCGCCAGCCGTCGAGCGAGTACGGGGGCTGCAGCCACTTGGCGACTACCGAGTCCACGCCGTCGATGAACCGACGCTGCAGCTCGTCGGCGCGCCAGTTGAACTTGGGCAGGCTGGTGAATCCCATCCAGCTGACGTACTCGGTCTGGTCGCCGTCGAGCCACAGGTAGAACGCGCTCTCGGGCGAGCCCGGGTTGCGGTACGCCGCGCGGAACCACTCGTGCGTGTCGCCCGAGTGATTCGTGGTGAGGTCGCCGATGACCCGAATTCCGCGGGCGTGCGCCGCCGCCACCAAGTCGGCGAGCGCCGAGTCGCCGCCGAGCAGCGGATCCACCTGGTCGAACGAGGTCGCGTTGTAGCGGTGGTTCGACGCCGCTGGGAAGACCGGCGTCAGGTACAGCAGGTTCACTCCCAGGTCGGACAGGTGATCCAGGCGGTCGATCACACCCTGCAGGTCGCCGCCGTAGAACTGCTCGCCGGTGCCCGGTCCGACGTGGATGACGGGGTCATCCCAAGCTGCCGGCATCGCCCAGTCGGGCGGCGGCCGGTGGTCGGCATCCGCGGAGCGCGCGAACCGGTCGGGAAAGACCTGGTACATCACCGCCTCGGCGCCCCAGTCCGGTGGCGGGTCGTAGGTCACGAGTCGGAAGTCGTCGATGTCGCGCGTCTCGGTGTGCGACAGGCCGGCCGAGGTGAGCCACCAGGTGGCGCCGTCGTCCGCCTCCATCAGGAAGCGGTAGCCGTGCACCGGGTTCTCGACCTGGATCACGGCCTCCCACCACACGACATCCGGCGTCTCGTGCACGACGACGGCGTCGCTGAAGGCCGGCTCGCGGTCGGGGTTGGAACGGGTCCTGACGATGCGCATCGTGCAGAACGCGCGCGGCACCCGCACCCGCACCCGCACCGCTTGGCCGAGCTCGGGCGTCTGGTCGGAGACGTACAGCGGCGAGCCGTCGTGGTGCGGAAGCTGGGCGAGATCGTGCTCCATGCCTGCGAGAGTAGCGGGCGGATGTTTCGGCCAGATGAGCGCCCCTAGGCTTGACGAATGCCCTCTGAATCCGGGTGGTGGCGCACCGCCGTCATCTACCAGATCTACCCGCGCTCCTTCGCCGACTCGAACGGCGACGGCATCGGCGACCTGCCCGGGATCACCGCGCGACTCGATGCCCTGGTCGAACTCGGCGTGGACGCGGTCTGGCTGTCGCCGTTCTTCACTTCGCCCCAGAAGGACGCCGGCTACGACGTGGCGGACTACACGGATGTCGATCCGCTGTTCGGCACGCTGGCCGACTTCGACGCGCTGCTGGCACGCGCGCACGCGCTGTCACTGAAGCTGATCATCGACCTGGTTCCGAATCACAGTTCGAGCGCGCATCCGTGGTTTCAGGCGGCGCTCGCAGCGGCCCCCGGGTCGCCGGAGCGGGCGCGCTACCTGTTCCGCGACGGGCTGGGAGCCGACGGCGACGTGCCGCCCAACAACTGGCAGTCGGTCTTCGGCGGCCCGGCCTGGACCCGGGTCACCGAGGCCGACGGACGACAGGGGCAGTGGTACCTCCACCTGTTCGACACCAGTCAGCCCGACTTCGACTGGACCAACGACGAGGTCAAAGACATGTTCCGCGGCGTGCTGCGGTTCTGGCTCGACCGCGGTGTCGACGGCTTCCGGGTGGATGTCGCGCACGGCCTGGCGAAGAAGGAGGGCCTGCCCGATTGGACGCCCGATCCCTCCCTCGGAATGAGCGACCACCAGGAGGCGGCGCCCTACTGGGCGCAGCCCGGCGTGCATCCGATCTACCGCGACTGGCACGAGGTGCTGGCCGAGTACGGGCCCGACCGCATCCTGACCGGTGAGGCCTGGGTCGAGCCGCTGTCGAAGCTCGCCGATTGGGTGCGGCCCGACGAGATGCAGCAGACCTTCAACTTCACCTTCCTCGAGACCCCGTGGGATGGCCCGCGGCTCAAGAAGGTGGTCGACGACTCGCTCGCCGCGTTCGGAGGCGTGGGCGCGCCCAGCACCTGGGTGCTCTCGAACCACGACGTGATCCGTCACGCGACCCGGCTGGCGCTGACGCCCCCGCCGCCGCAGGGCGAGGGTCTCGGCCCCAACACCAGGCTCTATCCGGATGACGTGGTCGGCCTCCGCCGCGCCCGCGCCGCCACCGCGTTCATGCTCGCCCTGCCCGGCTCGGCTTACCTGTACCAGGGCGAGGAGCTCGGCCTGCCCGAGGTCATCGACCTGCCCGACAGCGCCCGGCAAGACCCGACCTTCTTCCGCACCGGTGGCGCGAACTACGGGCGCGACGGCGCGCGCGTGCCCCTCCCGTGGGACTACGCGTCCCCATCGTCGGGCTTCGGGCCGGCGGGCGCTCCGGTTGCGGGCGCGAGCTGGCTGCCCCAGCCCGCCACCTGGCCCAGCTATGCGCGGGATGCCCAGCTCGGCATCCCCGGATCGACCCTCGAGTTCTACCGCGAGGCGCTCGCGGCGCGGCGCACCCACCACCTGGCGGGCAACGAGCTGGTCTGGCTGCCCTCGCCGGATCCGGCGGTGCTGGTGTTCCGTTCCGGCGCCGTCACGGTGATCGCCAACACAGGCGCGACCCCTGCCGCGCTTCCCGCCGGGCGCGTGGTGCTGGCCAGCGGTCCGGTCGGCGCCAACCGGCTGCCCGGTGACACGACCGCGTGGATCGTGAACTGAGACGGTCGACGGGCAGACGCGCCTAGTTCGGGCCGGCGTTCGCCGTCATCCAGGGGATCGGATCGATGGTCACCCCGTCGACGTTGACCTCGAAGTGCAGGTGGGGGCCGGTGGCCTCGCCGGTCTCGCCGACCAGACCGATGAAGTCGCCCACCTGGATCGTCTGCCCGAGCACCAGGGGGCTGGAGCCGGTGGTCATGTGCGCGTAGGTGAATCGGACGGTGTGTCCGTTGACCTTCGAGGTGACCATCACCACGTTGCCGTAGGTGCTGCTGTAGTGGCCGTTGTCTCCGGCGTCGCGGGTGGTGACCACTCCGGTCGACGACGCGAAGATCGCAGCCTTGTCGCCCGGGACCATGTCGACGCCTTCGTGATAGGTCGAGCATCCGCTGCACGGCGCGACGCGCGGACCGAAGCCCGAACTGATGCGCACCGGGTACGGGAACGGCCACCGGATCGCGCCGGTACCCGCCCCACCGACCTTGGCACCGGTGTTGTACTTCTGCGCAAGCACCTGCGCCCACGACAACACCTGGACCTTGTCGCGCGTGCCGACGTCGACCTTCTCGTCGCCCGAGACCGAGACCGACTGGCCGCCCTTGCTCGACGACGAGGACAGGCTGCTGGCGCTGTCGGTCGAGGGCGTGAAGAAGGCGTTCGCGGGCAGGGAGACGCCGACGACGAATGCCGCGGCGAAGATCATGGCGGCGAGCGAGAGCAGTCGCGAGCCGATGGTCCGGGCTCGCGATCCGCGGCGCTCGACCGGTCGCGTCGCATAACGCGGCGTGCTGCCGGACCGCACGGGACGCGCCTTCTCGACGGAGCGTGCACGGTTCGGACGGTCTCTGCGGCCCGGCTGCGGGCGGCTGCGTGAGAGTTCGGCTGCCCGCTCGCGTTCTCTGAGTTCGCGGCGACTGGTCGCCTGCGGAAACTCGGGCATGGAAAAACTCCTCAGCGGCGGATCGTTCGATAGTAACGAATCAGCCACAGAACGGCCACCCGCTCGTCCGGGTGACGGGTGCGGCTCACAGCTCGAACTGCGATCCGAGCTCGATCAACAGGGGCTCCAGCAGTGCCGCAAGCGCCGGTTCGGCCGCCAGGATGAAGTCGCGACTGGGCGCGGCATCGCCGAATCCCTTCACCACGGCCCCCGCTTCGCGTGCGATGATCGCGCCAGCCGCGTGGTCCCACGGGCTGAGGGTGCGTTCGAAGTAGGCGTTCGTCCGCCCGTTGGCCACCATGCACAGGTCGAGTGAGGCGGTGCCGAAGCGGCGGATGTCGCGCACCATCGGCAGGAGGCGCGCGGCCACCTCGCCCTGCTTCGCACGCGTGGCCGAGGCATAGGCGAACCCGGTGTTGATCAACGCGAGCTCGAGAGGCGTGGGGTCGGCGACGCGGATCGGCACGTCCGGCCCGCCGCCGACGGACAGGTACGCGCCCTCACCCGGCGAGCCGCTGAACAGCTCGCCGGTCGCGGGGTTGAGCACGCATCCATGCAGCCCGGTCCAGGTGAGCGGATCGGGATCGCCCTCCACGACGGCGATGCTGACCGCGTAATGCGGGATGCCGTACAGGTAATTGACGGTGCCGTCGATCGGGTCGACGACCCAGGTCAGCCCGCTGGTGCCGGATGCCGACCCGCCCTCTTCACCGAGGATGGCGTCGTCGGGACGAGCGTGAGAGATGCGCTCGCGGATCAACCGCTCGACCTCGCGGTCGGCCTCGGTGACGACATCGACGATGGTGGACTTCGTCGCCGCGACCTCGACGCCCTCGCGCCGGCGCCTCGTGGCCAGCTCGCCCGCCTCGAGCGCGATCGTGCGGGCGAGGTCGAGCAGGGTGGCCATGGTTCCAGGCTAGAGGTCGAGGCGGATGCGGTTGCCCGAGATCCCCTTGTCACCGTCGGGGCTCGGCGCCGGTGCCACGTGACGCTGCTCGACGTCGAGCTCTTCGCGGGCATCCGCACCCATCGGGTTGAACGCCAGATCGAGTCCGCCCAGGACTCCGGATGCTACCGAGCCCGAGCCGCGCATCCCACGGCCGCCCTTGGCTCGCACTCCCGCGATGACGAGCGCCGCGGCGACCGCCAGCACGAACGCGACGATCACGACCGGGACGAGCATGCACCGAGGCTACGCCCGGCTCACGCCGCAGGAGCGGCGGCGTGACATATAGATACGGTGGCGGGTGAGGGATTCGAACCCCCGTAGCATTACACGTCTGATTTACAGTCAGATCCCTTTGGCCGCTCGGGTAACCCGCCAGGCACGTCCGCCCAGTGTGATCACCAACCGGAAGCGCTCGGACAATCGTACAAGGTGTTGCGCGCGGCGCGAACCGGGGCTGCGTGCTCAGCCCGCCGCCTTCGCCGCTGCCGCGTTGTACGCGACGCCCGCCCGCGCGACGCTGCGCAGGTACGCGTCGGTCGAGTTGTAGGCCGAGATCGCGGCGCGCCATCCCTTCTCGGTGTCGAGCGCGGTCGAGGCGCGGCACAGGTAATTCGTGGTGGCCATCACGGCGTCGTCGATGTTCTGCGGATCTTCGACGCCGTCGCCGTTGCCGTCACCGTGCCAGTTGCGCCAGGTCTGAGGGATGAGCTGCATCGGACCGACCGCACGGTCGGACGCCGCGTCGCCGTCGATCTTCCCGCCGTCGCTGTCGGGGATCAGCGCCACGCCGTCGCCGTTCAGCGCGACTCCGAAGATCGGCGGTGTCACCGTGCCGTCAGCCCCGATCGACGATCCGCCGTGCTGCCCGTTCGAGCTCTCGACCTCGCCGATCGCGGCGAGCGTCGTCCATGACAACCGGCAGGCCGGCATGCTCTCGGCCTTCGCCAGCGCGGCTCCGGCGTAGGCGAGCACGGCGCGCTTCGGGATGCCGGTCGCCGCGGCCATCGAGGCGGCCCAGGCGGCATCCACTCGAGTCGCGATGCCCGCGCCCGGCGCGCCCGCCGCCGCAACGGGGGGAGCAGCCGGGGGCGGAGCCCAGCGTGGAGCGGGAGCCGCAGCATCCTGACCCGCCGCGATCCGCGGAGCGAGCACCAGCACGACGAGCCCCGCCAGCACGGCAATGACGCCCACGGCGGCGATGACCCCCGCGACCACTCCTCGCCGCAGTTCTCGGTGCTGCATCGATCCGTTCTGGCGCACCCCCTGTTACTAGCATGGCCGCATGGCAGATTCCTCTTTCGACATCGTGAGCAAGGTCGACGACATGGAGGTGCAGAACGCGATGGGTCAGGCGCAGAAAGAGATCCAGCAGCGCTACGACTTCAAGAACGTGGGCGCCTCTGTCGAGTTCAGCGGCGACAAGATCCTGATGAAGGCCAACGCCGAGGAGCGCGTCAAGGCGGTGCTCGAGGTGTTCGAGCAGAAGCTGATCAAGCGCGGCATCTCGCTGCGGTCGCTGGATGCCGGCAAGCCGTTCGCGAGCGGCAAGGAGTACCGCATCGAGGCATCCATCAAACAGGGCATCAGCAGCGACGACGCCAAGAAGATCAGCAAGATCATCCGCGACGAGGGTCCCAAGAGCGTGAAGAGCCAGATCCAGGGCGACGAGCTGCGCGTGCAGTCCAAGAGCCGCGACGACCTCCAGCAGGTGCAGGCGCTGCTCAAGGGCAAGGACCTCGACGTCGCCCTCCAGTTCGTCAACTACCGCTGAGCCCGGCGTTCTCAGCCGACATGACCGCCGCCCTGCTCGAGGCGATCGTCGCCGTTGTCCTCCTGGTCGGCGACTTCGTGGTGCGCGTGCTCTCGGTGATCTTCATTCCGCGCAATCGCCGGCCGCAGACGGCGCTCGCCTGGTTGCTGGCGATCTTCTTCATCCCCTACATCGGCATCGGGCTGTTCCTGCTCGTGGGGACCTTCCGGCTGCCGAAGCGGCGCCGCGACAAACAGGTCGAGATCAACGAGTACATCCTCGACACCACGGAAGGTTTCGACCGCGTTGCCGAAGAGGCACCGTGGCCCGACTGGCTGGGTCCGATCGTCGAGCTCAACCGCACCTTGGGCGCGATGCCGATGGTGGGCGGCAACTCCTCGGTGCTCTACGACCTGGATGCCGCAGCCCTCGCGGCGATGACCGAAGAGATCGGGCGCGCGAAGAAGTCCGTGCACGTCGAGTTCTACATCCTCGCCTGGGACGCGACGACCAGGCCGTTCTTCGACGCGCTCGCCGCCGCGGTGCAGCGGGGGGTCGTGGTGCGGGTGCTGCTCGACCACCTCGGCAGCTGGCAGTACAAGGGATTCCGTCCCGCGAAGCGAGCGCTGACGCGCATGGGCGCCGAGTGGCATCTGATGCTGCCGTTCCAACCGCTGCGCGGCCGCATCCAGCGCCCTGACCTGCGCAACCACCGCAAGCTGCTGATCGTGGATGGCGAGGTCGCCTTCACGGGGTCGCAGAACATCATCGACCCCGGTTACGAGCGCCGCCGCAACGCCCGGCGCGGTCTGCAGTGGAAGGACTTCATGGTCCGCTTCGAGGGGCCGGTGGTGGCCGGGATCGACGCCCTGTTCGTCACCGACTGGTATGCGGAGACGAACGAGCTGCTGACCCGCGAGGCGGCGCCCGCGCGTCGGACCGGCCCGGGGCCGCTGGACTGCCAGGTGGTCCCGAGTGGCCCGGGATTCACCGGCGAGAACAACCTGCGACTGTTCAACTCGCTGGTCTACGCGGCGCAGAAGAAGGTCATCCTGGTGTCGCCCTACTTCGTTCCCGACGACTCGATGCTGTACGCGATCACCACCGCCGCCCAGTCGGGGCTCGAGGTGCAGCTGTTCGTGTCGGAGATCGGCGACCAGTTCTTCGTCTACCACGCACAGCGCAGCTACTACGAGGCCCTGTTGCGGGCCGGGGTGCGGATCTTCTTGTACAAGGCGCCGACCATCCTGCACGCCAAGCACTTCACGATCGACGACGACGTCTCGGTCATCGGCTCGAGCAACATGGACATGCGCTCGTTCAGCCTCGATTTCGAGATCTCGGTGATGATCTGGGGCGGAACCTTCCTGCAGCGCCTGCGCGCCATCGAGGACGAGTACCGCGAGAGCAGCCGCGAGCTGACGCTCGAGGAGTGGCTGGCACGGCCCGTGCTGGCTCGGGCGCTGGACAACGTGGCGCGCCTGACGGCTGCGGTGCAGTGAGGATCAGAGTCCCGTGAACGTCTTGTAGATCCCGATGGCGGCCGGCGTGAGAACCACGATGAACAGCACCGGGAGGATGCAGATGACCAGCGGGAAGATGATCTTCACCGGAACTTTCATTGCCTGCTCTTCGGCTCGCTGACGACGACGCACCCGCATTTCGGACGCCTGGACTCGCAGCACGTCGGCGATCGAGATGCCGTAGGCGTCTGCCTGCGTGATGGCGCGGATGAAGCGTCGCAGATCCTCCGAGCTGGTACGCCTTTCGAGTTCACGGTACGAGTCGCGGCGCGATCGGCCGATGCTCATGTCTTGCAGGGTTCGGATGAGTTCTTCGGCGAGCGGCCCGCGGCCGCTGGTGGCCGCCTTGCTCATCGCCAAGTCGAATCCCAGACCCGCTTCGACGGCAATCGTCATCTGGTCGAGAGTGTCGGGTAGGGCGAGCCGAATCGCAGCTTGCCGGTCGTCGGCCCGACTGTTCAGGATGATCTCTGGCGCCACGAGCGCGAGGACGAGACCGACGACGGTCACTCCGACCAGGAAGGGCACCGGGAGGAACACGAAGATCGGAATGGCGAAAACGAGCGCGACAAGCGTCACCACGAGCTTGATGAGCAGGAACGCGCCGGCGGACCAGTCGGCCTGCCGCCCGGCGTAGACAATCTGCCGTTCGATCCAACCGACATACCCCTTGGGTGCTGCGCGAACAAGCCGTTCCGAGGTCGAGACCGGCGCGCCAGTGCTCCGCGGTTCCACGAGGTGCACTGTCGGTGCGCCGGTGGGCACCGACAGGAACACCAAGAACCCCAGCAGGGCAACGCCGCCGCACAGCGCAGACGCCGCGACAATGATCAGTGGAGTCACGGTCCGCTCCTCAGAACTTCACGCGGATCGTCATCAGCATCCAGATCGAGCCGACCACCATCAGGATGACGGCGAGGATGAGCGCTCCGATACCGATGACGCTCTGGAAGAACGTCGCAAGATACCCCGGCTGGATAATCAGCACCGCGAAGAACACCCCGATAGGCAGGACGATCAGGATGATCGCCGACAGCCGCCCTTCGGCGCTGAGCGCCTTCACCTGCCGCCTGATCTGATTGCGCTCACGGATCGTACCGGCGACGTGCTGCAGCACCTCGGCGAGGTTCCCGCCGGTCTCTCGGTTGACGGCGATCGCCTGGCTCGCCCACATGAAGTCGTCGCTACGCATGCGCTCCGCGGTGCCGCTCAGGGCATCGCCGAGGTCACGACCAATTCTGGTCTCGTTGACGACCCGCGCGAACTCCTCGGAAGTGGGGGGATCTGCATCACGGGCGAGCCCGTCGATCGCCTGAACCAATCCGTACCCTGCGCGAAGATTTCCCGCGACCAGCTGCAAAGTGTCGTCAAGCTGATCGGCGAACCGCGCGCGGCGCTGGCTGGTCCGTACCCGAAGGATGACCTTTGCGGCGACCGGGCCGAGCACGGCGAAGAGCACTGCGAGCACGACGGAGCCCACCGCCCCGAGCCCAAGACCGATCAGAACCCCGAATAGCGCCGCCACGACAGAACCGGAGAAGGTCACTAACAGGAACGCAGAGGTCTCCATCCGGATGCCGGCCAGTTCGAGCTCCGCTTCGCTGAACAGCGCCCGACCGCCACGGAAGGCCACATCGATGGCTGCGACAGTTCGATCAGTCGCCCGCGTGACCAGGGGGACGTGCTGGGCACCCGGCTCGAGCCTCCGTTCGAGGGGTACTCGAGGCGCTGGTGGCGCGATCACGAAGAACACCACCGCGAGCAGGGCTCCGACGACGAGAATGATGGCGACGAGGAGAAGTGGAGACATCACGTCCTCCCACGGTCGGGCGGCGCGAAGGAACTCGCGGGCAGATCGATTCCCAGTTCGTGAAGGCGTTCCACGAAACGCGGGCGAACTCCCGTCGGCACGGCGTGCCCGCGGAAACGCCCGAGCTCGTCCACCCCGGCGGCGTAGTCGAACAGGAACGCGTCTTGCAGAATGACGACGTCGCTCTCCATTCCCTGCACCTCGGTGACCTGAGTGATGCGCCGCGACCCGTCCCGCATCCGCGAGATCTGCACGATCACGTCGATGGCGGAGGCGACTTGTTCGCGGATCGCACGCAGCGGCAGGTCCATGCCCGCCATCAGTACCAGCGTCTCCAATCGGGCGAGCGCATCGCGCGGGGAGTTGGCGTGGATGGTCGAGATCGACCCTTCGTGACCCGTGTTCATCGCCTGCAGCAGGTCGAGGCTCTCCCCGCCCCGGACCTCGCCGATGATGATGCGATCGGGCCGCATGCGGAGGGAGTTGCGCACGAGATCGCGGATCGTCACCTCGCCGCGCCCCTCGATGTTCGGAGGACGGGCCTCCAGGCGCACGACGTGCTCCTGCTGGAGCTGCAGTTCGACGGCATCCTCGATGGTGATGATCCGCTCGTCACCAGGGATGAATGCCGACAGCACATTCAGCAACGTCGTCTTGCCGGTGCCGGTGCCGCCCGAGACGAGGACATTGAGTCGGCCGCGCACGGACGCCTGCAGCACGGCGGCGATTTCCTCGCTCATGGTCTGGTAAGCAATGAGGTCCGCAGCAGTCAGCGGGGTCTTCGAGAACTTGCGGATGGTCAACGAGGCGCCGTTGACAGCGAGCGGAGGGATGATGGCGTTCACGCGCGATCCGTCATCGAGGCGGGCATCGACCAACGGCGACGATTCATCGATCCGGCGGCCGACGCGTGCCACGATGCGCTCGATCACGCGCCTCAACTGGGCCTCGCCCGAGAACTGGGCGGCCAGTTCGTGCAACCTGCCGTCGCGTTCCACATAGATCTGGTCATAGCGGTTGACCATGATCTCGGTGATCGCGTCGTCGTCGAGTAAGGACTCCAGAGGGCCGAATCCGAGCACGTCGGCCCCGATCTCGGCGATCAGGCGGTTGCGCTCCGCCGCACTCAGGGCGAGTTGCTCAGCCTCCACGATCCGGCCGAGCTCCTCGCGGGCGAGTACGTGTAACTGTGCCTCCGTCATCGAGGAGTCGTTGAGCCGGTTGCCGATCCGCGCGAACAGCTCCTGGGCCGCTCTCTCTTTGAGTTCGCTGAGGGCGTCGGGTACCCGCTCGGCGCGCGGGGTGACTGAGACCACCGGCTCGACCGCAGGAGCCTCCGGTCGCGCTGATGCGACGGGCGGCACCGGCGACGCTGCGGTCGGCGTGGCACTCGGTGCGGCAGTCGCATCCATAGGAGGGGCCGATGGCTGGATTCCTCGTGCAGCATTCAGCCGGTCGCTCAGGCTCATGAACTCCTCCTGCGGTAGATCCGTCGGCGGGTGGGAACCGCCGACGGTTCGAAGTCAGTGACCAAGGAGCGGATCGCCTTCGCGGCGGAGTCGCGGACGTCGTGATGGATCAGAGGCACACCGACGTTGCTTGCGAGCAGCACGCCGGTAGATCTCGGCACGATCACGTCGAAATCGGAACCCACGATGCGGGCGGCATCCTTCGTGGTGATGCCACTACTGGAATCCGCGAAGTTGAGCACGAGACGACGACGCGCCGGCAGTAGGCCAGCTGCCGCCAGCACCTTGAGCTCCGAATGCATCGCCCGGAGTGCCGGCACACCCATGTTGCTGACAAAGATCCCCGCCGTCGCGTGCTCGAGCACCGTGAGCGTGTGCTCTCCCAGGCCGGGAGCGGTGTCGATAACGACGTAACTGAAGATCGCGGAGAGTGCGGTGATCAGGCGCGCGAGGTCTTCCGCGGAGACCTGGTCGGCATCCTCGGGGGTGCGCGGGGCCGGTACGACGAAGAAGTCGTCGCTGTGGCGCGCGAGCGAGGTCTTGAGCACCATCTCGTCATGGACCGAGGAATCCACGATGTCGGCCATCGTGCGCATCGCCACGATATCGAGGGCATTGCCGATGTCGCCGAACTGCAGGTCGGAGTCAATCAGCACGACCGAGTTCGGTGCGACCTCCGCCAGCCCGGTGGCGAGGTTCACCGCGATCGTGGTCTTGCCCTGCCCGCCCTTCGGGGCCAGGACGGCGATCACCTGACGCCTGTCGGCATCCGGAGTCGGCGGGACCACGTCGATCGGCGGGGCGGCGTCGGGCGCTTCTTGCTCGTCTGAGCCTTGGTCCGGATCGGTGGCCGGGCTTGGGCTCATCTCCTCGAGCCGGTCCAGCACGCGTCGCACCGTTGCGTCGTCGGCGCTGGGGTCGATCACCGCGTGAACGATCATTTCATCCACCCAGTCCTCGAGTTCGGATCGGCCGCTGTGCACAAGCAGCACGGCCATGCCCGGATTCCGCTCCGTGAGCTCGAGGCTCAGCTCCCGCGTTTCCTCGTAGCTGAGAAGCGGTCCGAGGATCGCCACCGACGGGCGCGCCACGGTACGCGCGATGGCTGCGTTCGACCCAGGGGCCAACCGGTCCCCCGACACCGAGGTCAGCGCCTGTCCGAGCATCGACTCGAGCCGCGCCTCGAAGTCTGCGCTCCGGCTGACCAAGAGATAGCGGCTCACCCGAAGACATTGCTCCCGGTGACAGCAGTCGAGCCGGTGCGGTCGGTGCCATCGGTTTGCAGGGTGAGCCAGATTCCAGCCTTCTGTTGCGATTGCTGCTCGGCCGACCAGATCAGACGTTCGACGTCGGGGGTGTTGACCGCGAAAGTCACCATCAACACGGACACCGGCGCAGCCTTGGTCGCCGTGCTCGCGTCGCTGGGCGAGGTGTAGCTGTCGCCCGACTGCACCTTCGTCACGAGCACATTCTCGAAGGCAAACTTCGTGGTTGGCGAAAGAGTGGTCCCGTCGGGTGCGACACCGTCGACGGTGACGACGATTCCGACGTGACTGCCCGCGGCGACCGACCCGCCGACGACGCGCTCCACCGGAAGAGCGACCGTGACCTGCTGGAGGCCCTTGGGCACGGGCACCTCGCCCTTCTGGGCAAGGGTTGCGGGGTCGACGAAACGTCCGAGCACGAGTTGCTCGCCGGGCAGCAGATCGACGGCCGTCACCTTGTCGTCGATCTCGGCGAGGCTCGTCACCGGCTCCGGCTGTGCCGCGTTGCGGGCGATGCGCTCGATCTCGATGTGATCGTGGATGCTGGATCCGGTGGTGCCCTGGGCGATCAGATCCTTCACGACGTATACCGAGACCAGTTCGGCGCCGCGAGCCGCGCGCTGATCGGCGCCCTGGACGTAGAGCACCACGGTGATGGTGCCGGCGACCGCGAGGAGGACGGCGACGATCGCCCCGATGATGCGGATTCTCATGTGCTGGCTCGTTCTCGTTCGTAGCGGATCAGTTGGTCAAGCGCACGATGTTGAGCCCCAGGCTCGGACCACCGATGTCCCAGTTCGCCGCCGCCGCCGAATCCACGTACTGCTGGAAGTAGCCCTGAATGCCCCGGCAGCTGCCCGAACAGGCGGGCGAGAGCGGGTCGGTGCTGTTCAGGATCGAGTTGCCGCCGGTGAGCCTCCACCCGGTGATCGTGAACGCCGCAAAAGAGTAGATGTGGAAGATGCCCTTCTGCCCGTTCACGCCATTCGAGCAGTTGCCACTGTTCAGGGAGTGGCTGCAGTCGTAGATCGGGATCAGCACCGTCTGACCCTTGAGGTTCGCGAAGATCGAATCGCAGTTGGTAGGCGGAGAATTGCCCGGGCTGCTGCCGACATCGGGTTGAGCAAGATCGACGAAGCTCAGGCACTGACCGGGCAGCTGGTCGAGCCAGCCGAAGCCACCCGCGATCGGCTGACCGGTGGGACCTTTGCACGGCTTGGTCTCGTTGTACTGCACCAACGTCCGCACGCCGAAGGTCGAGCCGCTGAAGTCGCAGTACGCCATCGAAAGGGGCAGGACGGCGGCGGCCGACGGCGATCCCCATTCGGCGCTGGCGGACGCGTGCACTGTGGTCGCACCGAATCCGAGCAGACTGGCGAAGGGGTGCGACGCACCGTTGCTTCCGTCGGTGTTGAGGGTCTGCACCGAGACCGTCACCGTGTGGTTGTTCGGAAAGGTCGGGGCGAGCGCCGTGGTGGCGCCGTCGATCGCGTTCTGGTCGGCGAACGTCGTGGCGATCGACTGCGGACTCGCGCAGCTGGGCAGGTGCTTGGCGCAGGACGTGGCCACGGCGATCGCTGCGGCATCCGCGCCGTTCTGCAACTGCGCGCGCTCGCCATAGAGGGAGCCGACGTCGACCGAGATCGCCAAGCAGCCGATGAGCGGGATCATCAGAAGGGCGACGAGCACCGCGGTCGCGCCGCGCTCTTCGCGCAGTCTTCGCCTCAACCGCCGCATGTCATCGCTCCGACCGCGGACATCGGGATCGACGCGCCGAACAGCCCGGTCATCAGGGCGAGCGGGTATTGAATCGTCGCTTTCACGGTGGCTCCGGGGTTAGCCGAACAGGACGAGGGGGTCACGGTCACCTGGGCGGCTGTCAATGCCGCGCTCGGTGCGGCGGCGGCGATCGCGGCGTTCTTCGCCATCGTGGGGTCGTCATGGATCGCCATGACCCGCGCCCCCTCGCGGGCAGCATTGGTCAGCGAGATCTGGACGTTGTAGGCCCGAGAGAACTCGAGCATACCGAAGACAAGGAGCAACAGCACGGGTATGACGAGCGCGAACTCGACTGCCGCCGCTCCCCGTTCGCGATCGCGGTGGGAGGGACTCATAGGAGTAGCTGACCCGCCCGATCGGGCGGGTCAGCTTCCGCTATTCAGCCGACGGTGCCGAGAGTGGTGGACACCCGACCGAAAACTCCGGACAGGGCCAGGGCCAAGGTTCCGAGGGCGAGGATGATGCCAACGGCGACGATTCCGATGATCAGGCCGTACTCGGCGGCGTTTCCGGACTCGTTCTCGATGACGCGATCGCGGAGCTCGACGAACTTGTTCTGGGCAATAACGAGGTACTTGAGCATGACAATTCCCTTGGGGGTAGGGTCGCCGCTGAGAGCGACTGCAGGGAAGCAGCCAACGGCGTTCGGGGTAAGCGATCCGCGGGGTGTCGGACCGGTGTTTCTGCAATTCGGGTGTAATTCGGGTTCACGCCACGAGGACGTGTAGCGACACACTAGCGGGTCCCCGCTATGGAGGACTAGTCCCCAACCCGAATCAGTTTCATTTCATTTTCAGCCGGGCGCCGAGACCAGCAATGCGCCGATGAGACCGCCGATCATCAGGGCCGGGCCGTAGGGCACTCCACCTCGTACCTCGCCTCGGCGGACGGCAATCGCGACCAGGGCGGCGACTCCGCCGACCAGGGCGATCGCCACCACTCCCCACAGGAGGGCCGCGGGCTGGATGAAGCCCAGCATGCCGCCAACCAGCGCCGCGAACTTCACGTCGCCCATGCCCATCGCCGACGGCGCCACCAGGGCGATCACCAGGTAGAGCAGGAACAAGCCGGCCGCACCGCCCGCCGCCCAGAGCAGCGGGACGAACGACCCACGACCCGCGGAGCCGACTACGATCGCAAGACCGACGAGCGGCGCGGCGACCACCAGCATGCGGTTCGGGATGCGTCGTTCCAGCAGGTCGACCGTGGAGATGGCGGCTCCGCAGACCGCGAACGGCAGCAGCGCCGGCAGAGTCCAGGACAGCCCGACCAGCGCCGTGATGATGCCGAGGCAGACCGCGACCGCCACGGTCAGCCAGATGCGCACGGCGGGCCGCCACTGAGCGGTCAGCAGGTTCGCGCGCACCCACGGCGCGAGCGCCCACCAGCCGAGCGCCGCCCCGACAAGGGCCGCAACAGCCGGAAGCAGCAGCCCTGTCATGGCATCAGCCGCGGCTGATCTGCACCATCTCGTCGCGCGGCACGACCTTGATGCGGGCACGGTCGTGCGGCGCTCCGAGCGCGATCTCGTGCTCGTCGAGACGGTGCCAGCCGTCGAGGTCGGTGTAGGCGATCCCGCGCGATTCCAGCAGGTCGACGATCGACGCCGGCTCGGGCGACGCGGGCGACCACCAGTTGGCCTGGTCGACGACCAGGTGACTGATGGTTTCCATGGCATCCGACTTGGTGTGGCCGATCAATCCGATCGGCCCACGCTTGATCCAGCCGGTCGCATAGACACCCGGGACGATCTTGTCGGAGTCGTCCACTACCTGACCCTCGCGATTCGGGATGACGCCACGGTGCTCGTCGAAGGGGATGCCGTCCAACGGCGACCCGAAATAGCCGACCGCGCGGTACACCGCGCCGACCTCGACCTCGCGGAACTCGCCGGTGCCGACGATGCCGCCCGCGCCATCCGGCTTCGTGCGCTCCCAGCGGAAGCCCGTGACGCCCGTCTCAGGCGTGCCGAGCACCTCCACCGGGCGCGCGTGGAAGTGCAGGTGCAGCCGGCGCGATGCACTGCCGACTGACCGCTCGCGCCATTGCGAGAGCACCTTGTCGATCACGAACACCTGCTTGTTGGTCTCGATCGCGGTCTTCGACGCCTCGTCGTAGTCGAAGTCCTCGTCGTGCACGATCATGTCGACGTCGCGCAGCTCGCCGAGCTCGCGCAGTTCGAGCGGGGTGAACTTGACCTGCATCGGACCGCGGCGCCCGAAGACGTGCACATCGGTCACCGGCGAGGCCTTCAGCCCCTCGTAGACGTTGGCCGGGATCTCGGTGGGCAGCAGGTCATCGGCGTGCTTGGCCAGGATGCGCGCCACGTCGAGCGCGACGTTCCCGTTGCCGATGACGGCCACCGAGCTCGACTCGAGCGGCCACTCGCGCGGCACATCCGGATGCCCGTCGTACCAGCTCACGAAGTCGGCGGCCCCGTAGCTGCGCGGCAAGTCGATCCCGGGGATGTCGAGGTCGGCATCCCGGATCGCTCCCGTCGAGAAGATGACCGCGTTGTAGTGCTGCTTGAGGTCGTCGAGCGTGATGTCGGTGCCGAAGCGCACGTTGCCGAAGATGCGGATGTCGCCGCGGTCGAGTACGTCGCGCAGGGCCGTGATGATGCCCTTGATGCGCGGGTGGTCGGGGGCGACGCCGTAACGCACCAGGCCGTACGGTGCGGGCAGCTGGTCGAACAGGTCGATGGAGACATCGAACTCGCGCTGCTGCTTGAGCAGGATGTCGGCGGCGTAGATGCCGGCCGGACCGGCGCCGACGATGGCGAGTCGGAGGGTGGTCATACGGGTTCCTTCGGAGCAGGGGCGGCAGGAGCCGGGCGAGGATGATGCGCTCAGGCCGAGCGCTCGACGACCGCCTCGGCGAACTTGGTGAGAGCCTTCTTCACAGGACCCTCCGGAAGCGGCGCGAGCGCCGACACGGCGTCGGCGGCCCAACGGCGGGCCTCGGTCAGGGTAGCGCGAGTCACGTCGTGGTCGCGCAACTCGGCGATGGCGCCGGCGAAGTCCGCGTCGGCCGCGTGGCCGTCATCGGCATGATCGGCCTCGACCACGTCGCGCTCGATGCGTTCGAGAAGCTCGGCGGCGCCGGCATCCGTCTGGGCCGCTCGACGCAGGTACAGCAGCGGAAGGGTCGGGACACCGGCACGCAGATCCGTGCCCGCGAGCTTGCCGGTCTCCTCGCTGTGCGCAGACAGATCGATGACGTCGTCGACGAGTTGGAAGGCAACGCCGACCCGCTCGCCGAAGGCCTTGACCGGCTGCTGGAGCTCCTGGGGCGCATCCGAGAACATCACCCCGAGCACCGCGGCGAGCGCGATGAGCGATCCCGTCTTGTCGGCGAGCACCTGGAGGTAGTGCGCGATGGGGTCGTCGTCGGGTTGGGGTCCGACGGTCTCGTGCAACTGCCCGAGCACGAGGCGCTCGAAGGTCTCGGCCTGGAGTTCGAGTCCGCGGTCGCCGAGCCCGGCGATCAGCCGGCTGGCGCGCGCGAAGAGCAGGTCGCCCGTCAGGATCGCGACCGAGTTGCCCCACACCGATTGGGCACTGGGTACCCCGCGTCGCAGCTGCGCCTCATCCATGACGTCGTCGTGGTACAGCGAGGCCAGGTGCGTGATCTCGACCGCCTGGGCGGCGCGGATCACCGCCGGGCTCGCGCCCGAGCCCAACTGCGCGGTGAGCAGCGTGAGCGTCGGCCGCACCCGCTTGCCGCCGGCATCCAGCAGGTAGCGGCTCGTAACGTTGGCGATGTCGTCGGTGAACGACAGCTCGGCCAGCAGGCCGCTCTCGACCTCGGTCAGGCCGTCTTCGATGGCGACCGCGAACTTGCGCTCCTCGCTCGAGGCGAACAGCTTCTCGCCGAGCCCCAGAGACGAACTCAGCGTGTTGCTGCGACGCGCGAGCGGCGGGCTCGGGGTCACGAGTCGGCCGTCGGGCGGGGCGAGCGCGTCGCCTTGCGCTTCGCGGTGGAGGCGCGAATGGCAGCGTCCTCCGGTTTGCGGCCGCGGTGCAGCGCGACGACTCCCGCGGTCAGGTTGCGGTAAGCGACGCGCGTGAAACCCACCCCCCGGATCCACTGGGTCAGAGTGCCCTGGTCGGGCCAGTTGCGGATCGACTCGGCCAGGTAGTCGTAGGCCTCGGCATCCGAGCTGACCAGGTTGGCGATGGCCGGCATCAGGTACTTCGTGTACGCCTGGTAGCCGATCCGGAACAGCGCGCGCGGAGGTTTGGAGAACTCGCACACCACGAGCCGCCCGCCCGGCTTCAGCACGCGGTACATCTCCGCGAGCGCCACCTTGGGGTGCTCGACGTTGCGCAGCCCGAAACTGATCGTGACGGCGTCGAACTCGTCATCGCCGAACGGCAGCTTCTCGGCGTTCGCCTCGACGAACTCGATGCGCGGATGCCGCTTGCGGCCCGCCGCGATCATGCCCGGCGAGAAGTCCACGGCGACGACCGTGGCGCCCGTGCGCGTGAGGGCAGCACTGGACGTGCCGGTGCCGGCCGCGACATCGAGGATGCGCTCCCCCGGCTGTGGATCGACGGCCTTGACGGTCGCGAGGCGCCACAGGGCGGCGTTGCCGACCGACATGACGGCGTTGGTGCGGTCGTAGTGCTTGGCGACGTCGTCGAACATGCCGGAGACCTCATCCGGCTGCTTGTCCATCTCGGCCCTGACCACGGTTCGATCCTAGTGAAACTCGCTGAGGCGCTTTTGGCTGGTCAGCCCGCTCTCGGCGCATACTCGGCGACCGCCGTAGGCTCGACTCCGTGAACATCCCCGCGCTGACGGTCGAGACGCGCGCGGTCGATCACCCGCTCCCCTCGCTGGTCCCGCTGCTCGATCCGCGCGCCCCCCTGATGTTCGTGCGCCGCGGTGAGGGGATCGCCGGGTTCGGCGAGGCGCTGCGGCTCGAGTTCCGCGGCGCGGACCGCATCCGCGATGCCGCCAACGCCTGGCGCGAGGTTGCCGCGGCGGCGACGGTGAGCGACGAGGTGCGCCTGTCGGGATCCGGTCTCGTCGCGTTCGGCGCGTTCGCCTTCGCCGACGAGTCAGAGGCGGTCAGCGTGCTGATCGTGCCCGAGGTGATCGTCGGCCGGCGCGACGGGGTGAGCTGGGTGACGCGGGTCAACGGGTCCACCCTCAAGCCCGAGCACACGCCGCTCGGCGCCGAGTACCGGATCGCGCTGCATCCGGGTGCCCTCGACGCCGCCGGCTACCAGGCCGCGGTCGCCGACGCGGTGCGCCGCATCCGCAACGGGGAGCTCAGCAAGGTGGTGCTCGCCCGCGACCTCGTCGGCCACCTGCCCGAGGGAGCCGATCTGCGCCGCGTCCTGTTCGACCTCGCCCTCGGCTACCCCGACACCTGGACTTTCGCCGTCGACGGCCTGCTCGGCTCCAGCCCCGAGACACTGGTGCGCGTCAATCACGGCACCGTGAGCGCGCGCGTGCTGGCCGGCAGCATCGGACGTGGAGTGGATGCCGAGGCCGACCACGCCGCGGCCCTCACCCTCGCGACCTCCACCAAAGACCTCGACGAGCATCGGTTCGCCGTGCAGAGCGTGCTCGCCTCGCTCACCGGTCACGCCACCGGGGTCGTCGCCAGCGAGCTGCCCTTCGCGCTCAAGCTGCCCAACCTGTGGCACCTTGCGTCGGACGTGGAGGGAACGCTCTCCGACGGCTCATCGGCGCTCGACCTGGCCGCCGCGTTGCACCCGACTGCCGCCGTGGCGGGCGCACCGACGGCGACGGCGCTGGGCGTCATCCGCGAACTCGAACCCCTCGACCGGCGGCGCTACGGCGGCCCGGTCGGATGGGTGGATGCCGGCGGCAGCGGCAAGTGGGCCGTCGCCCTGCGCTCGGCCGAGGTCGCCGCCGACGGCGGGATCACCGCCTACGCCGGCGCGGGCATCGTCGCCGACTCCGACCCGGAGCGCGAACTCGCCGAGACTCGCCTCAAGTTCCGGCCGATCGTCGAGGCGTTCGGCTGACCGAAGCCGTCGAGTTCGCTCGCACCCGGCGGTGAGCAACGTCTGTATTCGACATTTCAGTTCGCGCTGAATTGCGCGCGAACTGAAATGGCGATTCAAGGGTGCCGCGTGCCCGAAGCCGGCCGCGCGACGCAGCGCCCGGGCCCGCGCTCGGCCTACTCCCCCGCCAACCGCGCCTTCTGCGCCGCCACGTCGTAGTCGGCCTCCGGCCAGCCCTGCCGCAGATCGCCGAGCGCGTCGAGCAGCAGCTGCTGCACGGCGAGGCGGGCGTACCACTTGTGGTCGGCCGGGATCACGTACCAGGGTGCGGCATCCGTCGAGGTGTGCGTGATCGCGAGCTGATACGCCTCCATGAACGCGGGCCAGAGCTCGCGGTCGTCGATGTCGGCGGGGTTGAACTTCCAGTGCTTGGTCGGGTCGTCGAGGCGGGCCTCCAGGCGCTTCTTCTGCTCCCCGGGCGAGATGTGCAGCATCACCTTGATCACGGTCGTGCCGCCGGCCCTGAGCTCGTTCTCGAAGTCGACGATCTGGCCGTAGCGCGCCTCGATCACTTCGGGCGTCGAGAAGTGGCGCACGCGGTGCACGATCACGTCCTCATAGTGCGACCGGTCGAAGACGCCCAGCATCCCGGCCGTCGGCAACTGCTTGCGGATCCGCCAGAGGAAGTCGTGCGCCTTCTCCTCCTCGGTCGGGGCCTTGAACTGCGCGATGTGCACCCCGTAGGGGTTCACCGCTCCCACGACATGCCCGACGATGCCGCCCTTGCCCGCGGTGTCCATCGCCTGGAGCACGAGCAGGATGCGGCGGCGGTCGCCGGACAGCCCGTTGGCGTAGAGCATCTCCTGCAACTGGGCGAGCTGGGCGGCTCCCGCCGCGAGCGAGCTCTCGCCCTCCTTCTTTCCGCCGTCGAAGCCGGGGGTGGATGCCGGGTCCACCTTCGCGAGCTCGAAGCCCTCCCCGGCGCGCAGCAGCGGTTCGATGCCTCGGGTGTGACTCATCCCGTCACGCTAGCGCTGCAGCGGGACCTCGATCAGCACCTGTCCGGGGGACGGCGTCAACGCAGGGTCGAGTTCTCCGCGGTTGGCGACCCGGCGGTACTCCCAGCCGTATGCCGCGGCGAGGTGTTCGAGGTCGACTGTCTGAGGGGTCAGGAGCACGCGGTCGAACAGGGCGGCATCCGCCGAATATGCGACTTCGAGACCGTCGAAGATGGTGCCGCCGCCATCGTTGCCGACGATCAGCTGGATGTCGGGGCGCGCCTCGCCGACCCCGAACGCCAGCGACCCCGCGTCGTGCAGCATCGCCAGATCGCCGAGCAGCACGCGGGTGATGCCGCGGGCAGCGCTGCCGGTGCGACTGCCGGCCGCTGCCCCGCCCGGCTCGCCCGACTGCTGGGCGAGCGCCACGCCGATCCCGGTCGCGATCGTGCCGTCGATCCCGGCGAGCCCGCGGTTGGCGTGCACCGGGATCTTCTTGCCGGGTGCGACCTTGTCGAGCTCGCGGATCAGACGGGACGACGCCAGCACGAGCCGGTCGTGCGGCCAACTGGCGTTCCACACGGCGAGTGCGAGGCTCCGCCTCGTGACGGGAGCCCGCAGCGCCTCGAGCTGGGTCAGCGCGAAGGCGGCACGCTCGCGGTAGTCGTCGGTCAGCGCGGCGCCGGGGGCCGCGTCATCCAGCTCCTCCAGGATCGCGCGCGAGGTCATCACCCAGCGCCCGACCCAGCCGCGCGAGGCCTCGAGCGCTGCGGGGTCGTCGGCGACCCTCAGGGCATCCGCGAAGCTGCTCACCCGGTGGCCGGGGTTGTAGTCGTCGAGGCCGGCGCACCGCACCAGGATCGTCTCGACGCCGTCGCGCTGGATCAGGGCAGGCACCTCGCGACTGAGCGTCGGATGCCCGAACACGACGACGCGCTCGACGCGGTCTCCGAAGTTGCCTGCCGTCATCACCTCGCGGTATGCCGCGACCAGGTTCGGCCCGAAGCGCGCGCCGCTGCTGACCTCGGCCAGCAGGGGAGCGCCCAGCGCACGTGCGGCAGCCTCGGCCTCGGCTCCTGCCCCGGTGCCCGCGATCACGATCGTGCCGGGCTCGGGTCGCAACTCGAGCACCTCGACGGGAGCCGGCGGGGGTGGCCACGACCCCGGCGAGACGTCGGGGAGCAGCTGCGGCGCCGAGAGCGGCTCGCGGAACGCCAGATTGACGTGCCGGACCCCGCGGATTCCGGTCAACACCTCGGCGACGAGCTCCCGGGCCGCCTTCTCCTCTCCGACGTCACCCGTGGGCGCCGGAACATCCCACGAACGCTCGGGTGCGTCACCGAAGATGCCGGGCTGCACCGTGGTCTGGTTCGACCCGATGCCACGCAACTCGGCGGGGCGATCGGCGCTCAGCACGATGAAGGGCACACCGGAGTGCGCCGCCTCCAGGACGGCCGGATGCAGCTCGGCGACCGCGGTGCCCGACGTCGTGATGATCAGGGCCGGGCGCTGGGTCTCCACGGCGATCCCGAGGGCCAGAAAGCCGGCGGAGCGCTCGTCGATGCGGACCCGCAGCCGGATCAGCCCCGCACGTTCGAACTGCGCGGCCGCGAGGGCGAGCGCCTGCGACCGCGATCCGGGGCTGAGCACGACATCCGTCACGCCCGAACGCACGAACTCGCCCAGCAGGGCCGTGGCGAACGAGCTTGCCGGCGAGGAGAGCGGCGCGGGGCTCACTTCTCGGGCTTGTCGTCGCCGAGTTCGTCGAGCCGCTTCTCGAGCTCGCGAATCCGCTCCTCCTGCTGCTGCTCACGGCTGAGGCGCCCGAGGAAGTCGGGGTCGTCGTCGGGCGCGATCGGACCGAAGCGCCGCCCGGGTGCCGAGGGAGCTGCCGAGGCATCGGCGTAGCGGCCGTGGTTGCGCGCCTCCAAGCGCTCGCGCCCGACCAGGAACCACAGCAGGGGGCCGATCAGCGGGAGCAGGATGACGATGCCGACCCAGCCGTACTTGGGCAGGCCGCGCACACGGCCCCCGTCGATGACCAGGATGTCGACCACCGCGAACACCAGCAGGCCGGTCAGGACGAGCGGGATGAGCACGCGGACCATGACGAGCAGTCTAGATCGGCTCTCAGCCACCCCGCCTAGACTGACGACCGTGCGTGCGTGGATCCTGTACTCGGCCCTGCGCGTCGGCGTGTTCCTGGTGCTCTTCGCCCTGCTCTTCGCGCTCACGACCACCATCGGGGTCCAGCCGGCGTGGCTGATCGCGGCCGTCGTGGCGGCGCTGCTCGCGCTCTGCATCTCGTACATCTTCTTCCGCGGTCTGCGCGAGCGGGTCGCCCTCGACATCGCCGCCGCCCGCGCGGCACCGGCGAAGTCGGGCGAGGACGAAGAGGTGGAAGACCGGGCAGGAAGCGCTTAGCTCGACGCGCCCATCGCTGTCGACGCGTTCACACCGATCGCCCGGTAGAACTCCGCGAGCGCCTCCCGGTTGTAGGCCTCCGCGTCGAATGGCCTCGCCGCGACGCGCCCCTCGATGAAGGCGTTCATTCCCTCGACCAGGCCGTCGACATCCTGAGTGACGACCAATGCCGCGCCCTCGGGGACCGCATCGGCGACCGCCCCGAACGCGACGGTCACGATCGGGAGCCCCACCATCATCGCCTCGAGCAGGACCATCGGCTGGCCTTCGTAGTCGCTCGACAGGACGAAGCAGTCGCACGCGGCCATGATCGCGTGCGGATTGGCCTGATGACCCGTGAAGATCACCGCATCCGCCACCCCCAGGGCGTGCGCCCGTTGCTGGAGTTCCTCGAGAAGCGGCCCCGATCCGACGATCACCAGTTGCGTGTCGGGGTGCGATCGATGAACGATCGCGAAGGCGTCGAGCAGTCGGGCGTGGTTCTTCTCCTGCGAGATCCGACCGACGGTGACGAAGGTCTTCAGGGCGGAGTCGCGGTGCAAGCGAGACGCCCACGCGGGCGCCTCGGGGGCATCCTGATCCGCTCCCGCCACCGCCGCGGCCGCCTGCAGCGGGATCGCCGCGTTGTGGAGCACCCTCCGCGCGTCGATCAGGTTCCTCGCGCTCGTGAACCGCGAGGGGTTCGCCCATTCGGCGAGACGCGCGCGGTTGATGTCGTTGAGCGACGCAGAGACCGACACGAGGTGATCGAAGTCGCGGTACAGCGAGAAGATCCCGCGCAGGTCTCGCAGGTGCCTGCGGCGCCCCCGGGTCACGCGGTGGGCATCCGCCATCATGTCGTTGTGCAGCCAGATGGACCGCTCGGCGTCCGGCGCGTGCAGGACCAGCGTGGAGAAGAACGGCCCGTACCCGCTGAAATCGATGACCTCGTCGAAGCGCGCGCTGCCGAAGCAGCGCTGCCATTCGTCATCCCACAGTCGCCGTTGGGCCGGGCTGGTGCGGTGCGAGACGAGCTTCTGGGTCCACCACGAGACCCGGCGCCGCAGATGCGTGAGCTTGGACCCGTTCATCCCCCCGACCCGCGCGAGCTGCCTCGCGTGCGGATTCAGCTCGCCCTGCTTGGCGACGACCACTGCCCGGTAGGAGTTCGGGAACATGACGGTGACATCGAAGCGCCCATGGTCTACCGCGTTGAGAAGGTTGATCAGCGAGGAGGTGATGCCGTTCGGCCGCATTCCGCCGGCACTGATCAGCAGGGTCGTCCTGCCGTCCCGCGCCGTGTCGACGACCCGGTACCCCTCGGTCCTGCCCCGGAACACGATGTCGACGATCCGGGATGTCGCCCCGCCGTCTTCACGCGAGACGAACCGCTCCCGCATCGAGCGGTACCGGGCGGCGACCGCCTCGCCGACACCGTTCGCGTCGATATCTCGGAGCGCCTCGACCAGCTCGGCGACGGACCTGACCACCGGGCCCGGCCACTCGTCCGGCTCGAAGTACAGCCCGCGATATCCGGCGTAGTCGTCGATGTCGGGGGTGAGGAACGCGATCGGCCTGCCCGTGGCCAAGAAGTCGAAGAAGATGCTGGAGTAGTCGGTGACCAGAATGTCGCTGACCGAGAGGATCGCGTTCGTCGGCAGCTCATTGGGAATGAGCACACCCTTCATGCCCGGTCGTTCGGCGGCGTAGCGGTGCACGACCTGGTGGGACTTCAACACCACCACGTAGCGCGACTCATCGATCCCGCGTCGAAGCTCCGCGACCCGCTCGAGGAGTTCGTCGATATCGTCCTCGGGGCGATTGAAGTTCGTGCCCTTCCAGGTGGGGGCGTAGAGGATGATCCTCCGCCCGCCGAGCTCGATGCCGAGGGCCTCGGCCACGCGGGCGCGCTGGGCCTCGCGCTCGGCGTCATCGACGAACTGAAGGTCGATGCGCGGATAGCCCTCGTCGATGAACTTGCCGCCGAAGATGTTGTCGAGACGGTGCGCGCGCTCGTACATCTGCTCGATCATGAAGGGGTTGGCTGCCAGCAGGAAGTCGGCCTGAAGGAAGTTCCTCACCACGTTGGCGACCCGCGAAGCGCGATCGTTGATGTCGTAGCCCATCTTCTTGAGCGGCGTTCCGTGCCAGGTGTTCAGGTAGGTCTGCCCGGCCCGCTTCGAGAATTCGGTCGGGAACGTAGCGTTGTTGACCAGCCATCCGCTGCGCGTCAGCGCTCGAAAATAGGCGACCGACCCCATCCTCACGAACTTCACGCGACGATCGTGCGCGAACTCACGAACCACGTTGCTGTTCTCGTGCTTGCTGCGCAGTGCCCAGACGTGGGTGAGATGGGCGAACTCCGGATCGGCCAGCAGCGCGCGGAAGATCGCCTCCGGGTTGCACAACATCCCGTTGCCCGCGAACGATTCGTAGAACACAACATTCGACTGGATGCTCTGGCGCCGGTAGTAGGCGTGAACTTCGTGCCGCGCGGCGCGGCGGAGCTGCCGCACGACCTTGCGAGCCCGCTTCACCCACGTGGACGACGACCGTCGGGCGGGAGGGGTCGGGGCCTGCGCGGGGTTCGTCAGAGCCGGTCTCGCGGGGGGCACAACTCCGACGGTATCATCCGCGCGTGGGAGCAAGCTCGGCCCCGATTTCCCGTTCCTGTGCGGATCTTCATCGCGATTCGTCGCCGGAGGGCACCGTCATCTGACAGTCTTCAGAAGCGAGGGCGCGGTCAAGCTGTCACCCGAGCTCGCACCCGCGCCGTCGGCGCTCCACTGAAGGAGGAACACCGTGGTTCCCTGGCTCGTCGCGGGTGCCGTGACGCTCGTCGTGATCGTCGGCGCCGCGATCGTCTTCCGAGTCGTCCTGATGAGGGCCGACACCGACACCGATGAGGACGACAGCGACGTCGACGAGGCGGACGCCCCCGATGGAAGGTGGAGCTCGCCGGCTGAGCCCCGCTAGAACGCGAGCGCTGCGGCGACCGCCACGCCGTAGGCGAAGGCCGAGAACAAGGTGAGCCGCAGCGCCGTCACGTATTCGCTCGCCGTCTTCGCGAAGAGCACGATGACGATCGCCGGCAGCACCAGGATCGCCACGAAGAAAACGTACCCGGCGTCGAGGTAGAACACCGTGTAGAACGCCAGCAGTCCCATCGGCACCAGCATCAGCACGACGTAGAGCGCGCGAGTCGGTCGATCGCCGAGCAGCACCGCGAGGGTGCGCTTGCGGCTGACGGCATCCCTCTCCCGGTCGCGCAGATTGTTCACGACGAGCACGGCGCAGGCGTAGCAGCCCAGCGCGACCCCGCCCAGCCACGCCTCGATGTTGACGGTGCCGGTCTGGGTGAACATCGTCCCGGCGACGGGGACCACACCGAAGAAGACGAAGACCGCCACCTCGCCGAGGGCGTAGTAGCCGTATGGGTGCTTGCCGCCGGTGTAGAACCAGGCGGCCGCCAAGCAGACAGCGCCCACCGCGAGCAGCCACCACTGCCCGCTCCGCCAGACCAGGATGCCGCCCGCCACGGCCGCGATGGCGAAGAACACGATCGCGACCGTCAGCACGGCGCGCGGCTTGGCACGGCCGGAGCCGACCAGCCGCGGAGGACCGACCCGATTGGTGTCGACGCCGCGGATGCCGTCCGAGTAGTCATTGGCGAAGTTCACGCCGATCTGGAGCGCGAGCGCGACGATCAAGGCGAGCACGGCGCGGAACCAGTGGTCGTACCAGTGCATCATCCGCAGGGATGCCGCTCCCGTGCCGAGCACGACCGGCGCGACCGCGAGCAGCAGGGTCTGCAGCCGGGCTCCCGCGATCCAGGTGCGCAAGGTGGCCGGCCGCACCTCGCCGGCCTTGCGGCCGCCCGGGTGCCCGCTCCTGCCGCGGTTGCGCCCGGATGTCGGCTTCGACGGCGTCGCTGACGTCGACTGCCTCGTCCGCTCGATCTTCCTGGGGTCCATGCGCTGCTGCTTCGCCACGCGCGCAGTCTACCGAGCGCCGCCCTGCCGGCTCTCTCGCAGCGCGATCGCCCGCACCGCGAGCCGATCCACCTTTCCGCTGGGCAGCAGCGGAAGCGCCGGCAGCGTCAGCACCCGAGCCGGGCGGGCGGGCGTGCCCAGTTCGGCTGCGACTGCTGCGGCCGCGGCATCCGCATCGAAGGCGGTCGAGGCCGTCACCGCGACCGGCACCTCGCCCCAGCGCTCGTCGGGAACGGCGACGACCACGGCATCGTGCAAGCCCGGTTGCTCGCGGAGCACGCGCTCGACGGCCGCCAGCGCGACCTTCACGCCGCCCGAGATCAGCACCTCGTCGCGACGGCCGGTCACGGTCAGCACGCCGGCGTCGAACGACCCGCCGTCCGCGGTGCGGAACCACCTGGCTCCGCTGTCGATCACGAAACGCTCGGCCGTCAGCTCCGGGTCGCCCAGGTAGCCCTCGGCCAGGCCCGGTCCGCCGAGCCAGACCTCGCCGTCGACGACCTGGACCGCCGTGGTGCCGATCGGCACTCCATCGTAGACGCAGCCGCCGCTGGTCTCACTCGAGCCGTAACTGCGGCGCACCCGGATTCCGGCGGCCGCCGCGCGGCCGAGCAGCGGCCGCGGCGTCGCCTGGCCGCCGACGAGCACGGCCGAGAATCCGGCGAGGGCTTCCCTCGCGGCAGCGTCGTCGAGCAGGGTGGCGAGCTGTGCGGGGACCAGGGCCGTGTAGCGCTCGGGCAGCGACATCCTCTGCACCGCATCGACGAATCCGGATGCGCTGAAATGCTCGCCCGCGACCGTCACCGGCTCGGTCTCGGCGGCCAACGACCGCGCAAGCACGTTGAGCCCCGCGATGTAGTGCGTCGGCAGGGCGAGCACCCATTGCCCCGGTCCGCCCAGCGCCGACTCGCTCGCTGCGGCATTGGCCAGCAGCGCATCGGCCGACAGTTGGACGCGCTTCGGGCGCCCGGTGGATCCGCTGGTCTCGACGACCAGGGCGACGCGCTGCTCGACGCGAGACGGTAGGCCCGGCGGTGTCCCACCGGCCGAACCGGAGACCAGGATCGCGTCGCCGCCCGCGAGCGCCTCACGCAAGGCGGCGAAGACTCCGTCGCCCGGCGCGACGACGCGCAGCCGCTTCACCGCCGGGAGCCGCCCATCAGGATCCGCCCATCAGGATCCACCCAGCGCGCTCAGGCCGTAGAGCAGCACCAGCGGATTGCCGAGCACGGCGACCACCGCTCCGGCGATCCCGGCGCCGCGCCCCCACCGTTTCGCGATCGCGATCAGACCGAGCACGAGCGCGGCCACGCTGAACGCGATCGCCGCATAGGCGCAGGAGGTCGAGAGCGTGAGCTCGTTGCGGGACGCCAACTGGATCCCGAGCGCTGTCGAGGCCAGCATGGCCAGCGCGAGGATGCTGGAGAGAATCCCGGGCCAGCGGCGGGGGCCGCGCACCCGGCGCACGATCGTCATGCCCGGCTCGAGGCCGGAGATCTGCTCGGGCTGCGCTGGCTGCTCGGGCTGCGCTGGCTGCGAGGTCGGCTCATCCACGGCATCCAGCCTAGGGCGACGCCCGCACGGCTAGCCGAAGACGGAGACCAGCCAGGCGATGACGAACGCGTTCCCGATCAACGCGAAGATCAGCCCGAACCATCCGAGCACACGGCCGACCCCGGCGATGATGGCGATGAGAGCGAACAAGCCGGCGACGACGCTCAGGGGCAAGGCGATGTCCCGGATCACCGCAAAGCCGATCGCACCCCCGATGAACAGGAACGCGATCGAGGCCAGCCCCAGCCAGAACGCGGTCAGACCGGCCCAGCGCGGACGCCTCGCGCCGGTGGTGTGCCGCACGTCGCTGCGCCAGAACTGACCGAGGGTCGGTGCGTGGGTGATCACCTCGGTCCTGCCCGCAGCCTGCACCGGGATGGATCCGTACTGCCGGGGCTGCGGCGTCGCGTTGACCGAGTACGACGTCGCGGCCGAACGCATCGTCCCCTGTCGGGGCGGAGGTGGAACGCTCATCGGAATCCCTTCGCGCTTGGGGTCAGCCTAGCCACGCGGGAACCGCCGCGGCAGGGCTGCGGTGGGCAGGGCTGCGGCAGACTGTCATCCATGCCGTCGCCGGACGATCTGCCCCCGCTCGATGAGCTCCTCTCCGACGCCCACCTCGTCGCGCTGCCGCTCGTCACGCGCTTCCGGTCGATCGAGGTGCGCGAGGCGATGCTGTTTCGCGGCCCTCTGGGCTGGACCGAGTTCTCGCCGTTCACCGAGTACGACGACGTCGAGGCGAGCGCGTGGCTCCGCGCGGCGATCGACTTCGGATGGCGCGAGCCGCCGACCGCGGTGCGCGACCGGATCCCGGTCAATGCGACCCTGCCGGCCGTGCCCGCCGACCAGGTCGACGGGGTGCTTGCCCGGTACGCTGGCACGCGCACGGTCAAGGTGAAGGTGGCCGAGGCGGGGCAGCAGCTGGCGGATGACGTGGCCCGCGTGAAGGCGACGCGCGCGTTCCTCGGGCCGGAGGGCCGCATCCGCGTGGATGCGAACGGCGGCTGGAACGTGGACGAGGCGGAGCACGCCGCCCACGCCCTCGCCGGCTTCGACCTGGAGTACCTCGAGCAGCCCTGCGCGACCGTCGCCGAACTGGCGGAGCTGCGCGCGCGGCTGCACGACTGGCAGCTGCCGATCGCGGCCGACGAAAGCGTGCGCAAGGCGGACGATCCGCTGGCGGTCGCGCGTGCCGGGGCCGCCGACCTGCTGGTGATCAAGGCGCAGCCGTTGGGCGGCATCCATCGCGCGCTGTCGATCGTGGCCGAGGCCGGCCTGCCTGTCGTGGTCTCGAGCGCACTCGACACCTCGGTGGGCATCTCGATGGGGGCGCACCTCGCGGCCGCGATCCCCGAGCTGAGCTACGACTGCGGTCTCGCCACGGTGGGGCTGTTCCAGCGCGACGTGGCCGTGGAGCCCCTGGTCGCTGTCGACGGAGCGATCGAGGTGCGCCGGGTCGAGGTGGATGAGCGGGCCCTCCGCGACGACGCGGCGAGCCAGGATCGCGACACCTGGTGGCGCGCCCGCCTGGAGAGCTGCTACCGCCTCCTAGAGGTCGAGTAGCTGGTCACACCCGGCTCGTGACCGAGTCGCGGTCCACCCGCTGCGACAGCCACACCGGCACGATCGCCACGATGGTGAGCACCGCCGCCACCACATTGACCACCGGCGCCTGGTTCGGGCGGAACAGGTTGCCGAAGATCCAGATCGGCAGCGTCTGCACCTCGGCGCCCGCGGTGAACGTGGTGACCACGATCTCGTCGAAGCTCAGGGCGAAGGCGAGCAGGGCCCCGGCGACAAGCGCCCCTCGGATGCTCGGGAACGTCACGTAGCGGAAGGTCTGCCAGGTGGTCGCGCCCAGGTCCGACGACGCCTCCTCGAGCGAGACGCCGGTGCGGCGCAGGCGCGCCTGCACGTTGTTGTAGACGATCACGATGCAGAAGGTGGCATGGCCGATGATGACCGTGCCGATCCCGAGGGCGACGCCCGCGGGGCCGAGCACCGAGACGAACGTGGCGTTGAGCGCGATGCCGGTCACGATGCCGGGCAGGGTGATCGGCAGCACGACCAGGAAGTTGATGGTCTGCTTGCCGAAGAATCGGTACCGCTGTACGGCGAACGCCGCCATGGTGCCGAGCACCAACGCGATCGCTGTGGCGCCGAGACCCGCGATCACCGAGGTGCCGAGCGCGCGCAGGGCGCCCGAACTGTGCGAGGCGGCGATCCACCATTCGACAGTGAATCCGGTGGGCGGAAAAGCGAAGGTGCGCGAGGCGTTGAAGGAGTTGAGGACAATGAGCGCGAGGGGCACGTAGAGCACGACGAGCCCCAGGATCATGAAGATCCGCAGGGTGATGCGCAGAGAGCGGGGCAGCTGCATCAGACGTTCTCCAGGGCTCCGGTGCGGCGCATCGCCAACAGATACAGGATGATCGCCACGAGCGGCACGATCGACAGAGCCGCGGCCAGCGGCTGGTTGTTCGCGGTGACCAGCTGGCCGTAGATGAGGTTCGCGAGCAGCTGGGTCTTGCCGCCGACGATCGTGACGGCGATGTAGTCGCCGAAGCTCAGCGAGAAGGTGAAGATCGACCCGGCGGCGATGGCCGGGAACACCAGCGGGAGCACGATCGACCGCACCGTGCGTCCGGTTCCGGCTCCGAGATCCGCGCTCGCCTCGAACAGCGAGTCGGGCACCCGGTCGAAACCCGCGAACACCGGGATGATCATGTACGGCAGCCACAGATAGGCCAGCGTGATGACGGTGGCCGGCAGGCCGTAGCCGGGGCTGTGGCCACCGGTGACGATGTCGATAGGGCCGTTCGGCTCGAGCAGGATGCGCCAGGCGTACGCCTTGACCAGGTAGCTGGCCCAGAGCGGGGTGGTCACCGCGACCAGCAGCGCGATCCGAGCGCGCGGCGACGCGACCTTGCTCATGTAGAACGCGATCGGGAACGCGACCACCGCGTCGATCACCGTCACGCCGAGCGCGACCAGCAGGGTACGCAGAGCCACCTCGCGGTACAGCGGATCGCTCACAAGGTTCTGCAGGTTGGCGAGCGTGAAGTCGGGCTGCACCGCGCCCGTGAAGCCGTTGACGCTCCAGAACGCGGTCACCAGCAGGACCGCGATCGATCCGAGATAGGCGACCAGCAGCCAGAGCAGCGGAGGCGTCAGCAGCACGCCCAGCCGCAGGCGGGGCCGGCCGGCGAAGAACGCCGAGACCGGGCCCCGCCGCGACGGTGCGCGGGAGGTCATCCCTTGATCTGCTGCCACTTCGTCGTCCACTCCGAGTACGCGGTGCAGTCCGTCTTGCCCGAGCCGTCGACGCAGGCCTTCTGCGGCGTGGTCCAGTAGTGGATCTGCGCGGCGTAGCTCGCGTCGGTCGCGTGGTACGTGTCGCAGAACGTCGGGTCGGAGGTCTCGCTGCAGGCCTTCGTCTGCGACGGCGCCTCACCGAACCACTCCGCGACCTGGGCGTTCACCTTGGCCGAGGTGATCCAGTTCATCCACTGGTACATGCAGTTCGGATGCTTGGCCTTCGACGAGATCATCCAGGTGTCCGACCAGCCGGTGCTGCCCTCCTTGGGGACGATGGTCTTCACGTCGACCTTGGCATCCGCCTGGATGAGGTTCGCGATCACCTGCCAGGTGGTCCCGATCACCGTCGAGCCGGCCTCGAACGACTGCACCTCCTTGGTGTAGTCCGACCAGTACTCGCCGATACTCGCGTTCTGCTTCTTGAGCAGCGAGACCGCGGCGTCGAGCTGCTTCTCGGTCAGCGAGTACGGGTCTTTGATGCCCAGCGAGGGATCGGTCTTCGACAGGTAGAGCGCGGCATCCGCGATGTAGATCGGCGAGTCGTACGCGGTCACCTTGCCCGCGTACTTCGACGCGCCGTCGAACACGGCGCCCCACGAGTCGGGAGCGTCGGTGACGTCCTTGGTGTTGTACATCAGCAGGTTGGCGCCCCAGCCGTGCGGGATGCCGTACATCTGTCCGCCGACCGAGTTCCAGGCCTTCTTCTTGAGGAAGTCGCTGATCGTCGCGTAGTTGGGCACGAGGGCGGTGTTCACGGGGGCCACGTCGCCGCCGTAGATGAGCCGCAGGGTCGCGTCGCCCGAGGCCGAGACGCCGTCGTACTGGCCGGTGCGCATCAACTGCACCATCTCGTCGGAGGTGCCGGCCGTCTTGGCGTTGACCTGGCATCCGGTCTGCTTCTCGAAGGGCGTCACCCAGTCGACCGTCGGGTCGTCGGAGCCGTCTTCGGCGTAGCCCGCCCAGACGATGATGTTGAGCGCGTTCTCGTTGGCGCCGAGCTTCTTCAGCTCGGGCACCTTGGGCACCGACGGGCCGGACGAACCGCCGGAGCCGCCCGTCCCGCTGGTCGAACAGCCGGTCACCGCGACCAGCAGGGCGGCGGTCACCGCCACCGCTGTCGCGAACTTGCCGATTCGGATCATGATGTTCCTCTCGTGTGCTGTGTGGGTGTGAGGTTCAGGGGGTGCCGATCACGAGACCAGCTCGCGCAGGGCGCTCTCGTGCCAGGCCAGCGTGGCCTTCTCGCCGCGCGCCAGACCGGCCGTGTCGGGCGACTCGTCGTTGAGGATCGTCGCCGACAGCAGCAGGCCGTCGGGTCCGTCGGCGACCACCCGGGTGGTCGGGCCGGTGTAGACGACCTCGCGGATCGTCGCGTCGATGCGCAGCTCGCCCGCGGCCGGCTTGGCCGATCCGGTGAACACGCGGATCTTCTCCGGGCGGATGGCGTAGGTGCCCTCCCGCTTCAGGACCTTGGGCGACTGCGCGGCGCCGATCACGTTCGACGATCCGACGAACCCCGCGACGAACGCGCTCGACGGATGCTCGTAGACCTCCGCGGGCGCGCCCACCTGCTCGATGCGCCCGGCGTTGAAGACCGCGAGGCGGTCGCACAGGGTGAGGGCCTCATCCTGATCATGCGTGACGAAGAGAAAGGTGATGCCGACCTCGCGCTGGATGGACTTCAGCTCGAGCTGCATCTGCTCGCGCAGCTTGAGGTCGAGAGCGCCGAGCGGCTCGTCGAGCAGGAGCACCTTCGGTCGCGTGACCAGTGCGCGAGCGAGGGCGACCCGCTGACGCTGACCGCCCGAGAGCTCGCCGGGCTTGCGCGCTCCCAAGTCGCCCAGTCGCACCATCTCGAGGGCCTCACCCACGCGGCGGGTGCGCTCCGCACCGCCGACGCCGCGCACCTTCAGGCCGTATGCCACGTTCTGGCCGACCGTCATGTGCGGGAAGAGCGCGTAGTCCTGAAAGACCGTGCTCACGTCGCGACGGAACGCCGGCAGCGCCGTCTCGTCGACGCCGCCCAGGATGACGCTGCCGCTGGTCGGCCGCTCGAAGCCGGCGATCATCCGTAGCACCGTGGTCTTGCCCGACCCGGACGGCCCGAGCATCGCGAAGAACTCGCCGTCGCCGATCTCGAGATCGACCGACTCGACGGCGACGACCTTGCCGAAGGTCTTGCGCAGGCCGCGCAGGGCGATCTGCGGCGCGATCGAAGCCGCGGTGCTGACGACCGGTTGGGACGTGGCGCTCACGGGGGACATCGACCTCCGACTCTCGATTCCGACAGCGTAGCGGGTCGAACGCCTTCGGAATCAGTCGTTTTCGGCCCGATTACTGATCAGGGCCGCCGTGCCACCCGCCACCGAATCACAGACCGGTGTAGGCGTGCAGTCCCTTGAAGAACAGGTTCACGATCGTGAAGTTGAACATCACCGCGGCGAAGCCGATGATGGCCAGCCATGCCGAACGCGATCCACGCCACCCCCGGGTCGCGCGCGCGTGGATGTAGCCGGCGAAGACCACCCAGATGATGAAGGTCCAGACCTCTTTGGTGTCCCAGCCCCAATAGCGGCCCCATGCACGCTCGGCCCAGATCGCACCGGCCATCAGGGTGAAGGTCCAGAACGCGAAGCCGACCACGATCACCCGGTACGCGATGTTCTCGAGCACCTCGGATGCCGGGAACGTCGCCAGGAACGGCACGCGAGCCAGGCCTCCCGCCTCGCGCCGGGTCTGGAGCAGCTGCGCGATCGACAGGCCGCCGCCCACCGCGAAGAAGCCCGTTCCGAGGGTCGCGACGAAGACGTGGATGACGAGCCAGGCCGACTGCAGCGCCGGGTTGAGGGGCTCGACCGGGACATAGAAGTTGACGCTGGCCAGGCCGAGCAGCAGCACGACGATCGCCATGATGTACGCGCCCAAGAACTTCACGTCGCGCCAGAGCTGGATGACCACGAAGACGCCGACCATGATGCCGGTGCCGGTCACGACGAATCCGTACAGGTCGGACCACGGCACGCGGCCCTCCGCAAGACCGCGCAGCACGAGGGCCGCGATGTGCACCACCCAGCCGATGATGACCAGGGCGTATGCCGTGCGCTGGAAGCGGGATGCGCGGCCCGCCACCGACGTCGTGGGCACGGCGGGCTGGGCAGTCTTTTCAAGGACGGCGGTGGTGCCCTTCGCGGCGCGTGAGTTGACCGCAGCCGCCGGAGTCGATGCAGAACTCTGCGCGATCGCCGACCGTTTCGACAGGTCGAGCGCGAACGCGATGAAGGCCAGCACGTAGACGGCCATCGCCGAGTAGACGGCCACGACGGAGTACGCGGCGAGCGTTGCGGGGGTCACGAGGTCATCCTACGTTCGCCTTCCCGGGGATTCGTCTGCTCGGCGACCCCGTCCAGGTGCTGCTGATGGCGCTGGGCCAGGTCGGCGACCGCCCGCGCCAGGGTCGGATCCTCACCGCGGGCGAGCCCGGCGAACTCGATGCGGGTGGACTTGCTGCCTGCAACGGGGATGGCTTTGATCCACACCCGCCTGCGCGGGACGAACAGGCTGAGGAGCAGCCCGCCGAGGATGAGCAGGGCGAACAGCAGCGCGTACCCGGGTGTCGGATCGTGATGGATGTCGACGCTCACGAAGCGCTTGATCCCGGTGAACTCGATCGACCCGAGTCCGTCGGGCAGCTCGGCGGACTCCCCCGCGTGCAGGTCGAGCCCCGGCACCGCCGTGCGGAATCCGGCGATCTTGGTCAGCTTGTCCTCGTTGAGCGAGTACTGATTGACCGCGGCGCCCTTGTCGAGCCCCAGGTCCCCGGTGAAGACAGAGAGCTGCAGCACCGGAAGAGCCTTGGCGTCGGCCGACAGATAGGGCGAGATGGACTGGCATCCCGCCGGCGTTTCCACCGGGGTCGGGCAGAAGAAGCCCTGGAACGCCACCTGCTTCGCCAGGCCGTCCGGCACCTTGATCACGCCGGTGCTGGTCAGGTTGCCGTCCTGCGACAGGAACGCGACCGGGCCCGAGTAGACGACGGCGCCCTTCGGATTCTTGACGGTCACGACCGGGGCGAATCCGTTGCCGAGCAGGTAGACGTTGGTGCCGCCGATGTCGACGGGTGCATTGACCTTGAGGGTCTGCTTCGTCCAGGCTCCGCCGGGCACGCGCGTGCTCAGGTTCGCCGCGAAGTCCTCGGCCGCCCAGGTGCCGTTCGGCTGCGCCGCGTACTTCGGCTCGAAGGTGTCGAGGCGCAGCTGGAACGGCTGCAACGAGTCCTCGGTCGCGAAGCGCCCCGGTTCGTAGGAGTCGTAGTCGCTGATCACGTTGGTGAAGGCCTCGCCCTGCACCAGGATCCGCTGCCCGGTGTAGCCGAAGCTGCCGAAGACTCCGACGGTGAGCAGGATGCCGACCAGCGCGATGTGGAAGATCAGGTTGCCGGTCTCGCGCAGATATCCGCGTTCGGCCGAGACGGAGTTCTCGTAGTCGGCGACCCGGTAGCCCTGCCGTCTCAGAAGCGACCGGGCCTCGGCGATCGCGGTGGCGGCATCCGTCGTCGTGGTCACCGAGGTGAAGCCGACCAGTCGCTCGAGACGGGCCGGCGTCTTGGGCGGTTTCGCGCGCAGCGCGTCGAGGTGATGCTTCAAGCGCGGGATGATGCAGCCCACCAGCGAGACGAACAGCAGCAGGTAGATGGCCGAGAACCACGGCGAGGTGAAGGTGCTGAACAGGCCGAGTGAATCGAGGATCTTGAAGGTGTCCGGATTGTTCGTCTGGTAGGCGACGACGCCGTTCGGGTCGGAGCTGCGCTGGGGCACTAGCGAGCCCGGCACCGCGCCCAGGGCGAGCAGCAGCAGCAGGATCAGCGCCGTTCGCATGCTGGTCAGCTGGCGCCAAAAGAAGCGCAGGTAACCGGCAAGGTTCAGGCGCGGTTGCGTGACGGCGCCGTCGGCGGGAGTGCCGTCGTCGGGAGTGCCGTCGACGTGGTCGGAGGGTCGCAGCGGATCGCCGACCGCCGAGCTGCCGTCGTCGCTCGCTGTCGACTCAGAGCGGGTTCTGGAAGCCATTGATCACCGCCCCGAACGCCGAGATGATGCCACGCCACAGTCCGGACACCATCAGCACCCCGATCAGGATCAGCAGCACGCCGCCCGCGATGTTGACGGCGCGGATGTGCCGCTTCACCCACCGCACCGAGCTGCCGACCCAGCCGAAGCCGATCGCCACCAGCAGGAACGGGATGCCGAGCCCGATGCAGTACGCGACCCCGATCAGCAGGGCCCGCCACAGGTTCCCCTGATCGAGCGCCATCGACGACACGGCGATCAGGGTCGGACCCACGCACGGTGTCCAGCCGACCGCGAACACGATGCCGAGCAGCGGCGCGCCGATCAGCCCGGTCCGCGGCTGCCAGCCCGGCTTGATGGTGCGCTGCAGGAAGCTGACCTGGCCGATGAAGACGATGCCCATCAGGATCACCACGACGCCGGCGATCCGCAGGATCACGTCGGTGTACTGGGTGACGAACACTCCGACCGTGCCGATCAGGAGCGAGACGGCGAGGAAGACCACCGAGAACCCGGCCACGAACAGGCCGACGCCTGCCAGCATCCGGCCCCGGGTGTTCTCGCGGCCACTGGTGACGCCGCTGACGTAGCCGAGGTAGCCCGGCACCAGCGGCAGCACGCACGGGGAGAGGAACGACAGCAGGCCGGCGGCGATGGCGATCGGGATGGCGAGCCAGAGCCCGCCGGTCAACACGACCGCACCGGGGTTCACGGAGCGCTCACGATGTCGACTCGGCGAGCGTCGCGTCGAGGATGGTCGCCACCAGCGACGGGCTGGTGATCAGGCCGGTGAACCGGGCGGCCACGCGGCCCTTGGCGTCGATGATCAACGTGGTCGGGACCGCATTCGGCGAGATCTTGCCGGCGAACGCCAGCTTCACCGCGCCGTCCTCGGCGTCGAGCACCGACGGGTAGCTGACCCCGTGCGCCTGTTCGAAACTCAGCGCGGTCGGAGCCGTGTCCTCGACATCCACCCCGACGAACACCACGCCCTTCGGCGCGTACGTCGTGTTGAGCTTCTCGAGGCGCGGCGCCTCGGCGCGGCAGGGACCACACGCCGCGTACCAGAAGTTGAGCACCACGACCTTGCCGAGGTAGTCATTGCTCGAGATCCTGTCGCCGCGTTCGGTGGTGCCCGACCAGGTCACGGGTGCGCCGCGATCCGCGGCGGCGATCGTCTTCGTCGTGCCGTCGGGCGAGAGGTAGTTGCCGTTGGCGTCGTGCGAGTTGTAGCCGGTGGCGAGCGTGTCGCTCGTGCAGCCCGCGAGCGCCAGCGACAGGGCGACCGCGATCACGGCGATGCGCGTGCGGCGCTTCACGGTGCCGGCCCTCACACTGCTCCCAGGTCGATGGATTCTGCGAGCAATGCTGCCGCAGGTTCCTGATAGTCGACCTCGGCGAACGCCCCGGTGCCGTCGCGGCCGGCGCGGGGATCCCACGCGACCGTCGTGATGCTCGAGAGCGTGCACCTGCGGTGGCGCGGGTCGGTGGCGAGCGGCTTGCCCTGCACGGTCCTGGCCACCATCCAGATCGGCAACTGGTGGCTCACGAGCACGACCTCGCCCCGGTCGACGGAGGTGTGCGCGTCGGCGACGGCGGCCATCATCCTGGTCGCGATGGAGACGAACGGCTCGCCCCACGACGGCTTCCAGGGGTTGATCAGCCGGCGAACCAGGAGCGGGTTGGCCCGAAGCGCGCGACGGATGTTGACGCCTTCGAACCTGTTGGTCGGCTCGATGAGGCGGTCGTCGATGTTGAGCGCGAGGTGGAACTCGTCGAGCCAGGGTTGCGCACTCTCGACCGTCCGCGTCAACGGGCTGGCGGTCACCCGCGCGATCGGCCGCCCCGCCATCGAATCCGCCGCCGCCTTCGCCATCCGCCGGCCGAGCTCGCTGAGGTGGAACTCGGGCAGCCGCCCGTAGAGCACTCCGCCCGGGTTGAACACCTCGCCGTGACGGACGAGGTGGATCAGGTCGGCGGGCACCCCCCGATTCTACGGGCGGCTCCCTGGGTAGGCTTGTCGACCGTGACCGCTCGCACCCTTGTCAAGAACCTCGCCGCCGCCCCCGATGGACCCGTGACGGTGTCCGGCTGGGTCGAGACGGTGCGCGATCAGAAGAAGGTGCAGTTCGTCGTCCTGCGTGACGAGTCCGGCGCGGTGCAGTTGGTGCACCCCCGCACCGACACCGAGGAGGGGTCGGCGCCCGACGAGGTCGCCGCCGCGATCTCGGCGCTGACCACTGGATCGTTCCTCTCGGTCACCGGCGAGCTCAAGCACGACGAGCGGGTCAAGCTCGGCGGCCTCGAGGTCAAGATCGACGCGCTCGAGGTCGCCTCGACCGCGCTCGACATCCCGATCGCTGAGGACTCCAGCGTCGACAAGCGTCTCGACTACCGCTGGATCGACCTGCGCCGCCCCGAACTGAACCTGCTGTTCCGCGCGCAGACCACCTTCCTGCACGCGCTGCGCACCTGGTGGGTGGAGCACGACTTCGTCGAGATCCACACCCCCAAGCTCATGTCGTCGCCCTCGGAGTCGCGCGCCGAGCTGTTCCAGGTGCCCTACTTCGAGACCACGGCCTACCTGGCGCAGAGCCCGCAGCACTTCAAGCAGATGGGGCAGGCGGCCGGGTTCGGCGGAGTCTTCGAGGTCGGGCCGGCGTTCCGCGCCGACCCCTCGTTCACCTCCCGGCACGCCACCGAGTTCGTCTCGGTCGACACCGAGCTCAGTTGGGTCGACTCGCACGAAGACGTCATGGCCGTGCACGAGCAGCTGCTGGTCGCCGGATTCTCGGCGGTCAAAGAGAAGCACGGTGCCGAGATCGAGGCCCTGTTCGGGGTCGAGGTGACCGTGCCGAGCGTGCCGTTCCCGCGCATCCCGCTTGCCGAGGCCAAGCAGATCGTCGCGGACCGCGGCTACGTGGTGCCGCGCGCCGACGCCGACATGGACCCGGAAGGCGAGCGCCGCATCTCGGAGTACGTGAAAGAGACGTACGGGCACGAGTTCGTGTTCCTCACGGACTACGCCTCGAGCATCCGCCCCTACTACCACCGCCGCCACGACGACGACCCGTCACTGACGAAGAGCTACGACCTCATCTTCAACGGCGCCGAGATCTCGACCGGTGCGCAGCGCGAGCACCGCATCGACGTGCTGATCGCGCAGGCGCGCGACAAGGGACTCAACCCCGATGAGATCGGCGAATACCTGGAGTTCTTCCGCTACGGCATCCCGCCGCACGGCGGGTTCGGCATGGGCATGGCGCGGGTGATGATGCTCATGCTGCACCAGCCGTCGATCCGCGAGGTGACGTACCTGTTCCGGGGTCCGAACCGGCTCGAACCGTAACGCGCACGCGCGCGACCGTTCCGGTCGCGGGGTCCGAACCGACTCGAACCGTAGCGCGCTGGAGTTCTACGTCAGGTCTTCGACCGTCGCGCCGCCGGCGCCCTTGATGACCGACTCGACGGCGCTCTTCGCCGAGGCCTTGGCCACGTAGTTCTCGCTGACCGCGAGGGTCTGACCGTTGGCCGCCACGATCCGCCAGAAGTACGGCTGGGTAGTGCTCTTGCCCTTGACGATCTGGAACTTCATGGCGGGTCCTTTCGGTGACACGGATGACGCGTGCCGCCAGCCTAGGCTCCGACCACCTGCCCGGCTAGATCGATCGCCTGCGCGAATTGCTCGAGCGCGATGTCGAGCCGCAGATCCAGCCCTGCTTCGACCACTTCGCCGTCAGGGAGAATTCGCGAAGACGCCCGCGAGACCGACAACGGGTCGACGAGCACGGCATCCAGCGCCAACACGGTCGGCACGAGAGCGGCCAGCCCACGGATCCCCCCGGTCTGGCCCGGCGACGCGCTCATCAGCAGCACCGGCTTGCCGTACAGCCCGGTCGAGCCCGCCAGCCAGTCGAGCGCGTTCTTGGTGACCCCGGATGCCGAGTGCACGTACTCCGGTGACGAGACGATGCCGCCGCGGGCCGACTCCGCCAGCAGCCGGAACTCGCGCACCACGCTCGGCAGCCGATCCGGCGTGTCGAGATCCGGGTCGAGCAAGGGGAGGTCGCGCACCAGGTCGGCGCCGACCAGCCGCAGTTGCGGCGAGCGCTTCTCGACCGCGGTCAGCAGCGCCCGATGCAGCGAATCCTGGCGCAGACTCCCGCAGATCGCGAGAACGGTCGTGCGCTCCATGAGCAGAGCCTAGGAGGGAGCGGATCCGGTGTCGATGGCCGCGACGAGCGCCGTCCGGAGCCGGCCGGCATCCACTCTCCAGATGGTGTGCACCCGGTCGTCGATCAGGACGACGGGGATCTCGTCGACGTACGCCTCGAACAACTCAGGCTCGTCGAGGATCGACCGCTCCTCCAGCACGACGGACGGGAAATCGACGAGCACGGCATCGACGATCGCATGCGCGTCGTCGCACAGATGGCAGTCGGGCTTGCCGACGAAGGTCAGGCGGGTCACCGTCCCAGGCTAGACGCGCCGCCCCGGTACCATGAATCGATGTCCGAGTCGCAGGCGATGCCCGAGGTTCCGGCGCCCAGCGACCGTCCGATCCTGGCGTTCTTCGACGTCGACAACACGCTGATGCGCGGCACCAGCCTGTTCCAGCTGGGGCGCGAGGCCTGGGCGAAGCGCGTCATCAGGTTCCGGGATGTCGCGTTGTTCGCCTGGCATCAACGCCGCTTCATCCAGGTGGGCGAGAACGACGAGCACCTGGCAACCGCCCGTGAGCGCGCTCTGGGCCTGGTGGGCGGGCACACCCAGACCGAGATCCTGGAACTCGCCGAGTCCATCTGGGAGCACAGGATCAAGCCGCGCCTCTACCCCGAGACCGTCGACCTGACCCAGGAGCACGTCGCCAAGGGCCACGAGGTCTGGCTGGTCTCGGCGACCCCGTGGGAGATCGGCGACCTGATCGCCAGGCGGCTGGGGCTGACCGGCGCCCTCGGCACCCGCGTCGTGGTCGACGATGACGGGGTCTACACCGGCGAGTTGATCGGCCACGTGCTCCACAACGAGCTCAAGGCCGCGGCCGTGCGCGAACTCGCCGAGGCCAGCGGCGCCGATCTGGCCGACAGCTGGGCGTACTCGGACAGCCGCAACGACATCCCGTTGCTCGAGCTGGTCGGGCATCCGGTCGTGGTGAACCCGGATGTCATGCTCGCCCACCACGCCCAGCAGCAGGGCTGGCCGGTGCTGCGGCTGAGGCCGGCGAGCATCCGGGAGGCGCAGCGCCGGGTGCGGCGCGAGGCGCGCGCGGTGCGCAAGGGCGTCAAGGGATCGAAGAAGCAGCGCTCGTCGGGCCCGACGCCCGGCGCTTGACGAGAAGAGCGCGTTAACGAGAAGAGCGCGTCGGGCAGAAGCCTGACGCGCGACATCCCCGAGTGGGACTACTTCTTGTTGCGACGCTGGTGACGCGTCTTGCGAAGCAGTTTGCGGTGCTTCTTCTTCGCCATGCGCTTGCGGCGCTTCTTGATGACGGAACCCATGTTCACCTCATTCGTGGTAGTACGTGGACAACCGCTGGTCCACAGACACGAACCACGGAAATCGAACCTGCCGAGTCTACCTGAGGCTCAGCCGACCTGGGAATCCGGAAGCGCGATGGCGGCTTCCACCGCCGACTCGGGGATGCGGAACGACCGGCCGAACCGGATCGCGGGCAGGTCTCCCGAGTGGACGAGGCGGTAGACGGTCATGTTCGAGACGCGCATCATCTCGGCCACCTCGGCCACCGTGAGAAAACGCACGTCGGACAGTTCGTTCGCCATTCCCGCCCCTGATCTGAGGGCACTCGGTGCCCGATCTCCACCGCTTGCTGTCAGCAGTGTGACTCCTGTGACAGGAGTGCTGTCGCAACACTAGGGCCGCGCGCGCAAGCCTGTAAAGCACCCGAGCGCGTCACACCCGTTCGGGTGCAGTCTCACGATGCCGGCAGTCCCGTTGGCTACTCGTTGAACGGCAACTGCTGCACGCGGGCGACCACGCGCTTCTGGGCGCCCTGCAGCTTCTCTTGCGCGGCTTCGATCGCGACGCGCGCGTTGTGCGCGGTCTCGGCGGCACGGCGTCCGACCCGATCGCCGACCTCGGCTCCCGCTCCCCAGGCAACGTACACGGCGGATGCCGAGTCGCCGTCCGCCGCCGATGCACCGGACGGCCCGCCGACGAAGGGGGTCAGCCAGGCCTGCAGCTCGCGCAGCGGCGCGACATCGAGCTTGTAGTACCGGTGCTGGCCCTCCTCCCGCACGCTCACCAGACCGTGATCGCGCAGCACCTTGAGGTGCTTCGAGACGGTCGGCTGGCTGATTCCGAGTTCGGAGACGAGTTCGCTGACCGCCACCTCGCCCGACTTGGAGCGCGATCCTGAGTGATGCAGCAGGTGCGTGAGCAGCTCGCGTCGCGTGCCGTCGGCGAGCACGTCGAAGATGTCGGCCATCGTGCCAGCGTAGCCAGGCGAGCGTGCGCTGGCCAGGGCGGCCATCAGCCGTTCGTCGGAGCCGGGGTGGGCTGCGGGTTCTGGCCGCCCGGCTGGCCGCCGTTCTGGCCGGACCCGGGCTGGCCGCTGTTCGGCCCGAATCCCGGCTGTCCGCCGTTCCTGCGCTCGTTCGGCCCGAATCCGTTCTGGCCCCCGAACGGCTCCGAACGGTTCGAGAAGGGCTGGATCATCGCGACCCGCGGGTGGTGGTCGCCGATCGCGACGCCCAGCGCCAAGCCACCGCCGAAGAACACCGCGGCGACGAGCAGACCGCCGATGATCGCGAAGGGCAGGACGGGCACGGTCACCGTGCGGCGAGCGGTGGGTGGGGCAGCCGCGGGAAGGGTCGCGGGTGCGGATGCCGCGGCGTCCGACGGGTCGGGCGCGGTGGTGGTCTTCTCGGCCATGGAACAACTCCTTGTGAGGGCGGGGAGGGCTCCCCGGGTGCCACCCAAGATGACGGATGCCGCCAAGCGCGATCGATGGATTCCCTGAGAAATCCCCCAGAGGCTCCGCCCTCTCGCTACTCGCCCCGGGCCATCTCGGCGGCCCGCGCCAGTGCGGCTGCGGCCGCCCGGTCGAACAGCTTCGTGAGGTCCGCGGACTCGAGGACTCCGATGGCGCGTTCGGTCGTCCCCTTGGGACTGGTCACGCGGCGCCGCAGCTCGGCGGGGCCGACGTCCGACGCGGCGAGCAGTTCCGACGCGCCGCGGAACGTCTGCTCCACCATGAGTCGCGCCTGCCCCTCGTCGAATCCGAGCCCGAGCGCGGTCTCGGTGAGCCGCTCGATGAGGAAGAACACGTAGGCGGGTCCGGATCCCGAGATCGTGCTCAGGGCATCGATCTGCGACTCCGGGAGTTCGACGACCGCGCCGACGGTCTCGAACAGGGCGCGGACCAGCGCGGCGTCCTCTGCTGTCGCCCTGGTCCCCGCGGCGACACCGGTCACACCGAGGCGGACCACCGAGGGCGTGTTCGGCATCGACCGGAACACCACCTGCGGAATCAGCGCCTCCATCGTCGCCACGGTGACGCCGGCGGCCAGGCTCACCACGATGGCATCCGGCTCCAGCAGTTCCCGGATGTCGCCGAGCAGGGGGGGTACCATCGCCGGCTTCACACCCAGCAGCACCAGTCGCGCCCCGCGCAGGGCGGTCACCGTGGCATCCGGGTCGGATTCGAGGGCCAGCGACATGACGCCCTCGCGACCCGCGATCGACTCGCGCAGCGCCGCGGCCTTGGCCTCCGTCCGGTTCGTCGCGACGATGCCCGCGGCGTGCACCTCGGGCGAGAGCAGCCCGGACAGGATCGCGCCACCCATCGAGCCGGCGCCGAGGATGGCGATCTGGGGCAAAGAGACGGTCATGCTCGAAAGTGTAGGTTGGCCAGGTGAGCACGAGCGGTGGCAATCGAGCGATCGTGGCGGCGATGCTCGCCAATCTGGGGATCGCGGTCACGAAGCTGATCGCCGCCCTGTTCTCCGGTTCCGGGGCGATGCTGGCCGAGGCCGTGCACTCCTTCGCTGACACGATCAACCAGGTGCTGCTGCTGGTCGGGGGGCGTCGGTCCACCAAGGCCGCCGACGAGGAGCACCCCTTCGGCTACGGCCGGGCGCGGTTCCTCTACGGCTTCCTGGTGGCGATCATCCTGTTCTCGGTGGGCGGCGCCTATTCGATCTACGAGGGCGTCCACAAGCTTCAGAACCCCGAACCGCTCGAGGTGCCGTGGTTGCCGATCGTGGTGATCCTGATCTCGATGGTGCTCGAGGGCTTCTCGTTCCGCACGGCGCGCCACGAGTCGCTGCCGTTCAAGGGCTCCGGATCGTGGATCTCGTTCATCCGCCGCGCCAAGGCCCCCGAGCTTCCGATCGTGCTGCTCGAAGACACCGCGGCCCTGACCGGACTGTTCTTCGCCCTGATCGGGGTCGGACTCACCGTGATCACCGGCAACCCGCTCTTCGACTCGATCGGCACCCTGTTCATCGGCGCGCTGCTGATCCTGGTCGCGGTGATCCTGGGCATCGAGACCAAGAGCCTGCTCATCGGCGAGGGAGCGTCGCCCGAGAACGTGGCGACGATCCGGGATGCCATCAACGCGCACCCGACGGTCGAATCGCTGATCCACATGAAGACCCTCTACCTCGGTCCGGAGGAGCTCATGATCGCCGCGAAGGTCGCGTTCCCGAAGGCGACCCGGCTGGTCGAGATCGCGACGGCGATCGACGCGCTCGAAGCGGACATCCGCGCCAAGATCCCGACCGCCCGCGTCATCTACATCGAGCCCGACCTGTACCACGCGCCCGGCCAGGGCAACCCCGCCACCGACGCCATTGTCATCAAGGGCAGCGACTAGCGTGGCGGGCGGAGTGGCGACGCAGGCCCGGCACGGCCGACTTCGCCGGCGCGGAGTCGTCGGCACCGTGCTCGGCACCGTCGCCATCGCACTCGCCGTCATCCTGGTCAGCGGAACGTCGTTGGCGGCCTACGCCGTGTGGCACCTCAGCAACAACCTCAAGCCCGGGGTCGACATCTCGTTCGCGGGTGGCGCGGCACCGCCCGCCGTCGGTCCCATCCAGGGGCCCGTCAACATCCTTCTGGTCGGCAGCGACAGCGGCGGGGGCGACGTCGCGACCTTCGGCAAGCGCGGCGAGAACCTGAACGACGTCACGATGCTGCTGCACATCTCCCCGGTGAGTCACAGCGCGATCGCCGTCAGCTTTCCCCGCGACATGTACGTGCCGATCGCGGGCTGCGCTCATTCCCCCGGCACGCGCAAGATCAACGAGGCCCTGACCAATGGCGGCCTGGCCTGCGCGGTGTCGACGGTCTCGACGCTCACCGGCCTCGACATCGGCTATGCCGCCGAGATCCAGTTCCAGGGAGTGATCGGCATGTCCGACGCGATCGGCGGCGTCGAGGTGTGCGTCGGCAAACCGATCCACGACCTGCAGATCAACTTCTCCCTGTCGAAGGGGCAGCACACGCTCCAGGGCTTCGACGCCCTCCAGTTCTTACGCAGCCGCCACGGCATCTACGGGGGCAGTGACACCTCGCGGATCAGCAACCAACAGCTCTTCCTCTCCGCTCTGATGCGCAAGGTCAAGAGCCAGGGCGTGCTGACCAACCCGATCACGCTCTACAAGCTGGCCAACGCGGCGACGCAGAACATGACGCTCAGCACCACCCTCAACCACCTGGACACCATGGTGTCCATCGCCGCCGCGCTGAAAGACGTCTCGCTTTCGAGCATGGTGTTCGCTCAGTACCCGACCGGCTCGACCGTGGTGAACGGAGTCGGCGGCCTCCTTCCGCGCAAGGCGGACGCGCAGGTGCTGATGAACGCGATCGCCGACGACCGACCGGTCGTGGTCGCGGGCGTCGGCGGGGGAACGTTCGCCGGCGACAATGTCGTCGAGACGCCGTCGCCGGTGCCGACCACCGCCGGCCCGACGGCCGGCACGCCGACGTCTCACGCGACGGCGACTCCGACGGCCGTGCCGGAGACGAGTCCGCCCGTCACCCTGCCCCGCTCGATCACCGGCCAACCCGCCGCCGAGCAGACCTGCTCCTCGGGGCAGACCTTCTAGCTCGCCGCGCCGCTCAGAGCTCGGTCGGCTCCGCCCCGCGGAAGAAGGCGGTCAGCAGCGCGCCGCTCTCTGCCTCGAGGACACCGCCGACAACCTCGACCCGATGGTTGAGCCGCCGATCGCGTAGCAGGTCGTGCACGCTGCCTGCCGCCCCCGCCTTCTCGTCCCAGGCCCCGAACACCAGACGCGGAATCCGGGCGGACAGGATGGCGCCCGCGCAGAGCACACAGGGCTCGAGCGTCACCACCAGGGTCGTGTCGGTCAGCCGCCAGTCGCCGCGGGCCTCGGCGCCCCGGCGGATCGCGAGCACCTCGGCGTGCGCGGTCGGGTCGTGCAGCTTCTCGCGCTCGTTGCGCGCCAGCGCGAGCACACTGCCGTCGGCGTCGAGCAGCACGGCACCGACGGGGACGTCTCCACTCGAGTGCGCCAGCTCGGCCTCGGCGAGAGCCGCCCGCATGGCCGCCTCACGTGCGGCGGCATCGAGGGGCGCGGCGGGCACGGGGAGCTGCGACATCCGGAACCCCTCGCTGCCAGCCGGTGGATAGCATCGAGCCTATGCGAGTGCACGTTGCCGACCATCCCCTGATCACTCACAAGCTCACGGTGCTTCGGGATGAGAACACGCCGTCGCCGACGTTCCGCGCGCTCGCCGAAGAGCTGATGACCCTGCTGGCCTACGAGGCGACCCGCAACGTGCGCGTGCACGAGGTCACGGTGACCACGCCGGTCGCGCAGGCGAAAGGCCTGGCGATCTCCGACCCCAAGCCGCTCGTCGTGCCCATCCTGCGCGCCGGGCTCGGACTGCTCGAGGGCATGGTGAAGCTGATCCCGACGGCCGAGGTCGGCTTTCTCGGGATGGTGCGCAACGAAGAGACGCTGCAGCCCGACATCTATGCCGAGCGGCTTCCCGAGGACCTCGCCAACCGCCAGTGCTTCGTGCTCGATCCGATGCTCGCGACCGGCGGCTCGCTCATCGCGGCGATCGACTACCTGTTCGCCCGGGGTGCCGTGGACGTCACGGCCGTCTGCCTGATCGGAGCGCCGGAGGGCCTCGAGGCCGTCAAGAAGGCGACAGAGGGCCGCGAGGTCACCATCGTGCTCGGCGCCCTCGACGAGAAGCTCAACGAGGTCGGCTACATCGTTCCGGGTCTCGGAGACGCAGGAGATCGGCTTTACGGCACCGTGTGAGTTGCATTTCGTGCGTGCGTGCAAGAAACTTGCATGCATGACCGACCACTCGCGCACCCTGACCTCCGTCGAGGCCCTTGGGAACGCCGGCATGATGATGCCGGTGCGTGCGGTCGCGTGTTGTCGAATGTGTGCCTAGAGGCCACTCCCTCGCCGAGTTCATGTCGTGCCTGACACCGTGAACTCCCGGATTCCTGCCCACTCCGGCGCGGAATCCGCTCCTCAGCACACCGACGACACACCCGTGAGGCGCCCCGCCGTGAACGATTCCGACCAGGATCCGGCTGCGGCGCCCGCATCAGACCAAGGATTCGACACCATGTCTCTCGCCACTCTTGACGCCCTGCGCCCCACCGCACGCCCGATCTCGGCTGCGTCCACCCTCTCCGCCGCGCCCTCCGCGCCTGCCGCTGCACCCGCATCCCCGAACAGGGCGATCCGCGCCGTGCCGGAAGGCACCGAGGCGCGCGGATTCGCCCTCTACGTCGGCATCGACGAGTTGAAGGCCGCCGACGCCGGCACCGACCTCGGCGAGGTCGTGCAGGCATTGCGCGCGCTCGCCACCTCCCTCGTCCCCGGCGCCGAGACCTACGCATCGGTCGCTCTCGCACCCATCGGCGCCGGCGGTCGCGACGTCGACGTCGTGCGTCTCGCCCTCCAGGACCCGGCGGCTCTCGCCAAGCGACGGCAGGAGGTCGCCCCCGCCGCGCCCGAGCAGAAGGGCGGCGTCGTCATCGACATCTCGCGCAAGCGGGTGCTGCTCGATGGCGAGGTGTCGCCGCTCACCTACAAGGAGTTCGAGCTCCTTCAGTTCCTGGTGCTCCGCGAGGGCCGCACGATCGACCGCCACGAGATCATCGCGACGCTCTGGGCGGACGGCGAGGGCGACGACATCCCGAACGAGCGCACGATCGACGTGCACGTGCGGCGTCTGCGCTCGAAGCTGGGCGCGTTCGAAGACATCGTGCGCACCGTGCGGGGCTCGGGATACCGCTTCGACCGCCACGCGGATGTCACCATCCGCTGGGCGTCGACCCCGTCGCCCGACGTGTTCTAGCGCGCTGGAGCTAGAAGGCGTCCGGTCGCGCGAACGGCACCACCGCGCCGCCGGCCGCTTCGTGGTCGAGCCGCAGATGCGTGGCGAGCAGCGGCAAGGTCCTCCGCACCGCGGTGTCGATCCGCGACCGCAGCCCGGGCGAGGTCACGCGATAGTCGGTGAAGTCGCCCTCATTGGCGAAAATGCCCAAGGGGACGGTCAGCGCCTGGAAGAAGCCGAACAACGGACGCATCTGGTGCTCCACCAGGAGGGCATGACGGTCGCTGCCGCCGGTTGCGGTCAGCACGATCGGCTTGTCGACGAGCGCGTACTGCCCGACGTGGTCGAAGAACAGTTTGAACAGACCCGTGTAGGTGGCGCGGTACGCCGGTGAGCCGACCACGATCAGGTCGGCGGCCTCCACTGCTTCCAGGGCCGCGAGGGCCCCCTGCCCGATGTCACCGCGGAACGGACCGGATCCCAGCCCGCCCAGCAGCGGAGCCAACTCGATCAGGGTGGCCACACCGCCGACACGCGCCGCGAAGGTCTCGGCGACCTCCCGCACCAGAGCCGTCGTCCGCGAGGGATGCGTCGGACTCCCGCTGACCCCGACGACCGAAATCGGACGGGCGGTGCCCGAATCAGAAGGACGCGACATTGCCCGCGCCCGCCAGCTCCAGCGGTTCGACGGGCACGTCGAGGTTGGCGCCCCCGCGGTATCGCGTCGCGATGTGCCGCTCGGGCAGGCGCGCGTTTCCCGCTCCGAACAGCCGCTCGCGCAGGGTCCCAGGGTGCGATCCCTCCTCGGGCAGGCGGCCACGCTTCCGCAGCTCGGGCACGACCAGTTCGGCGAAGTCACGTGCGGTGTCGAAGGAGTGGTACTGGCGCAGGTTGATCCCGTCGAGGCCGTCCTCGTCGAGCCACCGCTCGATCGCATCGGCGACCACCTTCGGGGTGCCGGCCACGAAGAAGCGGTCGTCGCGCGATCCCGAGATGAAGTCCAGTGCCTGACCGACCGTCTTGTCCAGGGGGAGAAAGGGGACGGTCGATGCGAGCACCTCGGCGCGCAGGAGCGCCTCGGCCACCGTGATGTCGCGAGGGAACGCGGTCAGGTCGACCGGCAGGCTGCTGTGAGCGAGGACCCCATCCAGGCTCGCATTCTGCTGGTACAGCCGCCATTTGTCCGCGGCTTCTTCCTCGGTGCGTCCGACGACGACGCCCGCCATGGCGATGAACTTGATGTCGTCGGAATTGCGACCGTGACGCACCGCGGCATCGCGCATGGTCTGAGCGTTGCGCCGGAACTCCTCGGAGGTGCGGCCCCCGGTGAAGACCGCCTCGGCGTGCCGGCCGGCGAACTCGATGCCGGCGGGCGAACCGGTGGCCTGGAACATCACCGGCGTGCGCTGCGGCGAGGGGTGGACGATGTGCGGTCCCGAGACCCGGTGCCGATCTCCGACGTGGTTGATATAGCGCACCTTCGAGGGATCCGTGTAGACCTTCTTCTCGCGGTCGGCGACGACCGCGCCGTCATCCCACGATCCCTCCCACAGTTTGTAGAGGACGTCGAGGTACTCATCGGCGTACTGGTAGCGCAGGTCGTGCGGTACTTCGCCATCCAAGCCGAAGTTGTGCGCGGCGTTGGGCAGGTAGGACGTGACCACGTTCCAGCCGACGCGGCCCTTGGTCAGGTGGTCGAGGGTCGACATCCGGCGAGCGAACGCGAACGGCGGCTCATAGGTCGTCGAGAAGGTCACCCCGAAGCCGAGTCGCTCGGTCACAGCGGCCATCGCAGGGATGACCAGCAGGGGATCGATGTTGGGGCTCTGCAACCCCTCCCGCAGCGCCGTCTCGGGTCCGCCGCGGAACACGTCATACGCGCCGATCACGTCGGCCAGGAAGACGCCGTCGAATCCGCCGTGCTCGAGGATCTGCGCGAGCTCGAGCCAGTAGTCGAGGTCGGCGAAGCGGTGACGGTTGTTGCCGGGGAGCGGCCACAGTCCGTGCGTGATGTGGCTGACGCATCCCATCTCGAACAGGTTGAGGAACAGTTGCTTGGGCTCGGCCATGGCGTTGGTCACTTTCTCTGGGCGATCACGGCGGGATCGAACTCGGGGATCGAGGCGATGAGTTGTCGGGTGTACCGATGGCGTGGTCGGCGGAAGATCTCATCCGGTGCCCCGCTCTCGACCACGGCGCCGTCCTTCATGACGAGCACCTCGTCGCTCAGGTGGCTGATGACGCCGAGATCGTGGGAGATGAACAGGTAGCTCACGCCCGAGGAGCGCTGCAGGGCGACGAGCAGGTCGAGGATCTGAGCCTGCACGGTCACGTCGAGTGCCGAGACGGCCTCATCGAGCACGATCACCGACGGCCCGGTGGCCAGCGCCCTGGCGATCGCGACGCGCTGGCGCTGACCGCCAGACAGCCGCAGAGGGAAGCGGTTCAGGACCTCGGGGCCGAGACCGACGAAGCCGAGCAGCTCGATGGCACGGGCGCGCTTCGCGACGGCGCCGCGGTGGTCGGATGCCGGCAGGGCATCCACCAGGATGCGCTCGACGTTCCAGCGCGGATCGAACGAGCTCAGGGGATCCTGCGACACGACCGAGATGCGCGGGCGCAGCGGGCGACGCCTGCGCTCCGGGATGCCGCTCCAGTCGCGTCCGAGAAGGCGCACGTTGCCGCCGTCGAGGGTCTCGAGACCGAGCACCAGCCGGGCGGTCGTGCTCTTGCCCGAGCCGGACTCGCCGACGATGCCGAGGGTCTTGCCGGCATCCAGGGTGAACGAGACGCCGTCGACCGCGCGGGTGATGCTCCCGTCGGGGGCGGTGAACTGCTTGATGAGGTTCTGGGCCACGAGGACCGGCCCCGCGTGGGCCCCGCCGGGCGCCGGTGCGGCGAGCGCCGCATCGGGAACCGATTCTGGGCTGAGCGACATGCCGCGCGTGTGTTCGCTGGGTACGGCCGCGATCAGCGCGCGCGTGTACTCGTGCGTCGGCGCGCCCAGCACGGCTGCGGCGGAGCCCTGCTCGACCACCTCGCCGGCCCGCATGACCAGGATCTGGTCGGCGAGTTGCGCGACCACCGACAGGTCGTGGCTGATCAGGATGATCGACGCTCCGCGCCGCTTCATCGTCTCGAGTTCGGCGAGCACCTGGGCTTGCACGGTCACGTCGAGGGCGGTGGTGGGTTCATCGGCGATCACGACGTCGGGATCCAACGCGATGGCCGAGGCGATCAGGGCACGCTGGCGCAAGCCGCCGGAGAGTTGGCCCGGGCGCTGTCGGGCACGGAGATCCGGACGCGGCACGCCGACCCGAGCGAGCAGCTCGATGACGCGTCCGGCGCGGAGGGCACGCGTGCCCCAGCGGTGCAAGCGGAGCGCCTCGGCGATCTCGGCGCCGACCGGGCGCAGCGGGTCGAGCGAGACGAGCGCGTCTTGCAGGATGAAGCCGACATCCCGCCCGCGCACGCGGCGCCATTGGCGAGCAGTGAATCGGCGAACGTCCTCGTGATGGAACTCCAGAGCGGATGCCTCGACGATCGCGTTGTGCCCCGCCAAGCCGACCAGGGCGCGCGCCGTGACGCTCTTGCCCGATCCCGACTCGCCGACGATGGCGACGCACTCGCCGGGGGCGAGCTCGAAGGAGAGCCCGCGCACGACGTCTCGCCGCGCTCCCGCGATCAGGAAGCCGACGTGGAGGTCATCCACCTTCAGCCGGGCGACCGGCCAGTCGAGCTGCGGGTCGATCGGGTCGTCGGCGATGTCGGTGACGGCTTCGGTGGCACTCATCACTTCTCCCCCTTCTCGAGCCGGGCTTGCACGTGCCGGCCGATCGTGGTCGCCGCCAGCGCGACCGCCACGATCACGACCCCGGGCACGACGATGAGCCAGCCCGCTTGCACGATGTACTGCCTGCCGGCGTCGAGCAGGGCACCCCATTCCGACGCCGGCGGGGCGACCCCCAGGCCCAGAAACGACAGGCTCGACGCCCACACGATCGACTGGCCGACCGAGAGCGCGAAGACGGCGACCAGCGGACGAAGGGCGTTCGGCAAGATATGCGCGAACACGATCCGGAGGCGCGAATGGCCCAGCGCCGTTGCGGCCTCCACGTAGGCGGACCCTTTGGCGGCGAGGATCTGGCCGCGGATCATGCGCGCGTATCCCGGCGCCGTGCCGAGACCGACCGCGAGGACCTCGGTGGTCGCCGATGGCCCCACGATGGCGATCAGCAGCAGGGCGAGCAGCAGGGCCGGGAAGGTGAAGAGGATCTCGACGAAGCGGTCGACGACCACCGCGGCCGGCTTGATGGCCAGGGCCGCGAGCGAGCCGAGGATCAAGGCAAGCGCGATGCCGACCGCCGCGGCACCCAGTCCGATCACCAGCGACTCACGCGCACCGTAGATGACGCGGCTGTAGAGGTCGCGGCCCGACTCGTCCGTGCCGAACCAGTGCGTCCACGACGGCGCCTGCAGGGAGGCGGGATAGTTCAGAGCCGTCGGATCGTAGGTGGCCAGCAGCTGCGGGGCGATCGCCGCGACGGCGAGCAGGGCGACGAAGCCGACCGCCGCGTAGAGCCCCCATGGTCGGCGCACGAGGCGGTCGGCCAGCCTGGAGCTGCGGGCGGGCGCCGCGGAGCCGACCGCGGGGCGGATGGCGGTCATGATGCCGCCAATCGCGGATCGACGAGCGTGTAGACCACATCGACGATCAGGTTCGCCACCACGTAGAAGACGGCGACCAGGGTGACGATCCCAACGACCACCGGCAGATCCTGCGAGTTCACCGCCGCGACCAACACGCTGCCGATTCCGGGCCGCGAGAAGATCGACTCCACGATGACCGCGCCCGAAAGGGTCGCGCCCAGTGCCCATCCCGACAGCGTCACCGCGGGGATCACCGCGTGGCGCAACACGTGGCGCAGGCGGACCCCGAGGTCGCTCATCCCGCGCATCCTGGCGGAGATCACGAACGGCTGGTCGAGTGCGCGCTCGAACTCGGTGCGCGTGCTCTGGCTCATGAATCCGGCGAGCGGGATGGCCAGAGTCAGCGCGGGCAGGATCAACCCGTTGGCACCGGTGCCGCCGATCACCGGGAACCACCGAAGGCTGAGCCCGAACACCAGGAGCAGGATGATCCCGAGCCAGTATGCGGGCAGCCCGGCCGCCACGACATCGACCAAGGCGCCGGCGGCTCCGACCCGCGGGCCGCGCCCCGCGGTCAGGGTCACCCAGACCACCATGAGGATCCAGGCGAACAGGATCGCGGTCAGCGACAACGTGACCGTCGCTCCGAGTTGTTCCCCGATGATCGCGGTCACCGGCCGGTATTGCTGATACGAGGTGCCGAAGTCGCCGACCACCAGCCCACGCAGGTAGTCGAGGTACTGCACGATCACCGGTCGCTGGAGTCCATACTGCTGGTTGATCTGCGCCAGCTCAGCGGGGGTGCGCAGCTGAGCCTGCCCGCTGCGGATGTTCAGGATGACGGTGGCGCGATCCCCGGGAAGCGCCAGCTGGGCGAAGAACGCCACAGTTGCCGCGCCCCACAGCACGACGACTGCCGACAGCACCTTGCGGGTGAGCTGCGGCACGACCGCACGCCAGGCGCGGGGCCGCTCAGGAGTCGCCTCGAAGGCGGCCGCGACTGGCGGCGGCCCGGCCGCCACCTCGCTACTTGACGAAGTACGCGTCATAGAACGTCGGCCCTCCCTGTGCGTGCTCCTGCCAGACGTCCTTCAACCTCGGCGACACCGCGAGGGTGCTCAGTCGGTCGTACACGCCGATCGCCAGGGCGTGGTCGGCGATGTAGTCCTGGGCCTTCTGGTAGTCGGCGTTCTGCTTCGCGACATCCGGCTCCGAGTTGCCGTCGAGGATGTACCCGGCGAGGGTGTCGTCGTTGTAGAAGGCGCTGTTGCTGTAGTTGGGCTGATCAGGAGTGCTCGGCCGCCAGTTGATGTACAGGATCCCCGCCGTCACGGCGGTCCAATACCCGACGCTGAGGTCGTGGTCTTGCGGGCTGCTGTACTTGCCCGCGAACAACTCGCTCTGCGGGACCGGGACCAGCTTGACGTCGAAGCCGACCCTGCTCGCCTGCTGCGCGACGCCCTGCAGGATGGCCGCGCCATCCGAGTTGATGATCGAGCCCGCGCCGTAGGGGAACACCACCGTGAGCGGCTTGCCGTCCTTCGACCGCACTCCGTTGCCGTCGCTCCGGGTCCAGCCCGCTGCGTCGAGCAGCGCGTTCGCCTTCGCCGGCTCGTAGCTGTACCGGTCGGCGGCGTGCGTGCTGTAGCCCGGCGTCGTCTTGCTCACGCCGCCGTTGCCCTCGAAGGGGATGACGCCGCGGCCGATCGTGTCGACGATCTGCTTGCGGTTGAGGCTGTAGGCGAACGCCTGCCGCACCTTCTCGTCGGTGAACGGGCCGATCTGCGTGTTGAACGAGATCTGCTGCGGCCGCCCCGCGGTCACGTACTTGTCGAGCTGGTAGCCGGCCGCCTTCAGCGTCGACCACTGGATCGCCGGCACGTCGTAGAGCGCGTCGACCTGACCGCTTTGCAGCGCCGCGACGCGGGTGGTCGGATCGGCCACGAACTTCCAGTCGATCTTCGCCACGTGCGCCGGACCGCTGTGCAGGGCATTGGCCGGCGGCGAGGTGTAACTCGGGTTGCGCACCAGGATGATGTCCTGGCCGCGGTTCCACTTCTGGACGATGAACGCCCCCGAGCCGATCGGGGCCGAGCAGTTCTCGTCCTGCGTGCGGGTCTTGAGCGCGTGCTCCGACTGAATGCCGAAGTATCCCTGCGTCAGGTTGACAGCGAGATCGGGGTACGGCTTCGACAGCGCGATCTGCAGCGTGGTGCTGTCGATCGCCCTCGCCGACTGGAAGTATCCGCCCAGCCACACGGCCGCCGTGCTGTTGCCGCCCTTGAGCCAGTAGTCGAAGTTGTACGCGACGGCTGCGGCATCCACTGGGGTGCCGTCGGTGAACTTCACGCCCTTCTTGAGCGTGAAGGTCCAGGTCAGGCCGTCGGCCGCGGTCTTCCAGGACTGGGCGAGCCAGGGGACGACGCGGTGGTGGGCATCCAACGATGTCAGGTTGTCGAGCACCTGATACGAGAGGTAGGCCTGCTCGATCCAGCCCCCGAACACGCAGGCCGGCTCCTGCTGGTGCGCGTACACGATCGTGCCGCCGTCGACCTTCTCACTGGTCAAGGACGGCCCTGCCGGGGCGCAGGCCGCGAGCAGAAGAGCGCCGGCGAGGACGACCGCCGAGGCGGCGAGAACGGAACGACGAGCAGGCATGGCGGAATGGCTCCAGTGGGTCGGGGATGAGAGTTCGGCCAGGCTAGGTGGCGCCGGTCGCCGCCCGCGCAGCCGGATGACACAGAAGATCACGCAACGAAATACGGCGTAAGACTCGTGCGCGCGAGCCACAGGAACCCTCTGGGACAACTCCCAGAAAAATAACGTTCTGGTAACTAGACACCGTTACCTCGTCGTTATACATTTCAAGAGCACCGGTTGTTTGCTGTGGCAGCCGGTGCGGAATGTGATTGCAGGACACTCTTGGTGCAAGGGAGAGGGTCGGCCGCTCGCCTCTGCGGCCGACCCTCAATCCGTTAACCGAGGCGCCGTCGCACGTCCGGCGCGGGTGCCCCGGCAGGATTACCTTGGAGACGTGAGCGATCGTTCCGACGCCGTCGACGCCTGGGAGGCGCTGTACCGCGCGCAGGTCGCCGTGCTCAGGCAGCTCCGTTCCGAGTTCCCGGACGCGGGCACCTCGATCACCGAGTACGACGTGATGTTCAACCTGTCGCGACAGCCGGGTCACGCGCTGCGTATCCGGGATCTCAACAAGCACCTCCTGCTCACCCAGCCGAGCGTGAGCCGACTGCTCGACCGACTGGCCGCCAAGGGGTTCGTGACCAAGAGCGGCGACCCGGATGACGCGCGCGGCACGGTGGTCACGCTCACCGCTGCGGGCCTCGCCGAGTTCCGCCGGGTGGGAACCCGGCACAGCCATTCGATCGCGGCCAGGATGAGCGCGCTCACGCCCGACGAGCTGCGGCAGCTCGCGGCGCTGACCGACAAGCTGCGCGGCGGGTTGACCGGATCGGGCGGCTCGGGCGGCGCTTCCTCGCCGTCGGAGCACACGTGACCGCTGGCCCGTCGATCGTCTGGCTGCGCGACGACCTGCGGGTGGCCGACAACCCCGCCCTCCGACACGCGGTCGACCGGGGCGGACCGGTCGCGGTGGTCTTCCTGCTCGACGAGGCGAGCCCCGGCATCCGCCCCCTGGGTGCCGCATCGTGTTGGTGGCTGCACGGCAGCCTGACCGCGCTGGCCGCCGAGCTCGCGTCGCGCGGGGGGCGGCTGACGCTGCGCAGCGGACCGGCCGAGCAGGTGATTCCGGCTCTCGTCCGCGAGTTGGGCGCCGGGGCCGTCGTCTGGAACCGGCGCTACGGCGCGAGCCGCGAGGTCGACGCCCGGCTGAAGACCGCACTGCGTGCCGAGGGCGTCGAGGTGTCCAGCTTCTCGGCGAACCTGCTGGTCGAGCCGTGGACCGTGCAGACCGCGACCGGCGGCCCGTATCGGGTCTTCACGCCGTTCTGGCGGGCCGCGCAGGAGCAGCCGTTCCGCGAGGTGGTCGAGACTCCTGCCCTGATCGACGGGGTCGAGGCCCCGGGCGACGATCTGGACGACTGGCGCCTGCTGCCGACCCGTCCCGACTGGGCGGGCGGGCTGCGCGAGGCGTGGACTCCCGGCGAGGCGGCCGCCGAGCGCCGCCTCGAGCATTTCGCGGATCACGAGCTCGCCAACTACCACCGGCGCGACGAGCCGGCCGTCGAGGCGACCTCGCGGCTCAGTCCGCACCTGCGCTTCGGCGAGCTCAGCCCGGTGCAGGTGTGGCACCGGCTGCACGGCGAGCTCGCTCCGGCGGCCCGTCGCAACGCGTCGGGTTTTCTGCGCGAACTTGGCTGGCGCGAGTTCGCCTGGAACATCCTGTACCACTGGCCCGAGCTGGCCACCAGGAACCTGCGACCGGAGTTCGACGCGTTCCCATGGAACGCACCGAGCCGCGACGACCTGACCGCGTGGCAGCGAGGCCGGACCGGGATCCCGCTCGTGGACGCGGGGATGCGAGAGCTCTGGGCAACCGGCGCCATGCACAACAGGGTCCGGATGGTGACCGCGAGCTTCTTGATCAAGAACCTGCTGATCGACTGGCGCGTCGGCGAGCAGTGGTTCTGGGACACCCTGGTCGACGCCGATGAGGCGAGCAACCCGTTCAACTGGCAGTGGGTCGCCGGAAGCGGGGCGGATGCCGCCCCCTACTTCCGCGTCTTCAATCCCGAACTGCAGGCGGCGAAGTTCGATCCCGCGGGCGAGTACCTGGATCGCTGGGTGCCGGAGCGGCTCACGCCGGGCTACCCGGATCCGATCGTCGACCTCGCGCAGTCGCGGCGGGATGCGCTCACCGCGTTCGAGCAGGTGAAGGCATCGGTCAGATGACCGGACGCCCGCCGATGACCATCACGGCGCGAGCGGCCACCAGCACGCCGGCCTGCGCGGCGCGCACCGCATCGTGGTCGGCCACCCAGGAGTGCAGGAAGCCCGCCGACATCGCGTCACCGGCTCCGGTGGGGTCGACCACCCTGGCCGGCGACACGGGGACGCTCACCGGCTTCGACCCCCGTCGCGCGACGATCACGTTGTCGGGCCCCTGGGTGATGACAGCCAGGCCGTGACGGTCGGCGATCGCCGTGGCAACCCGTTGGGGGTCGGACTCCTCGCACAGCAGCGCGGCCTCGGCGACATTGGCGATGACGATGTCCACGCCCTCGATGGCCGTGGCGACCTCGGCGGGCCCGAAGTCGGAGATGAATCCCGCTGAGCCCGGGTTGAGCGAGACGACCGCGCCCGCGGCGTGCGCCCGGTCGATCAGGTCGCGCATGCCGGCGGCGCGCGGACCGTCGACCAGCGTGTAACCCGTGAGGTGCAGCACCGCGGCCCCGGCGAGCAGCTCATCCGTCAGGTCGCTGGCACGCAGGGCCCGGTTGGCGCCCCGCTCGGTCAGCATGGTGCGGTGCTCGCCCTCGACGAGGATCACGATCGTGCTCGTCGGCAGCCCTGGCGCAGTGCTCAGATGCGGCACCACTCCCTGGGCGCGGAGCTGCTGGTCGTGGTAGTCGAGATCCGCGATGCCGACCGAGCCCACGAAATCCACCTGGCTGCCGAGCGATCCGAGCCACGCCGCCGTGTTCGCCGCCGAGCCCCCCGGCCTCGGCCGGATGGTCGAGATCGTGTCGGTATCCCTGCGAACCGCCGTGCGCGGCACCGCCACGATGTCGTTCACGATGTCGCCGAACGCGACGATGCGCGGGCGCGCGGGCGCCGCCGGCTTCGTCGCCCTCATGACGCCGGCTGCAACGACGACCAGGCCCGGGCGATCTCGGCCGCCACGGCGACGTTGTTGCGCGCCAGGTCGAGGTTCACCTCGAGGCTGCGCCCGCCCGACGCCTCGACGATGTAGCTCAGCAGGAACGGCGTGACCGCCTTGCCGTGCACACCCGCCTGCTCGGCGGCCGCGAAGGCCGTCGCGAGCACGCGATCGTGCTCGGCCGGGTCCCACTGCTGCTCGACGGGGATCGGGTTCGCCACGATGAGGGCGGAGCGCGACCCGAGGTCGTCGCGGGCCGCCATGATGCGCGCGACCTCCTCCGCGGAATCCACCGACCAGTCGAGTTCGTGACCCGACTCGCGCAGCCAGAAGGCGGGGAACTGCCGGGTGCCGTAGCCGACGACCGGCACGCTCAGGGTCTCGAGACGTTCCAACGTCGCGGCGATGTCGAGCACGCTCTTGACGCCGGCACTGACCACGGTGATCGGAGTGACCGCCAGGGTGGGCAGGTCGGCCGACTCGTCGAAGGTCGCGGGCGCTCTGCCGGAACCGGCGGCACCCCGGTGCACCCCGCCGAGCCCGCCGGTGGCGAAGACGCGGATGCCCGCGAGCGCGGCCAGGTACGCCGTGGCCGCGACGGTGGTGGCTCCCGACTGGCCGCGCGCCGCGAGGATCGGCAGGTCGCGGACGCTGGCCTTGGCGAGGTCGTCGTCGGCGATCCTGCGGACGCCCTCGGCATCCAACCCGATCTGCGGCACGCCGTCGAGCACCGCGATCGTCGCCGGGGTGACACCGCGATCGCGCAGCATCGCCTCGAACTCGAGTGCGGCCGCATGGTTGCGCGGGCGCGGCAGGCCGTGGGAGATGATCGTCGATTCGAGCGCGACGACGGGTCGGCCGTCGCTCAACGCGGAGGCGACCTCGGAGGAGACGGTGAACGCTAACATCCCCACCACGTTAGAGCCTGGTGGAGGCTCCGCCCGGTGAAGGATTCTCAGCGCGCTTTGACCGTCTCTTTCACGTCGGCGACGATCTTGCGCGGGTTGAAGTTCTCACCCGGATCGACCGCCTCGAACAGCCCGCGCATGACCGCCACACCCTGGGTCGAGATGTCCTGCTCGAGCCACGGCGCGTGCTCGAGCCCCACGCCGTGGTGGTGCGAGAGCGATCCGCCGTTGTCGATGAAGGCCTGCTGGATGGCGGTCTTCACGACGTTGTACTCGCCGATCGGGTCGTCGCCCATCACGAAGGCGAAGGTGAAGTACAGGCAGGCGCCGGAATGGTACGAGTGCGACAGGTGCGACATGATCCAGCCCTGGATGCCGATCTGGTCGAACGCCTTGTCAGCCGCCACGCGCACGGCGTCGTGCACCTGGTTCACCTTCGACCAGGGCATCGCCGACTCGGACACGTCGCCCGCCGCTCCCCGATCGAGCAGGAAGTCGCGCAGGTACGGGGTGTCGAACTTCTTCTGGTCGTACAGCACACCGGGACCGGTGCCGACGCCCATGCCGCCGTGCTTCTTGACGATCTTGTCGACCAGCTTCTTCTGGCGCTTGGCGTGCGCCACGCCGCCCTCGTAGCCGATGAACGAGAGGCAGATGCTCTCGAGGCCGCCGGGCTGCTTGGCCCAGCCCTTGCTCTTCATCATCGTCGGCAGCACGGTGCCGGCCAGGAACTGGTCGAGCCCGTGGCGCTCCTTACTGGTCGCCAGCGAGAAACCGGTCTCGCGCGCGTCGGAGACCCGCGTGATCGACGGCGTGGCATCGCTCTCGGCGATCTCCTGCATCGCCGCGGTGCCGGCCTCCCAGTTCGGGAAGAAGTAGGCGTAGACGTCGCGCTTGGCCGGGATCCGGTGCACCTGCACGGTGGCTTCGGTGATGATGCCGAGGCGGCCCTCGCTGCCCAGGATCATCTCGCGGACGCTCGGGCCGGTCGAGGTGCTCGGGATCGGGCGGATCACGAGGATCCCACCCGGGCGCACGACGTGCAATCCGCGCACGATGTCGGCGATGTCGCCGTACTTGTCGGACTGCATCCCCGACGAGCGGGTGGCGATCCAGCCGCCGAGGCTCGAGTGGGTGAAGCTGTCGGGGAAGTGCCCGATGGTCCAGCCCCGGGCCCCCAGTTGCTCCTCCAGGTCGGGGCCGAGCGCGCCGGCCTGGATGCGGGCGAGGCCCGACTCCTCGTCAATGTCGATGAGTTCGCGCATGCGCCCCATGTCGAGCGAGAGCACGACCCGGCTCTCGTCGGCGCGCGGCTCGAGGCTGCTCGCGATGTTGCTGCCGCCTCCGAACGGGATGATCACGGCATCCGCCGCGACCGCGAGGTCGACGACCTTCTGCACCTCGTCCTCATTGCCCGGGTACACCACGACGTCGGGGGTGCGCTCGATCTGGTTGGCGCGCACGCGGATCAGATCCCGGATGCTCTTGCCGTAGGCGTGCACGACGCGTTCCATCTTGTCGGTGGTCACGTTGTCTTCGCCGACGACGCTGGCCAGGGACGCGGTGAATGCCGGAGTCGCCAGCGACTTCGCCACCGTGAGCTTGTCGAACTCGGGCATGCCGACGACGGGGGCGGTGTGCAGGTCGAGCCCGACCGCCTGCTGGACGAAGGGGGCGAACCCCGGCTTGTCCTCCCAGTGGAATCCGACGCCTTCGACGCCCCAACCCCACCACTTCATGTGCTGCACGTTCGTCACGATGTTTCTCCTTCGGAAGTGTTCCCCAGCGTCTTGGTGCCCAGGATACGGGCGGAATGCTGCTCGAGCAGGTCGGCGATCGCGGCGCGCACGCGCGCCATGAACTCGGTCGGGTTCTCTTTCTCGGCCGCGCGCATCGGTTCGCCGAACACGACGGCGACAGGCAGGCCGGTCTTCGGCCATTTCGAACCGCGCGGGTGAGCCTGATAGGCGCCGATGATCGCGATCGGGAGGACCGGGACGCCAGTCGCCGTGGCGAGGGCAGCCGCCCCCGGCTTGAAGTGGCCCAGCGTGCCGTCCTTGGAACGGGTGCCCTCGGGGAAGACCAGCACCGGCACGTCGTGCTGGAGGAGCATCTTGGCGTTGATGTTGCGCGGGTTGCTGCCGCTGCGATCCACGGGGAACGCGTTGAAGAACAGGGCGGTCAGGCCGCGGCGCCACCAGACGTCGAAGAAGTAGTCGCCCGCCGCGCCGGCCGCGAGATACCGCGCCAGCGAGCGCGGGAGGGCGCCCATGATGAGCGGGGCGTCCAGGTGGCTGGAGTGATTGGCCACCGCCACGAACGGGCGCTTGAGGCCTCTCAGCGTCTGCTTGTCGATGACGGTGACCCGCATCATCCCCCACACGACTCCCTTGAGGAGTCCGCGCTGGGCGACGAAACGGGCGTTGGCCTGGCTGCGCGAAGTGAAGCGGTTGCGCGGCGTTTTGTCGGGCATCCGCATCCTTCCTGACGTCGTGCTGCAACCGGACAACTCGGTCAGTGGTCAGCCGCAGTGCTCCGACTCAGGCTAATGCCGCGCGACACCCACCGCACGGTCGCATCCGGCAGGTGCTTGACCAACCACGACAGGAGCTTGTACCGAATGGTCGGTATGGAGATCACTCGGCGCCTGTCGACATCGCGCAGACACATCCGCACCAGGAGTTCGGGCTCGAGCCACAACGCGTTCGGTATCCCCCCGCGACCCGCCTCGCCCTTCGTGGTTCCGGCACGCTGATGGAACTCGGTACGCACCCACCCAGGCATGAGCGCGGTCGCCGTCACGCCGCTGCCGCGCAGCTCGTTCGACAGGCTCTCGCTGTACACCCGCACCCAGGCCTTGATGGCCGAATAGCCGCTCAGGGTCAGCTGCCCGTTGATGCTCGCCACGTTCACGATGGCGCCGCCTCCGCGCTCGCGCATCGCTCGCGCCGCCGCGCCGCCGAGCACCAGCACCGCACGCACCATGACGTCGAGTGCACGATCATGCTCGGCGACATCCGGGTTCGACAGCCGGCTGGTCACCCGGAACCCGGCGTTGTTGACGAAGAAGTCGACCGGATGCTCCGGGTCGGCCAGGCGGGCCGCCACGCGATCCGTGTCCTCCGGCTTCGCCAGGTCGGCGACCAGGATCTCGACGGCTCGGCCCGAGGCGCGCAGTTCCGCAGCCATCGCATCCAGCCGAGCCCTGTCGCGCGCCACCAGCACGATGTCGTGGCCCCGCGCCGCCAACTGGCGGGCGAACTCGGCTCCGATGCCCGAGGTGCCGCCCGTGATGAGAGCCGTAGCCATGGTCGTTACGATACGGTGCATCGGAGCACCGTTCCCGCCGCGGGCGGCACCGCCCCGACCAGGAAAGGCCTCGATCCATGACCCGGCGCAGCTCGCACCACGAATCCTCCGCGGAATTCGTCGCTCACGAGATCGCGTTCGAGCCACCGCTCACCGACGGGCGATCCCTCGAAGACGGCGGCTTCGACGTCCGCGAGTTCGCGCGCACGGCTCGAGCCAGCCACCGGGGCGAACTCGACCTGGATCAGGTCACCGCATCCGGGCTGACCGACGACGCGATCCGGCTGCTGCGCCTGCTGCGTGACCTCGAGCGCTCCACCATGCAGCGCATGCGCAATGTCCTGGTCACGGCGACGCACAAAGACGCGCGCGTGACGGCCTTTCTGAGCACCTGGGCCTTCGAGAAGTACTGGCTCGCCGACGCGCTCGACGCCGTGCTCGAGGCGACGGGCGACGATCTGCACTCCTCAGCCCCGGCCGGCGGCCTGCGCACGGTCGTGCTGGAGCGCCGCGAGCGCCGCGGCGCGGTCGCGCGCGCCATCCAGGGCAACCTCGACGGGCCCCAGATCGTCGCGGCCCACGTCACCACTGGTCTGATCGACGAGTGGATCACCCAGGCCGCATACCGGCGCCTCGGCGAGCTGGCGAAGGGGCTGCACTCGATCGTCGCGCTCATCAACGGGATCAAGGACCGGCACATCGCCTTCCTCTCCGAGGAGGCCAAGCGCCGCCTCGCCAGCTCGGCGCGCGCCCGCAAGCTGGCCGCGCGCGAGGTGAAGCACGCGGTCTGGCCGATCGGGGCCGTCGAGCATTCCGACGACGACCGCACCTTCTTCGACGAGATCGTGTTCGGCACCGAGAACGGCCGCGCGGAGCTCACGCGCATCGAGGAGCTGGTGAGCGCGCTGCCCGGCCTCGCGCCCGTGGCCACGACCATTTCGGCGAGACTCATTCCTTCTGCGAGACTCATTCCGTGACAGCTGCGTCTTCGAGATCTCAGAAAGCAACGACCGATCTCGGCTCCGCGCACGTCTTCCTGACCGGGGCGACCGGTTTCGTCGGGCAAGCGGTGCTCGAACGACTGCTCTCGGCCCACCCCGACACCACCATCTCGATCCTGGTGAGAACCAAGGCGGGCGACGACACGGCAGCGCGCGTGAGCGAGCTTCTGGCCAAGCCGGTGTTCGACTCGTGGCGCGAGAAGGTCGGAGACAAGGCGGTCGCGAAAGCGGCGAAGGAGCGCATCCGGATCGTCGAGGGCGCGATGGGCTCGATCCCCGCGCTTCCGAAGGATCTGGATGTCGCGATCCACTCCGCATCGGTGGTCAGCTTCGACCCGCCGATCGACGAGGCCTTCGACACGAACGTCAACGGCGCGATCAACCTCTACGAGCGGCTGCTCGAGACGGGCGGTGACCCGCGCGTCGTGCACGTCTCCACCTGCTACGTCGGCGGCTTGCGCAAAGGTGTCGCGCCCGAGGCGCGGCTCACCCACGAGGTCGACTGGCGCACCGAGTACGCGGCGGCGAAGGCGGCGCGCGATCGGGTCGAGATCCTGTCGCGCGAATCCGACCAACTGCGGATCTTCATGGATGCCGCCCGCGCCAAGCACGGCAAGGAAGGTCCCCAGGCGGTCGCCAAGGCGAGCGAGGCCGCCCGGCTGGCCTGGGTGAAGGCGGAGCTGGTCGACGCCGGCCGCACCCGCGCCCAGTCGCTCGGCTGGACCGATGTGTACACGCTCACCAAGGCGTTCTCGGAGCGCGCCGCCGAAGAGCTCTGGGGCGAGAACGGCCACCGGCTCTCGATCGTGCGGCCGGCCATCATCGAGAGCGCCCTGAAGCACCCCTTCCCGGGGTGGATTGACGGATTCAAGGTCGCCGATCCGCTGATCATCGCGTATGGGCGCGGACTGCTGCCCGAGTTCCCGGGGTTGCCCGACTCGATCCTGGATGTCATCCCGGTCGACTACGTGGTAAACGCGATCCTGGCGGCGGCCGCGAACCCCGCCGAGAAGAACAAGCCGCAGTACTACCACGTCGCGTCCGGCGCCTCGAACCCGCTGCCGTTCCACCAGGAGTTCCAGTACGTCAACACGTACTTCACCGAGCATCCGATGAAGAACAAGAAGGGCGAGGACCTCGTCGTCCCGACCTGGAAGTTCCCGATCGGCAACAAGGTCGAGAAAGACGTGCTCCGCAAGGAGAAACTCGCGGCGCGTGCCGAGAAACTGCTCGGACGGCTGCCCGATACCGAGCGGGTGCGGCGCTGGCACAACCAGATGATCCGCAACATCGCCGACCTCGAGACGCTGCGCAACTTCACCCAGCTCTACCGCGTCTACGTGCAGACCGAGATCATCTTCGATGACCGCAATCTGCGGGCGCTGCACGACTCCCTCCCCGCCGCCAAGCGGGCCGATTTCGGCTTCGACATCGCCGCGATCGACTGGGAGGACTACATGCTCAATGTCCACTTCCCGGCGATCATCGCGCTGACCACCGAGTTCTCGGCGAAGCGTGCGGCGAAGAAGGCGGCCGCCGTGGCCGCGGCTCCCCCCACTGACGAGCTCGCGACGCGCTCGGATGTGCTGGCGGTCTTCGACCTCGAGGGCACCGTCGTCGACTCGAACATCGTGCAGCAGTACCTCTGGGTGCGCTCCGCGGGCGTGCGCAAGGCGGCGTGGCCGGGTGAGGTGCTCTCGATCCTGGGATCGCTGCGCGGCTACCTGCGCGCCGAGAAGCGCGATCGTGGCGAGTTCATCCGCTCCTTCCTGCGTCGCTACGCCGGGATGCCGGCAACCCGCCTGCAGAAGATCGTGCGCGGCGGCTACGCCGACACCATGTACCGGCACACCAGCCCCGCCGCGATCCGCGCGATCAAGGCCCACCGGGATGCCGGGCACCGCACCGTGCTCGTCACCGGCTCGATCGAAACCCTGGCCGAGCCGCTCGCCGGCCTGTTCGATGAGGTGGTCGGCGGACACATGCACGAGAAGGACGGCGTGCTCACCGGCTACCTCGCCAAGCCGCCGCTGGTCGACGAAGCGCGCGCTGCCTGGGTGCGTCGCTACGCCGATGAGCACGGGCTCGACCTCGCCGCGTCGTACGGCTACGGTGACAGTCACGCCGACCTGGTGTGGCTCGAGCTGCTGGGAAATCCCCACGCGGTGAATCCCGACACCCAACTGGCGCGGGAAGCGCAACGAAGAAACTGGAAGATCGACACCTGGAAACGCGGCAATCGTTCACCGAAGCGTGATGTGATGGTCGCCACAGCCCAGCACGCCGATCGCGCACCCGAGCACGCGAACTGAAGGAACCAGCATGGCATTCGACATCGTGAAGTACACGACGAACTCGTCGGCCGTCGGATGGGGCGATCTCGACTTCGACACCTTCGACAGCCAGCCGTTGCCGGCATCCACCCTGCGCACCCTCGTCTACATGTGCAATGTGGAATACCACACGGTCTGCTACCTCCGTGACCTGCTGACCACGCCTTCGCACAAGGAGCCCGAGATCGGCGCCTTCATGACGATGTGGAACCGCGAGGAGTTCTGGCACGGCGAGGCCCTCGCCGCGGTCCTCGCCAAGCACGGCATCGAGATGAACTTCGACGAGCTGAAGGCCAACCGCCTCAAGCTGGGCTGGAAAGACCGGCTCGATCCGATCAAGCAGTCGCTGCTCGGCGGCCTGGTGGGCATGGACTTCGTGGCCGTTCACATGGCATGGGGCGCCGCCAACGAGTGGTCGGCCAACGCCGCATACCTGCGGATGGCGAAGCAGGAGAATCACCCGGTGCTCGGCGAGCTGCTGAAGCGGATCGCTGCTCAAGAGACCAAGCACGTCGCCTTCTACGCCTCGCAGGCGCGCGATCGCCTGGCTGCCAGCAAGAAGGCGCGCGTGATCGCGCGGTTCGCTCTCAAGAAGTTCTGGGGCCCGGTCGGATCGACCATCTCGACCGACGAAGAGGTCACGCACGTGATGGGCCAGCTGTTCAGCGGCGAAGAGGGCCGCAAGCTGATCCGCGACGTGGACTCGCACATCGCGAAGCTGCCGGGCATGGAGGGTCTGACGATCGTCGAGACCTCGCTGGACGCCCGCCACATCCCGGCGACCGGCCCCGGCGCCCACGAGCGCGAACTCGTCAGCGCGGCGTAGGGCGGTCGTCGTGTCGACGTCCGCGGGGCTCCCGAACGACGTCGACCCGCGGCTCTGGATCATGTGGGGAGACCCTCCGATCCGCCTGTATCTGTTCGGCAATTGCCACACATCTCTCGGGCGGATGGCGGCGTTCGATCCCTCCACCGGTCAAGATCTCTGTGTCTCGAAATTCGAGATCACCGAGGCAAGCGACCTGGCGCAGGCGTGGATCGAGGGATACCTCCGTGGGTCCGAGCCTGCACCTCCTGACGATCGCGACGGGTCGGCCTTCGCAGCCTGGCAACGAGCGATAACCGTGTTCCATCGCCGGGGCGACCTTCCCCGATAGGTCCCGGATCCCCATTTCACTTCGCGCTGAATTGCGCGCGAACTGAAATGGGAAAAGCAAGGGGTTGGGTGCGCACGGCGACATCCGCAAGACCGTGTGGCTTCACGGCGCATCGACTCAGGCCGGAATCGTGATGCGGAAGACCGCTCCACCTGCCGGCGCACTGTGCGCCGAGATCGAGCCGCCCATGCGTTCGACAAGGCGGGCGGCGATCGAGAGTCCGAGCCCCGTGCCCACGGGGCGGGCGTCGCGGTAGCGCTCGCGCAGCACGCCGCGCTCGAAGGCATGCGCGGCATCCTCGGCGGTCAATCCGGGTCCGCCGTCGGCGACCGACACCACGACCGAGGAACCCTCTCGCGCGGCCGACAGCTGAACGCGCGACCCGGCAGGGCTGACCCGCAGGGCGTTCTCGATCAGTCCGTCGAGCACCTGGCGCAGTCGGGCCGCGTCGGTCGTCGCCACGACGGGGCCGGAGGCGGCGACCTCGACCACGACTCCGCCCGAGGTCGCCGTCGCGTGCCATGCCGTCGCGACATCCGCCAGCACGCCCTGCACGTCGACCGGCGCAGGAGTCAGCGAGAAGTCGTCGGCCTCCAGCCGTGCCAGCGCGAGCAGATCGGTGGTGAACGAGGTGAGTCGCTCCGCCTCGGCCTCGAGGGTCTTGCCGACCTGCGTCAGCTGATCGGCAGGGACCAGTCCATCGCCGAGCGCCTCGGCATAGCCCCGGATCGCGGTGAGAGGCGTGCGCAACTCGTGCGAGATGGACAGCAGGAACTCGCGCTGCCGCCCCTCGGAGTGCACCAGCGCGCTGTCGAGCGACCCGAGTGCCGCCTCCACGTCGCCGACCTCGGGGATGCCGCTGGGTGCGAGCGCGACGTTCCGTTGCCCCGCCGCCATCCGACGGGCCGCGGCTGCGAGGTTCACGAGCGGTTTCGCCAGAGCGCGCGCCACGAAGAACGCCGCGATGGCCGCGACCACGAAGCCGATCGCGAGCGCGAGCAGGATGCGGCCGAGCACGGTCGGGGTGATGGCGCGGACGGTCCCGACATCCTGGACGGCGACCACGCCGCCGCCCTGCGCGGTCGGGCGGCCCTCGAGCAGGTAGGTGGCGCCGCCACTGCGGACACTGGTGGAGACATCCCTCCCCGCCCGCAGCTCAAGGATGACGCGCCGCGGCACCGGAGCGGAGCCCGTCACCGCGCCCCCGGCCGACACCGCGGCGACGAGGGTTCCGGGGTTGTCGAGCTCCGAGAGTCCGGCGATGATCGCGTCGCGGGTCGCGGGTTTCGCGGCGGCGAGACGGTCGACCTGCGCACTGAGATCGCTGCGAGCCGCACTGGTGTCGACCGACCGCACCAACTGAAGTGCGGCGATCGCGGTCCCGAGCACCGCGATCAGCGCCACGATCACGGTGGCGGCGAGGATGCGCGTGCGCAGCGAGACACCGCGGGCCGCGATCGCGGTGGCCGAACCCGTCACCCGCCGCTCTCCTGCAGGGAGTAGCCGACCCCGCGCACGGTCCGGATGGGATCCGGCTCGCCGAGTTTGGAGCGCAACTGCGCAATGTGCACGTCGACGGTCCGGCTGCCGCTGTAGTCCGCGACGCCCCAGACCGACGACAGCAGCTGCTCGCGGCTGAACACCTGCCCGGGATGCGCGAGCAGGTACGCCAGCAGGTCGAACTCGGTGGCGGTGAGGTCCACCTCGGCGCCATCGACCATGACCCGCCGCGCCCGTTCGTCGAGCTCGACGCGTCCGGCGCGGCGGACGACGGACGCCGACGGGGCCGCCGCCCGGCGGACCAATCCCTTGACCCGCGCCACCAGTTCGCGCGGCGAGAACGGCTTCGTGAGGTAGTCGTCTGCGCCGAGCTCGAGGCCGACCACGCGGTCGATCTCGCTGTCGTGGGCGGTGACGAACACTACGGGAACCCAGTTCTGCTCGGCCCGCAGCGCCCGCACCACCTCGGTGCCGTCCATGCCCGGAAGCCCCACGTCGATGATGACCGCGACGGGGGCCAGCCGACGGATGTCGGCCAGCCCCTGCGCTCCGTCGGTTGCGAGATGCACGCCGAACCCCGCCTGAGTGAGGTACAGGCGCTCCAACTCGGCGATCGTCCGTTCGTCTTCGACGATGACGACCATTCCGCGGCCGGTGCTCTCCGTCTCGACGGTCATGGGGTCATTCAACCGCACGGCGAGCCCCGGAAGACTCACGGCTCGTCGCCGGTCGCGCCCGCCTGATCTCCCGCGTCGGCGTTGGAGCCCGCCTCGGAGTTCGCGGCGTCTGCCGAGTCGAGATCCTGGGTGATCCCCGCGATCGCGCCGGAGTCGTCGGCCGCGGGAGCCGACGAGGTGGTCGCCGTCGTCGCGCCCGCCCCGGCTGCGCCGCCGGAGCCGGCGCCCGGCTGCGCACCGAGCTTGCCGCACCCGGTGAGGGCGACCAGCAGGGCGAGCGTCACCACCGGAGCGACGACGCGCGACGAGCGGCCGATCACTTGAGCGCCGCCGCGATCGCGCGGCCGTCCTCTTTGGCGGCCTTGCTGTCAGCGAGGGCGTCGCGCGCCGCCGCACGGTCGTCGGTCAGGATCGCGTGGTTGGCGTTGTAGGCGGCGGGCGTGACGGCCAGGGCGGCCGCCGCGAGTCCGGTGGTCTTGGTCACGGCATCCGCCGTCTTGGCCTGCATGTCGGCCAGCTTGGCCTGGAGATCGGGCGTGACCTTGTCGGGGTGGGCCGCGAAGTAGGTCGAGATCTTCGTCGCCGCGGCCTGCAGCTTCGGGATGGCGGTATCGGTCAGGCCATCGGCGGCGGCCGCGATGTAGCTCTGGCGGAGGGCGACCGCGTACACCCGGTAGTCGGTGAAGATGCTGCGGTAGTCGGTCCACGCGGTGGCGGCCGTCGTGTCGGCGGCGATCTTGGACTGCAGCGCCTGCATACCGCTCAGGTCGGCGTTGAGGGTGGCCAGCACGGTGGACTTGTCGGCCGCGCTGAGCGTCTTGGTGGCGTTCACCTTGCCGATGCCGGTGTTGAGCGAGGTGATCCGCTTGGCGGTCGCGGCGGCTCCTGCCTGCTGGATCGCCGACAGGCTCGAGTGCGCGGTGACCGGTGTGCCGTCGGAGGTCGCTGCCGTCGCGGGCAGCGCGCAGGCCAGCGAGCCGAGCGTGAGAACGCCGGCCGTCGCGACGCCGGTAAGCACGCGGGAGGTGAGGAAGCGGGACATGATGACTCCTGTCGTCGGATGAAGCGGATGACCACCAGAGTGGCCGCGCCGCATTCGGCGTCGATCAGGCGAATGTTCGGGCTCGGTAAAGGCGGAACTACCCCTCGACGGCAGCCAGCTGCCCGCAGGCCCCGTCGATCTCCTTCCCGCGGGTGTCGCGCAGCGTGGTCGGGATGCCGGCCGCCTCCAGCCGCCGGACGAACTCGTGCTGCACGTCGGGCTCCGACGCGGTCCAGATGGATCCCGGCGTCGGGTTGAGCGGGATCGGGTTCACGTGCACCCAGCCGTGCCCGCGATCATTCAGCTTCTGCGCGAGCAGGTCGGCGCGCCATCCGTGGTCGTTCATGTCCTTGATGAGCGCGTACTCGATCGAGACCCGGCGACCGGTCGCGTCGAAATACGCCCGGGCCGCGTCGAGCGCCTCATCCACCTTCCAGCGCGAGTTGACCGGGATGAGCTCGTCACGCAGCTGGTCGTCCGGCGCGTGCAGCGAGAGCGCGAAGGTGACCGGGATCTTCTCGGCCGCGAGCTTGCCGATCGCCGGGACCAGCCCGACGGTCGAGACCGTGATGTGGCGCGCGCTCATGCCCAGGCCCTCGGGCTGCGGTGCGACCATCGTGCGCACCGCCTGCATCACCCGCGCGTAGTTCGCCAGCGGCTCACCCATGCCCATGAAGACGATGTTGCTGACCCGCTCGAGAGTCGTCTCGCCGCGCTTCTTGCCGCCCAGCTCGCCGTCTGCGATGGCCCGGTTGGCGCGCACCACCTGCTCGACGATCTCGGCGGCCGACATGTTGCGGGTCAGCCCGGCCTGGCCGGTCGCGCAGAACGGGCAGTTCATGCCGCAGCCGGCCTGCGAGCTCACGCAGAGCGTGATCCGGCCGGGGTAGCGCATCAGCACCGACTCGACGAGGGCGCCGTCGTGCAGCTTCCAGAGGAACTTGATCGTGTCGCCGCGATCGGTCGTGAGCCGGCGCACCTCGGTCAGCAGCGGCGGCAGCAGACCGGCCACCAGCTCATCGCGACCGGATGCCGGCAGATCGGTCATGAGCGCCGGGTCGCTCGTGTAGTGGCTGAAGTAGTGGGTCGCGATCTGCTTGGCGCGATACGCCGGAAGGCCCAACTCGGCCATTCGGGCCGTGCGCTCCTCGGGCGAGAGGTCGACCAGGTGCACGGGCGGCTTGCCGCGTTTCGGGCTCGCGAATTGCAGCAGGGGGCGGCCGTCGGCATCCTTGGCCTGCGTCCACCCCTCGGTGGCCGGGCGTACCTGCTGGGTGCTCACACCTCGCCGGCGCGGCGACGTCGAGCGGCCTCGGCCTGCTCGATGAGCTCGTCGCGGCTGACCTCGCGAACCGTCTCACGGTCGGAGGTGCCCTGACCGGTCAGGCTGTTCTCGATGTCCTCCGACTGGCCGGAGTCGACGGTGTCCCAGGTGACCGCCGAGTCGGACTGGTTGCCGCTGGCGTTGGTGCCGTGGTCGGTGCTTCCGGGCTCGATGCCCTCGATGTTGCGCTCGTCGGTGCTCATCCCGACAGTCTGCCAGGCATCAGGACGATCTCGCCGTCGGCCGGGACTGGCTCCCCGCCGCGGACATCGCTCCGCTCTACTGGGACATGCACGAGACCCGCGCGGTGCACGAGCTGGTCGTCCAGAAATAGGCGCGTCGCTACCGGCTCGCGCCGCGGGGCCGCTGTGCGTCTTCTCGCGACCGACCCCGCTGCGTTCGTGGATGACGCGGCTCGCTGCCACCTCCTCGTAGTGGGTCGCGGCCCACAGGGCCATCGAGGTGACCGCGTCGAGCAAGGAGCGACCCAGATCGGTCAGCTGCCGATCGCCCGATGGCCCGGCCGCTCGCCGGACTCGCTGTTTCGGTGCGCCCGAAGGGATTCGAACCCCCAACCTTCTGATCCGTAGTCAGATGCTCTATCCGTTGAGCTACGGGCGCATTGGGCGTCGGCCCGAAGGCCAACCTGACGACTATATCAGCGGTCGCGGAGTGCGAGATCCGGTGGCTCGATGCGTCACCGGACCCGGCCGGGCTGCGGAGCTTCGCCGGTGGGCTGCATTTGCTCATGCGCTACGCTTCTGACCCGACCGGGTGAATGTCCGGAACCCCGAAGGATGACCCCCCCCATGGCCGGCCAAATCCCCACGCCTCGACGCTCGCGCGATGCGCCGCCGGCCCCGATTCGCATTGCCGCGATCATGCCCGTCTACAACGGACGCCTCTGGGTCGAACAGGCGTTGCGCAGCGTTCTTTCGCAGTCGATCCGTCCGGACGAGATCATCGTCGTGGACGACGGCGGCAGCGATGACAGCATGGAACTGGTCAGAGCCATCGCGAAAGATGAGCCCCGCATCCAGGTGGTGAGCCAGGTGAACTCGGGCCAATCGGCGGCGCGCAATCGAGCCGTTTCGATGTGCCACAGCGAATGGATCGCGCTCATCGACCAGGACGATATCTGGTACCCCAACCATCTCGAGGTGCTGATCGATGCCGTCCAGGATCACCGCGGGCTCCGGTTGGGCTGGGCATACAGCGACTTCGACGACATCGACATCGACGGCCGCCTGGTCAACCGGGATTTCATCGAGCACGCCAAGGTGGACAACCCCAAGCGCGACCTCACGAGAGTGCTCGCCCAGGGCTTCATCATCCAGCCTTCCGCAACCCTGATTCGGCGTGAAGCCATCCTCGAGGTGGGCGGCTTCGACGAGCGCTTGTCCGGCTATGAAGACGACGACCTCTTCCTGCGCATCTTCCGCGCCGACTACGACAACGTCTTCGTCGCGGAGCCGACTTCGCAGTGGCGCATCCACGCCTCGTCGGCAGGGGGGACCGCGCGGTCCGAGGAATCCCTGCGCATCTACTCGCGCAAGGTGATCGAGATGTTCCCCGACGATAAGTGGCGCGGTCACTATTACCGCTCCGACGTGATCGCACCACGATTCATCAGCGTATGGCTCCACATGTACATCCGTGCGAGTCGCTACAAGGACAGCGCCAAGATGCGTCTCTATGCGCGTGAAGCGCAGCACCTCGTGCGGTACCTCCGCCCTCGGGCTCGGATCACCATGAGTACAGCCCTCGTCTTGTTGCGTCAGCCTCTGTTTATCAGGATCTGGGCCGGTTCCGCCGGTGGTCGGTCTCTCGGCTGGACGGCTCTCGCGGTGTGGGCACGCCGGATGACGAGGCTGTGATGCGCAAGGAGAAGCGGCCGTCCGACAAGCGCTACGTGCAGGAGTACGAGGCGTACGTCGCCCGCATGCAGACGCTCTTCGAGCATGACGAGGCCATGGCGTATGCCGTCGGGGGCGGCGACTTCTCGAAGGTCGGACAGTGGGAACTCGGGCTCCTCGTGGATGTGGGACTCCGAGACGGCCACAGGATCATCGACGTGGGATGCGGTTCGGGTCGCCTTGCTGCGGCACTCACCGGCCGCTTCGGAGACCGGATCTCCTACCTCGGCCTCGACATCGTCCAGACCATGCTCGACCACGCGAAGTCGGTGTCCGACCCCTCATATCATTTTGCGATGAACACGGAACTCGCCATTCCGGCTCCCGACGCCTCGTGCGACTTCATCGTCTTCTTCTCGGTCGTCACGCATCTGCTCCACGAGGAGTCGTTCAGGTACCTGCGCGATGCCGCTCGCGCCCTCAAGCCGGACGGACGACTGGCACTGACCTTCCTCGAGTCGAAACAGAACTGGGCCATCTTCGAGCGAGTGGTCGAGGTCTCTCAAGATCCCTCGATCAGCGAACCCCTCGTGATGTTCATCGAGCGGCCCATGCTGGAGGTCTGGGCCGACCGCCTCGGGCTCGAGATCGAGCGGGTTCTGTCGCCCGGGCCCTCCGAGCAGATGTTCGCCATCCTGCGACCCATCTCGGCATGAGCGCGTCAGCGTCGAGTCAGTCTCGTGATCGGGCACGCAGACTCGCAGCGCTGCCGATGGAGGTCACCGGCGCGCGCATCCCGTTCTTCGCGACCGGGTTTCCGACGGTCCGCGAGATCTGGAAGAGGCGCGAACTCGTCGGCCTCCTGGTGCGGCGCGAACTGCGCGCGCGATACAAGGGCAGTTCTCTCGGCATCCTCTGGAGCCTGATCAAGCCGCTGGCTCAGTTGCTCATCTACTACTTCGCGATCGGTCAGATCCTCGGTGCCGCGCGGTCGATCCCGAGCTTTGCCATCTTCGTGTTCATCGGGCTCACGGCCTGGACGCTGGCGACCGAAATCTTCACCAGCGGCACGCGCTCGATCGTCGACAATGCGGGGCTGGTCAAGAAGGTGACCCTGCCGAGAGAGATCTTCCCCCTGGCCGCCGTGGGTGGGGCGCTGGTCAACCTCGGGATCCAGCTCGTCGTGCTGGTGGGGGCGATGATTGCCGTCGGTCAGTTCCCGCTGAGTTGGGGAGCGCTGTGGGTCGTCCCCTCGCTCGCGCTGATCGTGATCTTCAGCACCGCGATCGCCATGCTGCTGGCGGCGCTCAATGTCTATCTGCGCGACATCCAGCACCTCGTCGAGGTCGTGCTGATCGTCGCCTTCTGGACCTCGCCGATCGTCTATGCGTACAGCTTCGTGTCGAACCTGTCACTGGGGTGGCTTCTTCAGGCGTACCTGCTCAACCCGATCACCCTCGGGGTTCTCGGGATGCAGCGAGCCCTGTGGGCGGCCGGCGCCGGGGCGCCGGGCAACTTCCCCCCGCACCTGGGCCTCCGCATCCTGATCGCCTTGCTGATCAGCGCGGTGCTGCTGTGGGTCAGCCATCGCGTATTCCAGAAGTTGCAGGGCAACTTCGCGCAGGAGCTGTGATGGACACCGAGATCGTTTGCGTCGAGGGCGTGTCGAAGCGCTTCGTCTTGCTGCGCGACAAGTCGGTCAAGGAGCGGCTGCTCAATGTTTCGGCATCGCGAGCCGACCGTCGAGAATTCTGGGCGCTGCGCGACATCGATCTCAGCATCTCGGCAGGCGGAACGGTCGGTCTGGTCGGCCACAACGGCTCAGGCAAGAGCACGCTCCTCAAACTGATCGGCGGAATCCTCCAGCCGACATCCGGCTCGGTGTCGCGGCGCGGGCGACTTGCCGCCCTCCTAGAGCTGGGAGCGGGATTCCATCCCGACCTCACAGGGCGCGAGAACGTCTACCTCAACGCCGCGTTGCTGGGCATGAGCCGGGCCGACACCCGGGCGGCATTCGATCAGATCGTCGACTTCTCGGGGGTCGAAGCCTTCATCGACACGGCCGTGAAGTTCTACAGCTCGGGGATGTACGTGCGGCTCGCCTTCGCGGTCGCGGTGCATGTCGACCCGGACCTCCTTCTGGTCGACGAGGTTCTCGCGGTCGGCGATGAGCCGTTCCAGCAGAAGTGCCTCGAGAAGATCCGGGAGTTCCAGGCCGAAGGGCGCACGATCGTGCTGGTCAGCCACGCGGCCCGGCAGGTCGAGGAGATGTGCGACCGTGTGGTGGTGCTGAACCACGGCGCCATGATCTTCGACGGCGGCGCAACAGAGGGCATCCGGGTGTTGAGGAGCCAAACCGACGACACCGTTTGAGGTCGGTCTCCCGGCCGCGCTCCTGACTTCCCCCGCCTCGTTAACGTTCTGGCGGCGAAGGCGAGAGGATATTCCGGAGCGACCCAACCGAATGGAGCCCCCCGATGGCGTATGCGGTATCCAACCCCCTGACCGGCAAGACCGGGCAGACCTTCCCGACCTTCGATGCTGCGCAGGTCGAGCACGCCGTGGCGGCGGCCGATCGGGCGCACCGCGAGTGGTCGTTGAGCACGACCCCCGCACAGCGGGGCGAGCTGCTCCGCAAGGCCGCTCAGCTCCACCGGGATCGCCGCGAAGAGCTGGCCGACCTGATCGTCGAAGAGATGGGCAAGATCCGCGAGGGTGCGCTCGGCGAGGTCGACTTCGCGGCCGACATCCTGGACTACTACGCCGATAACGCGGAGCAGATCTGCAGCGACCAGCCCCTGACGATCCTGGGCGACGGGACCGCCGTCATCCGGCGCAGCTCGCTGGGCGCGCTCCTGGGCATCATGCCGTGGAACTTCCCGTACTACCAGGTCGCTCGTTTCGCGGGCCCGAACCTCGCGCTCGGAAACACCGTGCTGCTCAAGCACGCAAGCCAGTGCCCCGCCTCTGCGGCCGCGCTCGAGAAGATCTTCCTCGACGCCGGATTCCCCGAGGGCGCATACGTCAACCTCTACGTCACCAGCGACCAGGTCGCCGAGATCATCGCCGACCCGCGGGTGCACGGGGTCTCGCTGACCGGTTCCGAGGCCGCGGGCGCCGCGGTCGCCGAGGTGGCCGGCCGCAACCTCAAGAAGGTCGTGCTCGAGCTGGGAGGCTCCGACCCCTTCATCGTGCTCTCGACCGATGACCTCGACGCGACGGTTCAAGCAGCCGTGGATGCCCGCCTCGACAACAGCGGGCAGTCCTGCAACGGCGCCAAGCGCTTCATCATCGCCGACGAGCTGTACGACGACTTCCTGGCCAAGTTCGTGGCGAGCATGAGCTCGGTCACCGCGGTCGACCCGACCGCCCCGGATGCCGTGCTCGGCCCGCTCTCGTCGACTGCCGCCGCCGAGCAGCTCGAGGCCCAGGTGACGAAGGCCGCCGCCGACGGCGCGACGATCGTCACCGGCGGCACCCGCGACGGCGCGCTGTTCGCGCCCACGGTGATCACCGGGGTCACCCCCGCGATGGATGCCTACGGCGAGGAGTTCTTCGGCCCGGTCGCCATGGTGTTCCGTGCGGCCGACGAGAACGAGGCCGTGACCATCGCCAACGGCACGAACTTCGGCCTCGGCTCGTACCTCTACACCACGGACCGCGAGCAGGCTCAGCGGGTGGCGGACCGCATCGAGGCCGGGATGGTCTACGTCAACCTGGTGCTGGCCGACAGCCCCGAGCTGCCGTTCGGCGGCGTCAAGCGCAGCGGCATCGGCCGGGAGCTCGGACTGCTCGGCGCCGACGAGTTCGTCAACAAGAAGCTGATCCGCAGCGCCTGATCGGCGCCCGAAAGGGGCGAGCACGCGGGCGATTTTGTTGCGGAGACGGAGGGATTTGAACCCTCGGAACCCTTGCGGGTTCTCCACCTTAGCAGGGTGGTGCACTCGACCGGACTATGCGACGTCTCCCGGTTGCCTTGCCATCATAGCCGGATCGAGGAGACAGCCCCGAGCCGGCTGACGGTCAGCCCTTGAAGCCGACCGAGCAGGTGTAGGTGGCGGCCGACTGGCCCTTCAGCCCCGGGATCACCGTGGCAGGAGGCGCGGATGCGAGGTCGTCCGGCGGCGGTGTCGCCGCCGCGGTCGAGCCCTTCTTGGTGGGGGTCGGTGTCGGCGTGGCGCCGGGCTTCGGCGCGTTCGGGTCGAGCGTCGAGCCCCCGTGCGCACCGGTCAGCGCGTTCGCGTCGAGTCCGATCGGCTGGTCGTTCTTGATGGCGGCGAACAGCTGGTTGGCGATCGCGGGGACCGGCTGCACCTTGCCGGAGTAGATCCCTGTGCCACCCGTCCGGCCCGGGTACTGCACGAACACGATGTTCTCGAGCGGGATGTTCTTGAGCACGAGCGCCACCGACACCAGGGTGTCAAGGTGCGTGAAGTTCTGGCTCAGGGTGATGTGCTGCGTCGCGGCCTGAGCGATCGCATACAGCTTGCCGAAGTTGGTCAGCGTGTCGCTGCTCTTGATCTTGCGCACCAGCGCCGACAAGAAGACCTGCTGCGACCCGATCCGGCCGAGGTCGCTGCCGTCACCGACACCGTGCCGGCTCCGGAGGAACTGCAGGGCAGGCAGGCCCTGGAGGGTGTGCGTTCCCGCTGAGAGGAAGGTGCCGGTGTACGGGTCGTCGATCGCCGAGCCGACGCACACGTCGACGCCGCCCACGGCGTCCGACATCGCAGCGACACCCGTGAAGGTGATGAGGCCCGCGAACTGGATGGTCAGGCCGGTGAGATTCTGAACGACGAGCACCGTGCAGGCCAGACCGCCGTACGCCAGCGAGTTGTTGATGGGCAGACCTGCTGCACCGCCGCCCTTCGGGCACTTGGGGAACGGCACCACCATGTCGCGCGGGATGCTCACCACGGTCGCGCTCTTCTGATCCTGGGCGACGTGCATCAGCATCGTGACGTCGTTCAGTTCGCCGCCGTCACCCGGGCCGGCGCCGATGCCGCCCTGGCCGGCGCGTGTGTCGCTTCCCACCAGCAGGATGTTGAATCCGCCGCTGAACGAGGCGATGTTGGGCGGCGGCCCCTGGGTGTCGGCTTCGATGGTCGCCGTCTTGATATTGGACTGCAGCTGCAGCGCGGAGATGCCGGCGACCGTTCCCCCGGCGACCAGCGCGACCGCGAGGGCACCGCCGAGGAGCCCCAGCACCGTCTTCCACGCTGCTGACTGCTTCAGACGCCCGTGGCGGGCAACACCCTCGACCCGAGGGGAGCGGTTGGAGCGGTCGCGGAGTTCGCTCACGGCGGCACCTCAATCTTGTCGGAAGCGGAGGGCGTGGGATTCGAACCCACGGAACATCACTGCTCACCAGTTTTCAAGACTGGCTCCATCGGCCGCTCGGACAGCCCTCCAGGTTGACCGAAGGTCGAGTGTAACCGATGCCGGCTGATCAACCCTGGAAGGTCACCGTCAGCCAGATGCGCCCCGTCAACCCGGAGCGCCCCCTCAACCGGGGAAGTGCCGTGCGAGGGCGACCGCCACCCCGTCGTCGAGGTCGGTGGCGGTCCGCTCGCTCGCGGCCTCCAGCACCTCGGGCGGCGCCTGCCCCATCGCGACGCCGACTCCGCCGCCGCCGACGGCCCAGGTCAGCATGTCGATGTCGTTGCGCCCGTCGCCGATCACCAGGACGTGGTCCGGCGAGATCCCGAGCTCGGTTCGCACCCGCTCGAGGCCGGTCGCCTTGTTGACGCCATCGGGCGCGATGTCGAGCCACGCGGTCCATCCGACGTTGTAGCTCACCTTGTGCAAGCCCATCTGCTCCACGATGGCGAGGAAGTCCTCGGTCGCATGCCCGGGCGAGATGACCACGACGCGCGTCGCTTGGACGTGCAGCAACTCGTCGAAGGGCACCTTCTGGCGGGATGCCGCGAGCGCCCCCTCGGGAAAGTTGCCGGTGAAGCGGAAAACCCCGTCGGCGTCCTCGACGGCGTAGCTCGCCCCCTCGAGGTGCCCGTGGATCGTCGTGAGCACCTCCGAGGGGTCGAAGGTCTCGACGAACGCCGTGGCATAGCCGAGCGGGGCCGCCGCGTCGCGGCCGAGCACGATCGCGCCGTTGGCGCACACGACGTACGACGACGTCAGCCCGAGGCGGTCGACAACGGGAAGGGTCATCGAGACGGATCGACCGGTGGCGATCATCACCTCGTGGCCGAGCGCCGCGACCCGGCGCACCTCGCGCGCGGTATCGTCGCCCAGCGAGCCGTCCTCGCGCAGCACGGTGCCGTCGATGTCGAGGGCGACGATCCACCTATCCGGGCTCATGAGACGGGAGCGAGCACATCCAGGCCGAGCAGCGGCCGCAGCGCCTCGGGCACCACGACCGAGCCGTCGGCCTGCTGGTGCGTCTCGAGGATCGCGACGATCCACCGGGTGGTCGCGAGGGTGCCGTTCAGGGTGGCAACTGGCGCCGTCTTGCCCGATTCCGTGCGATAGCGGATGTCGAGCCGGCGAGCCTGATAGGTCGTGCAGTTGGAGGTCGAGGTCAGCTCGCGGTACGCGTCCTGCGTCGGCACCCAGGCCTCGACGTCGTACTTGCGAGCGGCGCTCGATCCGAGGTCTCCCGCCGCGGTGTCGATGACGCGGTAGCTCAGGCCGAGCGATTGCAGCATGCCCTCCTGCAGGGCGAGCAGGCGCTCGTGCTCGGCTTCGGCATCCGCGGGGTCGATGTAGCTGAACATCTCGAGCTTCTGGAACTGGTGCACGCGGATGATGCCCCGGGTGTCCTTGCCCGCCGACCCCGCCTCGCGCCGGTAGCAGGTCGAGATGCCGGCGTAGCGGATCGGGCCGTTCGACACGTCGAGGATCTCGTCCTGGTGGTAGCCGGCGAGCGCTACCTCGCTCGTCCCGGTCAGGTAGAGGTCGTCGGCCGGGAGGTAGTAGATCTCGTCGGAGTGCTGGCCGAGGAATCCGGTGCCCGCCATGATCTCGGGCCGCACCAGGGTCGGCGTGATCAGCGGCGTGAAGCCGGCCTCCAGCGCGCGCTGCAGCCCGAGTTGGATCAGAGCCAGCTCGAGCCGCGCTCCGACGCCCTTGAGGAAGCTGAAGCGCGCGCCGCTGACCTTCGCGCCTCGCGCCATGTCGATGGCGTCGAGCTTCTCGCCGATCGCGAGGTGGTCGAGCGGTTCGAAGTCGAAGGTCGGCTTCTCGCCGACGGTCTTGAGGGTGACGAAGTCGTCTTCTCCGCCCGCAGGCACACCGTCGATCACGATGTTCTGGATGCTGCCGACGATGCGTGCGAAGTCGGCTTCGGCATCCGCCACCTTGGCTTGGCCCTCTTTGACCCGAGCCGCCAGGGACTGAGCCTCGGCGACGAGCGCGGCCTTCTGCTCCTTGGGCGCGGCCGCGACGACCTTGCCGAACGCGTTCTGCTCGGCGCGGTCCGCCTCGAACGCCGAGATCGCGGTGCGGCGGGCCAGATCGGCCGCCAGGGCCTCGTCGACGAGCTCGACCGAGGAACCGCGCAGCCTCTGCGACGCTCGAACGGCATCCGGATTCTCGCGCAGCAGCTGGGGGTCGATCACCCCGCCAGTCTAGAGAAAGGGGTCCCGCTAGCCTGAACCCATGGCCGCCCCCGAGACCCGCGCGAAGCGGGCGGCGGTGATCTACAACCCGATCAAGGTCGACCTGACCAGGCTGCGCCGCGAGGTCGCGAAGGCCGAGAGGGCCGCACGGTGGGCGGCGAGCCTGTGGCTGCCGACCGAGATCGACGACATCGGGACCGCGCAGGCGCGCCACGCCGTCGCCGAACGCGTGGATGTCGTGCTGGTCGCCGGCGGCGACGGGACGGTGCGCGCCGTGGCCGAGGGCCTGCGCGGATCCGGGGTCGCGCTCGCCCTGCTGCCCGCCGGGACCGGCAATGTCCTCGCGCGCAATCTGGACATGCCGGTCACGCAGCTCGCGGCATCCGTCGGCACGGCGTTCACCGGCGTCGATCGTGCCATCGACATGGGCGTCATCGAGTTAGAACGCGCGGACCATTCGCGTGAGACCCGCGCCTTCGTCGCGCTGGCCGGCCTCGGCCTCGACGCCAAGATGATCGCGAACACCCGGCCCGAGCTGAAGAGGCGCGTCGGCTGGCTGGCCTACGTCGACGCGATCGCGCGGTCGATGCGCGACAGCGACAAGATCAGGATGCGCTACCGCCTGGACGGCGGCGCGGAACGCACCATGAGCGTGCACACGATCCTCGTCGGCAACGTCGGCCTCCTGCCCGGCAACGTGCTGCTGCTCCCGGATGCCGAGGTCGACGACGGCCTCTTCGACATCGTCACGCTGCGACCCGAGGGGCTGGGCGGCTGGGCGCAGATCTGGCTCAAGATCACGTGGGAGAACGGCGTGCTGCGCCGCAGCTCGGTCGGCCGCAGGCTCGCGGGGCTCTCGCGCGAGGTGCGCACGCTCCGCTATCTGCGGGGTCGGCGGATCAGTGTGCAGCTCGACCGCGTCGAGGACTTCGAGCTCGACGGCGACGAGTTCGGACTGGTCCTGGGCTTCGACGCCTGGGTGGATCCGGCTTCGCTGATCCTCAGGGTCGCGGCGCTCTAGTTCTGCGCGTCACGTCTCGGCGCCTGCCAGCGCCAAGCCAGAACGACGAGGAGGCCGACGACGCAGAGTAGGAAGCCGACAACGAGGGGGCCTGTGAACGGGTAGACCGCAGCCACCTGAGCGGTCATGGCGGCAGCGGACTCGGACTGCGCCGCGGTCGGCCCCGACTCGCTGGGTGCATAGATCGCGCTGAGAGCTGCGTAGAGCCGAGTCTCTACGTCGATGAAGACGCCTGCGGTGACCCCGAACACGATGGCGAGGGCGGCAAGCACGATACTGCGCCACCGCATCAGGTGCCCCGGCGATGGCCGGTGACGACGAACGCGCCCAGCACCAACCAGGCGACGATAGCGATCACCCCGCAGGTCAGCACCGGGGTTGCCATTTGCCACGCGACTTGAGCGACGGCCTGCTGCTCGGGCGTGCCGTCAGTGCCCAGTTTGGTCGATTGCTCGGCTAGCCAGACCCCGACGATCAGCGTGAGGACACCAAGGGCGAGCAGAGCGATCGCGAACGGATTTCGGCGGAATGGAGGCGCGGTGGCGATGTCGCTCTGAACGGCATCCGCGGCATGGACCTCGAATGACTCATCGACTGCCCGGTCTTCGCCGGCGGGTGCCCGGCCGCCAGGGCCATCATCATGCAGCCGCCGGGGAGCGTCCGGTCCGGGCCTCGAGGCCCCGGCTTCAAGGGACGAAGGCGTAGGCGGTGGCACGGGCGGCCCATCGTAGCCGCGCCGGAACTGCTCGTCATAGCGAGGGTTCGTCACGAACTCAGGCTACCGCTCGGGCCGTCGCGTCGCCCTCCCGCACCTGCCAGCGCCGCGCGAGCACCGCGGGGATCGCGAGTGCGCTCATCAGGGAGCCCGCCGCGAGAGGCGTCACGAGGAGCTGCAAACCGTACGCCTGCTGCGAGAGCCGATTGGCTTCATCCATCTGACTGCGGGTCGGGGGCTTCTGCTGCACGTCGCCCCAGACCAGCTGCGCCCGATACGACAGGTCGACCGCCACACTCGTGCAGAGGACGCACCCAACCGCGAACGCGATGGCCAGTGCGCCCAGCACGATCAGCCTCCACTGCATCAGTCGCGCTTGCCCGACGCCGCGACAGCCCCGAGCACCAGCCAGGTGATGATGCCGAACAAGCCCACGATGAACAGCGCAGGCGTGAGCTGCTGCTGGACGATGCTGAAGGCCTGCTCCCCGCGGTCACCCGTTCGGAAAGCTCGACGCGGTGAACACCGACCAGAAGAACCACACGCCGACCGCGATCATCGCCAGAGATCCGAGCAGCAGGGCCAGGGCGAAGGGATTGCGGCGTGGGGGCGTCCACGGCTGGTCGGTGTCCGAGTCGGCGGCCGGCGCGGCGAGGTCAGTCGTGCTCCGTTCGCTGTCGCGGTCCGAAGGCGACGAGCCCTCGGCCGCGCGCCGCGACGATCCGGTCCGATCGAGAGGCGACGGCACCGCCGGCGTCGCGGGCAGTTCCGGCTCCGGCCCGTCGTACCCGCGCTGAAACCGCCGGTCGAACCGGGGATCGGGGTCCGAGTTCTTCGGCATCGTCAGCCCGGTTCGCCCGAGATCAGGCCGCGCAACCAGTCCCGCGCCTCGATGAACACCTCGTCGTCGTACCGCGACGACGCCGTCACGGCAACGCGGTCGGCCCGCGGATACGAGCCGAGGAAGATCACGTTCGGGCTGAACCGCTTCAGACCGAGCAGGGCGTCGGCCACCCGCTCATCGAGCACGTGGCCGTCGAGGTCGACGACGAACCGGTACCGGCCCAGGGCGTCGCCGATCGGCCGCGATTCCAGCAGGCTCAGGTTCACCCCGCGGGTCGCGAACTGCTCGAGCATCTCGACCAGGCCACCGGGCTGATCGGTGGGCAGTTCGACGATGACGCTGGTCTTGTCGGCGCCGGTGCGCGGCGGCAGCGCGGTGGAGGCCGTGACGAGCACGAAGCGGGTCACCGCGTTCGGGTTGTCGCCGATCCGCTCGGCAAGCACCTCGACCGCATACTGCTCGTGGATGCCGGGCGGCGCGACCGCCGCGTCGGCCACCGGGTTGTCGGCCAGCAGTTGCGCCGCAGCCGAGACATTGCTCGTGGCGGGCAGATGCTCGTGCTCCGGAAGCTTCGCGTCGAGCCACAGGTGAGCCTGCGCGTATGCCACCGGATGCGCGGCCACCACCCGCACGTCGGCGAGCGCCGTGCCCGGCCGCGCCACGAGCACGAAGTCCACGGGCACCAGGTACTCGCCCGTGATGCGCAGGCCCGGGATGTTTGCGAGCGCATCCTGCGTCGCACTCACCCCGCCCTCGACGCTGTTCTCGATCGCGATGACCGCGCCGAGGCTGCGCCCTGTGACGACGTCGTCCAGGGCCTCGCCGACGTTGTTGACGCTGCGCCAGGTCTGACCTTCGGCCTCGGGCACCTGTCGCAGAGCGGCCCAGGTGAACGTCCCGGCCGGGCCCAGGTAGCTGTAGCTCGCAGCGGCGGTCGGCTCAGGCATCTTCGGAGTCTATTCAGTGCATCCAACAGACCAGTGCATCCAACAGACCATGGCATCCGACAGAGAGTGGAAGACTGGCGGCCATGACGGACCGCGCTGGCACCCCCGCTCAGGAATCCGACCTCATCGACGTGCACGCCCTGGTCGAGGCGTACTACCAGAAGGTCCCCGACGTCTCGAACCCGGCCCAGAAGGTGGTCTTCGGCACCAGCGGCCACCGCGGCTCGAGCTTCGACTCGGCGTTCAACGAGACGCACATCGCCGCGATCACGCAGGCGATCGTCGAGTACCGCGCGAGCCAGGGCATCACGGGCCCGCTCTTCATCGGCTCCGATACCCACGGCCTCTCGCGCCCGGCGCAGACCACCGCCCTCGAGGTGCTGGAGGCGAACGGCGTGCGCGCCCTGGTCGACCAGTACGACGACTACGTGCCGACTCCAGCGCTCAGCCGGGCGATCATCGCGCACAACAGGGAGGTCGGGCCGAACGCGCCGCAGGCCGACGGCATCGTCATCACCCCCAGCCACAACCCGCCCCGCGACGGCGGCTTCAAGTACAACCCGCCGCACGGAGGGCCGGCAGACAGCGACGCGACGAACTGGATCGCCGGCCGGGCCAATGACGTGATCGCGGGCGGTCTGCGCGACGTCAAGCGCGCCGAGCCGTCAGGAGTCGAGCAGTACGACTTCCGCGGTCGGTACGTCGACGACCTCGCGAGCGTCATCGACCTGCCTGCGATCGCGAAGGCCGGCCTGCACGTCGCGGCGGATCCGCTGGGCGGGGCATCCGTGCACTACTGGCAGTTGATCGCCGAACGGTACGGACTCGACCTGACCGTCGTGAACCCGCTCGTCGATCCGACCTGGCGCTTCATGACGCTCGACTGGGACGAGAAGATCCGCATGGATCCCTCATCGCCGAGCGTGATGGCCTCGACGGTCTCGAAACTCAACGGCTTTCAGCTCATCACCGGCAACGACGCGGACGCCGACCGCCACGGCATCGTCACCCCGGACGGCGGTCTGATGAACCCCAACCACTACCTCGCGGTGGCGATCCAGTACCTGTACACGCACCGCGACGGCTGGCGCCCGGACGCCGCGATCGGCAAAACCATGGTGAGCAGCTCGATGATCGACAGGGTCGCCGCATCGCTCGGTCGCCGCCTCTGGGAGGTGCCGGTCGGCTTCAAATGGTTCGTCCCGGGGCTGATCGACGGCTCGGTCGGATTCGGCGGCGAAGAGAGCGCGGGCGCCAGCTTCCTGCAGCTCGACGGGCAGTCGTGGACGACCGACAAGGACGGCATCCTGCTCGCGCTGCTGGCCAGCGAGATCCTCGCGGTCACCGGCAAGACCCCGTCGCAGCTGTACGCCGAGCTGGTCGCCGAGTTCGGCGATCCCGCATACGCCCGAGTGGATGCCGCAGCCACCAAGCCGCAGAAGGCCCGCCTCGCGCAGTTGGGGGCCTCCGACATCACCGCGACGTCGCTCGCCGGCGAGCCCATCACCGCCACGCTGAGCGCAGCGCCCGGCAACGGCGCGGCGTTGGGCGGCGTGAAGGTGGAGTCGGCGACCTCGTGGTTCGCGGCGCGCCCGAGCGGAACCGAAGACGTCTACAAGATCTACGCGGAATCGTTCGAGGGTCCCGAGCATCTTGCGAAGGTGCAGGCCGAGGCGAAGACGATCGTCGATGCCGCCTTGGGCGGTGGAGCTGAGAGCGAAGGCCCTCGCGGTCAGTTGAGGTAGTCGGGTGCCGCCGGCAGTCCGAAGAACTGCTCCAGTGTCTGAACGCCGGTCGAGTGCATCTCGGTCGCCAGGTCGACCCCCACGAAACGGAAGTGCCACGGCTCGTACTCGTAGCCGGTGATCGGCTCGAGCCCGTCCGGGTACCGCAGGATGAAGCCGTACCGGTAGGAGTTCTGGGCCAACCAGATGCCCGCGGGGGTCTTGCCGAAGCCCTGATCTGCGCCGGTGTTGATGTCGACGGCCAGCCCGGTCTGGTGCTCGCTGAAGCCCGGGCGGGCGCTCTGCCGATCCGCCTGGGCCTTGCCGAGCCGGTTCACCCAGCCGTTGTAGGTGGAGACCTGCGTGTTGTAGCTGCGGTAAGCGCTGACCACCTTGAGCTGGGTGCCGCTCTGGGCCAGGTAGTCGGCGAACATCTGGGTGAGCGCCGCCGCGGCCTCAGGTCGCATCTGACCGCCACCGGGCACGTTCAGCGCCGCCAGGGTGGGCGCGTAGTTGTTCGGGTTGAGCGGGCGGGTCTTGTTGACCACCACCCAGAGGCTGGCAGCCTCGTCGATCGAGAGTTGCGCCTTGTTGAACGTCGGCGTCGGTGTGGGCGTCGGCGTCGGGCTGGGCGTCGAACTCGGTGTGCCCGTAGCCGCGCCGCTCGGCGTGCTCGGAGCTGACGGGGTGAGCAGCACGACAGCGATCACCAGGATCAGGATCACAGCGATGGCGGAGCCCGCGATGGCGGCGATCCGAACTCCACGAGGCACCTCCTCAGCATAGGAGAGCGGTCAGGCGCGACCGCGCACTGGCCGTTTCGAGGAGTTCTCGCGGCGCCGAAACACGGGTCTGACCGGCCATTCCGACGTGTTACCCGTTTGGTTGTTGACACGGCCCGTTCGCCATGCATATCTTTGTGGCGGTTCCGTGAGAGCGCTCTCACGCGATGGATTTGGGAGCGCTCCCACGGGTCGTCCCTACATCCATGCACAAAGGAGTGACAGTGAAACTCTCACGACGTACTCGGGTAGGAGCCGTCATCGCGGCGGCCTCCACCCTCGCTTTGCTCGCCACCGGTTGTTCCGCGGGTGGAGGCTCGAGCAGTGACAAGAAGGTCACGCTCACGCTCGCCACCTTCAACAACTTCGGCTACAGCGACGCGCTGCTGGCCAGCTACCACAAGCTCCACCCGAACGTGACGATCGTGCAGAAGGTCGCCAAGACCTCCGACGACGCGCAGACCAACCTCTTCACCAAGCTCGCGGCCGGCAACGGCCTCTCGGACGTCGAGGCCGTCGACGGCGACTGGATGCCGAAGGTCAAGCAGTACCCGCAGCTGTTCGTCGACCTGGCATCGGCCGACAACAAGGGCCGCTACGCCGACTACAAGACCGCGGGCGGCAGCGTCGGCAAGAAGGAGATCGGTCTCGGCACCGACGTCGGACCGGAGGCGATCTGCTACCGCGCCGACCTGTTCAAGGCGGCCGGCCTGCCCAGCGACCCCGACGCCGTGTCGAAGCTTCTCACCGGTGACTGGGACAACTACTACAAGGTCGGCGAGCAGTTCATGGCCGCCAAGACCGGAGCTGCCTGGTTCGACTCGGCCGGCGCGACCTTCCAGGGCCTCGCCAACCAGTACAAGAACTTCTTCGAGAAGAACGACGGCACCGTCATCGCCACCACCAACCCCGACGTGAAGGCTGCGTTCGAGTCGGTGCTCAAGGCGAGCGCGACCGATTCGGCTCACCTCCAGGAGTGGACGGACGACTGGTCGGGCGGCATGGCTGCCGGCAAGTTCGCGACGATGCTCTGCCCGCCGTGGATGATGGGCGTGATCCAGGGCGACAGCCCGAAGGTCACCGACTGGAACATCGCCAACGCGTTCCCCAACGGTGGCGGCAACTGGGGTGGTTCGTACCTCCTCGTTCCGACCCAGGGCAAGCACACCGCTGAGGCCAAGGCGTTCGTCGACTGGCTGACCGCTCCGGCTCAGCAGATCTCCGCCTTCAAGACCGCTGGCAACTTCCCGAGCCAGCTGGCCGCGTACAAGGACCCGGCTCTGACCGGCGCCACGAACGCCTTCTTCAACAACGCCCCGATCGGCAAGATCTTCACCGACCGCGCCAAGGCATTCGCCGACGCCGGTGTGATCCCGTTCAAGGGCATCAAGTACGGAGCCATCATGGGCGCCGTGCAGAACGGCCTGACCCGCGTCGAGCAGGGTCAGCAGTCGATCGACGACTCCTGGACTCAGGTCGTCGCTGACATCAAGGCGCTGAACTAGCGCAACCGGGCCCGGGTCGCCCTCCATCTGGGCGGCCCGGGCCCGTACCCTTCTTCTTGCCTCGCGCACACCAGCCAGGGCATCGCGCGCCCGCGATCCACCGCCTCAGACTTCTTCAGGATGCTTCCCATGACCACACCCAGCCTCCGGGCCGCGACACCGGCGTCGCCGTCCGAACGGAGCGCTCGTCGCATACGCATCGGCAATCGACTGGCCCGCTGGGATGTCAAAGCCTCGCCGTACTTCTACATCTCGCCCTTCTTCATCCTGTTCATCATCGTCGGGCTGTTCCCGCTGCTGTACACGGGCTACGTCGCGCTCCAGAAGTTCGACCCCATCCTGCACACCGGCACCTTCGTCGGCTTCGACAACTTCGTCTGGGTGTTCCAGCAGCGCCAGTTCTGGATCGCACTGCGCAACACCCTGACGATCTTCCTGCTCTCGGCCGTTCCGCAGATCGTCATCGCGCTGGCACTCGCCGCGGTGCTCGACTCGAACCTCAAGGCCAAGACCTTCTGGCGCATGGGGGTGCTGCTGCCGTACATCGTCATGCCGGTCGCCGTCGCCCTCATCTTCAGCAAGCTGTTCAGTGACAACTACGGCCTGGTCAACCACGTCCTGAGCTTCGTGGGGGTCCCGCCGATCCACTGGCACACCGACACCATCCCCGCGCAGATGGCGATCGCCACGATGGTGAACTTCCGCTGGACCGGCTACAACGCGCTGATCCTGCTCGCGGGCATGCAGGCCATTCCGCGCGACCTCTACGAGCAGGCCAGCATCGACGGCGCGGGCCGCCTGCGCCGCTTCTTCTCGATCACGATCCCGCAGCTGCGGCCGACGCTGATCTTCGTCATCATCACCGCGACCATCGGCGGCCTTCAGATCTTCGACGAGCCCCAGCTCTACGAGGCCAGCACCGTGGTGCCGGGCGGGGCGAACCAGCAGTGGTTGACGCTCACCGTGTACCTGCACAACGTCGGCTGGTTCCAGGACGGCTCGTTCGGCCGCGCGGCCGCCGTCGCCTGGCTCCTGTTCCTGCTGATCGTCCTGATCGGCTTGGTCAACCTTGCCATCACGCGACGAATCGCTGGCAACGAGAGCAAGAGGCTGTCATGAGCGCGCCCATCCTGTCCCCTGCGGCCATCAGCGGCCGGCGGCCGGCCACGCCGCGGCGGAGGCGGCGCGGCAACGCCGATGTCGCGTCCCGCCCCGGATTCCTCGGGTACGGCCTGCTGATCGCCGCTCTGCTCGGCGCCATCCTGCCCCTGTACTGGGCGTTCTTGATCGCAAGCGGAGACTCGTCGAGCCTCAACGACGTGAATCTGCCCTGGTGGCCGGGAGGCAACTTCTTCGCCAATGCCTGGAAGGTCCTGTCGAACGACCGTGTCTCGTTCTTCCGGGCGGTCGGCAACAGCCTGCTCGTGTCGACGGTCGTGTCGGCGTCCGTGGTGTTCTTCTCCACGCTGGCCGGCTACGCCTTCGCCAAGCTGCGGTTCCGCGGCCGGCAGGGCCTGTTCGTGTTCGTCATCGCGACCACGGCGGTTCCGACCCAGTTGGGTGTCGTCCCGTTGTTCATCGTGATGTCGCAGCTCGGCTGGACCGGCTCGCTGGGGGCGGTCATCGTGCCCGGACTGGTGACGGCGTTCGGCGTGTTCTGGATGACCCAGTACCTCAGCACGGCGCTCCCCGACGAGCTGATCGAAGCGGGCCGCATCGACGGCGCGAACATGATCAAGACCTTCTGGTACATCGGCTTCCCCGCCGCCCGGCCGGCGGCGGCAATGCTCGGCCTCTTCACGTTCATCGCCACCTGGACCAACTTCTTCTGGCCGTTCATCGTGCTCGACCCGAGCAACGCCACGCTTCCCGTCGCCCTCTCGCAGTTGCAGGCGAACTACTTCGTCGACTACTCGATCGTTCTCGCCGGCGTGCTGATCGCGACGCTGCCCCTTCTCATCCTGTTCATCGTCGCCGGACGGCAGCTGGTGAGCGGCATCATGCAGGGAGCGGTCAAGGGATGACCGACACGACGATCGAGCGCTCGTCGCCCGACCCGAAGCCGTTGAGCGGGCGGGGCTTCCCGCAGGACTTCCTGTTCGGCGTCGCAACGGCGGCCTACCAGATCGAGGGCGCTGCGCACGAAGACGGACGCCGCGACTCCATCTGGGATGCCTTCAGCCGCATCCCCGGTGCCGTCGTGAACGGCGACAACGGCGACGTGGCGTGCGATCACTACCACCGGTACCGGGACGACGTCGCGATGATGGCCGACCTCGGCATCCAGACCTATCGCTTCTCGACCTCCTGGTCGCGCGTGCGCCCGGACGGCGGCGCGACCAACCCCGCGGGCCTCGATTTCTACTCGCGACTGGTCGACGAGTTGCTCGAGCACGGGATCAAACCCTGGCTGACGCTCTACCACTGGGACATGCCCCAGGCCCTCGAGGAGATCGGCGGCTGGACCAGTCGCGACACCGCCCTCCGCTTCGCCGAATACGCCCTCGACGTGCACGGCGCACTCGGCGACCGCATCGACTCCTGGACGACGCTGAACGAGCCGTGGTGCTCGTCGTTCCTGAGCTACACCGGCGGCGAGCACGCTCCCGGACGCCAGGACAAGGCGGCCGGTCTCGCTGCGGCGCACCATCTGCTGCTCTCGCACGGCCTGGTCGTCGAGGAGTTGCGCGCGCGCGACCCGAAGCTGCAGCTCGGGATCACCCTCAACCTCACCGTCGTCGACCCGGTCGACCCGCAGGATCCCGCCGACGTCGATGCGGCGCGCAGGATCGACGGGCAGTTCAACCGGGTGTTCCTCGACCCGGTCTTCCGCGGTGAGTACCCGGAGGACGTGCTCGCCGACGTGGCCGAGTACGGACTCGAGTCGCACATCCGGCCCGGTGACCTCGCCACGATCTCGACGCCCATCGACGCCCTCGGCGTGAACTACTACAACGGCGAGCTCGTCGGCGGGCACCCGAGCGCCGGCGAGGTGCGCAATGCCGCTCCGAGCGCTCGACCCAAGAAGTCGCCGTTCCCGGCGGCCGAGACCGTGGTGTGGCACTCGCAGGGGCTGCCCGTCACCGCGATGGGCTGGGAGGTGCAGCCCGAGGGGCTCACCCGCTTGCTACGCCGGGTTCACGACGAGTACACACGCGGCGAGGTGAAGCTCTTCGTCACCGAGAACGGTGCGGCGTACGACGATGTCGTCGCCGCAGACGGCAGCGTGCATGACGCCGACCGGGTCGACTTCGTGCGCGCCCACCTCGGAGCGATCCTCGACGCGATCGACGGGGGCGTGGCGATCGGCGGCTACTTCTACTGGTCGCTGATGGACAACTTCGAGTGGGCGTGGGGGTACGACAAGCGCTTCGGTCTGGTGCGCGTCGACTACGACACGCAGCAGCGGACACTCAAGGACAGCGCGCTCGAGTACCAGCGGATCATCGCCCAGCGCGCCCTCTAGGATGAGGATTCTGCAGGGGCGGACGAAAGGCGCGTCATGACGAGCAACGTGACGTCGTCGACCCCTCGGACGGCGCAGCCCCAACCCACCCTCGAGATGGTGGCCGCCGCGGCCGGGGTGTCGCGATCCACCGTCTCGCGCGTGGTCAACGACTCGCCGAAGGTGACGCCCGAGGCGGTCGCCGCCGTGAAAGCGGCGATCGAGAAGCTGGGATACGTGCCGAACCGGGCCGCGCAGATCCTCGCGAGTCGACGGACATACTCGATCGCCCTGGTGATCCCCGAGAACACCGCCAAGTTCTTCGCGGACCCGTACTTCGCCACCGTCATCCAAGGCGTCGCGATGTATCTGGCGAACACGGATTACACCCTCAGTCTGCTGATCGCGCCCGAGAACGACGCCGAGAAGACCCGGCGCTACCTTCAGGCGGGCAATGTCGATGGGGCGATCATCCTGTCGCACCACAGCGACGACCGGTCGTACGTGCTGCTGGCGCGCGCGATTCCCGTCGTGTTCGGCGGACGCCCGGTCAGTCCCGAGGGTTCGGATGCCGCTTACGTCGACGTCGACAACGTGGAAGCCGCTCGCGAGGTCACGGGGCGGCTGCTGGCACGCGGCCGCCGTCGGATCGCCACCATCGCCGGTCCGCTCAACATGTCGGCGGGCATGGACCGTCTCCAGGGCTGGCGCGAGGCGATGTCTGACGCGGGTCTGAGCGCCGACCTGGTCGAGCACGGCGACTTCAGCCCGGCGAGCGGCGCCGAGGCCATGCGTCGGCTGCTCGACACCGACCCCTCGATCGACGGCCTCTTCGCCGCCAGCGCGCAGATGGCATCCGGGGCGCTCACCGTGCTGCGCGAACGCGGCCTCGAGGTGCCTCGCGACCTCGGCCTGGTGGCGTTCGACGACGACTACTTCGCTGCGACCGCGATTCCGCCGTTGACAACCGTCGCCCAGCCGAGCGTGGAGGTCGGCAAGCGGATGGCGGCGGTGCTGCTGCGCAGCATCGAGGGCGAGAAGGTGCCGGCCGTGACGATGCTGCCGACAACCATCGTCGAGCGTTCTTCCGCGTAACGAACTACCGTCGGAGCATGGCCGCTGAACTCCGCGTCGTGCATGACCCCGACAACGACCGTTACGTGCTCGAGCGGGACGGTGTCGAGATCGGCCAGACGGTCTACGACCGCCCCGAACCCGGCTTGATCGAGTTCCTGCACACCGAGATCGATCCGGCGCTGCAGGAGCACGGCCTCGGTTCCGCACTGGCCGCCGGCGCGCTCGACGACGTGCGCGAGAACTCGACCGACCGGGTCGCGGCGATCTGCCCGTTCATCAGCGGCTACCTGCGCAAGCACCCGGAGTACGCGGATCTGAAGACCCGCTGACCGTTCCGTTAGCGCTGGTCGCGGGCGTTCAGGTCGATGCGGACGTTGCCCTTGTAGATGTCCTTGTCGCCGTCACCCGGGATCGGGGCGGGAGCGGGCAGCATCGTCTGCCGGTCGAGCTCGAGCTGGGTCTCGTAGCGGGTCGGATGGAACACCTCATCGCCGATTCCCGCGAGACCCGCGCCGCTGCTTCCGCCGCCGCGGGTGGCCTTGTTGCCGAGATCGATCCAGCCCTTGAACTGCGCAAGCGTCGCGAGCCCGATCAGGGCGATGACGATGCCGCCGAAGATGAGCCAGTCCACGTCGTCGAGCCTACGTCGCCGCGCAGAATGGTTGGTCCACCCCTGGGATGATTTCCACCCGTCACCGCAGGCCGCGTCACGGCACGCGGTAGACCCACTCCTCGGTGGCGAACTTGTCGGCGACCAGCTTCTCGGCCGCGGCGTACTCGGCCGGGGTGAGTTCGTCGTCGTGCAGCCCGTGCAGCGAGCGGAAGGTCTCGATCATCGTGTCGATGATCTCGGCACGGCTGCGGCCCGTCTGGCTCCTCAGCGGATCCACGCGCTTGTTGGCGCTCTTGGTGCCCTTGTCGCTCATCTTCTCGCGACCGATCCGCAGCACCTGGACCATCTTGTCGCCATCCATGTCGTAGCTCATGGTGACGTGGTGCAGCACCGCTCCGCTGCTGCCGTTCACGCCGGCGAGCCGCTTCTGGGCGGCTCCGCCGATCTTGCCCGTGGGACTGGTGATGTCGTTGAGGGGCTGGTAGCTCGCCTCGATCCCCATGCTGCGCAGGGCGACGAGCACCCAGTCGTCGAGGAAGGCGTAGCTCTCGGCGAAGCTCATGCCCTGCACCAGGTCGACCGGAGCGTAGAGCGAGTAGGTGACGACGGCGCCGGCATCCATGAACATCGCCCCGCCGCCGCTGATGCGCCGCACGACATCGAAGCCGTACTTGGCGGCGTTCACGGGATCGACCTCGTTCTTGACCGACTGGAAGCTGCCGATGACCACCGCGGGCTCGTTCCACTCCCAGATGCGCAGCGTCGGCTTCCGACGTCCAGCGCCGACCTCCTCGGCGAGCACCTGGTCCAGGGCGAGATGCATGTTCGGACTGAGTGGGCCGGGATGCAGCAGTTGCCAGTCGTAGTCGTTCCACGTCGTGGCCTGCTTGAGCGCGCGGCGGATCGCCGTGGCGACGGCCTCGGGCGAGAAGCCGAGCAGCGCTGCATCGGACGGCAGCGCGGCGGTGACCGCGGCGGCGTACTCCTTGGCGTCGGCATCCGCGGGGAGCCCGGTGACGGCGGCGTTGATGGCGTGCAGCGCCTCGTCGGGTTCGAGGAAGAAGTCGCCGGAGAGACGGAAGGCCGCGATCCGGTTGTCGACCACCTCGAGGTCGACGACGACCAGCTTGCCTCCGGGGACCTTGAACTCACCGTGCATGGTTCGAGGCTACTTCGCAGCGGTTCAGGCGTGCTCGCCGCCGACGCGCTGATCGAGCCATCCGACCAGGTCGCGGATCACCTCGTCGCGGTTGGTCTCGTTGTAGACCTCGTGGCGCGCTCCCGGGTAGATGTCGACCGTGACATCCGTCAACCCGCCGACCTTGCGGTACGCCTCGGCGAGCAGTTCGACGCTCTTCGGCCCGCCGAGCGGGTCCTCACTGCCGATCTGAATGAGCAGCGGCAGGTCTCGGGCCAGCTTGGTCGGCCGGCCGAGCAGGCGCAGCCCATCCCGGATGCCGAACAGCTTGGCCGCTTGGGCATCGAAGGTCAGCGGGTCGGCGACGAACGCGGGCGCGACCGCCGGATCCCGGCTCAGCCATTCCGCCCCAGTGCTGCCCAGGTGCCGGAACCGCTTGTTCAGCGGCCCGGAGTTCATGTGCCGCAGCGTACGGAACGGCGTGCCGCTCAGCACCGCGGCGTCGTAGAGGTCCGCGTACTCGTTGAGGATGATCTGCGCGAAGATCGACCCCAGGCTGTGGCCGAGCAGCACCAGCGGCAGGCGCGGGTGCTCGAAGCGGGCGATGCCCGACAGCTGGACGACACCGGCGATGGTGGCGCGCACGCCCCCGGGCCCGAGTCTGCCCAGCTTGCTGGTGTCGCCGTCGTACTGCTGCATGCCGGTCTGCCCGTGTCCGCGCAGATCCCCGGCGTAGACCGCGTAGCCCGCGGCCACCAGGTCTTGCGCGAATTGCTCGTAGCGGGTCGCGTACTCGCCGAGCCCGTGGACGAGATGCACGACGGCCTTCGGGGTGCCCGAGAGCCACTCGTAGTAGTGGATGGTGACACCCTCGGCATCGACGAAGGTGTAGTCGCCGCGTGCGGCCGATGGCGTGACCATGGGAGCCTCCTTGCTCGATTCATCCTAGAGCGGAGGGTTGCGGGTGAGCCACGACGCCCAGCGTTAGCCAGGCTAATGAGCTAGACTAACGATCATGGTGGCGGATTCCGGGAGCGATGACTTCGACGAGCTGCGCCTCCTCGTGCAGCGGCTCGCCCGGCGCATCCGCAACAACCGCGCAGACGGCTCGATGAGCGACACCAAGATGGGCGTGCTGTTCCGGCTGGAGGTCTCGGCCGCGACTCCCGGCCTGCTGGCCGAGCGGGAGCGGGTGTCGCCGCCCTCGATGAACCGCACCCTCAATGCGCTCGAGCAGGCCGGTCTCGTGGGGCGCTCGCCCGATCCGGATGACGCCCGCAAGGTCATCGTGACCCTGACCCCCGCAGGCGCCGCGCTCATCGGCGAAACCCGCCGCCTGCGCACCGAGTGGTTCGGCGAGCGCCTCGCCGAGCTCAGCCAGAGCGAACGCGCCGCGCTGCAGGCGGTGATCCCCGTGCTGCGCCACCTGTCAGAATCGTGAGCGCGGCGTTCCGCTCGCTGGGCGTCATTAACTACCGCCTCTGGTTCAGCGGCGTGACGGTGTCGAACATCGGCACCTGGATGCAGCGCACCGCCCAGGACTGGGTCGTGCTCACCGAACTCACCCGCAACGATGCCGGCGCCGTCGGGATCACAATGGCCCTCCAGTTCGGACCGCAGCTCGTTCTCGTCCCGGTCACCGGCCTCGTCGCCGACCGGGTCGATCCGCGCCGACTGCTCATGGCCACGCAGGTCATCATGGGCGGGCTCGCCCTGGGGGTCGGAGTGCTGAGTCTCACCGGCATCCTCCAGCTCTGGATGATGTACCTCTTCGCGCTCGGCCTCGGCATCGCGGCCGCCTTCGACACCCCAGTACGGCAGACCTTCGTCGGCTCGCTGGTGCCCCCGACCCTCCTCTCGAACGCCGTCGGCCTGAACGCGACATCGTTCAACGTGGCCCGCCTGATCGGGCCGGCAGTGGCCGGCCTGCTGATCGCGAGTGTCGGGAGCGGGTGGGTCTTCCTCATCAACGCCCTGACGTTCGCCGCGACCATGGTCGCCCTGTCGAGAATGCGATCCGGCGAACTCGTTCCGGTGAAACGGGCCGGTCGGAGTCGCGGGCAGATCCGCGCGGGGGTCGGCTACCTGCGCGGGCGGCCCGACCTCGTGGTCCTGTTCGTCATGGTGTTCCTGATGGGGACGCTGGGCCTCAACTTCCCGATCTTCGCCTCGACGATGGCGAGCACGGTCTTCCACCGCGGAGCCGCGGAGTTCGGCATCCTCTCGTCCGCCCTCGCGATCGGCTCGGTCACGGGCGCGCTGCTCGCGGCGCGTCGCGAACGGCCGCGGCTGCGCAACGTGGTGCTCGCAGCGGCCGGATTCGGCTTCTCGTTGATCGCGGCCGCCCTGATGCCGAGCTACCTGGCGTTCGGCCTCGTGCTCCCGCTCATCGGGATCACCTCGATCACCATGCTCAATAACGCGAACGCCTACACCCAGACGACCACCCCTCCCGAGCTGCGCGGCCGCGTGATGTCGATCTACATCGCGCTGATGATGGGCGGCACGCCCGTCGGCGCTCCCCTGATCGGGTGGATCGCCAACAGCTTCGGACCCCGATGGGGCCTCATCGTCGGTGCAATGGGCGGACTGCTCGCTGCCGCGATCGCGTCGATCTGGTGGCTGCGCTCGCACTCGGTGCGGATCCGGTACCGCGGCGAGTGGCGGGCGCCGTTCGGACTCGAGACGACCGTGCGCGGCGCGACGCCGGTTGAGGTGCGCGACCCCGAGACGGCGACGACCGAGATCGCCGTCATCGAGTCCGAGGCCCAGAAGTCCTGAGAGGCGGCCGAGTTCGCGTCGAGGTTACGCCTCGCGCGTGATCTCCACGGTGACGAACAGCTTGCTCGCGTACGGCCCGGCGTACACGCCGCGCAACGGCGGAACGTCGTTGTAGTCGCGGCCCCGGCCGACGGCCACGTGCCGGTCGCCGATCTCGATGAGGTTGGTGGGGTCGAATCCGCGCCAGTCGCCGCAGAACCACTCGACCCAGGCGTGGGACTCGCCGGCGATCGTCTCGCCGATCGCCGCATCCGGTTTCGGATGCAGGTAGCCGCTCACGTACCGCGCCGGGATGCCCACCGACCGCAGGGCGCCGATCGCCAGGTGGGTGATGTCCTGGCAGACACCCTTCTTCTTCTCCCAGGCCTCACGAGCCGTCGTGTAGACGCTGGTCGAGCCCGGCATGTACTCGATCCGGTCGCCGATCTGCTCGCAGATCGACCGCGCGGTGTCGCACGGCGAGTCGGCCTTCGCGAGTGCCTCCCGGGCGAGCTGGACCAGCTCGTCGGGCGGGAGCGTGCGCCGCGTCTGGCTCAGTTGCTCGACGTATTCGGTCGCGCGCTCGATCTCGTCGGCCAGCGTCTCCCAGGTGAGGCGGTGCTCCGGATGCGCCTGCGGCCGAACCTCGACGAGGCTGGTGGCGGCGAGCGACAGTTCGCGGTGCGGGGTGAGGATCTCGAAGCTCGAGACCCGCGTTCCCCAGTAGTCGGTGTAGCTGTGGTGGCTCGAGATGGGCAGGATCTCGAGATTGGAGTAGAGCACCAGCTGGCTGTCGGCACTGGCCGGCAGCATCCGGGCCTCGTTGTAGGAGGCCGTGACCTCGCCGTCGTAGTGGAATCCGGTCTCGTGCCGGATGCGCAGCCGGTTCACGTGTTCTCGCCCACCCAGCTCGGCGCCGAGTTGGTCGGGAAGTACCGCTGGCGGATCGCCTCGGTCGTGGCACTGGTCGCGGTCTGCACGTTGTCCATGTGCGTGGGCAGCTCGTCGATGATGTCGGCGATCGGGCGGTACTCGAGCTCGCTGCGGATCTGGCCGAGCAGGCGCTGCGCCTGATCGGTGACGCCGACCCGGTCGCCGCGGTCCAGGTCGCGCATGCACTGCTCCGCGCGGGTCACCGAGAACAGGATGCTGCGCGGGAACAGCCGGTCGAGCAGCAGGAACTCGGCCGCGTTCCGGGCGCTGGGCACCCCGCGGTAGGTGCGGAGGTACGCTTCGTAGGCGCCCACCGATCGCAGGATGGTCGTCCAGGACGGTCCCGACGCCTCGGTCAGGCTCCGCGTCGCCAGCAGCCGCGCGGTCATGTCCGCCCGTTCGATCGAGCGGCCGAGGGTGAAGAAGCTCCACGCCTCATCGCGGCTCGTCGAGCTCTCGATGATCCCGACCGCGAGGGCCGCACGTTCGCGCACCCAGGCGAAGAACTCGTGCACCTTGTCGGTCGCGACCTTGCGCGGCATCCGGGCGCGGGTGGTGTTGAGCACCTCCCAGAGCTCGGTGCTCACGACCTCACGGGCCCGTCGCGCGTTCTCGCGCGCGGCCGCCAACGAGTAGGCGATGGATGCCGGCTGGTTGCGATCGACCGCGAGCAGCGTCAGCACATCGGCCCTGGTCACCTCCGCATCGTCGGCGACCTCGGTACCCATCACGCTCAGCAGGGAGCGGCACGCCAGGTTCTCCTCGATCCACGGATCTTCGAGCAGCAGCTGCAGGTGCACATCGAGGATGCGCGCGGTCCCGTCGCTGCGCTCGATGTAGCGCCCGATCCAGAACAGGCTCTCGGCGATCCTCGACAGCATCAGACATCACCCCGCTCGACCCGTGGGGGTCGGGTCGATTCGGCGGCATGTACGCCGAATCGACCGTCTGCATGCGGCGCGGCCCCGGCGTCGCCGAACTGACCGCGATGTTCGCCGCAGGCGCGGCGGCGAACCAAAGAGGCCTGCTGCTGTTGTTCTTGCTGGTCTTTGCGCGGCGCATCCAGCGGGTTGTGATCCTGGAGATGCTCGGCCGTGATGATCGGGATGCTGGTCGTGATCGCCGCCTGGTCGGCCACCAGATCCTGGATGTTGTGATCGGCCGTGTGCAGCGGCTCGTGCCCCACGATCCAGGTGTCTTTCGATCCCCCTCCCTGGGAGCTGTTGACGACCAACTGACCCTCGGGGAGCGCCACCCGGGTCAGACCGCCCGGCAGCACCCAGACGTCGTTCCCGTCGTTGACGGCGAAGGGGCGCAGGTCGGCGTGCCGCGGGCGCATGCCCTCGTCGACCAGGGTCGGGATCGTCGACAGCTGCACGACAGGCTGCGCGATCCAGCCGCGCGGATCCTGTCTGAGGCGGGCCGCGAGATCGTCGAGCTCCTGCCTGGTGGCGTCCGGTCCGACCACCAGACCCTTGCCGCCCGAGCCGTCCACCGGCTTCACCACGAGTTCGTCGAGCCGGTCGAGCACCTCCTCGAGAGAGCCGGGCTCTTCGAGGCGCCAGGTGTCGACGTTGGCGATGATCGGCTCCTCGGAGAGGTAGTAGCGGATCAGGTTGGGCAGGTAGGTGTAGACCAGCTTGTCGTCCGCCACCCCGTTGCCGATCGCGTTCGCGATGGTGACGTTGCCCAGCCGCGCGGCGAGCAGCAGCCCGGGCGAGCCGAGCATCGAGTCCGCGCGGAACTGCAGCGGATCGAGAAACTCGTCGTCGACCCGGCGGTAGATCACATCGACACGGGTCGGCCCCGCTGTGGTGCGCATGAACACCCGGCCGCCGCTGCAGAAGAGGTCGCGGCCCTCGACCAGCTCCACGCCCATCAGACGGGCGAGCAGGGTGTGCTCGAAGTACGCCGAGTTGTAGACGCCCGGAGTCAGCACGACGATCACGGGATTGTCGACGCCCTCGGGCGCGGCGGCCCGCAACGACTGCAGCAAGCGCTGGGGGTAGTCGCCGACCGGGCGCACGCGCATGGACATGAACAGCTCGGGCAGGGTCTGCGCCATCACCCGGCGGTTCGAGATCACGTAGCTCACGCCGCTGGGCACCCGGACGTTGTCCTCGAGCACCCGCCAGATGCCGTTCTCATCGCGGATCAGGTCGATGCCCGACACCTGGATGCGCACGCCGTTCGCGCTGACGATGCCCGCCGCCTCGCGGTGGAAGTGGCTGGACGAACTGATGAGCCGAGCCGGGATGACCCCATCGGCCACCGCCTGCTGGCGGCCGTAGACGTCGGCGAGGAAGGCCTCGAGAGCGCGCACCCGCTGCTTGACCCCGGACTCGACGACGGCCCACTCGGACTGGTCGATCACGCGCGGCACCGCGTCGAGCGGGAACGGACGCTCCTCGCCGGCGAAGTCGAAGGTGACGCCCTGCGCGAGGTAGGAGCTGGCGAGGGCCTCGGTGCGTCCGCGCAGCTCGTCCTGGGTCATCCGCGCGAGGGCGGTGTGGATCTCGCGGTACGCGTCGCGCGCACTCGCGGAGTCGGCGGCGGCCGGGTCGGAGAACATCTCGTCCCACGCAGGGGTCCCCCGCCGCTTCGTCGCGACCGAGCCGTAGCCGTCGAACAGGTCGCCCATGACGAGAGCCTACTGAGCGGGATGTTGCGGGTGTGTTTCCGAGCGCGCCCCCCTAGATGCTGAAGACGACCTTGCCGCGGTGGGCGCGGTCCAGGCTGGCCTCGAAGGCAGCGGCCGCCTCGTCGAGGGGGAACACGACGTGCGGGGGCAGGCGCAACCCACCCGACTCGACGAGCTCGGTGATCTGGTCGAGTTCCTCGCGGTTGGGCTCGACGATGAAGAACCGGGAGGTGCCACCCGCGACCTGCGGCGGCTCGTCGATGATGCTCACCAGCCGGCCGCCCGGCGCGACCAGGCTCACCGATCGTTCGGCGGCGTCCCCGCCGGCGGCGTCGAACACCAGGTCGACAGGCGCCAGCGAGGTCTCGTACGCAGTCGCCCGATCCACCACCTCGTCGGCGCCGATGTCGCGGGCGGCCTCGAGGTTGTCTGCCGAGGCCGTCGCGACGACGTGCGCTCCCGCGCGGCGGGCGAACTGGACGGCGAACTGCCCGACCGCTCCGGTCGCTCCGTGCACCAGCACCCGCTGACCCGACTCGAGCAATCCATGGTCGAACAGCGCCTGCCACGCGCTCAGGGCAGGCAGCGGCACGGTCGCACTCGTCACGTCGTCGACGTTGCTCGGCTTGCGAGCGAACACGCGCTGCGGGGCCGCGAAGAACTCGGAGGCCGCCCCGTCGCGGTCGAACAGGGTCATACCGTATACCGCGTCTCCGACCGCGAAGTCGGAGGCCGCCTTCCCTAGCGACACGACCTCACCCGAGACCTCGTACGACGGCGTCGCCGGCAGCCTGCCGTCCGGCCAGGTGAGCTCGTCGCGGGTGATGGCCGCGGCGCGCACCCGGATCAGCACCTCGTCGTCAGCGGGAGACGGCCTCGGCACCTCCTCGACGCGGACCTGATGCGGGTCGCCCAATTCGTGCACGCGGAGGGATCGCATACGTCACGGTACTGCCATCCTGGACGAGTGAACCCTGCGCTCTTCGACCCCGACTCGCTCGAGAAGATCACCATCGGCACCTCGGGCCTGGGCAAGCGCACCGGCGCCGATGAGGCCGTCGCGGCCGCCCTGCTCGAGTCGCCATTCCGCCAGCTGGACACCAGCAACAACTACGCGGGCGGGCGCTCCGAGGCGCTGCTGGGGCAGGCGATCGCGGCAGCGGGCGGGCTGCCGACCGGCAAGGTCGTCTTCTCGAAGGCCGACCAGGATCCGCGGACCGGCGCGTTCGACGGCGACCGGGTCCGCCGCTCCTTCGACGAGACGACCGAGCGGCTCGGGCTCGACACCCTCCCGCTGTATCAGTTGCACGATCCCTACACGATCAGCGTGACCCAAGGGATGGCGCCGGGCGGACCTGTCGAGGCGCTCATCCGGCTCCGCGACGAGGGACGGATCGGCGCCATCGGCATCGCGGCCGGCGAGCGCGACCTGGTCGAGGACTACATCCGCACCGACGCGTTCGATGTGGTCCTGACGCACAACCGGTGGACCATCGTGGATCGCACCGCCGAGACGATCCTGCGCCTCGCGAACGAGCGCGGCATGACCGTGTTCAACGCGGCGCCGTTCGGTGGCGGACTCCTGGGCGGATCGACGTTCCGAGGGCAGAGCTACGGCTATCAGCCGGCATCCGCCGAGTTCCTGGCCCATCTGGAACGGGTGCGCGCGCTCTGCGCGGAGTGGTCGCTCAGCGTGGCCGCCGTCGCTCTCGCGTTCTCGATGCGCGAGCCGCGCATCCACACCACGGTCGTCGGCATCTACTCGCGTCAGCGCCTCGACGAGCTTCCCGGGCTGGTCGCCACCGAGATACCCGAAGCCTTCTGGCCTGCGCTGGACGCCCTCGGCGAGCCACCCGCGTCGCCCACCGACTGAGCCCGAGAAGGTCGGTGGCTCGGCCTAGTTTCGAGGAACCGGAACAGCGCGGAGCAGAGGAGCAGCCATGGTCGATTACCGACTCGAACTCGTCGTCATCCCGGTCACCGACGTCGATCGGGCCGTCGAGTTCTATGGAACGACACTCGGCTGGTCGGTCGACTTCAACCAGATCGTCTCGCCAGAACTTCGGTTCGTGCAGGTGACACCCCCGGGGTCGGCCTGCTCGATCGCGTTCGGAACGGGGCTGCTGCCCGAGGGCACGGCGCCGTATCCCGGACTGCAGGTCGTCACCCCCGACGCCGACACGGCGCACGACGATCTCGCGGCGCGCGGCGTCGCGGTGGGCCCGGTGCACGACCTCGCCTGGGGCCGATTCGTCTGGTTCGACGACCCCGACGGCAATCACTGGGCAGTGCAGCAGCTGCCGAAGCGCTAGCGCTCGACACCTGCCAGGCTGGGCCCATGGCAACTCTCCGCACCTGGGCAGGCACCCACACCTTCGCCGCACCGCGCCACCTCGACGCGACCTCGATCGAGCAGGTGCAGGTGGCCGTCTCCCAGGCGGGTCGGGCGGGCGAACGGGTGCGCGCACTGGGCACGCGGCACTCCTTCAACGGGCTTGCCGACACCACCGGCACGCTGATCGGCGTCACCGCGATCGACCCCGACCCGGTGCTCGATGAGGCTGCGCGCACCGTGACGTTCGGAGCCGGCATCCGGTATGGAGCGCTCGCCGCCTGGCTGGATGAGTGTGGCTGGGCCCTGCACAACATGGGTTCCCTTCCGCACATCTCGGTCGCGGGCGCCACGGCCACCGCGACGCACGGATCGGGCAACAGCCTCGGCGTGCTCTCGACGGCGGTCCGGGCGCTCGAGTACGTGGCCGCCGACGGCTCCCTGGTCACGGTGCGGCACGGCGACGCCGACTTCGCGGGTCTGGTGGTCGGACTGGGCGCCTTCGGCATCGTGGTGCGTGTCACCTTGGCCATCGAACCCAGCTTCCGCGTGCGGCAAGACGCCTTCCACGGCCTGCCCTGGAGCGTCGTGCTCGACGACCTGGAAGGCGTGACCGGTGCGGCATACAGCGTGAGCATGTTCACCGATTGGCTGGGCGACGACGTGCAACTCGCCGTGCTCAAGACGCGGCTGACCGCGCACGACGATGCCGCACCGGTGGTCGGCGACGAGTTCTTCGGAGCGACCCGCGAAGACGGGCTGAGCATCTTCGGGCGCGTCGACGACGAGAACACCACCCAAGCGGGCGGCGTCCCCGGCCCGTGGCATCAGCGCCTGCCGCACTTCCGGTTCGACGGCACGCCGAGCGTCGGCGACGAGATCCAGACCGAGTACTTCGTCGACCGGAGCGTCGGCGCCGACGCCCTGCGCGCCGTCCGCGCCCTGGGCGGGCGGATCGCGCCGCACCTGCACATCACCGAACTCCGTACCGCTGCCGCCGACGAGCTGTGGCTGAGTGGCGCCTACCAGCGGCCGATGCTGGCCATCCACTTCACCTGGAAGCCGGAGCCCGACGCCGTCCACGCGCTGCTGCCCGATATCGAGGCCGCCCTGGCGCCCTTCGATGCGCGCCCGCACTGGGGCAAGGTCAACCGGGTAGATGCTGCGACTCTCGCTCGCGTCCACCCGCGTCTCGCCGACTCCCGCGCGCTGTTCGAGCGCCTCGACCCGACGGGGATGTTCTCGAACGACTACCTCGAGCAGCGAGGGGTGCGCGAAGCGCGCTAGCAGACGGTCGGGTCAGCCCGATCGCGGCGCGCAGTTGCACCAGTGCCTGCAGCAATCCGGTGGCGACCAGGTCGTTCGCTGCCAAGACGGCGTCGGGGCGCCCGCCGCTCGGCCGGGCCAGGAGGGCCTGGCCCGCGCCGCGCCTCTCGATCACGGTCAAGGCGGTCAGATCGATCACCTCGAGCGTGGCCTCCGAGAGGGTGTCGACGACCGCCCGTGCACCGGCGACACGGTCCGAGACCGGACACGCCTTGCCGAGTCCGGTGCAAAAGCGATATCCTATAGTTTTACAATGGTCGTCAATCGATGGGCGGCTCGCGGAGTTGTGCTCGACGGCGCACATGACCCCACACCGACCGCGCCGTCACCAACGCCGGCACAGCGAGCTGGCGTTGCCCCGACCGATGTGAAGGCGAGCCGCGATGGAACTCAAGCCGGGACTTCACCGGATCGAGGCGCCGCTGGCCGAGCGGTTCATTGCGATGTACCTCCTGACGGGTCCAGCCGGGGCCCTGCTGTTCGACACGGGGATCGCCGACAGCGTGGAGCACACGCTTCTTCCCTACCTCGCGAGCGTGGACTTCGATCTCTCTGATCTGCGGTGGGCGATCAGTTCGCACTGCGACTTCGATCACACGGGTGGCAACGCCGCGCTTGTCTCCGCTGCCCCGCACGTCCAGCTGATGGCCGGAGCCGGCGATGTCGCCATGGCCGAGGACCTCGAGCTGCTGATCCAGCAGCGATATGGGGAGTTTCGCAACTCAGACGGATTTGACGATCCACCGGAGACGACGGCCTACATCCGCGCGTCGGCGAAGTTGGCTCCGATCGCTCGCACGCTGCAGGGCGGCGAAGAGTTCGACCTCGGAGACCGGGTCATCCGAGTGCTGCACGTCCCGGGTCACAGCGACGGGCATCTTGCCCTGTGGGACGAGCGCAACTCCGCGCTGATTATCGCCGACGCTTCGCTCGGCGACACCGTGCCGACCGCGGCGGGACTGCCCGCCTTTCCCCCGACCTACCGGACGACGGCCGACTACCTGGCGAGCATCGCGGCCTTCCGCGCCCTCGATGCCGACCTGCTGCTCACCGCCCACTACCCGATCTACCAGGGCGGGGAGGTGACGGCATTTCTCGATCTCTCCGAGGCCTACACCGAACGTCTCGACAGGGAGCTCGAGGCGGCGCTCCGGGCGGCGGACCGGCCGATGACCACCCTGGAGCTCATCCACCAGCTCGCTCCTCGGGTGGGAACGTGGACGCCGTCGGCAGCCGAGTACCTGATTTTTCCCGTGACGGGCAACCTCGAGCGCTTCGTCGAAATGGGGCGCGTCGCAGCGGGCACGGGTGACGACACCATTCGGACGTGGACGTGGGTGGACGCATGAGTCGCGTCCGGGTCGGCGCAATCGGCGCAGGCTGGTGGGCGACCAGCAATCACTTTCCGCTGCTCGCCGAACGTGACGACGTCCAACTGGTCGGCGTGTGCGGACTCGGCCCCGACCTCGGCACCGTTCGCGACAAGTTCGGCTTCGGCATGGCGACCACCGACGCCGAGGAACTGCTCGACGCCGGGCTGGACGCGGTGGTGATCTCGACTCCGCACGACCTTCATTTCGACATCGCAACGCGCGCCCTGGAGCGCGGCCTCCACGTGATGTGCGAAAAGCCCATGACCTTGCACGCCGATCAGGCCTGGGATCTCGTCGACTCGGTGCAGCGCGCGGGCACCCATTTCTTGGTGCCCTATGGCTGGAATTACAAGCCATTCACTGTCGAGGCGAAGCGGATCCTGGATGCCGGCCAGGTCGGCGAGATTCAGTTCGTCATGTGCCACATGGCGTCGCCGACCAGAGGTCTGTTCGGCGGCGACCCCACCCACATGCTCGAGCGTTGGGGCTCAGACACCAGCCCGCAACAGAGCACGTGGTCGGACCCTCGCCACGGGGGCGGCTACGCCCATGGCCAGGTCACCCATTCGTCTGCGCTGTGCTTCTGGTTGACCGGCCTGCGCGCATCGACCGTGGCCGGACGCGTGTCGCACGCCGGTTCCCCTGTGGACCTGTTCGACGCCGCGGTCGTCCGGTTCGACAATGGCGCTCTCGGATCGGTCTCGGGAGCGGCAACGCTTGCGGACGGCGATCCGTATCAGATCGATCTTCGGATCTTCGGAAGCGAGGGAGTGCTCATGATCGACGTCGAGCGGGAGCGGGTCTCGTTGAGCCGCTACGACGGCCAACGCCGAGACGTCGCCATCGAGCCGGGGGAGGGCGAGTACGAGTGCCTGGTCCCTCCTGCCCGGTTCATCGAACTCATCACCGGGGCGAGCACCGAGAACAACAGCTCGGTCGACGTGGCGGCCCGCTCGGTCGAACTCATCGAGGGTCTCCTGCGCTCATCGGCAGACGAGGGAGCCGAGGTGAAGGTTCATGAGTGAGGAGGATGCGACAGCCGGTCCTCGTGGTGTGCTGACCGGCTACCGGGTGGTCGACTGCAGCATCGCCATGGCGGGCCCGTTCGCCGCTCAACGCCTGGGTGACCTGGGCGCGGACGTCATCAAGGTCGAGCCGACCGCGGGAGAGTGGCAACGCTTCGCGGCCGCGGGCGGCGCGACCGGCAACAAGATCAACGTCTCATTCCTCTCGCTCAATCGAAACAAGCGGTCCCTTGCGGTCGATCTGAAATCGCCAGCGGGAAAAGACGTGGTGATGAGACTCGTGGCGACGGCCGACGTGTTTCTCCAGAACTACCGACCGGGTGTTGCCGCTCGCCTGGGGCTCGACTACGAATCGCTCAGGAAGATCAATCCGCGCCTCGTCTACGTCTCGATCTCGGGCTATGGCGAGGAGGGGCCATACCGGGACCGTCCGGGCCAGGACCTGCTTCTTCAGGCGATGTCCGGAGCCATGCTCTCGGCTGGGCGTGAGGGCGAACCTCCCACCCCTGCCGGCCAGTACCTCGCCGACGCCGTGACCGCATCGACCGCGTTCGAAGGGGTCCTCGCCGCGCTGCTGCACCGCGAGCGGACGGGCGAAGGCCAGCTGGTCACCGTCAACATGCTCGATGCGCTCACCACCCTGCAGATGCAGGAGTTGTCTGTGTATACGGTGGGCGGGATTCCTCAGAAGAGAGGTGAACAGCCGAACGCCCACGTCTATATCCGCGCGCCGTACGGCATCTTCGCCACGAGTGACGGTTACATCGCGCTCGCATTCGCCGACCTGGAGGTGCTCGGAAAGCTCATCGGTGAACCCAGCTTCACCGGCCTGAACCCCGAGGTGGATGGCTGGACGCGTCGCGACGAACTGTACGCGAAGACGGAGGCCCGGCTGCAGACCAACACCAGCGAACACTGGCTCACGGAATTGCTCGCCGCGGGCGTTTGGGCGGGACCGGTCTACGGCTACGAGGACTTGGTCAACGATCCGCAGATCGCCTTCAACGAGACGTTCATCGAGTACGACCACCCCACCGAGGGACACGTGAAGATGCCCGGGTTTCCCTACAAGTTCTCGGCGACGCCAGCGCGCGTCGATCGTGGAGCGCCGCTGGTGGGCCAGCATAGCCGCGAGATCCTTGACGAGCTCGGCATCACCACCGACGCGATCGACGAGCTCCTCGAATCCGGCGCGGTAGCTGAAGAATGACCGAGGAAGACAGAAGGGCCATGACATGACCGGCTTTCATTCGGGCGTCGCCGAGATCCTGGTCACCCAAGACGCTGCCGTGGCTGTCGTCACGATGAATCGACCAGAGAAGCTCAACTCGGTCACCCAGGAGATGTCTGCCGCCCTCGAGGCTTTCGCGGTCTGGGCCAATGAGTCGGATGACGTCCGCGCCATTGTGCTCACCGGCGCCGGTCAGCGCTCGTTCTCGACCGGCAGCGATATTCGCACTCTCGACCGATACGCGACCCCATGGGAGTTCCGCAATCGGAGGGACTACTGCGACGCCCTCCGCGAGATCCGCAAGCCGGTGATCGCCGCGATCAACGGGTACGCGATGGGGGGTGGCCTCGAAACGGCGCTGAGCTGCGACATCCGGATCGCGTCGGAAAATGCCACGTTCGCCGCCCCCGAGATCAAGCTGGGTTGGATCGGAGGCGGGGGAATGACCGCACTGCTTGCCGGCTCGATCGGGGCGAGCAACACGGCGCTCATGACGATGACCGGCGATCCGATCGACGCGCAGCGAGCGCTGGCGTGGGGGCTCGTCAGCGAGATCCTCCCTTCTGACCGGCTGCTGCCACGGGCCGTCGAGCTCGCACGGATCATCGCAAGCCGACCGCCGATCGCGGCCGAGACCGCGAAGGCGAATCTGTCCGCGGCCTTCAACCTTCCTCTCGCCCAAGCCGTGGCATACGAACGCGATCTTCAGGGCATCACCTTCGCCACCGACGACGCCACCGAGGGCCGAGCAGCGTTCGCAGAAAAGCGATCCGGCGTATTCCACCGGCGCTAGGGAGAGTCATGACCGATTGGACCGGCGGCGCAACCGCCGCACTTCCCCTCGACGCCGACCGCGCGACGCTCATCGGTCGGGTGTGGGACGCGACAGCAGGCGGCCCCATCGTCGTCGTCGTTCGCGCTGGACGAGCGATCGACATCAGCCGCTCATTCGCCACCATGCGCGACGTCACCGAGTCCGCCGATCCCGCCGCCACGGTCGCCAGCGCCACCGGCCCAGATGTCGGCAGCATCGACGAGTTGCTCGCCAACACGGCCTCCGACGCGAGGGATGCGAGCTCATCGTGGCTGCTGTCCCCGATCGACCTCCAGGTCGTCAAGGCCGCCGGAGTCACCTTCCCCGTGTCGATGCTCGAGCGGATCATCGAGGAGAAGGCCCACGGCGACCTGGATGCCGCACAGGGTATCCGCGCCCAAGTGCTCGATGCTCTCGGTACCGATCTGGGCGGCTTGGTGCCCGGCTCACCGGAAGCGGTGCGGCTGAAGGGGGTGCTCGTCGCCGAGGGGCTCTGGAGTCAGTACCTCGAGGTCGGCATCGGACCGGATGCCGAGATCTTCACCAAGGCGCCCGTGCTGGCGACCGTCGGGTCTGGCATCGACGTCGGAGTCCGCTCCGACTCGACCTGGAACAACCCCGAGCCCGAGGTCGTGCTGGTCATCGCTTCGACCGGAGCGATCGTCGGCGCGACTCTGGGCAACGATGTCAATCTCCGCGACATCGAAGGTCGGTCCGCGTTGCTTCTCGGGCAAGCGAAAGACAACACGGCGTCGGCCTCGCTCGGCCCTTTCATCCGGCTCTTCGACGACGGTTTCGATCTCGAGACCGTACGCCACCAATCAGTCACTCTGCACGTTGCAGGTGCCGACGGATTCGTCATGCACGCACAGTCGCACATGGAGCAGATCAGTCGTGACCCCGCCGATCTGGCAGCGCAGGTGCTGAGCGCGAGACACCAGTATCCGGACGGACTCGTTCTGTACCTGGGCACCATGTTCGCGCCCACCGATGACCGCGACGCCGTCGGACAGGGATTCACGCACCACGTCGACGATGTGGTCCGGATCTCGTCTCCCGCGCTGGGCGGGCTGGTCAATCGCGTCAAACGAACAGAGTCCCTCGAGCCGTGGGATTTCGGGATCCACGCACTGATGTCCAGCCTCGCTGTGCGGGGCCTGATCACCACGAAAGCACCGCGATGACACCCATCACCACGACCAACCCGGCGACCGGCCTGACCACGGACACGGCCATCGAAGCCACGAGCGACGCCCGGGTCGCCGAGATCACCGCGGCGGCGAGTGCTGCTTTTGCTGCGCTGCGCTCGCGGCCGCGGTCGTGGCGTGCCGGGCTGCTGCGCGCGATGGCGGATGGGCTGGAAGCCGATCGAGCGCACCTGATCACGGTCTCCGCCGCAGAGACCGGACTGGCGGCACACCCGCGCCTCGACGGGGAGCTCACGCGTTCAGCCTTTCAGATGAGACTCTTCGCGGAGGCCATCGAGGAGGGCGGATACCTCGAGGCGATCGTCGACCATGCCGGGGATACACCGATGGGCCCGGGGCCCGACGTTCGGCGCATGCTCGTTCCGCTCGGCCCCGTTGCCGTGTTCGGGTCGAGCAACTTCCCGTTCGCGTTCTCGGTCGCCGGCGGCGACACCGCCTCTGCGCTCGCCGCGGGAAACCCCGTGATCGTGAAGGCACACGGATCGCATCCCCTGACGTCGCAGGCCTCGTTCGAGGCGATGGAGAGCGCGGCTCGCGCCTATGGTGCCCCCGCGGGCACTCTCGGAATCGTCTACGGCCAGAGGGCAGGAGCCACTCTCGTCGCCGACCCGCGCGTCGCCGCCGTCGGCTTCACCGGTTCTCTCACGACCGGGAAGATCCTTCTTGAGATCGTGGGCCGCCGGGAGCGGCCGATCCCCTTCTACGGTGAGCTCAGCAGCCTGAATCCCCTCGTAGTCACCCGGGGGGCCGTCGCCGCCCGCGGAGCCGACATTGCGAGGGATCTCGCTGCCTCGTTCATGGGGTCGGCAGGGCAGCTCTGCACCAAGCCGGGGATCGCGTTCATCCCGCGGAACGCCGATGGCCTGGTCGATGAGATCGTGACGATGGCACGCGCGGCGGCGCCGATGGTGCTTCTGAACGAGCGCATCGCGCACGCGTTCGATGACATTCGGGAACGCCTGATCGAGGCGGGTCATGCCCGCGCTCTAGTCTCGCCCGTCGTGGGGAACGATGGCTTCTCGCGCTCGACCGGCGTGCTCGAAATCGACGTCGTCGACGTCACCCCGGCTGTCACCGAGGAGGCGTTCGGGCCGTTGATCGTGCTCGTGCGGTACGACGATTTCGAGCAGGTGCTGCAAGCCATGGGCAGCGTCCCTGATTCGCTCACCGCGACCATCCATTCCGAGCCCTCCGAGGTGGAGGCCGTAGCGGGACTGGCCGCCGAGCTGCAGGATGTCGTCGGCCGCGTGGTTTTCAACGGGTATCCGACCGGTGTTCGGGTCTCATGGGCTCAGCACCACGGCGGCCCGTGGCCGGCGACGAACACCGCGCACACCTCCGTCGGTGTCACCGCGATCCGGCGCTTCCTGCGCCCGGTCGCCTGGCAGAATGCGCCCGAGGCGCTGCTGCCCGCCGAGCTCCGCGACGACTTCGACGGGGTGCCGCGTCGCGTCGATGGCGTACTTCGGCTCGCCGAACTCAGCGCGGCGCCGCCGTCGACTGCCGCACGATGAGCAACGGCGCGGGCGAGTCGATGGTCGTGTGCGTCACGGTCCGGTGCTCGTCGGCGACGCGTGCCACCGCGGCGGCGCCGAGCTCGCGAAGCGGCATCCGCACCGTGGTGATCGGCGGCCAGGTGGCGTCGGCGTACCAGACGTCGTGCAGGGCGACGATCGAGACGTCGTTCGGAACGCGCAGCTCACGGGTATGGACGGCGGCGAGCACCCCGAGCGCCGCGTTCAGATTCGCGACCACGAGCGCGGTCGGCAGTGGGCCGCGGCGTTCGAGCTCATCGATCGCCGAGCGGCCGTCGGCTCCCGCATAACCCAGTCGGGTGATCCACTCGTCGCGGACCGGCAGCGCGTCATCGCGCATCGCCGACCGGAACCCGCCCTCACGCCGCCGAGCGGTGGCATGGTCGGCGCGGCCCCCGACAAGCCCGATCCGTTCGTGCCCCAGCGAGCGCAGGTGATCGACCGCGGTGCGGATCCCCGCCGCATCGTCGAGGACGATCGTGTTCAGGGGCCCGTCGTCCGAGGAGTTGATGATGACGATCGGCGTCTCACTCGCGACCATGGCGTCGAGCTCGACGGGTTCTATGCCCTCCGGCAGCTGCAAGATCACCCCATCGATCCTTGATTCTCCGAGCATCCGCCGGAGCCAGTCGTCATCGTCGTGCAGTCGCTCGGCGCGGCCGAGCACGATCGCCAGACCCCGGGCAGCCGCCTCCTGGTCGGCGCCACTCGCCAACTCCGCGAACACGGCACTCGTGACATCAGGGACGACCAGCGCGATCGTGCTGCTGCGCGAGGTGCGCAGCGAGCGACCAGCGTGGTTGGGCACGTAGTCCAAATGGCGCGCTGCGTCGAGAACGCGCTCCCGAGTGGCCTCCGACACCCGTACCGTCGCGTCGCCCGACAGCACCCGCGACGCGGCCGAGGTCGAGACGCCCGCGAGGGCGGCGACATCCGTGAGCTTCACCATGGCTCCGCCTGTCTACTACGAATTCGGCGCGCGCGGGAATCAGCCGTCGAGCCGCACCACCTGGTCGGATTCCATCGACCGGTAGAGCGCCGACACCAACTCAATGGTGCGGACGTTGTCGGCGACCGAGCTGCGCGGGGTCGAGCCGGTGGCGATCGCATCCAACACCGATCCCATGGTGCCGATGAAGGCATCCGGGAACCAGCGCTGTGTCACCGGATACGGCACCCAGCCGTCGGTCGGGACCACGGAACTGGTGACCTCAAGGGTGTCGGGCCGGCCGGCCGGGTAGTCGTACATCAGGCCCAGGGTGCCGCGGATCGCGCCGGCCGTTCCCTCGATTCGGAACTCGGCCGTGTTGTCGCTGCCCGGGTTCATGTGGTTGGCGTAGATGAGAGCCGAACTGCCGTTGGCGAAGCGGAAGCTGCTCTGCGTGCGCGTCTCGCCCTCGGGGTACTGGCCGGGCACCCGGCCGCCGATCGCATAGACCGAGGTGGGCTCGCCCATGAACCAGCGCATGGTGTCGTGGTAATGGATCGAGTGGACCATGATCTCGAGACGCTTCATGGCCTGAGCCCACCCCCACTGGGTCCAGTCGGTGAAGGCGTTCACCGACAGCGTGAAGGTGGTCGGTTCGCCGATCCAGCCCAACTCGATCATGCGGTGGGCCGCCGCGATGCCCTCGTCGAAGCGCAGCTGCTGGTTGACAGCTGCGACCACTCCGGCCTCGGCGGCGAGAGCCGCCAGCTCGCGCGCCGTCTCCGGATTCTCGGTGAACGGCTTCTGAGCCAGGATGTTCTTGCCCGCCGCGACGGCGGACCGGAAGATCGCCGGCTGCTGCGTCACGGGCACTGCGATGTCGACGACCCCGATCCGGTCGTCGGCGATGAGCTCGTCCAGGTCGGTGTAGACCCGGGGGATGCTGTGGCGGGCCGCGACGTCGCGCGCCCGGTCGAGGTCGACATCCGTGATCCCGACGACCTCGAGGCCCGCTTTGCGGTAGGCCACCAGGTGCTGGCCGTCGACGATTCCGCCGGCGCCGACGATCGCGATCGGGCGCTTCTGGCCCTCGGGGATCACCAGTCGGCAGGAGTCGGAGACCTCCTGGAAGAACTCGATCATGATGCTCCCTTCGCCGCTGCGGGATCGCGGTATTTCACGGTCTGCAGGTGCTCGCAGTAGAGCACGATCTGCTCGTCGTCGGCCCGGAACACCTCGTACGAGACGACGAACAGGCCCATGTCGTCGTACTTGGGCTCTTTGCGCTGCAGGGTGCGCATCGAGTAGATGGTGTCGCCGATGAAAACCGGCTTGATAAAGCGCAGCTTGTCGTAGCCGTAGCTGAAAGTGTTCACGTTGTTGTGGGCGAACAACCCCATGCCGTAGCCGAACACCAGTGCCCCGGGCACGATCCGACGGCCGAAGATGCCCTCCTCACGTGCCCAGATGTCGTCGGCGACATAGGGGTGCAGGTCGACGAGCAGGCTGCTGAACAGCATCACCTCGCCCTCGGAGATGGTCCGCCGGATCGAGCGGTCGACCTCGCCGACCTCGTAGTCCTCATAGAGCTTCACGTCCTGGTTCCAGACCGGGACTTCGTAACGCGCGGCCGCGTCGTGGTTGGGATTGATCATTCGGCAGCCTCCCTGGCGCGCTCGTGCGGGGTGGTGGCGAACTCGGCGCGGATCGCCTCGGTGTGCTCGCCGAGGCGCGGTGCGGCCCTGCCGTTCTTCAGGACGCGTCCGTCGTAGCGGACCGGGGTGCGCACCGTCTGGATGTCGACCCTGGCCGCTCCATCCAGGCCCGGCCGAGAGACCTCCTGGGCCATGTCGATCGCCCGGAAGCCGTCGTGAGCGACCAGCTCGGGGAGCGTCAGCACCGGGGCGCACCAGATGTCCGCCGCGTCGAGGATCGACAGCCAATGCTCCGTCGACCGGGTGGCCAGGTGGTCGGCGAGCGCCCGGGTGATCGGAGTCTGCTCGCTCCACCAGCTGTCGGGATCGGTGTACTGCTCGAGCGCGGTCAGCCCGATCAGGGCACCCAACTCGGGCACCGCGGTCATCGCGATCGCGAGGTATCCGTCTGAGGTGGGATACACGCCATACGGCGCGGGGAGGAAGGCGTGCGCCGTGTTGCGCGCGCCGCGCTTCACCACGATCGACGGGTCGGCCAGATGCGCGCTCAGCAGCTCGAACTGGAGGTCGAGCATCGACTCGAGCAGGCTGGTGTCGACGCGGCCCCCGAGTCCGGTCCGCTCACGGCGCAGCAGCGCCGCAGTGATCCCGCTGGCCAGGTGGATCGACGAGATCACGTCGGCGAGCGCGATGCCGACCGGCACCGGTGGGTCGTCGGCGCTGCCGTTCAGCCAGGGCAGACCGGACAGCGACTGTGCGAGCAGGTCCTGCCCGGGGCGGTCCTTCCACGGTCCCTCGGTGCCGTAGCCGCTGACGCTCGCGTACACGATGCCCGGGTTGATCGCCGCGACCGCCTCGTAGCCGAATCCGAGCCGCTCCATGATGCCAGGGCGGAAGTTCTGGATGATCACGTCGGCTCGCGCGACCAGGGCGCGGATGCCGATCCGATCGTCCTCGTTCTTCAGGTCGGCCGCGTAGCTCTCCTTGTTGCGGTTGGTGATGTGGAACGACAGAGTGTCGCCATCCTCCACCACACCCGCGAACGCGAGCCGCCGCCCGATGTCGCCTCCCTGCGGCCGCTCGATCTTGATCACGCGGGCGCCGAGATCCCCGAGGCGCATGGCGGCCATCGGTCCGGCCAGGAACTGGCTGAAGTCGAGCACCAGCATGCCCTCGAGCGGCAAGGGCCCCGGGGCGTCCTCCCCGCTCACGAGTCACTCAACGAGTACGTGCGGATCGCGGTGCGGAACAGGATGTCGTCCTGCTGCGCGTGCGTGAGATGGCCGATCGCCTCGCGCTGAGCCGTCCAGACCCCGGCAAAATCCCCCGCCAGGGTCGAGACCGGCCAGTCGCTGCCGAGCATGATGCGCTCGGAACCGAAGTGCGTGACCGCGTGATCGACGTAGGGGAGCCAGTCGCTGAACGTCCAGCCCGGCGCCGACGCGGTGTTCAGTCCCGACAGCTTCACGCTGACGTTGGGCCGGGCGGCGACGTCGGCGATGAGTGAAGCCCAGGGCTCCCAGCCTTTTCCGGCGATGTCGGGCTTGGCCAGGTGATCGAGCACGATGGTCAGTTCGGGATGCCGCTTCGCGAGCTCGTCGAGCATGACCAGGTGCTCCGGCAGCACGCTGACGACATCGAGGGCGAGACCGCGCGGAGCGAGGAGCCGCAGCGCGGCATCCACCTCGGGCCGCAGCAGCCAGCGCGGATCGGCGTAGTTGTGGTTCAGCACCCGGATGCCGCACACCACCGGCGACGCGGCGTACAGGTCGAGCGCTGCCTCCGCCTCGGCCACGCGGTCCAGCGGAGCCCAGGCGACCACTCCTCGGACGACCGGCACGCGCGCGGCCACAGAGAGCATGTAGAAGGTGTCCTCGTAGCTGTCCGCCGCCTGCACGAGCACCGTCGCCGTGATGCCGGCCGCCGCGACGTCGGCCGCCACGTCCTCGGGCCCGAAGTCGGCGTTGAGGGGCTCGACCGCGTCGAGCCATTCGTAGCGGCGCTCGGACGGCTTCCAGAGGTGCTGGTGGGTATCGACCATCTGCTGAGGCTGGTAGAGCTCGGTCATGAATCACTCCCGGGACGGCGGTTGACGAGATAGAGATGGACGAACGCGACGACGACCTCGCCGCGCTGGTTGACGACCTCGACCTGCTCATCGGCGAAGCCGTACAGCTCGGGCCGCTTCGGATGCTCGCGCAGCCCGACGATCTCGCTGCGCGAGGTGATCGTGTCGCCGATGTGCACGGGTCGGATGAACCGGACGCGGTCGTAGCCGTAGCTCATCGCCTGCTCGTTGATCTCGCCGGCCAGCATGCCGACCGACATCGAGAGGACGAGGGTGCCGTGCGCCATCCGCTCGCCGCCGGGAAGCGACTTGGCGAACTCGGCATCCATGTGGTGTGGGAAGAAGTCGCCGGTCTGACCCGCGTGCAGCACGATATCGGCCTCGGTCACCGTGCGCCCGTGGCTCTGCCGGGTCGAGCCCAGCTCGTACTCCTCGAAGTAGGTCACGCGATGCTCCCCGTCGTGATCGGCTCGCGCAGGTGCAGCGCAGGCAGCCGCTCGATCGCGTCGAGCACCGTCGCATCGACCCGGCGCGCCAAAACGGCATCGCGCACGAGGTGCGAGAGCGCCAGTTGGAGGTCGGGCCAGCCGAGTACCCGCGGGCGCACCCAAGCCCGCTCGAGGGTACGCAGGGTGTTGCGGAAGAAGCCCAGGGTCGCCTCGTTGGCCGAGACACTGCGCCAGGCGCGCAGGTTGCCCGGCTGCCCGCCGCCCGCCGTGTACGGGCCCACCTGAGCCTCGGCTCCGGCGAGGGTGGCGGCGACCGCGATCGCCAGCTCGGGATGCCGCGTGCTCGCCGACACCGCGATCCCGGCCCCGCCGAGGGTCGACCCCGACGACTGCCCGTCGAACGAGGGGATGTCGTCGTACGCCAGCAAATGCTCGCGGAACCCGGGCCGCGAGTAGTTCGTGTAGCCGAACATGGCGACACCGACCCGGTAATCATCACCGCGGTCGCCGCCCGCGACGAGGGCTTCGGCCACGTCGATCGGGTTGGCGTCTGCACACCAGGCCGGCACGGCCGCCGCGAGCTCGATCATGAACTCGATCACGCCGGCAGCGACCTCGCGGTCGACGAAACGGTCCGGCTCGGCCAGCGCAGCACCCCGCTGCGCCATGAGGCTGGCGAAGGTGCTGAACGCGTCGACCGGCTTGTACGGCCACAGCACCCCGCCGGTGCGAGCGATTTCGAGGGCGTCACTCCAGAACACCGGTGCACCGTCCATCCGGTCGGGGCGGAAGGCGCTGACCTGAGCCGCGGCATCCACACCGAGAGCCCACTGCGCGTCACGGTAGCGGTACGACTCGTGCGATCGCCCGACGCTCTCGAGCTCGAGCGCACCGAGCTCCGGCAGTGCATCGAGCGGGAGCAGCGCGTCCGCGTCGACCGCGTCGGGCACGTGCGGGTGATCGATCACCATCAGGTCGAAATGCTGGGCGAAGTCGGCGATGTGCTGATCGCCGAAGGCGAGGAGGGACCGCGCCTCCCACTCCACCGTCACGCCGTGCCGCTCGCGAAGCAGGGCATCGCAGGCGCGGAGCCCGTCGATTCCGCGCGGGTGATCCCAGGTCATCCCTCGCAGGGCAATCGGCGTCGACGACGTGAGTGTCATAGGAACGACCTTATGGTAAATCGATTTACCGTGTCAAGCGGCGGGCCGGTCAGAGGATCCGGTGGCGGTCCCACACCGTTCGAAGCGTCTCGCCTGCCAGCAGCTCACCCAACACCACCGACTCCCCGGCCGCCCGTCGGCGCGCGGCCGCCAGCACCTCGGCCTCATGCTCGCGCGGAACGACGACGACTCCGTCGTCATCGGCCAGGACGATGTCCCCGGTGGCGATCGTCACCCCGCCGATCGTGACCGGTTCGCGGGTGTCGACCAACGCCATCCGGCGCCGATAGTCGATCGGACGCCGCGAACGCGAGAACGCCGGAAAGCCCAGGCCCGCGATCTTCGGGGTGTCGCGCAGATTGCCGTCGGTGACCACGCCCACCACTCCGGCGCCGATCGCTGCGGCGCTGAACAGTTCGCCCCAGAACGCCGAGTCGTTGCTCTGCTCCGTCGCGATCACGACCAGCTCGCCGCGACGCAGCCCGCTGATGAAATCGATGGCCGCGCCGTAGGGATCGTCGGGCTGATCCGCCTCGCTCCGGGCGAAGCGGGCCGTCGCCGCACGGCCGAAGGATCGCGACCCGGCGACCAGCGGAGCGAGCCGCGCGTCGAGCACCTGATCGCGCAAACCGCACTCGTCCAGCGCGTCGCTCAGCATGGCCGAGGTCAGGCGCTCGTCTCCCGGCTGCTCGAAATCGGTCATCAGTCGGTGTGGAAGATCTCGGGGATGGTCTTCCACCACTCCCCCTCGGCGCGATCCTCGACGGGACGCTGGAGCGGCATGCACACCGCCCACCAATCCTGGGTGACGGGGTCCGCCGCCATCGCCGCCATGTCGGCGTCGAAGTCCGCACCGTCGTACTCGAAGTACGAGAACAGAAGCTCGCCATAGCGGTAGATCGAGTAGTTCACGATGTGGCTGGCCGAGATGCGCTCGAGCACCGCCGGCCAGACAGCGGCATGCAGTTCTTCGTAGCGCTCCACGCTCTCGGCGGGCAGGCCGATCACCGATGCGACACGTTTCATGGGGTCCTCCTGGTTCGCATGCTCAGACGACCTCGACGGTCGCGTTCTCGATCGCGTCCCAGTCGTAGACGGCGCCGAGTCCGGGGCCGGCCGGGGCGTAGGCGTAGCCGTCACGGATGTCCAGCGGTTCGGCAAGACCGAAGGCGAAGTCCTCAATCGGGTACAGCAGCTCGAACCAGCCGGTGTTGCTCATGGCCAGCGCCGTGTGCAGATTGGCGAGTTCGAGGGGATGGTAGAGCGCGGTGTGGAGCTCGCAGGTCATCCCGAAAGCTTCGGCGAGCCGGGCGACTTTTAGAGCCGAGGTGATGCCTCCCCGCCACGACGGGTCGGTGCGCACGATGTCGACGGCCCCGCTGGCAATGAACTGCGCGGTGAGCTCCGCCCCACCCGCAATGGTCTCGGTGCCGGCGATCGGAATGTCCAGCTTCTGCCGCAGCTTGATGTACGACTGGATGTCGTAGTCGTAGAACGGCTCCTCGAACCAGCCGTAGCTCAGCGACTCGAGCACCCTGCCGACCCGAACGGCCTCCTCGTAGCTGTGCGTCGCCACCGGGTCGGCCATCAATGGAAAGTCGGGTCCGACCGCCTCGCGCACCGCCGTGTACACCTCGATGTCGAGAGCCGCGGGCGACGGCGGGTGCACCTTGTATCCCCGGATGCCACGCGCTTTGACCTCGAGCGCCTGCGCGGCGTACTGATCGGGCGTCTCGAGGAACATCGAACTCACGTAGACCGCGCGCCGGTCCGCGGCCGTGCCGATCAGCTCATGGATCGGAAGGCCCGCGCGCTTGCCCGCGATATCCCAGCAGGCGATGTCATAGGGACCGAATGCGTAGATCGGCGAATGGTTCCAGCGCCGGTCGAACCAGCGGAACTCCCGTGCGTTCTGCTCGCGGGCCATCGGGTTGCGGCCGATGAAGAAGGGCCGCGTCTGAGCGAACGCGCGCGCGACGATGCGCGCATCCAGTCCCCCGGATGCGAAGGAGACACCGGTGATCCCCTCATCGGTCTTCAGCGACAGAACGACGACCTCAGGAGCCGCGCCGCCGCGCAGCTGCGCGCCATCCACAGCGCCGCCCGCCGCCGTGGCAATGTCGCCCGGGCTGCACGCACGGATCTCGACCCCGGTGATCTTCACGTCACCCCTCCAGGGCTGACGCCAGTTCGGCGGGTGGGCCATCGACCCAGCCCTCCTCGAACCCGACCCCCGGAAGCGTCGGCGCGTGGATGTTGCCGTGGGCGTCGACCTCTGAGGGACGCCGCGCCGGGTTCGAGTCGATCAGCGATTCGTAATAGGTCGTGTTGCTGATCGCCATGCACAGGTGCCGGTTGGCGACTCCGGGCCCGTGCACCTCGGCGCGGAGCAAGAAGGCATCGGCGAGGTGGGCCGTGCGCATGGCTCCGGTGAAGCCGCCGCGCAGGCCGGTGCTGGTGCGCACCGCCGCCGCGCATCCGGCCGCGATGAAGTCCGCCGTCTTCATGTGCGAGCCCTCGGCGACCTCCGCCACGATCAGTGGCACGTCGACGCGCTCGGCCAGCCACGAGTACGCGGTCACGCTGAACTCGCGCATTGGCTCCTCGTACCAGAGATAGTCCGCCGCGCTCAGGGCCTTGCCGAGGTAGGTCGCGTCGAGCAGGTCGAAGCCGGCCGACCCGTCGTACATGAGCGGCACCTCTGACCCGACGTGCTCGCGCAGCGCCTCGCAGAGCCGCGCGTCCTTGCGAGCATCCCCCCAGGCGTGCAGCTTGATCGCCGGGTAGCCGAGCTCGAGGCACTGGTCGGCGACATCCAGGTACTCCTCGGTCGAGGCGAAGGTCACCGTGGATGCGTAAGCCGGCAGGGACGTACGGTACGACCCGAGCAGCTGGTAGACCGGCATGTTCGCAGCTTTGCCCGCCAGATCCCAGAGGGCGACGTCGACGACCCCCTGCACGAACACGGGGAAGCGGTCGATCCTGTCGAGCTCCCAGATGCGATCCCAAAGCAGTTCGCGGACGAGCGGATCACGGCCGATGAAGTCGGTGCGGATGCGGCGGTCAACCACGTCCTGGAGCATCGCCCCCCGCAGGGTGAAGGCGATGCCCGTGACGCCGACGTCGGTGCGGATGACCAACCAGGCGCCGTCCGCCTCGGGCTCGGATCCCGGGAGACCGGCCCGCCACACGAAGGGCGGGTCGTACGCAGGAACGGTGACGCGCACCACGTCGATGGCGGTGATGATCATGCGATGGTCCCCTCAGGCGTCGGTGTTCCCTCGTGCAACAGCCCGCCTGCCTTCAGCGCGTCCCAGAGCCCAGCAGGGATGGGCACCTCGAAGAGCCGGGCGTTCCGCTCCACCTGATCCGCAGAACGAGCACCCGTGCAGACCGTCGCGACGCTGGGGTGACCCAAGGCGAAGTGCAATGCAGCTGCGGGCAGGGTGACGCCGTGTGCCTCGCAGATGTCGGCGATCGCGTTAACGCGCGCAATCAGGTCGGCGGGAGCCGGTGCGTAGTTGTACGTCGCGTCCGGCGAAGGACGGTCACGAGCCAGCAATCCGGAGTTGAAGACGGCGGCCGCGACGACGGAGACCCCGCGCGCCTCGGCGGCGGGTAGCAGGTCGTCGAGCGCGCCCTGCTCGAGAAGCGTGTACCGACCGGCGCACATGACGACGTCGAGGTCGGTGCCCTCCACGAACCGGGTCAGCATCTCGGTCTGATTCATCCCTGCGCCGTACGAGACGATCGTCCCGTCGCGGCGCAAGGCGTCGAGCGCCGGGAAGGCGCCATCCATGGCCTCGCTGAAGAAGTCGTCGGGATCGTGAACGAAAACCACGTCGATGCGGTCGAGACCCATCCTGTGCAGGCTCTCGTCGAGAGACCGTCTGACCCCATCGCCGCTGTAGTCGAGTTGCCGCATCAGCGACGAGGTCACCGCGAAACCGTCGTCATCCGGTTGCGCACCGAGCGGGTTCTCGACCAGCAGGCGCCCCACCTTCGTCGAGACCACGAACTGGTCGCGCGGCTTGGTGCGCAGGAACTCGCCGAGCCGACGCTCTCCGAGACCCAGCCCGTAGTGCGGCGCCGCATCGAAGTAGCGCACGCCTGCCGACCACGCTGCCTCCAGCGTCTCGAAGGCTGCCTCGTCGGTGATCTCACGACCGAGGTTCGCGATCGGGGCCACCCCGAACGAGTTCTGGCCGACCCGCAGACCGCCACGGCCCAGGGGGCGCATGCCCGGTGCCGCTGCATTCACGGCCGGCCCTGCGCAATCGTCTGCCGCTGACGTCCCAGGCCATCGATCTCGAGTTCCATCACGTCGCCGACGCCGAGATACGGAAAGCGGCCGCTCAGTCCGACGCCCTGCGGGGTGCCGGTGTTGATCAGATCGCCCGGCTCGAGCACGAGGTACTGGCTGAGGTCGTAGACGAGTTGCGCCACGTTGAAGATCAGGTCCGAGGTCGTCGAGTCCTGACGCGGCTCGCCGTTGACGAAGGATCGCAGACCGAGCCCCGACCCGTCGCCGACCTGCGAGGCGGGGACGAGCCATGGGCCGAGCGGATTGAACGTCTCGCTGCTCTTGCCCTTGCTCCACTGCCCGCCCGAGATCTCGAGCTGGTACTCCCGCTCCGAGACATCGTTCGACACCGCGAAGCCGGCGACATGCGCCATCGCGTCAACGGGCGAGGCCAGGTAGCGCGCGCGGGTTCCGATCACGACGGCGAGTTCGACCTCCCAGTCGGTCTTGGTGGAACCAGGAGGCAGCAGCACGTCGTCGAACGGACCGACGACCGTGTTGGGATGCTTGAAGAAGATCACCTCGCGCGTCGGCGGCTCCGATCCCGACTCCGCCGCGTGAGCCGCGTAATTCATTCCGATGCAGATCACCGCGGTCGGCCGCGCGATCGGGGCGCCGAGGCGCAGCTTCGAGCCGTCGCGCGGGTCGTCGAGAACGGGCAGCTCGCCTGCCGCGAGGGCCTTCGCAGCGGCGTCCAGTCCTCCCTTGGCGAGAAAGGCCCCGTCGATGTCGTCGGTGAGAGCGGACAGGTCGCGAACGACGCCCTGCTCATCGATGACCGCCGGCCGTTCGGCCCCGATCGGGCCTAGTCGGATGAATTTGAGCATGGTTCCCGCCCTCAGTGGTTGATCTTCACCCAGCCGCGCCCATCAGGGAATACCCATTCCTCGATTGACGCGGCGAGCATCTCCGAGCCGGCACCCGGAGCGGTCGGCACCCGATAGCGGCCCCCGACCACCGCCGCCGGCGTCACGAAATGCTCATGCAGGTGGTCGGCGAACTCGATCATCCGGCCGTCCTGGGAACCCGAGACGCACACGTAGTCGAAGTACGACAGATGCTGCACCGTCTCACAGAGGCCGACACCGCCGGCGTGCGGGCAGACCGGGACGCCGAACTTGGCGGCCAGCAGCAGGATGGAGATGTTCTCGTTGACCCCGCCCACGCGGCAGGCGTCCATCTGCAGCACCGCCAGCGACTTCGCCTGCAGCATCTGCTTGAAGATGACCCGGTTCTGCACGTGCTCGCCGGTCGCCACCGGCATCGGCGCGAGACGGCGGGCGATCTCAGCGTGACCGAGGATGTCGTCGGGACTGGTGGGCTCTTCGATCCACGCGAGGTCGAACTCGGCGAGCTGCGCCATCCACTCCACGGCCTGATCGACGTCCCAGCGCTGGTTCGCGTCGGTGGCGATCCGGATGTCGGGGCCGACCGTCCGGCGCGCGATCGCCAGCCGCCGCTTGTCGTCTTCGAGGTCGGCACCGACCTTCAGCTTGATCTGCGTGAAGCCGTCTGCAACGGCCTCTCGTGCGAGCCGCTCGAGCTTCTCGTCGCTGTACCCCAGCCACCCCGGCCCCGTGGTGTACGCCGGGTAACCGTCGGTCAGCAGGTCGGTCGTGCGCTGGTCCGCGCCCTCGCGGCCTCGGCGCAGGATGTCCAGCGCGTCATCGCGGGTCAGCACGTCGCTGAGGTAGCGCAGGTCGATCAGGTCGACGAGTTCCTCCGGCGACAGCGACGCGAGGTGCTGCCAGAGCGGCTGTCCAGCCCGCTTGGCCCGCAGATCCCAGAAGGCATTGATCACCGCGCCGATCGCCATGTGCATGACACCCTTTTCCGGGCCGAGCCAGCGCAACTGCGAGTCATCCATCATCTCGCGCCAGGTGGCGCCCATGTCGGCGAGCAACGTCTCGACGTCGCGGCCGACGAAGCGCGAGGCGAGCACCTCGATGGCGTTCGCCTCGATGTCGTTGCCGCGCCCGATCGTGAACACGAATCCGGTGCCGATCAGTCCGTCATCGCTATCGGTTCCGATCTCCAGGTAGGCGGCGGAGTAGTCCGGGTCGGGGTTCATGGCATCCGAGCCGTCGAGGAAGATCGAGGTCGGAAACCGGATGTCGAGGGTGCGGATGTGGGTGACGGTACTCACGTGGTGCGCGACTCCTTAAGTCGTTGGGGCTCTTAGCTCTTCACGGCGCCGGCAAGCACACCACGTACCAGCAGACGTGAGGACGCGATGAAGACGATCAGGATCGGGATGGCGAGGAAGAGGCTTGCCAAAGCGATCTCCGGGCGTCCGATGAGGCTCTCCTGCGCGCCATTGAGCGGGTTCAATGCCGGGCTGGACGTGAAGAGGAAGCCGAGACCGACCGACAGGTTGAAGTTCGACTGGCTCTGCAGCAGCACATAGGGCAGGAAGTAGTTCACCCACGCGGCGCTGAAGCTGAAGAAGGCCAGCATGCCGAAGAGACCGCGCGAGAGCGGCAGGGCGATGCGGAAGAACGTGGTGAACTCGCCCGCCCCATCGACCTTCGCCGCCTCGTACAGCTCCACCGGGATCGATGTCGAGAAGTAGATGTAGGCAAGGAACACCCCGAACGGATAGAACGAGCTGGTCAGGATGACGGCCAGCGGATTGTCGTAGAGCCCGATCGCCGAGATCTCGACGAAAAGCGGGACGACCAGAGCGACCGGCGGGATGATCATGGCGATCAAGGTGATGATGAGGAACACCCTCTTGAACGGCAACGTCGTGGCCGCCAGGGCGTATCCGGCCAGCACCGCGGTGACACACGAGATCGCGACGATCGACGCGGTGTACAGCAGCGAGTTGCCGATCCAGCTGATGAAGACGCCGTCGTTCTGGCTCAGCAGGTTGTGCCACGCCACGCCGTACTGCGAGAAGCTCCCGAACGAGAATGGAGGGGCGTCGTTGAGCTGTTTGGCCGTCTTTGACGGGGCCAGGATCAGCCAGATCATCGGCACGACACTCAAGATGCCGAAGATGACGAGCACGAGCCACACGATGGTGCGCCCCGTGATGGCCCGGAATCCGCGCGTCTTCACGATTCCGCGGGAGTGCCCAGGGCTCAGAATCGACTGAGTTGTGATGGATTCGGTTGTCATTTCTTCTTACCTACCCCTGTGCCCTCGAAGAAGTCCGTCCGGAAGATCACGATGATCGCTGCGACGATGCAGACCACGAGGAGCATCAGCGACAGCGCGGCGGAGTCCGCCAGATTGTTGCTCTGGAAGGCCAGGTCGTAGCTCAACTGATTGAGTGACCAGTCCTTGGCGATCCCGGTGTAGACCGAGCCGGAAATCAGTTGTGGTTCGACGAAGACCTGCAGCCCCGCGGCGAACACCAGGATGCCCATGTACACCAGATACTTGCGGATGAGGGGGAGCTTGATGCGCCACGAGATCTGCCAGGCGTTCGCTCCGTCGATCCTCGCCGCCTCCAGGATGTCGTCGGGAATCGACTGCAGTGATCCGTACTGCACCACGATCCAGTTGCCTGCGCCCACGAAGAACGCCATGGCGACGAAGATCCAGGCCAGGCCGCCCTGTCTCCAGATCTGGTTGCCCTGGGTGATCCCGAGGGCGTGGAGCGCGTCCTGATATGGACTCAGCGAGGGCTCGAGCATGAAGTACCAGATGAGCACAGCCGTGGCGCCCGTCATCGAGGCCGGAACGATGTAGCTCAGACGCAGCGGCAGGTTCCACCGGCCCTGCACGGTGTCGAGCAGGAGCGACATGAGGGACACCACGATGAGCATGGCCGGCACGTACATCACCAGGAAGACCACGACATTCAAGGCCGCCGGAAGGAAGCGGGTATCCGCCACCACGTCGGCGAAGTTCTGCACGCCGCCCGACGAATTGAGGACGGTCGGCTCCAACGACACCAGGCTGGCCTGGATGATCGGCCAAACGCCGAAGAGTGCCAAGAGGATCAAGTACGGGGCGAACATGATGCTGCCCGCGATCAGGCTCGTCTTACTGGCTCGTGAGCGCGCCATCGCGTTCCTTTCGCTCAGAACGTCGCGGTGCCGGGAGGCCCGCTGAGGCCTCCCGGCACCGTTCAGGACGGTGTTACTTGGTTACTACCTTGTACCCGGACTGCGGAGCCAGACCCTGAATGGACTTGGCGTAGTCGTCGAGAGCCGTTGCCAACGACTTCCCGTTGTTGATGTCCGCCGAGAGGGTCGCGCCGAACTGGGCGTTGAAGGGGAATCGCACCGGACGGTCGACCTGCGAGATGTTGTTCGCTCCCGCGGCCATGGCCGGGTAGACGTTACTCGCGTAGTACGGGTCCTTCGAGATCCGATTCGCCCACAGCTTGTTCGCCGGGCCGTAGGCCGGGAACGTCGGCGTCGTCGCAGCGGTCGCCATCCAGTCCGACGTGGTCATCCAGATGGCCGCGTCGACGGCCGCCTGCTGGTACTTCGAGTGCGACGAGACGGTGAAGACGCCACCGCCGTACGCGCCCGACTTGTTGTCGCTGCCGGAGCCCCAGGCGGGCATGTTGGCGTCGGCGATCTCGCCGGCGGGCACATTCCACGAAGCGGCGGGCCGGATCACGAAGTCACCCCACCATGACGGGCCGATGGTCATGGCGACCTTGTCCTGACCGGCGACGTCCTTGATGAAGCCGGCATCGAACGGAGAGCGCTTGTCGATGACGCCGGCGTCGAGCAGCGGCTGGATCAGCTTGGCGACACGCGTGCACTTCGGGTCGTTCGGGGCGATCCGCACCGTGTTCTCGGCGGTCACATCGGCCAGCGGGCACTCGCTCGACTGCAGGAAGGCGGCGTAGTACAGCTGGTCGCCGTACGCTCCGGCCGAGTAGCCGGTGCCCTTGAGCTTCATCGCCGTGTCGGCGAACTCCTGCATGGTCGTCGGGACGGTGAGGCCCAGCTGCTTGAAGATCTTGGTGTTGTACCAGAGCACCGTGTTGGCCAGGTCGTTCTTCAGGCACCAGGTCTCGCCGTTGTACTGGCAGTCGCTGTTGCCCGCCCCGAACCCGTCGAGGATCTTCTTCGGCAGCAGCTTCGTGAGGTTCAGCGCGTACCCGTTGGACGGATCCTTGAACTGCGCCGTGTCGGCGGGAGCGCCGAAGATGATGTCCGGCCAGCCCTTCTTGGCGCGGTTGGCCAAGGCGATCTTGGTCTGCGCATCAGCCTGGGCGATGGTCTCGATCTTGACGTCGACCTTGCCCTTCATCTCCTTCTGGTACTCCGTCGCCTGCGGAATACGGGGGGTGTCCACCCAGATCAGAATGGAAGGCTTACCGCTGGGGGTCCCGCCCCCGGATGTGCAACCGGCGAGGGCCATTCCAACCGAGATCGCCGCAACCAGCGCCACTGCTAGTCGTCGTTTCATTGGTGCTTCCTTTCATGCCGTGGAAGGAACGAAAGAAAGCATCTTCGCTCCAAGTGAAAGTCATGCTACATGATTTCCGAGAATCCTATATAGTATTTTCAAATCGCTTCGGCAGGCCATCCCTGAGCAATGTGATGACCGCGTCCGAACCTCGACGAAGAGAACACGGGGCACTCATGACCGAACTGGCCGGCCTCACGGCTGTGGTCACCGGAGCGGGATCCGGTATCGGCCTGGCGACCGCTCAGACCTTCGCCGCCGGTGGGGCGCGCGTCTTCGGCCTCGACCTCAATGCCGGCGCCATGGACGGGATCGCCGAATGGATCCGCTGCGACGTCGGATCGAGTGAGTCGGTCGCGAGCGCCTTCTCCACCATCAACGGCCAGGTGACCGCGCTCGACATCCTGGTCAACAACGCCGGAATCGGCGCGGTCGGAACGGTGGAGGACGGCACGGACGATGAGTGGCAGAAGGTGCTCAACGTCAACGTGGTCGGGATCGCCCGTGTGACCAAAGCGGCGCTCCCCCTGCTGCGCGCGAGTTCCTCGGCTGCCATCGTCAACACCTGCTCCATCGCCGCGACCGTCGGTCTGCCGCAACGAGCCATCTATTCCGCCAGCAAAGGCGCTGTCCAATCGCTGACGCTTGCGATGGCAGCCGATCTCATCCACGAAGGCATCCGGGTGAACTGTGTGAACCCGGGCACAGCCGACACCCCCTGGGTGACACGGCTTCTCGACCTCGCTCCGGACCCGACCGCGGAGCGCGCCGCACTCGAGCAGCGCCAGCCCAGCGGGCGCCTCGTGACGGCGGAGGAGGTCGCCAGCGCGATCAGATTCCTCGCCAGCCCCGTGCAGCGCGCGACCACGGGGACGATCCTGGCGGTCGACGGCGGCATGGCCGGGCTGCGAGTTCCGACCAAGTAACCCGCTGCGGGCGGGGTGCTCTCGGATATACGATGGCGGCGAATCGTGCCGTGTTTCAGCCGCATGAGTAAGGAGTACGAATCGATGGCACGAGATTCGACTCAACGCGCGGCAGCGGCACCGAGACGCCTTGTCCTCGCCGACGGGACATATGACGCCATCAAGGCGATGATCCTCGACCACGAGATCTCACCGGGCGAGCACGTCGGAATCGACGAACTCGCTCGCGACCTCTCCGTGTCGCAGACGCCCGTGCGCGAGGCGCTGGCCCGATTGGAATCCGACGGCCTGGTGACCAAGATCCCGCTGCGGGGGTACGAGGCCACCGACCTGTTGTCGGTCCAGCAGTTCGACGAGCTGTTCCAGTTCCGCTCCCTCATCGAGCCGTGGGCGGCCTCCGCCGCGTCCCGCCGGAGCACGCGCCGCGATCTCGAGGCCCTGCAGGCCGAGATCGAGCGGGCGGACCGCATCGAACGTTCGACCAGCGGCACGACCTACCCGGACTTCGTCGAGCACGACACCCGGTTCCACGCCCTGGTGGCCCATGCTTCCGGCAACACCTGGGTGGAGGAATCCTTCATCAGGACGCACTGCCACATGCACCTGTTCCGGGTCTACAAGGCCTCGGTCAGCGATGAGGGCGCAGAAGGCGAGTTCGTGCGCAACATGTTCGCCGAATACTACGAGAGCGGCAAGCGACCGCTGGCGCTGTCCGAGCACGAGGAGATCGTCTTGGCCATCGCCGGGGGCGCAGGCGACAGCGCGCGTGACTTGATGCTGCACCATATCGAGTCCTCGCGCCAGCGCTTCATTCCCGCGGTCGAAGCGCTGAACGCAAAGTCCTGAACCCGGCTCCGGACCTCAGTCGAGCTGGCGCCCGCGGATGATCGGCGCCCAGCTCTCGCGGCTCGACCACGGAGTCTCGTAGCTGGGCTGGTTCACGTAGCGTTCCATCGAAATCCGCAGCTCGGCTCCTGAGCCGGCCGCCAGGTCGACCTGCAGCCACCTGCCGCCCACCGGGACCGCGGGTCCGCCGGCTACCGAGACCTCATCGAACCGGTGCTCGCCGAAAGAGCCCGCCTGCACGACGACGGAGCGAGCCGCGGTGAGGTCGAGGTTGACCAGCTCGAGTTCCACGAAATCCGGTCCGATGGCCGTGACCAGCGCGCCGACACCATCAGGAAGGCCCGGCCGCCGCGCCCCCGCGTCGTAGTAGCGCACGGTCGCGTGCTGCAGGCCGCCGTGCGAGATGTGCATCGGCGCACCCCACATCGTCTGCACGAGCGACTCGAAATAGACCGGGTTGAACTCCTGCCAGATGTGGATCGCGTAGCCGTCGATCTGCAGGTCCAGCGCCTCGGTGTGTCCGTCGATGTAGTGGATGGTGCCGAAGCCCGCTGGATCGCCGTCGCTCGAGCGCATCCGCCGCAGCTGCTGCTCGATCAGGGCGACGTTCGCCTCGAGCGCCTGCTCGGGATACTCGGCGTTGCCGCCCGTGATGTACGCGTACCAGGCCGGTGTATTGACGTTGAAGTGCTTGGCCGAGAGAGGAACGACGGGATATCGCGCCTCCGTCCAGTCGGCCCCTCGCCGCACGCGTTCGACGCGCTCCCGGTCCTCCTCTGCCAGGCTCCTCGCCCAGAGGTGGATCGGATGCAGCGGGTTCGACGCCCGGTAGTCGGTCCACCCGGCATCGAAGTGCTTGTTCGGGACGACCCACTGGCCGTCCTCCTCGTGACCGAGCGCGAAGTTCACATCGAGCTGCTGGCGGGCGAGCGCGAGGTGCGAAGGATCCCCGGTCAGCAGCAGCGCGTTCACCCCCGCGTTGAGAGCGGGTTCGATAATGGTGAAGAATCCGTGCGGCCAGCGCCAGCCGTAGTGTCCGCCCCACCATTTGCCGTCGAGGTACTCGCCGACCTTGCCCGATAGGCCGACATTGTCGGGCAGGATGCCGTCGTTGGCATCCGCCCTAGCCTTCCAGCGGGCCAGGTACTCGATGACCCAGGTGCGCAACGATTCGTCGCCGGAGTACATGAAGGCGTGCGTCATCTGCCCGGTCGCGTTCAGATTGAGCGGCACGTCTCCACGGGTGGTGCGCTGATTCATCTTGTCGATGATCTCGGCGAACACGGCGTCGTCGTTCCATGGCGTGGTTGCGGCGGGGAACGGGACGGTGCTCAGATCCTCGAAGGGCGGGTGGTAGCCGTCGAGTACCCCGCGGTGGGTGCCGAGGTCCTCGGCCGTGACGACCAGACGCGGACCCCTGCTGCCCGCCTGCGGTGCCCGGATGATGCCGAGCTCCGGATCGTAGTTGGGCGCCAGCGGATCCTCGCCGGTGTACATGCGCGCGAAGCGATCGGCGCGCTGCCGGTCGACCACGGACTCCGGCTTGGTGAGGCCGAAGAAGTAGTGGAACAGATTCGCCTCCCCGTGGTGCATCCAGTCGTAATAGCCATCGAATTCCCGCTCGATCTGGCCGTACTGGGTCCACTGCCAGGTGATGGAATCCCACATCGTGCGAGCCAGCTCGTAGACCGACTCATTGCCCCCGATCGCGTAGAACAGGGCGAGGTACATGAAGGCCTCGTAGGGATCGTCTGAGCCATCCATGCCCGGCCATTCGTCGCGCCAGATCAGGGTGCCGTCATCGCGCGTATAGCGGGCGACGAACTCGGGCGCCGCCGCGTTCAGGGTGTCGATCAGCTGCCGCTGCAGGAGGGCCCATCTCGGGGCCGCCAGCTCCTGGTCGACCTGCACACGGGGAAGCGCGTCATCCATCAGAGTTCACCATCGATTCCGAAAGGGTTGTGATCCTAGATGCTATATGATTCGGGGCACCAAGGTTTCGGTACACTTGTCAGACAATCCGATCGAGGGAGATCACGTGGCGGGCATGCTCAAGACGACGTCGCTCCCCGAGGCGGTGTACGAGGCCGTTCGCGAGCAGATCCTCAGCGCGCGCATCGAACCCGGCGAGCTGGTCACCGAGGCCGCCATCGCCCTTGAATACGGCGTCGCTCGCCCCACCGCCAAGGTCGCGATCGAGCGGCTGGTCGTCGAGGGCTTGCTGACGCGCAGCGCCCACAAGACGGCGCGCGTGCCCCGACTGGACCGCGACGACATCCTCGATCTGTTCGAGAACCGTGCCGTCGTCGAGTCGGCGGCGATCGCTGCGCTCGCTGGCGGCCCTGTACCGCGCGTCCCCGACGCGGCTCTCGACGCACACCGCCGACTTCTGGAGCGTGCGCAGGCAGACGCCTCGTTCGCGCACGAGGACATCGCCTTTCATCACGCACTCGTGGCCGGGCAGCCCAGCCCTCGGCTTGCGCGGATGCACGGCCTCCTGATGGGCGAGATCGAACTTTGCATCGGGCAGGTCCAGGCCCACCAGCTGCTCACGGCGCGCGTCGTCGCCGACCAGCATCAGGGCATCCTCGACGCGGTCACCGCCGGAGACGCGGTTCTCGGCGCGCGACTCGTCCGCGACCACATCGTCGGCACCCGTGATCGTCTTCTCGACCACTACGACTCGACCACCCCATGACCGAAAGGCAACTGCCATGGTGAAACGTCAATTCCCGCGTCCGAAGGACCTCGCTTCGCTGATGAGGTTCAAGACGCCGACGCTGAATGCCAAGAAGCGGCGGCTCGATTCGGCCCTCACCATCGCCGACCTGCGCGCGATCGCCCAGCGGCGCACACCCCGAGCCGCCTTCGACTACACCGACGGCGCCGCCGAGCAGGAGATCTCGCTGGCACGCGCGCGTCAGGCGTTCGAAGACATCGAGTTCAGCCCGTCGATCCTGCGCGGGATGGCCGATGTCGATACCTCGTCGACGATCCTCGGCGGCCCCTCGGCGCTGCCGTTCGCGATCGCGCCGACCGGATTCACGCGGCTGATGCAGACCGAGGGCGAGATCGCGGGCGCGAGCGCAGCCGGCGCCGCGGGGATCCCGTTCACGCTCTCCACGCTCGGGACGAGTTCGATCGAAGACGTCAAGGCCGCGAACCCGACCGGCCGCAACTGGTTCCAGCTCTACGTCATGCGTGATCGCGAGATCTCGTACGAGCTCACGCGACGCGCCGCCGCGGCCGGATTCGACACCCTGCACTTCACCGTCGACACCCCGGTCGCCGGGGCCCGATTGCGCGACAAGCGCAACGGATTCTCGATCCCTCCGCAGCTGACGCCGGCCACCATCCTCGACGCGCTTCCCCGTCCCTGGTGGTGGTGGGACTTCCTGACCACCCCCACGCTCGAGTTCGCCTCGCTGTCGTCGACCGGCGGCACTGTCGGCGAACTGCTCGACGCGGCGATGGATCCGACGATCTCGTTCAAGGATCTCGAGGTCATCCGCGGCATGTGGCCGGGCAAGCTCGTGATCAAGGGCGTGCAGAACGTGCGGGACGCCGCGACGCTCTCCGATCTCGGGGTCGACGGCATCCTGCTCTCCAACCACGGCGGTCGGCAGCTCGACCGGGCGCCGATCCCCTTCCATCTGCTGCCGGATGTCGTGCGCGAGCTCGGTGGCCGGTCTGGCAAGAAGGCGGCCAAGAACCGCGTCGAGATCGGGGTGGACACCGGCATCATGTCGGGCGCGGACATCGTGGCGTGCATCGCGCTCGGCGCGGACTTCACCATGATCGGCCGGGCGTACCTCTACGGGCTGATGGCCGGCGGACGGGCCGGCGTCGATCGCACCATCGCCATCCTCGGCGAGCAGATCGTGCGCACCATGAAGCTGCTCGGGGTCGCCTCGCTCGAGGAGCTGAACCCCGGCCACGTCACCCAGCTCGAGCGCCTGACCCCTCGGCGAGCGGGGGCGCGCTCCTAGAGCGTGGCCTCGGCAGCGAGCCAGGCGCCGGCGATCAACTCGCTGCCGATCGGCGTCGGATGCACGCCGTCGTCGGCGAGCGCGGCGTGTCCGGCTCTGCCGGACCCGTGCTGCGCTGCCGCATCAAGCAGGAGCGACTGGAGCGGGATGAAGGCCGCGCCGAACTCCTCCGCGAGGCTCGCGACGACGGCGCGCTTCGCATCCAGATCCTCGACTCCCCATCGGTCCTGCTCGGCCGTGACCGGGAGCACGAAGGGCTCGATCAGGATCATCCGCGGTGCCAGGCGATCCTGGGCGTCTCGCAGGATCGAGCGGTAGCTCTGCTCGAACGCGTCGGCGGTGGTGGGGTCACCGCTGTCGTAGCGGCGCCAGGTGTCGTTGACGCCGACGTACACCGACAGCAGCTCGGGATCGTGGGCGAGGGCGTCCCGCTCCCAGCGGGCACGGAGGTCGGCGGCGCGGTCGCCGCTGATCCCGGTGTTGACGATCGGCCGGGTGTCTCCTCGGGCGGCGAGCGCCTCGCTCACCAGGCGGACGTATCCGTGCCCCAGGTGGTCGGGATCGTCGCGACGGCCGGCATCCGTGATGCTGTCGCCGATGAACACGATGGGGCGGGTCATGCGTCCAGCCTAGGGATGCCGCGCCCCTGGTCACCGCCGCCATCGTCAGCGCACCACAATGGAGCCATGACCGACCACATCATCGTGCTGCCCGGCGGCGGGTACACCGACCTCTCGGACGACGAGGCCGAACCGGTTGCCGCCTGGCTCGCCGGACTCGGGTTGAGCAGCTCCGTGTTCCGGTATCCGGTGCAGACCCGGCATCCTGGGCCGTTGGACGCCGTCAGGACCGAGGTGCGCCGGATTCGCGCTGACGGCCACGAGCGAGTGGGCCTGCTCGGCTTCTCGGCGGGCGGGCACGCGGCCGGTCACGCCACCCTCGCTCCGCCGAGCTCGGACCCGGATGCGGCAGCGGCCGAACGCGTCGACCTCGCGATCCTCTGCTACCCGGTCGTCTCGATGGAGCTGCCGACCCACGCCGACTCGCGCCGGCAGCTCATCGGCCTGGATGCCCCTCCCGAACTGCGCGCGGCGACCTCGCTCGACCGTCTGGTCACCGCGGTTGCACCTCCGTTCTTCGTGTGGCACACCGCGGAGGACGCGTCGGTGCCCGTGCAACACGCCTACCTCTTGGCGACCGCCCTGGCCGACCACGGAATCCCGCACGCTCTTCACGTGTTCTCACGGGGGAGGCACGGACTCAACTTCGCCATCGGCCAGGGCGACGCCGAGCAATGGACGACACTGTGCGCAGCCTGGCTGCGAGAAGAGGGATGGATCGCGTGAGCGACTGGAACGAGAAGATGATCGCCGAGTTCCGCGAGAACGACGGCACGGCCGGGCGCTTCGGACGAGGGCTCGTGGTCCTGCACACGATCGGCGCGAAGTCGGGCGAGGAGCGCCTCGTGCCCGCAGCTGGGTTCCGCAATCACGACGGATGGCTCGTCGTCGCCTCGGCCGCGGGATCGCCCAAGCATCCCGCCTGGTACCACAACCTCAAGAAGCACCCGGAGTTCGCGATCGAGGCCCCGCTGCCCAGCGACGGGATCGAGACCGTCAACGTGCGCGCCGAAGAGATCACCGACGATGCGGTCTACGACGACTCCTGGGCACAGGTCACCACGGCCATGCCGGGCTTCCTCGAATACCCGAAGACCACGCAGGGCCGCAAGATCCCGATCTTCCAGCTGACCCGGGTCTAATCCTCAGCCCAGAGGTCCCAGCAGGGCCGACGCGACCGTCGAGTGGATCGACTCGGTGTCCGAGGGGTGGTAGATGCCGGCGAGCACGTCGCGTTGCAGCCGGGCGAGTTCGCTGGCCGAGCGATAGCCACCACCCCCGGCGACTCGCAGCGCCTGATCGACGACATAGCGCGCGGCCTCGGTCGAGCGGTGCTTCGCGCCGGTGAGATAGCGGAACCAGTTGCTGCCGTGGTTCACCAGGTTGTCGACGTCGGAGGCCAGCCCCTCGAGTTCGGGGCGGAGGGGGTCGAGCCGCAGGGCGGCATCCGCCACCCGCCATCGGATGTCGGGGTCCTGCGCGTAGCTGGCTCCGCCGTTCTTGAGACTGGTGCGCTTGTGGGCCGCCTCGACCGCCAGCTCGAGCGCACGGTCGGCTAGACCTGCGTAGACCGAGCCGATCAGCAGCAGGAAGTTGCTGAAGATCCCGAAGACGAAGGGATCGGCATTCGGGCCGACCGGCAGGAACCGCGAGATGTCGGAGTCGGCGACAACGGCGTGGTCGAGCTTCGTAGTGTTGCTCTGCGTCGCCCGCATGCCGAGCGTGTCCCAATCCTCGAGGGTGCTGACACCGTCAACGGGGGTTTCGGCAGTGGCTCGCCGCAGGAATCCGTGCACCAGGCGTGGGCCGTCTTCGGTTCCCTCGCCGACGGTCTGCTTGCCGAAGATCCCGAGCCGGGTCCAGGCCGGGGCGAGCGAGGTGAAGATCTTCGTCCCGGTGAAGGCGAAGCCGCCGTCGACACGATCAACAGCGGTCAGCGAATCCCAGAGCACGAGATCGTTGCCCGCCTCGCTGTTGCCGAACGCGAAGAGCTCGCCCGCCTCGGCATCCCGCAGCACCCAGTCGAGGCTGTCGTCGCCACGATCGTGCAGCACCCGCGCCACGCCGACCCAGACCAGGTGCATGTTGACGCCCAGTGCCGTGGCCGGCGCGTACGCAGCCAGCAGGCGCTGGTCGCGTGCCGTCTCGAGCAGGCTGCGCGGAGCGAGATAGCCCGCGGCCCGCAGCTCGTCCAGATCCTCGCTGAAGAAGGCGTTGTCGAGGTCGTAGCCGGCCGCGCGCGAGCGGATGCGGTGGAGAAGTTCGGGGGTCAGAACGGACACGGGTCCGAGGTTAGTCCGCCGCCGTCGAGACCGCTGGAGCCCCCGTGGCAGGTTCGGCACGATGCCGGCGCTGCTCGATCAGCATCGTCAGCGGGATCACCAGACCCAGCAGCACCGCGAGCGCGACCGCCACCGCCGCGATGCCCATCTCACCGAACGCCAGCGGGATTCCGAGGCACACCGCGGCCGCCGGCAGCAGCACGAAACCGGGGATGTCGGTCCCGCCGCTCAGCGGGCGATAGAGCACGAACAGCACGGCGAGGATCACCGCGACCGGCACGGCGAGCACATAGCCGGCACCGAGAGTCGAGAGCTCATGCCGTCCACTGACGGACTTCACGGCCACCTCCAGCCCGACGCCGACCGCCGCGATCGCGGCGAACAGCACGTAATGGCCGTATCCCCAGAAGTACGACCATTGCCGCCGACGACGCAGTCCCGACTCGGACGGCTCGAGGAAGTACAGCCACCAGATGCCGAAGAGCAGCACGAGCCCGGCCACGCCGATGGTGATCAGCTGCGGGGTGACGCCCGTTGCCTGAAGGGCCTGCTGCATGGCCATCGTGGCCACCGCCACGCTCTCGCCGAGCAGGATGATCACGAAGAGGGAATACCGCTCGGCGATGTGGCCCGGATGCCAGGTGGTGCGCACCCGCCATTCGGCCCACACCGGAACGGCCAGCTCGGCGAGAGCGAGCACCACGAACGATGCAAGAGCCAGGCTTGGCGGCAGCAGCAGCCGGAGCACCCAGGCGAACTGGACAAGCAGCACCCCTCCCGCGTAGCGGAACGCGGCGCCACGGGTCGCGGGATGCTCGATTCCTGCGCGGATCCATTGACCGACCATGGCGACCCGCATGATCAGGTAGCCGAGCACGATGACGAGGTAGTTGCTGTTGCCGAATCCGGCCGGCACCCCGGCGGCGAGCACCAGCACCCCCGCCATCTGCACCAGGGTGAACACCCGGTAGAGCGCGTCGTCGACGTCGTACGCCGAGGCGAACCAGGTGAAGTTCATCCACGCCCACCAGATCGCGAAGAACACCTGCAGGTACGCCACGATTGCCGCGGGATGGCCGTCCACGAGTTGCTCCGCCAGCTGGCCGACGAGCGACGAGACCGCCACCACGAAGGTGAGATCGAACAGCAGCTCGAGCGGGCTGGAGGCGCGATGCGGTTCTGTGGAGCTGCGGCCGTGCATCCGCACATGGAATCGACGCGGTCCGGCACCCATGCCGCCGAGCCTAGCGAGCGGCGGCGAGCTCCTCGGCGATCGCGCGCACCCCGAGCTCGACCTCGGCGAAGGAGGTGCTGATCGGAGACAATCCGAGCCGGATCCCGGTGGGCCGCCGGAAGTCGGGGATCACGCCGCGCTCCCACAGCCGCGGCATGATGGCCTCGAATCCCGGGTGGTCGAGCGTGACGTGGGATCCGCGTCGGGCGGCATCGCGCGGGGTGGCCAGGGCGGCATCCGGCAGCAGCTCGTCGGCGAGCCCGATCGCGTGCTCGGTGAGGTCGACCGACTTGGCCCGGATGGCATCCATGCCCGCCTCTTCGATCAGCGCGATCGAGTCGGTCAGACCGACCATGCCCACGATCGGCGGCGTCCCGCTCAGCACGCGGCGGATGCCCGGCGCAGGCTCGTAGCCCTGCCCCATCTCGAACGGCCGCACCGAGCCCAGCCAACCCGAGATCGGCTGCCGCAACTCATCGTGATGTGTCTGCGCCACATACGCGAACGCGGGTGCGCCCGGGCCGCCGTTCAGGTACTTGTAGGTGCAGCCGACCGCGAAATCCACGCCCCAGGCATCGAGCTGGTGCGGGATGACCCCGGCCGAGTGGCAGAGGTCCCACAGCATCAGCGCACCGGCATCGTGCACGATCGAGGTGATCGCGGGGATCTCGGCGAGGAATCCGGAGCGGTACGCGATCGCGCTCAGCACGACGACGGCCGTACGCTCGCCGACCACCGCCGCGACGCGCTCCGGCGTGACGTCGCCCTCGTCGATCCAGCGCACCGTCGCCCCGCGTTCGGCGGCGATCGACTCCACCAAGTAGCGGTCGGTCGGGAAGTCGTCGCGGTCGATCACGATCTCGGTGCGCGCGGCGTCGGCGCTGCCCGGCCGCAGCTCGAGCGCGGCCCGGATCACCTTGTAGAGCAGCACGGTCGTCGAGTCGCCGATGACCGTCTGGCCGAGGCCTGCGCCGAGCGCGACGCGGCCCAGCTCGTCGCCGAGCCGCATCGGCAGCTCGAGCCAGCCCTCGTCCCAGCCGCGGATCAGCCGGGTCGCCCACTGCTCGCGCAGCAGGGCGTCGACCCGCTCGACTGAGGCGGTGAGCGGACGACCCAGCGAATTGCCGTCGAGGTAGGCAGCGACCTCCGGAGCCGCGACGAAACGCTCGCGGAATCGTGCGAGAGGATCACTCGCGTCGAGTTCAGCCGAGCTCGGCACGCCGCCGCTCCCACTCCGAGGCGAGGATCGCGTACACCCCGGTGTCGGCCCACTCGCCCTTGAACCAGAGGTCCTCGACGAAGTGCGCCTCCTCGCGCATCCCCAGCCGACCGCAGAGGGCGACGGATGCATCGTTGCGCGGGTCGAGCTCGGCGCGCACCCGGTGCATCCCGAGCGTGTCGAAGGCAAGATCCAGGGTGGCGGCTGCGGCCTCGGCGGCGTAGCCGTGCCCGAAGAAGTCGGGATGCAGTGTCCAGCCGATCTCGGCGCCTCGGTTCTCGACGCTCGACACCGTCAGGTAGATGTGGCCGATCACCCGTCGCGAGCCATCGGGCAGCTCGAGCTCGATCGCCGGCTCGATCCAGTCGTGGTCCACGGCGATCGTCGTCGCGGCGCCGTACTTCGCCACGATGTCGATGACCTCCTCGCGCGAGCGTGGTCCGTGCAGGAGGTAGCGGCAGACGTCGTCGCGGCTCTGGTACGCAAAGACGTCGTCGATGTCGTCGGCCGTCATCAGGCGGAGCGTGAGCCGCTCGGTGCGGATCGGCTCGAAGGTCCAGGGCTGGAACGGGCCGAGTGCGGAATCCGGCGAAGAGCTCACTCGCCGAGCGTAGCGAGCACCGCCTCGAGCTGCTCGACCGCCCAGTCGAGCTCCGACTCCTCGACCACGATCGGCGGCGCGAGCCGGATCGTCGACCCGTGGGTGTCTTTGGCCAGCACGCCGCGCTCGGCGAGCGCCTCACAGACCTGACGGCCGGCAGCCAGCGCCGGATCGATGTCGATCCCGGCCCAGAGCCCCGCACCGCGCACCGCGACCACGCCGTGTCCGATCAGCCCACGCAGGCGGGTCAGCAGGTGCTCGCCCAACTCGCTGGCTCGGCGCTGGTAGTCGCCGGTCTCGAGGAGACCGACGACCGCCAGCCCGACGGCGGCAGCCAGAGGATTGCCACCGAAGGTCGAGCCATGCTCCCCTGGGCGGAGCACGCCGAGCACATCGTGATCGCCCACCACGGCACTGACCGGCACGATGCCGCCGCCGAGCGCCTTGCCGAGCAGGTAGAGGTCGGGGATGACCCCCGCGTTGTCGCACTGGAACGTCGCACCCGTTCGGCCGAGGCCCGACTGGATCTCGTCGGCGATGAAGAGGATGTTGCGTTCCTTGGTCAGCCGTCGGACCGCGGGCAGGTAGTCGGCGGGCGGCACGATGATGCCTGCCTCCCCCTGGATCGGCTCCACCAGCACCGCGACCACATCGTCGTCTAGCGCGGCCTCGAGTGCGGCCGCGTCGCCGTAGGGCACCGAGACGAAGCCGGGCGTGTACGGACCGAAATCGGCACGCGCATCCGGGTCGTTGCTGAAGCTGATGATCGTGGTGGTCCGGCCGTGGAAATTGCCGTCCATCACGACGATCTTGGCGCGGTCGTGTTCGACGCCCTTGACCCGGTAGCCCCAGGCCCGGGCGATCTTGATGGCCGACTCAACAGCCTCGGCCCCGGTGTTCATCGGGAGAACCATCTCTTTGCCGCAGAGCTTCGCGAGCCCCTCGAGGAACGGGCCGAGCTTGTCGTTGTGGAAGGCGCGACTGGTCAGGGTGATGCGGTCGAGCTGGGCCTTGGCGGCATCCACCAGCACCGGATGCCCGTGCCCGAAGTTGATCGCCGAATATGCGGCCAGGCAGTCCAGGTAGCGCTTGCCGTCGACGTCGGTGACCCAGGCGCCGAAGCCTTCGGAGACCACGACCTCGAGAGGGTGGTAGTTGTGGGCGCCGAACTCCTCGACCTGTTCGAGGTACCGGGCCGTCTCGGACGACACGACGGTCTCACTCATCGCCGCAACTCCAAGGTGCAGCACTTGACGCCGCCACCGCCGAGCAGCAGCTCGCTGAGGTCGACGCCGTGGGGCGTGAAGCCGCGCTCGCGCAGCTGTCGCTCGAAGTCGGTGGCGCGCGAGGCGATGATCACGTTCTTACCGTCGCTGAACGAGTTGAGGCCCAGCACGGCTGCGTCGGCGTCGTTGACGTGGATGGCATCCGGGAACCGGCTGTCGAGGATGTCGAGGGATTCCGCGTCGAACGCCTTCGGCAGGAACGCGACCGAGCCCGGGCCGCCGTTGCTGTCGAGCACGGCAAACGCAGTGTCGAGGTGGTAGAACGACGGATCGATCAGCGTCAGCGTCACGACCTCGCGGTTGTAGATGCGCCGCAGCTCGTCGTGGCTGGCCGCGTCGCTGCGGAATCCGGTGCCGGCGTAGATGGTGTCGCCGACGAGCAGGAAGTCGCCCTCGCCCTCGTTGGTCGAGACCGGCTCGGCCACCTGGTAGCCGTTCGCCGCGAACCACTCCATGTAGGCCGGGCCCTCGGGCTGGCGCTCCGGGTACTGGAACTTGGCGCCGTAGGCGATGCCGTCGAGCACGAACCCGCCGTTCGCGGCGTAGACCATGTCGGGCAGGCCCTCGAGGCCGTCGATCAGCTGCACGTCGTACCCGAGCTCGAGGTACTTGGCGTACAGGGTCTCCCACTGGGTGACGGCCAGGCTGGTGTCCGTGGGGTCTTCGGGATGCATCCACGGGTTGATCCGGTAGCTGACCGTGAAGAAGTCCGGCCGGCACATCAGCACAGTGCGGCGCGTGGCGACGCGCTCAGGGGCGGAGGCGGAGGGCTGGGTCATGGTCATCCATCCAGTCTGCACGCACGCATCCGAGGGTTCAGAGCGTCCTGCGCAACGTATCGCCGTGATTCGGTTCCTGTTTGCAAGGAATCCCCGTATCGTGGCGTGGTGGACAATCTCGACTACGGCATCCTCGACCTTCTCCGCCAGAACGCCCGCGCCGGCTACGGCGACATCGGCGACCGGATCGGCCTCTCGGCGTCCGCCGTGAAGCGCCGCGTCGATCGGCTGGTCGCCGACGGCGTCATCCGCTCGTTCACGATCCAGGTCGACCCGGCGGTCGACGGGCTCGGCACCGAGGCCTACGTCGAGCTGTTCTGCCGCGGCACCGTCGCCCCCGACGACCTCAAGCGCATCCTCTCGGGGGTCCCCGAGGTCGTGGATGCCTCGACCGTCACCGGCTCGGCCGACGCCATGGTGCACATCCGCTCGCGCGACATCCCCTCGCTCGAGGACGCCCTCGAGCGGGTTCGGATCGCGCCCTCAGTGGATCACACCCGCAGCGCGATCGTGCTGTCGCATCTGATCCACCGCAGTTACGACTAGGGCGTCGCGCCACCCCAGTTCTTCACCCAGGTCAGGCCCTTCGAACTCCAGATCATCTTCGTGACCAAAGTTTGCTCAAACCAAATCGTCATCAAGTGATACATGGTGAGGACCGCTTCTTGAGCATCTTGGTTGTCCTCAAGGTCTTCCACAACCAGCCCTTGATCCCTCGCCTCATCTCGCCCAATGCGGCGGCCGTGGGACTTGTGTTGGGCATTGTCAGCGAAGTAATGGGCGATGCGGGCCGCCTCACTCTCGGCGTCTGCACTACCGGAAAGCATGTAGCTCTTAAGCCAGTTGGCGACCATACGTTCCGAGTACTCGAGGTTGTTCGTAGCTTCCTTGACGAGTCCCGGCCCAAGGGTTGCCAAAATCGGCGCCCACGCGCGTGCGGCGCTCGGGTCGGCCGCGATCTCAGCTTTGGCTTGCTCAAACTGATCACTTATCGCGCGGGCTGAGTAGCTTCTACCGCCGGGCATCGGCATTTGCGGATCAATCGGTCCAAGCTGCGAGTGTCTCGCCATCACGATTCGATCTGCAGCCATAGAGATCATGGTGCCGGCCGACATTGCATACGTCGGGACTATCACCTCGATGTTTGAGAACTTGGCGTGCAGATAATCCACCAACGACTCGGTCGCGTTTGTGACGCCGCCGGGTGTGTGAAGCACGAGTGTTAGTCCAGCGCCCCAATCCATCCCTTTGATCACGCTCATCAGCCCGTTAAGGTCTTCGTGGGTGATGCTCACATGCCCCTGCGGGACATTCTGCTTCTGCAGGAACGCGGAGCCGTACAGAACGACGTTCTTTCCGCCACGAAAGGAAGAGACGGACTGGATTGCGTCAGTGAGGCTCGTACCGAGCCACTGACCACGGTCTTCTGGAGCTTGCTGCTCGAACTCGGCGAGCAATTCGTTCCAGGTGGGCATTAGTTTGCGAAAGTCACCGAGTTGGGAACGGGCGTCGGCACAAAGTACTCCGGAAGCACGTCGAAAGACTGTTCTGTCACAAACCACGCCTCACGGCTGAGCTCGCGAAGTTCTGTGAGTTCCTCGACCTCACCGACGAATTCATCAAAGTCGCGATCAACGTCAGACATAAAACTCCCCGATCGGTCGCCGTTGCCGGAATGCTACAGGTCTCGCCCGTCAGAAACACGTTGGCGTCAACAGTGTCACGGACCGACTATCTAGGAGCGCGCACCGAACGGCCGCCTCGCCTGAACCTCGGGGCGGCCATTCTGTTTCAGGCGGCAAGCGCTACGCAGCCACCAGCGTGCGCACCGGCCCGGTGGCAGTCGACGCGGTCTCGTCGACCAGGTAACGGGCGTACGCCGGGATCGTGAGGAACGTCGGGAAGTCGTCGCCCAGCGTCACCAGCCGGAACACCTCCGCGGCCTCGTCGAACTTGTCGCCCGGGCTCCGCTCCGCACCCGCCAGCGTCTCGTCGAGCAGACGCTCGACCAACTCGCGGGTGATCGGCGTGCTCTCCTGCGTCACGATGCCCTGGTGCATCCACTGCCAGAGCTGGCTGCGGCTGATCTCGGCGGTGGCCGCGTCCTCCATGAGGTCGTCGATCGCGGCCGCGCCCACACCGCGCAACCAGCTCTCGAGGTAGCGGACCGCGATCGAGACGTTCGACCGCACCCCGTCATCCGTGACCTCGCCGTCGATGCGCAGATCGAGCAGGTCGCTCGCCCCGACGTGGACGTCGGGACGCTGGCGATCCACCTGGTTGGGGCGGTCGCCGAGCACGGCGTCGAACTCGGCCCGGGCCGTCTCGATGAGGTCGGGATGCGCGACCCAGGTCCCGTCGAATCCGTCGGCCGCCTCTCGGCACTTGTCGGCCGCGACCTGCTCGAGCGCCCGCTCCGTCACCGCGGGATTGCGCCGGTTCGGGATGAACGCGCTCATGCCACCGATGGCATGTGCTCCCCGCTTGTGGCAGGTCTGCACCAGCAGCTCGGTGTACGCCCGCATGAACGGGACCGTCATCGTGATCTTCGAGCGGTCGGGCAGCACGAAGCTCGCCCCGCGGCCGCGGAAGTTCTTGATGATCGAGAAGATGTAGTCCCAGCGGCCCGCGTTGAGCCCGGCCGCGTGGTCGCGCAGTTCATAGAGGATCTCGTCCATCTCGAACGCGGCGGGGATCGTCTCGATCAACACCGTCGCGCGGATCGTGCCGTGCTCGATGCCGAGCGCGTTCTCGCTGAAGGTGAAGATGTCATCCCACAGCCGGGCCTCGAGGTGGTTCTCGGTCTTGGCCAGGTAGAAGTACGGGCCGCTGCCGCGCGCGATCAACTCCTTCGCGTTGTGGAAGAAGTACAGACCGAAGTCGACCAGCGATCCGGATGCCGGGCTCGCGATCCCCGCCGGGTCGATGTAGCGCAGGTGCTTCTCCACCAGGTGCCAGCCGCGCGGGCGCATCACGATCGTCGGGGTGCGGTTCGGATCGGCGACCCGGTACTCCTTGCCCTCGGGGCTCGTGAACTCGAGCTCGCCCCGGATCGCGTCGCGCAGCGTGGCCTGCCCGCCGATCACGTTGGCCCAGGTCGGGCTGGTGGCGTCCTCCTGGTCGGCCAGCCAGACCTTGGCGCCCGAGTTCAGGGCGTTGATCGCCATCTTGGGATCGGTGGGTCCGGTGATCTCGACCCGGCGGTCCTCGAGCCCCGGGCCTGGGCCCGCGACGCGCCAGCTGGCGTCCTCGCGGATGCCACGGGTCTCGTCGAGGAAGCGCAGGTCGCGGCCGTTGTCGATCGCCGCCCGCCGCTGCATCCGGGCGTCCAGGCGGTCGTGTCGCCGCCCGGCGAACTGGTCGTGCAGCCGGGTGAGGAAGGCCAGAGCCTCGGGGGTGAGGATGCGGTCGAAGCCCTCACCGGATTCGGCCAGCACCTGCATGCGGTCGTTGGTGTTCATCGTCGTGCCTTTCGTGGTGGGTGATGCGAAATGAAGGATGAGCACATCTGCCAAGCCCGTTTTCGGAGAAATCCCGGAAATCCGAGACGCGCGTCCTTCATTTCGCACTGCGGTCAGTGGAACTGCGCGGACTCGGTCGAGCCCACGAGCGCGAGGGTGGCGCTGTCGGGGTTGAGGGCCGTGGAGATCCGGTCGAAGTAGCCGGTGCCCACCTCCCGCTGGTGCTTGGTCGCGGTGTAGCCGCGAGCCTCCGCCGCGAACTCGGCCTCCTGCAGCTCCACGTACGCGCTCATCTGGCGGTCGCGGTAGTCGGAGGCGAGCTCGAACATCCCGTGGTTGAGGGAGTGGAATCCGGCGAGCGTGATGAACTGGAACGCGTAGCCCATGGCGCTCAACTCGCGCTGGAACGTCGCGATCTGGGCGTCGTCGAGGTGGCGCTTCCAGTTGAAGCTCGGCGAGCAGTTGTAGGCGAGCTTCTGGTCGGGGAACTCGGCGTGGATGCTCTCGGCGAAGGTGCGCGCCAGCTCGAGATCCGGCTCGGCCGACTCGACCCAGAGCAGGTCGGCGTAGGGCGCGTAGGCGTGCCCGCGCGCGAGTACGGGGCCGAGGCCGTTTTCAACGTCATAAAAGCCCTCTGCGGTTCGCGTTCCCTTCAGGAACGCGCGGTCACGCTCGTCGTGGTCGCTGGTCAGCAACGTCGCGGCGAGCGCGTCGGTGCGCGCCACGATGATGCTCGGCACACCGGCGACGTCGGCGGCGAGCCGAGCGGCATTGAGGGTCCGGATGTGCTGGCCGGTCGGCACCAGCACCTTGCCTCCCATGTGCCCGCACTTCTTCTCGCTGGCGAGCTGGTCCTCCCAGTGCACCCCGGCGGCGCCGGCCTCGATCATCGAGAGCATGAGCTCGTAGGCGTTGAGGGGACCGCCGAAGCCGGCCTCGGCGTCGGCGACGATCGGCGCCATCCAGTCTCTAGTCGTCGCGCCGGTCTCGGCGAACTCGATCTGACCCGCGCGCAGCAGGGCGTTGTTGATGCGCCGCACCACCGCCGGCACCGAGTTCGCCGGATACAAGCTCTGGTCCGGGTAGGTCTGCCCGCCGAGGTTGCCGTCGGCCGCGACCTGCCAGCCGCTCAGGTAGATCGCCTGCAGTCCGGCCCGGACCTGCTGCACGGCCTGGTTGCCGGTGATCGCGCCGAGGGCAGCGATCCAGTGCTCGGGGTTCTCCCCGTTGGCTTGGATGAGATCCCACAGCTTCTCCGCCCCGCGCCGCGCGAGCGTCGGCTCCTCGCGCACCGGGCCGCGCAGGGCGATGACGTCGGCGGCCGTGTAGTCGCGGCGGACGTCGCTCCAGCGCGGGTCGGCGGCCCACTCGGCTTCGAGCTCGGAGGCGGTCTGGGTCTGGTCTCCCGGGTGCTGCGGGGTGCTGGTCATGGGGTGCTCCTTCGGTGGGCGGTGAGTGGTCTGCCTCCGACTCTGCGGGTCGCGCAAGGGGTTTTCGCGAGATCGCTGGCCAGAAATATTGCGAACTTTCTGTTTTCTCGAAGAACGGCCGTGGCATCCTGGGATGCATGGCACAGCAGCCCCGCGAAACACCCGACGATGATAAGGTGCTCGACTCCCTCACGATCGGCCGCCGCATCCGCCAACTCAGGCAGGACCGCGGCCTCACCCTCGACGCCCTGGCTACGGCGATCGACCGCGCGCCCTCGCAGGTCTCGGTCATCGAGAACGGCAAGCGCGAGCTGAAGCTGGTCGAGCTGCAGAAGCTCTCGCGCGCGCTCGGGGTGACGCTGGACGAGTTGCTTAGCGCCGAGCCGCCCTCGAAGCGCGCTGCGCTTGAGATCGCGCTGGAGCGTGCCCAACGCGGCCCGCTCTACAGCAGCCTCCCGCTGCCGCCGCTGCCGGTGCGCAAGACGCTCAGCGACGAGGCGATCGAGACCATCCTCGGGTTGCACGACGAGCTTGAACGGCTGCACCGCGAGCGCGCTGCCACGCCAGAGGAGGCGCGTCGCGCGAACACCGAGCTGCGCGCCGAGCAGCGCAAGCGCGGCAACTACTTTCCCGAGCTGGAGAACACCGCGCGCGAGCTGCTGAAGGCGGTCGGGCACCGCGGCGGACCGCTGTCGCAGCGGGTCGCCTCCGATCTGGCGACGCATCTGGGGTTCACCCTGCACTACGTCGCCGACCTGCCGGCCACCACTCGCAGCGTGACCGACCAGGCCAACGGGCGCATCTACCTGCCGGTGCGGCAGGGCGCAGGCGACCCGCGCTCCGAGCTGCTGCAAGCGCTGGCCGCGCACGTGCTGGGTAGCCCCGAGCCGCAGGACTTCGCCGAGTTCCTGCGGCAACGCGTCGAGACCAACTACCTGGCCGGCGCCCTGATGTTGCCCGAGCAGAGCGCCGTCGACTTCCTCGCCGCGGCCAAGGAGGCGCGCGAGCTGTCGGTGGAGGATCTGCGCGACGCCTTCGCGGTCAGCTACGAGACCGCCGCCCATCGCTTCACCAACCTGGCGACGCAGCACCTCGGGCTGCCGGTGCACTTCCTCAAGGTGCACGAGAGCGGCGCGCTTTCGAAGGCCTACGAGAACGACGGCGTCGCGTTCCCGACCGACGCACTCGGCGCGGTCGAGGGCCAGTTCGTCTGCCGCAAATGGAGCGCCCGGCAGGTGTTCGACGTCGAGGACCGGTTCAGCCCGTACCACCAGTACACCGACAAGCCGGCCGGGACCTCGTGGTGCACTTCGAGCATCCAGACCACCTCGAGCGGGGTCTTCTCGGTGAGCGTGGGCACCCCGTTCGCGGACGCCAAGTGGTTCCGCGGTCGGGACACCACTCGACGGATGGTCTCGACCTGCCCCGACCCGTCGTGCTGCCGGCAGCCCCCGAGCGAGCTCGCGCAGCGCTGGGCCAGCAAGGCGTGGCCGAGCGCCCGGCTCGAGTCATCGCTGCTCGCGGCGATGCCGACCGGAACCTTCACCGGGGTGGATCTGACGGAGGTCTACGAGTTCCTCGAGGCGCACGCGCCGTCGTGACCCTGGCGAGTTCTGGGCCGCCGCGTGACAATCGAACGATGAATGCCATCGACTGGAACCGGGTGACAGCGGGTCACGTTGCACAGGCCGCTCAGGAGTACGGCGCCCTGGGCGCCGATGCCTTCTTCGCGAAACGCGGCTACGCCCCGACCACCACCTACGACCTGGTGCACGGCGGACGGGTCTACCCGCCGAAGGCGATCCTCGGCGCGGCCTACGAGATCGCGACCGGAACGCGGTTGGCGTCGACCGATTTCGAGGGCGGCAAGTCGGGCGCGGTCAAGGTCCTGACCGAGCTCGGTTTCAGCGTGCGCCCGAAGCAGGGCTGACCCGCCTCGAGCGCCACCCGCTACAGCGTCAGCCCGATCATCCCGCGGTCCGGGTTGCCGAAGCGGTGCGCCGTGATCGACACGGCCTGCTCGAGCAGGAACGGCAGCAGCTCGATGCGGCCGGCGCTGGTCACCGGTCCCGACCAGATCGCGACATCCGGGCTGCCATCGAGGGCCGCGGCCAGGTCGGCGGCGGCCGTCGACTCCGGCCCGGCGAGCAGGCGGATGCGGCTGGGCAGTTCGGTGCGCGCGCGGGCCGCGAACGCGCCATCCGACTCGATGGTCACCGACTGGATGCCGAGCAGCAGCTCGCCGCCCAGGTCGGCCGCGTCGATGAGCGGCAGCAACCCCGCGGGCACCGGGACCGCCGAGCTCAGGGTCAGTGTCGCCTGCGCCAGCACTCCCGCCGCCAGCACGCGCACGAACTCGGCGAGCGAGCCGCCCTCGGCGAGCCGAATCGTCGTCGCCGCAGGGCGGTAGCGGAACACGTTGCGCTCCACGCCCAGGCCCGAGACATCGCGGGCGACCGAGAACTCGTGCTCCCAGGCGTCGGCGTCGGAGAGGGCTCCGCGGCGCACCGTCTCGTACTCGAGGTAGTCGAGCGCGGGCTGCGAGGCCTCGATGACGGCGGTGACGCGCGCGTTCACTCCCTCGAGATGCAGTTCGCCGCTCTCGGGCGCCGGCACCGGCCGCCACGAGCCGAGTGCGTAGAGGGTGTTCGGTCCGCCGGCCTTCGTGCCCGGCCCGACCGACGAGCGCTTCCAGCCGCCGAAGGGCTGCCGTCGCACGATCGCCCCGGTGATCGGCCGGTTGACGTAGAGGTTGCCGGCTTGCACGCGGTCCAGCCAGGCCGAGACCTCCTCGGGATCGAGCGAGTGGATGCCGCCCGTGAGCCCGTAGGCCACCGCGTTCTGCAGCTCGATGGCCTCCTCGAGGGTGGCCGCCTCCATGACGCCCAGCACCGGACCGAAGTACTCGGTCAGATGGAACTCGCTGCCCGGAGCCACCCCGTCGCGCACGCCCGGCGACCAGAGCCGGTCGGAGTCGTCCAACCGGCGCGGCTGCACCAGCCAGCTCTCGCCCTCTTCGAGCTTGGTGAGACCGCGGAGCAGCTTGCCCTGCACCTTCTCGACGGTCGGGCCCATCTGCGTCGCGGGGTCGCTCGGCCAGCCGACGGCAAGCGTATTGGTGGCGTCGACGAGCTGTCGGCGGAACCGCTCGGACTTCGCGACCGACCCCACGAGGATCACCAGCGATGCCGCCGAGCACTTCTGCCCGGCGTTGCCGAACGCGCTCTTGACGACGTCGCTGACCGCCAGGTCGAGGTCGGCGCTGGGCGTCACGATGATCGAGTTCTTGCCGCTGGTCTCGGCGAGCAACGGCAGGTCCGGCTTCCACGAGCGGAACAGCGCGGCCGTCTCGTAGCTGCCGGTCAGCACCACGCGGCCGACCTCGGGCGCGGTGATCAGCGTCTCGCCGAGTCGGCTCTCGGCGAGATCCACCAGGCCGAACACCTCGCGCGGGATCCCGCCCTCCCAGATCGCCTCGGCCAGCACCGCGCCGCTGCGCTGGGCGAGCCGCGCCGGCTTGAGCAGCACGGCGCTCCCGGATGCCAGGGCCGACAGCACGCCGCCCGCCGGGATCGACACCGGGAAGTTCCACGGCGGCACGACGAGCGTGAGCGGCTCTGGCACAAACGTCGCGCCCTCGACGGAGTCGAGCTCGCGAGCGCGGGCCGCGTAGTAGTGGGCGAAGTCGATCGCCTCGCTGACCTCGACATCCGCCTCGGCGATCGTCTTGCCGGTCTCGGCGGCCATGACCTCGATGAGCCGGCCGCGGAAGACCGAGAGCACCTCGCCGACGCGGTCGAGCAGCTCGGCGCGTGCGACGCCGGTGGTGCGTCCCCAGTCCGTGCCCGCCTCGGCCGTGGCTCGGACGCGCTCGCGCACCTGGTCCTCCGTCGTGAGCCGCGCATCCGCCAGAGTCGACAGCCCCAGCTTCGAGGTGACACTGCGCTCCAGGATGGCGCGCCCCCACTCGCGGTTCACCTCGATGGCCGGATCGGTGTCCGGCTCGTTCTCGAAGGCGAGGCGCGCGGTCGGCAGCTCGGGATGCAGCCGGTTCTGCACCCGGCGCGGCTCGGGCACGCGGTCGTCGAGGGCATCCAGGGATGCCGCGAACCGGTCGGCCTCGCGCGCGAAGATCGCCGTGTCGTCGAGCTCGAAGACGCCCGACATGAAGTTCTCGCTCGAGGCGTTCTCCTCCAGGCGCCGCACCAGGTAGCTGATCGCCGAGTCGAACTCGCCCGGCTGCACCACCGGGGTGTACAGCAGCAGGCCGCCGGTCTCCTTGCGCACGGCGTCGGCCTGCGCGGTCGCCATGCCCAGCAGCATCTCGACCTCGACCCGGTGCTGCACTCCGCGTTTCTTGGCGAGCAGCCAGGCGAAGGCGAGGTCGAAGAGGTTGTGGCCCGCGACGCCGATGCGCACCGCATCCGTGTTCTGCGGGGTGAAGGCGCGGTTCAGCAGGCGCTTGTAGTTGGTGTCGGTCTCCTGCTTGGTCGACCAGGTCGCCAGCGGCCAGCCGTGGATCGTGGCGTCGACGTTCTCCATCGCGAGGTTCGCCCCCTTGACGATGCGCACCTTGATGCCGGCCCCGCCCTCGGCGACCCGGTGGCGCGCCCAGGCCATCAGCCGGTCGAGCGCCGCGACCGAGTCGGGCAGGTAGGCCTGCAAGACGATCCCGGCCTCCAGGCGGTGCAGCTCCGGCTGCTCGAGCAGTGTCGTGAAGACTGCGATCGTGAGGTCGAGGTCGCGGTACTCCTCCATGTCGAGGTTGATGAACTTGGTGCTGCGGGATGCCGCGGCTTGCTCGTACAGCGGCGTCAGCCGCTCGACGACCCGCGTCACGGTCTCGTCGAAGCCCCACATCGAGAGCTGGCTGACCACCGACGAGACCTTGACCGAGACGTAGTCGACGTCGTCCCGCGCCAGCAGCTGCTGGGTGCCGCCGAGCCGGCTGCGCGCCTCCCGATCGCCGAGCACCGCCTCGCCGAGCAGGTTCACATTGAGCCGGATGCCCCGGGTGCGCAGCTTCTGCAGCGTCTTCCCCAGCGTCTTCGGGTCGGCATCCACGACGAGGTGCGCGACCATGCGACGCAGCACCCAGCGCGAGATCGGGATGATCGGCCAGGGCAGGATGCGCGCGAACCCGCCGCCGACCGCGATCGCCCAGCGCAGGTACCAGGGCAGGAACCGCGGGATGCGGTGGGCGAGCATTTCGAGGTTCTTGCCCGCCACCCGCAGATCTTCGGGGCGGACCACCTTGTCGACGAACCCCAGCGTGAACTCGAGCCCGCGCGGGTCTTTCAGCACACCGGCCAGACGCTCGGCGCTGGGATCGGGCTTCACGTCGGCGCTCGCCGCCAGCCACTGTCGAACCAGGGCGACGGCCTCTTCGGCGGTCGGCAGCTCGGTCGTGGGGCCAGGCCGTGCGGGGGTCGCGTCAGGGTTCTCCGAGGCAGGGGTCACCCGATCAGTCTCGTCGAGCACGCGGCTCGCTGTCGCCAAATCGCAACCTCATGCAGGATTCGTGCACGCTGGCCGCTCCCGGCGGCGGTTCTTCAACGTTTTCGCACGAATCGACGACGTATCGTGCCGGTCGATCGATGCGCGTGTCGAGCGGATTCCGACCCACCCCTATCCATAAAGAAACTTTATTGATACATTCCTCGGCAACCCGATCCGGTCGGGCGGAGCCAGACCCGCTCGACCGGATCGGCGCACCGAGCCCATCCCGGGAACCGTGCCAATCCCAACTGCACCGAAGCAGACCCGAGAGGAACCGATGACCGACGTGGCCCCCGGCACCCCCTCGTGGCTGCGCGAGCACAACGACCGTGCCGCGCTCGCCCTGCTGCTCGAGCACGGGTCGCTCACCCGCAACCGCCTCGGCGAGCTGAGCGGCCTCTCCAAGCCCACCGCCGCGCAGATGGTCGCGCGGCTGGAGCGCGCCGGGCTCATCGAGCCGGTCGGCGAGGTGTCGGGCGGCCGCGGGCCCAACGCCATCAGCTACGGGGTCCGGGCCGACCGCCTGCGCGGTGTCGCCATCGACATCCGGGATCGGCGGATCGCGGCGACCGTCGTCGACGCGCTCGACCGCGACCACCCGATCGTCGAGTTCGCCACCGAGGATCACGACCGCACCCCCGAGGGCGATGTGCGCGCGGCGATCGACGCGGCCTGCGCGGCGGCCGACGTCGACCCCGAGACGGTCGCCCTGGTCTGGGTCGGAGTCCAGGCCGCGATCTCGGCCGACGGCGACTCGCTCTCGTTCACCGACACGCTGCCCGGCTGGCCCGAGCTGGGCGCCCGGCGGCGCATCGAGGACGCGCTCCACCTTGAGGTCGCGCTCGACAACGACGTGAACCTCGCCGCGATCGCCGAGCGTGCCGTCGGCGCGGGCCAGGATGTCGCGAGCTTCGCCCTGCTCTGGCTGGGCGACGGCCTCGGCCTCGCGGTCGATCTCGGCGGAACGCTCCACCGCGGAGCAGCCGGCGGCGCCGGCGAGATCGGCTACCTGCCCGTGCCTCGAGCTGCGGAGGGTCTGGTGGCCGGAGCCGAGGACCTCACCGACCTGCTCGGCGGGGAGGCGGTGGCCCCGCTGCTCGCGAACCTCGACGATGACGCCTTGAACGCGTTGGCAGACCGCGTGGTGCTCGGGGTCGTCCCGGTGCTCGCCGTTCTCGATCCGGAACTCGTCGTGCTCGGCGGTCCCACCGGCGCCGCGGGGGGATCCCGCCTGGCCGAGCTGGTGGCCGAACGTCTCAGCGGGATCGAATCCCGCCGCCTCGAACACTCCTCGCGCTGGCGCCCCGCCGTGCGCGAGAGCGGAATCGCGGGCCCACCCGTTCTGGGCGGAGCCCGCCGGATGCTCGTCGGCCGCATCCACGATCGTCTGGTCGCCGACATCAGCACGCCATGAGAGACCGAGAGAGGACCAGCAACGTGAATCGTAGAATCCCCAACCGGCGCATCGCCGCCGTCACCGCGGCACTCGCCGCGACCGCCATGCTCGCCGCGTGCAGCGGAGGCGGCGGCTCCGACAGCATCGACAAGACCACGCCGACCCACCTGTCGGGCTCGGTGTCGCTGTGGCACTTCTTCACCGACCGGGAGGCCAAGGTCATCCAGTCGGTTGTCGACGACTTCGAGAAGGCCAACCCCGACGTCAAGGTCACGGTGCACTCAGGCCAGGACGACGACAAGCTGCAGAAGGCCATCTCGGCGGGCAACAACGTCGACGTCGGCATCTCGTACTCGACGGACATCGTCGGCAGCTTCTGCAGCAGCGGCGCGTTCCGCGACCTCGGCCCCTACATCGCGCGCGACAAGATCGACCTGAGCCAGTTCAGCGACACAGTCCGCAGCTACACCGAGTACAAGGGCAAGCGCTGCTCGATGCCGGTGCTCGCCGACGTATACGGCCTGTACTACAACAAGAAGGAGCTGGCCGATGCCGGCTTCACCGCCCCGCCGAAGAGCCTCGACGAGCTCGAGAGCATGGCGCTCAAGCTCACCACCTACAACGCCGACGGTTCGATCAAGCAGCTCGGCTTCGACCCGCTGATGGGCTTCTACGAGAACTCGGCGTCGCACTGGGGCCCCTCGACGGGCGCACAGTGGCTGAAGCCGGACGGCAAGTCGGCCATCGGCGGCGACGCGGGCTGGACCGAGATCATGACCTGGCAGAAGGCCTTCGTCGACAAGATCGGCTACGACAAGCTCCAGGCCTTCACCGCAGGCCTCGGCCAGGAGTTCTCGGCCGACAACGCGTTCCAGACCGGGCAGGTCGCCATGAACCTCGATGGCGAGTACCGCACCGCGTTCATCGCCGACCAGACGCCGGATCTCGACTACGGCACGGCGCCGTTCCCGAGCGCGTCCGACCACAGCGATCTGCAGGGCGGCGGCTACGTCACCGGCAACATCGGCGGCATCTCGAAGGGCTCGAAGAACCCCGAGCTCGCCTGGGCACTGCTGAAGTACCTGACGACGAACACGGATGCCGTGGTCAAGCTGGCGAACGGCCTCAAGAACGCGCCGACCACCTCCGGCGCGCTGGCCTCGCCGAAGCTCGACCTGGGCGCGCAGTTCGGCACCTTCCTCGACATCATGTCGAACCCGAAGTCGACCACCACACCGCCCAGCCCGGTGGGTGCCGGCTACCAGCAGTCGCTCGAGGACTACTGGCTGAAGTACCAACAGGGCAAGGGCGGCGATCTCGCCGCCGGGCTCGCGGGTGTGTCCAAGGACGTCGACAACTCCCTGTCACTGGTCAGCGGTCCGTAGTGACCACCCTCGCATCTCGCATCGGACGGGCCGGAACCCTCGTGGCTCCGGTCCGCCCGGGCCTGCGGCGCTCGCAGCGCCGGCGTCTGCTCACCGCTCTCGCGATGCTGACGCCGGCCCTGCTGGGGCTCGGGTTGTTCTTCGGGTACCCGCTGGTGGCATCCGTGTTCTACAGCTTCACGAGGTACAACCTGCTGTCCGATCCGGAGTGGATCGGCCTGCGCAACTACCAATACCTCTTCACGCAGGACCCGAAGGTGTGGACCGCGGCCGGCAACACCCTGTGGTTCGTCGTGATCCTGGTGCCGGTGCGCCTGCTCACCTCGCTGGGTGTTGCCGGGCTGCTCGTGCGGGCGCGCCAGGCATCCGGATTCTGGCGCACGGTCTTCTACCTGCCGGCGCTCGTTCCCCCGGTGGCCTCGGTGGTCGCGTTCGTGTTCCTCTTCAACCCGGGAACCGGACCGATCAACACGATCCTGCACGCCGTCGGCGTCCAAGGGCCGCTGTGGTTCAGCGACCCGAACCTAGCCAAGCCGTCGCTCGTGCTGCTCGGCGTCTGGGTCATGGGCGACGTGATGATCATCTTCCTGGCCGCGCTCCTCGACGTGCCGCGCGAGCAGTACGAGGCGGCGGAGCTCGACGGAGCCAACGCGTTCCAGCGCGGGCGCTACGTGACCTTCCCCAACATTGTCCCGGTGCTCGTCTTCGCGGGCGTCACGGGCGTGATCGCAGCCCTGCAGTACTTCACCGAAGCCGCCGTGGCCTCGGCCGTCGCCTCGGGCAAGGCCTCGGTCGGCGACGCGGCCGGTGCCGTCGCCGGCTACCCCGACGACTCGCTGCTCACCTACACGCAGTGGATCTACGTGCGCGGGTTCAGCAACTTCCAGCTCGGGTACGCGTCGGCGCTCGCCGTGCTGCTGTTCGTGGTCGCCGCCGTGTTCCTGGCGGTCCTGCTGCGGCGGGTCAACGCCTTCACGCCCGAGGAGGCCCAATCGTGAGTGAGGCCCCGTCATGACCACCGTCGTTCCCCGCGTGCTTCCGGGCGCCGCATCCGGTGCCCGCTTCCGGCGCCCCAGCGGTCGCATCGCCGCCTGGGTCGCCGAGCACACCCTGCTCGCCGTGCTGCTGGTCCTGTTCGTGGCGCCGGTCGTCTTCGTGGTGCTCACCTCGCTGATGACCGTGAATCAGACCCTGACCGCGTCGATCTGGCCCAACCCGTTCACCGTTCAGAACTATCTGGATGCCTTCGCCAAGGTCCCGCTGGCGCGCTGGTTCGCCAACTCGGCGATCTATGCCGTTCTGGCGACCCTGTTCATGCTGCTGAGCTCGATCCCCGCGGCGTACGCCTTGGCGCGGCTGCGGTTCCGCGGAGCCAACCTGATCTTCCTGGCCGTGGTCGTCGCGATGCTGCTGCCGCCGCAGATCACCGCCGTCCCGATCTATGTGATGTGGGCGAAGCTCGGGTTCACCGGCACCCTCCTGCCGCTGATCCTGCCCAACCTCCTGGGCGACGCGTTCTCGATCTTCCTGCTCCGCCAGTTCTTCCTGACCATCCCGCGCGAGTACTCGGACGCGGCGAGGATGGATGGCGCGAGCGAGTGGGGCGTGCTCACCCGGGTGGTCCTGCCGATGGCTCGCCCGGGCATCGCAGCGGCTGGACTGTTCATGTTCTTCAACTCGTGGAACGACTACTACGGCCCCCTGCTCTACACCTCCGAGAACGAGCAGTGGTGGCCGGTGTCGTACGGGCTGGCGACCTTCCGCGGCAGCCACAGCACGAACTGGGGCCTCACCATGGCCATCACCGTGCTCGTGATGGTGCCGGTCGTGCTCATCTTCTTCTTCGCCCAACGCGTCTTCGTCGAGGGCATCACCCTGACCGGAGTCAAAGGATGAAACTCGCCATCGTCGGCGGCGGTTCCACGTACACCCCCGAGCTCATCGACGGCTTCGCGCGCCTGCGCGCCACCCTGCCCATCGACGAGGTCTGGCTGGTCGATCCGAGCGAGGAGCGCGTGTCGCTCGTCGCCGGGGTCTCGCAGCGCATGTTCGCGCGCGCCGGGCATCCGGGGCGGGTGATCGCGACCTCGGACCTGGTGGCCGGGGTCTCGGATGCCGACGCCGTGCTCATCCAGTTGCGCGTCGGCGGGCAGGACGCCCGGCGCGGCGACGAGACGTGGCCGCACGAGGTGCACTGCATCGGGCAGGAGACGACAGGCCCTGGCGGACTCGCCAAGGCCCTGCGGACGGTGCCGGTCGTGCTTCGTGTGGCCGCGGCCGTGCGCGAGCACGCCAAGCCCGACGCCTGGATCGTGGACTTCACGAACCCGGTTGGCATCGTCACGCGCGCCCTGCTGCAGGAGGGCCACCGCGCGGTGGGGCTGTGCAATGTCGCGATCGGGTTCCAACGGCGGTTCGCCGGGATTCTCGGGGTCGACCCGGACCGGGTCGCGCTCGGGCACGTCGGGTTGAACCATCTGACCTGGGAGCGCAGCATCCGGGTCGACGGCACCGACCGGCTGCCCGAGCTGCTCAGCTCGAGACTCGGCGAGCTGGCTGGCGAGGTCGAGCTGCGTCCCGAGCTGCTGGCGATGCTCGGCGTCGTGCCGAGCTACTACCTGCGCTACTACTACGCCCACGACGAGGTGCTGCACGAGCAGCTGCACGAGCCCCCGCGCGCCGACGCCGTGCAGGCGGTCGAGCGCGAACTCCTCGAGCTCTATGCCGACCCGAGCGTCGACACCAAGCCCGCCGCGCTCGAGCAGCGGGGCGGTGCCTTCTATTCCGAGGCCGCCATCGAGTTGCTGAGCGGTCTGGTCGGCGGCACCGGGCAGACTCGCGTGGTGAATGTGCGCAACGATGGCGCCCTGCCGTTCCTCCCGGACGACCACGTGATCGAGGTGCCCGCACGGGTGAGCGGGGCGGGGCTCGACGTGCTGCCGATCGAGCCGCTCGACGACGACATCCGGGGCTTGATCTCTGCCGTGGCCGGCTACGAGCGGCTCGCCCTCGATGCGGCCGTGCACGGCTCGCGCGATGCCGCGCTGCGCGCCATGCAGGCCCACCCGCTCGTGCTCCAGTTCGACCGCGCCGAGAAGCTCACCGAGTTGCTGATCTCGCACAACCGCGACCACCTGGCGTGGGCCAAGTGAGCGGCGCTGCTGCATCGTCCGCCGCGCTCGTCGTCGCGGTCGACGGCGGGGGCAGCAAGACGGATGCCGTCGCGCTCGAGCTCGACGGCACCGTCGTCGCTCGCGCGTCCGGTCCGGGTTCGAGCCCGCACTTCGAGGGCCTGGAGGATTCGGTGAGCACCATCGACGCGTTGGTGCGCGAAGTGGCGGCGGGCCGTCCAGTCGCTCACGCCGCGATCTACCTTTCGGGTCTCGACCTGCCGCACGAGGTCTCGGCCTTCGCCGACGCGGTCGCCCACCTCGACTGGGCGAGCGCGTCGACCGTGGTGGAGAACGACCTGTGGGCCCTGCTGCGCACCGGAACCCAGTCACCCGACGCCGTCGCCGTGATCTGCGGCACCGGGATCAACGCGATCGGCGTGCGCGCCGACGGCCGGGTCGTGCGCTTCGCCGCGCTGGGGCCGATCTCGGGCGACTGGGGAGGCGGCAGCGGGCTCGGCGAGGAGGCCCTCTGGCACGCGGCGCGCGCCGAGGACGGACGCGGCCCCGCGACCACCCTGCGCGAGGCGGTGCTGAGCGGCATGCACGTGGCGTCGGTCGCCGAACTCTCGCAGGACCTGCACACCGGCCGCCGCACCACCGCCGAGCTCGCCGTGCTCGCCCCCGCGGTGCTCGCGGCGGCCCGCGGTGGGGATGCCACCGCGATCCGGGTCGTCGACCGCCAGGCCGACGAGATCGTCACCTTCGTGACCGCGTCGCTCGCCCGCCTCGACCTTGAGGATCGCCCGGTCCCGGTCGTGCTCGGCGGCGGCCTGATCCGCTCGGGCGATGCCCGGCTGCTCGACGGCGTGCGCCGCGGCCTGGCCGAGCGCGCCCCGCACACCCGGGCGATCATCGTCGACGATCCCCCGATCGTCGGGGCGGCGATGCTGGCGCTCGAGGCGATGGGAGGCGACACGGATGCCGTGTCGCGCGCCGTGTCGCGCGCCGTGTCGCGCGCCCATGCAGCGCTCACGACATCCGGCTAGCCGATCCGCTGACGGGTACCATGGCCAGCTATGACGGCCGACGAGGAACTGAGCGATCAGGACTGGGCGGTCTGGCGCGACTTCATGTCGATGAGCGGCCAGCTCTCGCGTGAGCTCGACCGTCGATTGCAGGCCGACGCCGGCATCTCGCACGCCGACTACTCGGTGCTCGTGGTCCTTCAGCAGGCGAGCGACCATCAGTTGCGCACCGGTGAGCTCGCCGAGCTCCTCGCCTGGGAGAAGAGCCGCGTCTCGCACCAGGTCGCCCGCATGGAGGCACGCGCACTCGTGTCGCGCCGTGAGTGCGACACCGATGGCCGCGGCACCTGGATCGAGCCGACGGCCGAGGGGCGCCGCGTGCTGCTCGGCGCGATGCGCAATCACAACCGGACCATCCGCGAGTTGTTCTTCGATGCGCTCGGCGACGAGCAACGCGCGGCCATCAGCGACGCGGCGGTCAACGTGCTCGATCGGCTGAATCCCGAGGCCTGCGAGATCGCCGAGGAGAACGGGATGACCCCCTCGCGCCGCGCCAAGGCCACGGCCTGACCGCGGTGGCAGTCCCCGCCGCGGCGCCCCGTGCCGGAACCGCTCGCTACGACATCGCCATCGTGGGCGGCGGCCACAACGGGCTGACCGCGGCCGCCTATCTCGCGCAAGCCGGCAAGCGCGTGATCGTGCTGGAGCGGCTCGATCACTTCGGCGGGGCGGCGGTGTCGGCTCAGGCCTTCCCCGGAGTCGACGCGCAACTGTCCCGATACTCCTACCTGGTCAGCCTGCTGCCTCAGCGCATCATCGACGAGCTGAAGCTCGACATCCGGCTTGCCCGTCGTCGCTACTCCTCGTACACCCCGTTGCCGGGCACCGACCGCGGGCTGCTCGTCGACACCGGCGACCCCGCGGCGACCGCCGCCTCGTTCGAGGCGATCGGGGCCGGCCGGGATGCCGCGGCCTGGTCGTCGTTCTACGACGGCACCGCGCGGCTGGCCCGCTCGCTGTTCCCGACCGTCACCGAGCCCCTGATGACGCGGAGCGAGGCCCGCCGGATGCTCGGCGACGACACCCTGTGGGACGCGCTGATCGAGCAGCCCATCGGGTCGACGATCGAGCAGCGCTTCAGCGACGATCTGGTGCGCGGCGTGGTCCTCACCGACGGCCTCATCGGCACCTTCGCCCCGGCCGTCGACACCTCGCTGGCCGCGAACCGCTGCTTCCTGTATCACGTGATCGGCGGCGGCACGGGCGACTGGGATGTGCCGATCGGCGGAATGGGCGCGGTGAGCTCCGCTCTCCGCGCCGCTGCCAGAGTTTCAGGGGCAGAACTACTGTCCGGGGCCGAGGTGAGCGCCATCATCCCCGACGGCGAGCTCACCTACCTCCGCGACGGCGCCGAGCACCACCTCGTCGCCGATACCGTGCTCGCCAACCTCGCGCCGTACGAGTTGGCGCGCCTCCTCGGCGAGACGGGGGCGGGAAGCACGCCGCGTCCGGAGGGGGCGCAGGGCAAGGTCAACCTACTGCTGACCCGTCTTCCGCGGCTGCGCGACGAGCACCTGGATCCGGCCGCCGCGTTCGGCGGCACCTTCCACGCCAATGAAGGCTTCGCCCGGCTGGGCTCGGCGTACGGCGAGGCTGAGGCCGGACGCATCCCCGACCCCCTGCCGGTCGAGATCTACTGCCACTCGCTGACCGACCCGAGCATCCTCTCGCCCGAACTGCGGGCCGCCGGAGCCCAGACGCTCACCGTCTTCGCGCTCCAGACCCCCGACCGACTGCTGACCGAGGCGACCAACGATGCGCGGCGCGGCGAGCTCCAGGCCGCGGTGCTCCGTTCGCTCGACGCCGTGCTGGCCGAGCCGATCGAGTCGTTGCTGATGACCGATGCCGATGGTCGCCCCTGCCTCGAGACCAAGACGACGCTGGACCTCGAGCACGCGCTGCGCATGCCCGGCGGCAACATCTTCCACGGCCCCCTCTCGTGGCCGTTCGCCGAGGACGACGCCCCGCGCGACACCCCGGCGCAGCGCTGGGGAGTCGCGACGGCGCACCCGCGAATCCTGCTGTGCGGAGCCGGCGCTCAGCGCGGCGGCGCCGTGAGCGGACTGGGCGGACACAATGCCGCGATGGCCGTCCTGGAAGCCGAGTAAGCGCGAGCTCGCGGGGGCTATCGCCGCCCACACGCCGGGTCTACGCTCGGCGGTGCTCGCTCGGCGCGATCCGATCGCCGGGCATCACGATCGGAAGGATGCACCGATGGGACTGTTCGATGGCGTGGGCGGGGCGGCCGCGGCCGGTGGCGACTGGCAGAAGCAGGCAGCCGAGGCGCAGGCGATGGCCGACAAGATGATGCAAGACGCCGGCTACGGCAACGCGGCCAGCGATGTGACGATGGCGAATGCCGCCGAGATGACCGCGACGATGGGCGCCGACCGCGACAAGATCCAGGCGAGCGCGGACGAGAACAACCGCATCCTGACGATCGGGAGCCCCGCCAAGGCCACCATCGTCAGCAAGGCCGACACCGGGGAGAAGGTGGCGGGCAACTCGGTCTATCAGCTGCAGCTGTCGGTCGTGCCGGATGGCGGCAAGGCCTACACGGTGACCAAGACCGAGATCATCCCGCCGCAGACCCTCACCGGCTACGCGGACGGCACCACTCTCGACGCGCGGGTCGATCCCGCGGACAAGAACAAGGTCGCGTTCGGCGACAAACCGTTCAAGTAGGGAAGGCGACGATCATGGGTGTGCTCGATGACATGGGCCGGATGTGGGACGCATCCCAGCAGATGCCCAAGAAATCGTTCAGCGAGAAGATGAAGGACGCCGCCGACGGCGCAGAGGCGGCCGTTGCGATGCAGAAGGCCGCGGCGGCCGGAGCCCCCACCGGGATGAACGGGGTGAGCTACAACCCCTTCGAGAACATGGCGGCGATGAACGCCGGCGTCAAGGGATCCGCGACTGTCGTCTCTCTCGTCGACACCGGCACGAAGCTCGCTGACACCCCGGTCTACGACGTCACGTTGGATGTCGTGGCCGACGGCCAGCCCGGATTCCGTACCGTGCACCGCCAGGTGATCGCCGCGGCGGCGCTCGGCAACTGGCAGGCCGGCAAGGTGCTGCCGGTGCGGTTCGACCCGAACGACGCCTCCCACCAGGTCACGATCGGCTGAACTCAGGAGGCCGTCAGACGGCGGGCCACTCGCTGGGCGCCTCGGCGCGGGTCGACGGCAGTGCGACGTCGTCGGCCCAGCGCTGCACCCAGCCCTCGAGCGGGATCTGGGTGAGGTCCTCACCGGCGATGGCGTTGAGCTCGTCGATCGGCACCGTGCCACCCGAGCGCTTCAGGAACCGCGCCTTGACGAAGGCACGCGCGTAGATCTCGCCGTCGACCACGAAGCGCTGCTCCACGAAGAGCGCCTTGTCGTGGTATCCCGCCATCCGGGTTTCGAGCACGAACCTCTGGCGCCACTGCAACGACTTGCGGTAGGTGATGGTCTGCGCGGCGACGACCGGGTAGATGCCGGCATCCATGAGCTGCTTCCAGACACCCGAGCGCACCATGAGGTCGACGCGGCCGAGGTCCATCATCGACAGGAACACGCCGTTGTTGACGTGCCGCAGTTGGTCGAGATCTGTCCAGCGCGCCCGCATGGGCAAGCGGTCGACATCCCGGAAATCCAGCCGCGGCTTGCGCCGCACCGTCACCATCAACCAGAGCAGACGGAAGAGGAGGTTCACGCGCACCAGGGTACTGGCGCGAGAACGAGAGGCTGCCGATGCCGGCCAGTCGCCGGGCTTACGGGTGCGACAGCTTGAGTCCCCCGTTCACCCACCGATCACCTGCGACGGTTGTCGACGATCGTCATGCGCGGTCCGTGCCGCTCGTAGCCGATTCCGGAGGCCTCGATCAGGCGGACGACGCGCTGACGATGGCCGCGCCACGGCTCGAGCAGTTCCATCATCCCGTCGTCGTCGACGCGCTCGCCGATCAGGGCCCAGCCCACCGCCTTGCTGAGGTGGAAGTCGCCGACGCTGACGGCATCCGGATCGCCGTGCGAGCGCTGAACGGTCTCGGAGGCCGTCCAGACCCCGATGCCGGGGACACTACGCAGTTTGCGCATCACGTCGGGGATCGCGTCGACGGCAGCGCGCTCGAGCGACTCCCCGACGTGCGCGATGCGCATGATGGTGTCCGATCGTTGCGGCCCGACACCCGCGCGGTGCCACTCCCAGGACGGCACGCGCCGCCACACCGCTGCGGAGGGCGCCACGCGCATGCCCAGGGGAACGGGGCCCGGTGCGGCTTCGCCGTACCTCCGCACCAGTTCGCGCCACGCGCGCTTGGCTTCGATCGCCGTCACCTTCTGGGCGAGCACGGTCGGAATGAGGAACGGCAGGATCCGCGCGGCGCGTGCGAGCCTCAGGCCGGGCGTGCGGTGGTGCAGCTCCGCCACGAGCGGATGCCTGCCCGGGTCGAACCCGGTGTCGTCGTCGTCGGCGCCGAGCAGCGCGGGAACTCCGGCGATCGCGTGCTCCGCTCCGTCGCCCCACGCCGCGGCGTCGACACCGCCGGCGCGCGCAGCCAGATGCAAGCTGGCGGGGCCCGCGGGGGTCGTCATGGTGAGCCAGAATCCCGAGGCATCCCGTTGGATGGTCGGGTCGGTGCTGCCCTGCGAGAGCGGACCGAGCGTCAGGCGCAGCGACACCTCGCGGTGCGGCTCGTAGCGGCTGCGGATCGGCTCCATGGGGTGAGCCTAGGTGGCGCGAGCGACGAGAGGGACTCGCCGCCCGCGCGTGGTGCCTAGGAGCAGGTGAGGGTGACGCCGTTGACGTGGTGCACGCCCGGCCCGAGCGAGCCGCACCCGGCGAGCAGGCCTCCGACGACCGAGAAGACGACGATCAGGTACACGACGATGAAGATGATGCCGAGCACGATGCCGACGGTGGCGGGCGTGTTCTTGGCTCCGGCGCGCTTCGACTGAACCTTGGCGACGATGCTCAGGATCAGCCCGAGCAGCGGGAAGATGAAGTCGAGCACCAGGCCGACAATGCCGAGCGTCTTGCCGGGAACGGATGCCGGAGCCGCGGGAGCGGGGGCCGGAGCTGCGGGTGTGGTCATAGAGATCTCCTCGATGAAACGGGTCCGCTCGCGGACGATCCGCGAGTCAGTCAGACCTTAGTGAAGCGAGAGACCTGAGTCACGCTCGGACGCGGCAAGTCGGCCGCCGGAAACACGGCAGGATTGAGTCATGAGCATCGGCATCCTCACGAGCGGCGGCGACTGCCCCGGCCTGAACGCGGTGATCCGGGCGGCCGTCTTCACCGGCATCCGCCTGCACGACCTGGAATTCGTCGGATTCCGCAACGGCTGGAAGGGCGTCGTCGATGGCGACATCATGCCGCTCGCGCTGCCCCAGGTGATGGGCATCTCGAAGCAGGGCGGCACGATCCTCGGCACCTCGCGCACGAATCCCTTCGAGAACGGCGGCGGCCCCGAGCGGATCGCGCAGGTGATGGAGGAGAACGGCATCGACTCGATCATCGCGATCGGCGGCGAAGGCACCCTGGCCGCGGCGAAGCGCCTGACCGATGCCGGCATCAAGATCGTGGGCGTGCCGAAGACGATCGACAACGATCTCTCGGCCACCGACTACACCTTCGGATTCGACACCGCGGTGCAGATCGCCACCGAGGCGATGGACCGGCTACGCACGACCGGCGACTCGCACGCCCGCTGCATGATCGCCGAGGTGATGGGGCGTCACGTGGGATGGATCGCGCTGCACTCCGGAATGGCGGCCGGCGCCCACGCCATCCTGATCCCCGAGCAGAAGACCTCGATCGAGCAGATCTGCGAGTGGGCCGAGTCGGCTCGCGACCGTGGACGCGCACCACTGATCTGCGTGGCCGAGGGATTCAAGCTCGACACCATGGACGATGCGCACTCCGAGCGCGGGCTCGATGCCTTCGGCCGTCCCCGCCTCGGCGGCATCAGCGATCAGCTCGCCCCCGAGATCGAGAAGCGCACCGGCATCGAGACGCGCGCGACGACGTTGGGGCACATCCAGCGCGGCGGGACTCCGACCGCCTACGACCGGGTGCTCGCCACGCGCTACGGCATGGCGGCGATCGAGTCGATCCGCTCGGGCCACTGGGGGCGCATGGTCGCCCTACGCGGCACGCAGATCGTGCACGTCCCGTTCGAGGACGCTCTCGGCCGCCTCAAGGTGGTGCCGCAGAACCGGTACGAAGAAGCCGCGGTGCTGTTCGGCTGAGTCTTCGCGCGGGGACGGTGTGACACACTGACGGCATGAGCAGCGTCTTCTTGATCATCGGCGCGGTCTTCGTCGGCATCGCCGGGCTGGTCCACGTCGCCATCTTCGTCTTCGAGAGCGTGCTCTGGAACCGGCCGAGCACCTGGAAGCGCTTCGGCATCAAGAGCCAGGCCGACGCCGAGGTGCTGCGCCCGATGGCCTACAACCAGGGCTTCTACAACCTGTTCCTCGCTCTGGGCGCCGGTGCCGGTCTGGTCATGCTCGCGCCGAGCAACGTCACACAGGCCGGCGCGGCCCTGTCGATCTTCGTGCTGCTGAGCATGCTGCTCGCGGCCGCCGTGCTGGTGTTCTCGAACCCGAAGCTGGTGCGCGCGGCGGCATTCCAGGGCGCGGCGCCCCTGATCGGGCTGATCTTCCTCATCATCGCGATCACGACCGCCTGAGCTCGACCTCGTGCCCCGCGTACGGGGGCAAGACCTGACGGGGTGCGCCACGTAGGGTGACGAGTGTCGTCGGGGGGCGACGATTTCTTGCGATGCCGAGGGGGGCCCGCAGTGGGGGAGAAGTTTTTGTCGTCGACTCGTCGACGCGTGATTGGTGGGGTGATCGCCGCGCTCGCCGTTGCGGCGGGAACGCTTACGGCGCCGATGTCGGCGCAAGCCGATGTGGTCAGCGTTCCGATCGCGGTCGCGCAGATTCTGTCGGACACCAACGCCCTGCGTGTCGCAGGGGGGCTCGCGCCCCTGACGGAGAACGCCGCGATGGATGCGGTGGCGCAGAACTGGTCAGCGCAGATGTCGGCGAATGGTGCCATGACGCACAACCCGAGCTACTCGACCCAGATCCCCGCGGGCTGGACCGCCGCAGGCGAGAACGTCGCGGTGGGATTCTCGTACACGACGGTGGTCGAGGCGTGGCACCAGTCACCAGGGCACTACGCCAACATCATGGGCCCCTACAACGCGATCGGTATCGGGTATTACGACCTGAACGGACAGCGCTACTACACCGAAGACTTCGCCTATTACCCGCCGACTCAAGCGGCACCTGCGCCAACTCCGACGCCGACGCCGACCTCGTCCTCGTCGCCCACGCCGACGCCGACTTCTGTCATCACGCCGCCTGCTTCGGTCGTGCCGGCCGCGGCTGCGCCATCAGCGCCTGCCCCTGCAGCGCGACCGATGAAGTGCGTGCGATGGAAGCACCACCATTGCACGAAGTACCAGGTGATCAAGCCGAAGGTCAAGAAGAAGCTGACACGGCGTCGCTACCGGTAGGCCTTCGGTTGACTTGACAGGGTTCGCGGTTTCACGGGACCGTCGGGCTCTTCGCCGAGGCGGCGGCGCGTGCGGCCCCCGGTAGCGCGGCCAGGACGCGGTCGATGACCCGGTCGTCGTGCGCCGCCGAGAGGAACCAGGCCTCGAACACGCTCGGCGGCAGGCTCACCCCGGCGTCGAGCATGGCGTGGAAGAAAGGCGCGTACCGCCAGGACTCCTGCGCCCGGGCGTCGGCGTAGTTCCGCACCGGATCTGACCGAAAGGCGAGCGAAAACAGGCTGCCCGCCCGGGGAATGACGTGGGCGACCCCTTCCGCGTCGAGCGCGCCGTGCAGAGCGGCGGCCACGGCGTCCGCCACCCGGTCCACGCGCGCGTATACCTCGGAGGTTGCGTGGGTCAGCGTCGCGATGCCGGCCGCGACGGCGAGCGGATTCCCGCTCAGCGTGCCGGCCTGGTAGACGGGACCGAGTGGGGCGAGTCGATCCATCACCTCGCTGCGACCGCCGAGCGCGGCCAGGGGCATCCCCCCACCAAGCACCTTGCCGAAGGTGATGAGGTCAGGCGTCCACCCGGCGCCGTCCGGCACCACCCGGGCGGCCTCGAGGCCCCACCATCCGGCCGGGCCGACGCGGAATCCGGTGAGCACCTCATCCAGGATCAGCAGGGCGCCGTTGTCGTGCGCGATCTTCGAGAGCGCGCGGTTGAATCCTCGAGACGGGGCGAGTACGCCGGCATTGGCACCGGCCGCCTCCGTGATGATCGCGGCGATCTTGCCGGGATGCGCCGCGAACGCCGCCCGCACCGCGTCGAGATCGTTGTACGGCAGCACGAGCGTGAGCGCCGCAACCGCCTCGGGAACCCCGGCTGAACCAGGCAACCCGAGCGTCGCGACCCCCGACCCGGCCTCGGCGAGCAGCCCGTCGGAGTGCCCGTGATAGTGCCCGGCGAACTTGATCAACAGGTCGCGACCGGTCGCGCCCCGTGCCAGGCGGATCGCCGTCATGGTGGCCTCGGTACCCGTGGAGACCAGCCGGAGTTTGTCGATGCCACGCACGCCGCCCACGCAGAGCCTGCTGCGAACCAGCTCCGACAACTCGGTCTCGCCCGGCGTGGATGCGCCGAAGCTCAACCCCCGGCCGGCCGCCTGCCGAACCGCGTCGACGACTGCGGGATGCGCGTGCCCCAGCAGCGCGGGACCCCACGACATCACCAGGTCGACGTAGTCGCGGCCCTCGACGTCGGTCACCGTTGCGCCTTGGGCCGACACCAGGAAGCGCGGGGTGCCGCCCACCGATCCGAAGGCGCGAACCGGTGAGTTGACGCCGCCCGGGATGGCGGCCCTGGCACGTGCGAACGCGGCGTCGTTGCCGACCGCACGGATGCTTCCGGTGGGGTCGGCGGTCATACTCGCGTCCACCGCTGGGCCGCTTCGACGGCCCAATAGGTCAGTACGGCCTCGGCTCCGGCCCGGCGGATGCTGATCAACGTCTCGTCGATGGCGCGCTCCCGGTCGATCCAGCCGTGTGCCGCGGCGGCCTCCACCATCGCGTACTCGCCGCTCACCTGGTACGCCCAGACGGGGACCGGGCTGGATGCGGCGGCATCCGCCAGCACGTCCAGGTACGACATGGCCGGCTTGACCATCACCACGTCGGCGCCCTCCTCGACATCGAGCAGCACCTCGCGAGCGCCTTCGCGGCGGTTCGCGGGATCGAGCTGGTAGCTGCGCCGGTCACCCTGCAGCGACGAGGCGACCGCCTCGCGGAACGGCCCGTAGAACGCCGACGCGTACTTGGCGGCGTAGCCCAGAATCGCGGTCTCGGGATGCCCGGCCGCGTCGAGCGCATCGCGAACGGCGCGCACCTGGCCGTCCATCATCCCGCTGAGCCCGAGCAAGGCCGAGCCCGCCTCGGCCTGCGCGACCGCCATCTCGCGGTAACGGACCAGGCTGGCGTCGTTGTCGACGCGGCCCGCGGCATCCAGGACCCCGCAGTGGCCGTGGTCGGTGAACTCGTCGAGGCACAGGTCGGTCTGCACCACCAGGGCGTCGCCGACCTCGGCGACCGCGATGCGGGTGGCGACGTTCAGGATGCCGTCGGGGTCGGTCGCGCCCGTGCCGGTCGCGTCCTTGTGCTCCGGCACACCGAAGAGCATCACGCCGCCGATGCCGGCGCGGACGGCGCGCTGCAGCTCAGCGCGGAACGAGTCGACCGAGTGCTGGACGACGCCCGGCATCGACGTGACGGGCACCGGCTCGACCGCACCCTCGCGGATGAACATCGGCAGGATGAGCTCGGCAGGATGCACCCGCGTCTGCTGGCTGAGCCGTCGCAGCGCAGGCGTCGCCCGCAGGCGACGGGGCCGGATCGTCGGGCGCAGGGCGGCAGGCAGCGCGTCCTGCATCGGGTCGCTCACTCCGCCTCCGCGTACTCGACGAGCGCCTCGATCAACGAGTCCGCCGAACGCTCCTCTGCGATCACGTGCACCGGGAGCCCGGCGGCCCTCGCGTCGAACGCGGTGCGAGGGCCGATGCAGGCGACCACGGTCTCCTCGGGGAGCGGAGCCAGTTGCGCCGCGATCTGCCGCGCGACACTGCCGGATGTCACGAGCACGGCGCGGATGCGGCCGGACGCCACATCCATCGCCACGTCCGGGGTCACCGGCACACCGACCGTGCGGTACGCGGTCACGAACTCGACCGCGAACCCGAGCTTCGAGAGCCCGGCGACCAGGGTCGGCTCGGCGATGTCCGACTGCGGGATCAGAACGCGGCCGCGGATGTCGCTGGCCGGCCACTCCTTGACCAGCCCGCGCGCCGAGTTGTCTGAGCTGGGCACGAAGTCGACGCGGTACCCCGCGAGCGCGAGCGCGGCGGCCGTGGTCTCGCCGACGGCGGCGATGCGCGTCGAGTCGGGCACCCGCGTGCCCTGGCTGGTCAGCACGTCAACCGTCGTCGCGCTGGTGATGACGATCCAGTCGAACTGCCCGTCGCCCAGTTCATGCAGCGCGTTCGCCAAGGCCAGCGGGTCTTCGGCACCCGCGAAGTTGATCAGCGGCGCGATCACCGGCACGGCGCCGAATCCGCGCAGGGCCGCCGCGACCCCATCGCCCCACTTACCGCCGCGCGGCACGAGCACGCGCCAGCCGGCCAGGGGCTTGGGCGCGGCTGCGGCGGTCACTCAGTGCCTCCCGGGCCCGCCGCGTCGCGGCTGGCGCTCAACGGAGCCAGCTCCGCGGCGCCGCTCGCCAGCAGCTCGTCGGCCACGCGAGCCGCCAGCTCGCCGACCGGGTCGCTCGCATCCTCGGGATACAGCGCATGCGAGCTCGTCAGCTGTTCGCTCCCGTCCTCGCGGTAGACCCGGGCGCTCAGGAACAGCAGGCCGTCGTCGAGGATCGCGTGGGCGCCGATCGGCGCCGAGCATCCCGCCTCTAGCCTGGCCAGCACCGCGCGCTCGGCGTCGGCGGTCAGGCGCGACGGCTTGTGCTCGACCTTCGCCACCGACTTCTCGTCGCCGGTGCGCGTCTCGACCGCGAGCGCGCCTTGGGCGGGGGCGGACGGCCAGGCATCGATCCCGAAGTACTCGGTGATCGCCTCGAGCCGGCCCAGGCGGTCGAGGCCCGCGGCGGCCAGCACGACGGCGTCGAGGTGACGCTCCGGGTCGTCGCTGCCGACGCGGCCCAGCCGGGTGTCGACGTTGCCGCGGAGGTCGACGATGTCGAGGTCGGAGCGGTGCGCCAGCAGTTGCGCGCGGCGGCGCGGCGAGCCGGTCCCGACCCGCGACCCCGCGGGCAGTTGCGCGAGGGTCATGCCGTCACGCGCGCACAGGGCGTCCCGGGCGTCGGCGCGCTTCGGCACCGCCGCGATCGAGAGGCCGGGGGTGGGCGCGGTCGGGAGGTCCTTATAGGAGTGGACGACGGCATCCACCTCTCCGGCCAGGAGCGCCTCGCGCAGGGCGGCCGCGAACACGCCGGCGCCGCCGAGGGAGGCGAGCGACCCTGTCGAGCGATCGCCGTCCGAGGCGATGACCACCAACTCGCCCCCGAGCGCCGATGCCACCGTCTGCGCCTGAGCCAGCGCGAGAGCGCTGCCCCGCGTGCCGATCCGCAGGCCGGTCACGGCGCGAGCCCTGCGATGGCGGGCTTGAAGCCGAGCCGCGCGTTCTCGCAGCAGCCCGGGCGGCACACGTCGTACCACGGTCCCAGCGCCGTCTCGGCGGGGCGGTCGGCCGTCGGAGTGCCATTGACGCGCTCGAGCACCAGGTCGACGAGCCCGCGAACGTAGGCGGGATGCGTGCCGGGCGTCGGCGTGCGGAGCGCCGCGATGCCATGCTTCTCGGCGGTCTCGGTGGCCTCGGTGTCGAGATCCCAGAGCACCTCCATGTGGTCGCTCACGAAGCCGAGGGGCACGATGACGACCGCCTCGACACCCTCCGCCGCGAATCCGGCGATCACGTCGTTGACGTCGGGCTCGAGCCAGGGCTGCGTCGGCGGCCCCGACCGGCTCTGGTAGACCAGCTGCCACGGGATGTCGGTGCCCGCCTCGCGCACGACGACCTCCGCGACCGCCCGGTGCTGCGCCGCGTAGGCGCCCCCCTCGCCGAAGTCGCGGTCGCGCGGTCCGCTGCGGTCGGCGTCGCCGGTGGGGATGCTGTGGGTCGAGAACAGGATCCGGATCGCCCCACGGTCGATGCCGCGCTCGACGAACTCGGCCACGGCCGTGCGCACGCCGTCGACGAACGGCTCGACGAATCCCGGGTGGTCGAAGAACTGCCGTACCTTGTCGACCTGGAGGACGCCGCCCAGTCCGGTCTCCTCGAGGGCGAGCGCGAAGTCCTCGCGGTACTGCCGGCAGCTGGAGTACGAGCTGTACGCGCTGGTCGCCAGGCCGATCAGCTTGGTGAAGCCGCGGTCGTGCGCCTCGACCAGCGCCTCTCGCAGATACGGATCCCAGTTGCGGTTGCCCCAGAGCACCGGCAGGCCGATCCCTCGGGACGCCAACTCGGCCTCGAGCGCCGCCTTCAGCACGCGGTTCTGCTCATTGATGGGGCTCACCCCGCCGAAGTGCCGGTAGTGGTGAGCCACCTCCTCGAGCCGCTCGTCGGGGATGCCGCGCCCGCGCGTGACATTCCGCAGGAACGGGATGACGTCGTCCTGCCCCTCCGGTCCGCCGAAGCCGGCCAGCACGATGGCGTCGTACGCGACCGGGGTCTCGACGTGCTCGGGCCCGGATGCCGCGGCATCCGTCGCGAACAGGACGCGCCCGGCCTCGGCGGTCACGTCAGCACCTCGCCCAGTTCGTCGACGCTCACCCGTCGACCAGTGAAGAACGGGACCTCTTCGCGCACGTGCCTGCGAGCCTCGGTCGAGCGGAGGTGCCGCATCAGGTCGACCAGGTCGAGAGGATCGTCGGCTTCGAGCGCCAGCAGCCATTCGTAGTCGCCGAGCGCGAACGATGCGACGGTGTTGGCCTGCACCTGCGGATACGCGCCGCCCGCCCGCCCGTGATCGGCGAGCATGGTGCGCCGCTCGTCTTCGGGCAACAGGTACCAGTCATAGCTGCGCACGAAGGGGTAGACGGTCAACCAAGCCTTCGGCGCGAGTCCGCGCAGGAACGCCGGCGCATGACTGCGGCTGAACTCGGCGTCGCGGTGCACACCCAGCGCGTTCCAGGTCGGCAGCAACGGCGCGAGCTCGGCGCTCCGGCGCAGCGTGCGCAGCGCGTGTTGCAGGCCATCAGCCCTCGTGCCGGTGAGCCAGATCATCAGGTCGGCGTCGGCCCGCAGCCCCGAGACGTCGTAGAAGCCGCGGACGATGACACCCGACTCCTCGACCGATCGCACCGCATCGAGGAGCGGTTCACGCCCCAGATCGGGACCGGTGCTGGCTGCGTGACGCCGCAGCACCGCCCAGAGCGTGTACCCGGGGTCGGCGATGCTCTGTTCTGAAGAAGGGATTGAGGCACTGGTCACAGTCCCATCCTCCTCCGCGCATTGCGCGGGAGCGAATCGTCAGCCGGTCGTGGACCGTTGCACCTCAGTCGTCGTCGCCGCTGAAGATCGCCCAGGCGACCAGGCCCACCGCGATCACCGCGACGGCGGCGCCGCCGATGATCCACGGGACCGGGTTCTGGCGGTAGGCGGCGGCCGCCTTCTCGCCGAGCTCGGTCGCGCGCTTGGGCACGTTGAACTTGTCCTCGATGGCGTCGAGGGTCGCGGCGAGCTCGTCACGGGCCTTCTGCGCCTGACGCTTGGCGGCATCCGCCTTGGAACTGATGGGGGTGGTCATGATGTTCCTCGCTTTCCGATTCCTCTGATTGCTCGGTAGTCCTTCTGCAGGCTGTCGATCGACTCCGTCGGCACCGGGGGGATCCCGCGTTTGAGGATCCGGTACCCGATGAGAGCCAGGATGCCGGCCACGATCAACAGGAACGCCGCCACGATCAGGGCGGCGAGCCAGCCCGGCATCACCAACGACAGAGCCAGCACCGCGGAGGTGAGCAGCACGCCGATCATGAACAGCAGCACCACCACGGCGCCCGCGAGCAGGCCTGCGCCGACTCCCAACGCCTTGAGCTTGGCGATCAGTTCCGCCTTGAGCAGCTCCACCTCGCGATGGAACAGCTCTTGGATCAGAGCCGGGATGTCGGCGATGAGCGACAGCAGCGAGCGCTTGGGTGGTGACGGCGGCGTGGCCGACGACGATCCGGTGGTCTGAGACACGACTCAGCCGCCGATCAACTGGACTTCGCGGTGCCCGACTTGGCGGCTGACGCGCGCGAGCCCGTTGCCGGCTTCTTGCCCGTCACCTGCGAGACGACCTTCTTCGCGTTGTCGCTGACGAACTCGGCGACATCGGGCGCCTTGTCTTTGACGAAGTTCTCGGCCGCGTCGACCTGCCGCTGCACGCGCGGGTCGTTCCACAGCTTCATCGCACTGGATTTCAACTGCTCGTACTTCTCGCGGCCTGCGCGGGTTCCCAGCACGTAGCCGAGACCGAGCCCGGCCACGAAGAGGATCTTGCCTTTCATGGAACGCTCCATTCCTTGATGGCTGATCGGTCCAGCCTAGCCCTCGTCTTCCGGGCCTTCTCCCAGCAGACGTTCGGCCTCCGACTCGGCCTGCCCGATCACGGCGGCCAACCCGGTGCCAGCAACAGCCTCCCCGACATAATGCATTCCGTCAACGGCATGCGTCTGAGGCACGGCCCGTTCCCAGGTCACGACATCGGCATCCAGCGGGTCGCGGAGCGGGATCCCGAGCAGGGTCCCGGCGTCGGCGACGGCTTGCGCGACGTCGATGCCACCCGTGTCCCGGGGGGCCACCCCGCCGTCCACTTCGCCCGCGCCCGCGCCCCCGCCGTCGTAGGAGAGGCGGAGCGCGTGCAGCCCCCCGGACCGCTCGGTCAACCACGGCCACTTGGCGGTGAGGTGAGTCAACGCCCGGGCTCGCACGCCCGGAGCGCCCAGCTCGACCAGCACGCCCGTTCCGCGAGGAGCCGCGGCGAGGTCCGGCTGGTCGACGACCAGGGTGACCAGGGTGATCCTCCGACTGGGCGCGTGGTCGGCGGCCACCCCGGGAGCGGCGATCAGGACATCGCCGTGCAGCACCTCCCCGTCGACCCGAACGTGATCGGAGGCGACCTCGTCGACCGCGACGCCGAGGCGCACCGGCACCCCGAACCGCTCGAGGTCGGCGAGCAGGCGATCGACGAGCACGGCGACCCCACCGCGGATCCCCGCCACCTGCGAGCCGGCGGGCGACCGCTGGCGCAGGCTCGCCACCGCGTGCGACAGGGAGCCCTCCCGCGCGAGGGCGGCACGCAGCTCGGGAGCCGCGCGCTCCACCGAGAGCTCGTCGGGGTTGGCCGAATGCACGCCGCGCACGACCGGAGCGACCAGCTGGTCGACGACGGCCGGGCCCATCCGGCGGCGCACCAGCTCGCCGAGCGTCGCGGCCTTGGCGCCGACCGGCGCCGGGATCAGCAGGTCCAGTGCCGCGCGGAAGGCCGCGCGCATCCCGATGGCGCCGATCACGTCGGGGGCGAGCGCGAGCGACGGGATGCCGAGCAGGCTGGTCGCGGGAAGCGGGATGGCCGTGCCATCCGCGCGGTACAGCCAGGCCGGCAGGTCCGCGGGTCGCACGATCTCGTCAGCCAGGCCCAGACGGTCGGCGAGGTCGGCCACCGTGCCACCGCGGGTGGCGAACGACTCGGCTCCGGCATCCAACTCGAGGCCGCCCACGGTGTGGTGGGCGACCTGACCGCCCGCGCGGTCGGAGGCCTCCAGCACCACGACATCGCGGCCGCCGAGGACGAGACGGCGCGCTGCCACCAGCCCGGCGATGCCTGCGCCGACGACGATGACGGGCGAGGGCTGCCTGGGTGGCATCAGCCCAGCTCGTGAACGAGCTCGACGATGCGGGTGAGCACGTCGGGGTCGGTCTCGGGGGGAACGCCGTGTCCGAGGTTCACCACGTGAGCGGGAGCGCTCGCCCCGCGCTCCAGCACATCTCGCACGTGGGCGGCAAGGGTCGGCCAGGGAGTAGCGAGCAGGGCCGGGTCGATGTTGCCCTGCAGCGGCACCGCGCCGCCGAGCCGGTCGTTCGCCTCATCGAGCGGCAGCCGCCAGTCGACGCCCACCGCATCCGCGATGCCCGCCATGAGGTCGATGACCTCCGCGCTGCCCACACCGAAGTGCACCTTCGGCACAGCGAGTCCGCGCAGAGCGCTCAACGCCCGCTCGGAGTGCGGTCGCACCCGGCGCTGGTAGTCCCGCCGAGAGAGCGAGCCGACCCAGGAGTCGAACAGTTGCGCGGCGCTCGCGCCCGCCTCGACCTGCGCGCGCAGGAACGCCCCCGTGACGTCGGCGCACCAATTCAGCAGCGTCGCCCAGCTGTGCGGGTCGGCGTACATCATGGTGCGCGCCCGCAGCTGATCCTTCGACGGGCCGCCCTCGACCAGGTATGAGGCCAGGGTGAACGGCGCACCGCCGAAGGCGATGAGCGGAGTGCTGCCGAGCTGGGCCACTGTCATCGCGACGGCCTCGCGGATCGGGGCCAGGGCATCCGGATCCAGCGGCGGAAGCCGCAGCACATCCGACGCGGTGCGGATCGGGGAGTCGAACACCGGGCCGCGCCCCGGCACGATGCGCACGTCCACCCCGGCCAGTTTGACGGGGACGACGATGTCGCTGAAGAAGATGGCGGCGTCGACGCCGTGCCTGCGGACCGGCTGCAGCGTGATCTCGCTGGCGAGCTGGGGCGTGAGGCAGGCGTCGAGCATCTCGGTGCCCAGACGCAGCTCGCGGTACTCCGGCAGCGAGCGGCCGGCTTGCCTCATGAACCAGACGGGCCGGGTCTCCGGCCGGTCGCCCCGGTACGCCCGGATCAGCGTGGACTGCGCCGTGCGCCCGTCTCGCAGCGGGTGATCGTCGCGCAGCGGACTGTCGGAGGAGGCGGGGGCGTCGGGCACCCTTCCAGGCTAGGCGACCGTGGCTGAACGCCCATCCGGATTCTGGCCTCGCACTCAGCCGGGCAGTGCCTACGATGGAGCGTGCTTCTGTGCATGACGGCGAGTCACCGCACCACCGACTTCGCCCTTCTCGATCGCGTCTCCCGCGAGGTGTCGTCGACGGCTGCGGACCTGATCGCCGCCGATCCCGCGGTGCGCGGCGCCGTCGTGCTCGCGACCTGCAACCGGTTCGAGGCCTACCTGGATGTCGACGACGACCCAGCAGCCTCCCTCGCATCAGGCGACCTCGTCTTCGCCGCACTGGCCCGCTCGGTGGGCGAGGACGCCGCGGAACTGCGCAGGAGTGCCGAGCTGCTGCGCGGCGACGACGCGCTGCGCCACCTGTTCGCCGTCAGCTCGGGGCTCGAGTCGGTGGTCGTCGGCGAGGATGAGATCAGCGGCCAGGTGCAGCGCGCGCTCACGACGGCTCGTGCCGAGGGGACCTCGAGCAGCGCGCTCGAGCGGGCGTTCCAGCGGGCGGCGCGCACCTCTCGCGAGGTGCGAAGAGTCGCCGATCTGGGCGGGGCCGGGCGGTCGATGGTGCGGCTCGCGCTCGATCTGGCGGCATCCCGCGTGGCCGACTGGGCGGCCGTACCCGTGCTGGTGGTCGGCACGGGGCGCTACGCGGCGACCACGATCGCGGCGCTGCGCGCCCGGGGTGCGCGCGACATCCGAGTGTACTCGGCCACCGAGCGAGCCGATGGCTTCGCGGCGAAGTACGGCATTCGGGCCGAGCACGAACTGCGCACCGCGATCGGCGAGGCTGCCCTCGTGCTCACCTGCACGGCTCGGTACACCGTGACCGCGGCTGACATCCCGGATGCCGACCGACGCCTGATCATCGACCTGGGCCTCCCGCGCAATGTCGAGCCTGCGGTGGCGCAACTGCCCGGAATCGAACTGCTCGACCTGGAACTGCTCGCCCTGCACGCTCCGCTGTCAGAGCTGGGCGAGGGCGCGCAGCAGCTCGTCGCGACGGCAGCGGCCGAGTTCAGCGCCGAGGCCGAAGCTGCTCCGGGCATCGTGGCGCTGCGCCACTACGTGTTCGAGGCGCTCGAAGAAGAACTCTCGCGGTCACGCGAACGCGGTGGGGATGCGCGCACCGAGGAGGCGCTCCGTCACCTGGCCGGCGTCCTGGTCCACACCCCCTCGGTTCGGGCACGGCGCCTCGCGGCGGAGGGCCGCAGTCACGAGTTCCTCGCGGGGCTCGAGGCCTTGTACGGGCTGCAGGTGGAGCCCGCCGCCGACGCCGCGCGCGCCGACGACGTCGCCACCGACCGCGACGCCATCGCCTGACGACACACGAATGCCCCGTCTCCCGCCAGTCGGGTTGGGAGACAGGGCATCGTGTTCCGATCGGCTCACCCGGTTCTCAGCACCGGACGAACCGAGACTCAGCACAGTGGGTCCACCACCCTTCGGAAGAAGGGGAGCGCCGTCCCGCCCTCGCGTCTCAGCACACGGGGCGGGACGACGCCGTCTAGGGGGCTACATGTGACCCTCGCGGCGGCGCGCGAAGCGCACCGCGACCAGCGTCAGTCCGGAGACCAGCAGAAGGTAGCCGAGTACGATCCAGCCCGTCGGCGTGGACCCCGTGAGGGCCAGCGTGGTCAGGTCGCACCTCGTCGGACGCACGAAGTGGAACGTCCAATCGGTGATCGCGTCCTTCTCCAAGCCGTAGGCCGGACCGTTGGCGGCAGCGTGCACGGTGACCGTGCCCGCGGAGCTCGCCGCGTAGGTTCCGGGCGAGACGACGGATCCGTTGACCGTCCAGGTGAGAGCCGCCGCGTCGTTGATGCTGTTCGACAGCGTGTACGAGCCGTTCGCGAAGCACCCGAGCTGATGCTGCGAGGCCAGCGGAGACACCAGGGGATGCGTGATCAGATTGCTGCAGGGCTCGGCAGAGGTGAGCACCTCGCTCCAGGGGCCGTTGTAGCCCTGGAGGAAGTAGCCCGTGTTCGCCACAGCCGACACGACGTATGTTGCCGGCTTCAGCACGTGCTTGCCCGGGGCGGCGGCGTCGTCGTTGATGTAGTACGTCACGTGCGGGGAATCGGCGAGGCTCGGGATCGTAATGAAGGCATCCGTGAGCGTGTGCGTGACGCCGCTGTCGAGCTGCCCCCCGCTGCCCGTCACGATGCACGACTGCGAGGTCGCCGCCGGCTTGATGAAGTCGGCCTTGCACAGTCCCGGCGTTGCGAAGACGTGACTCAGGTGCTCCGACCCGATTGCGGGCGTGATGACGTAGCCGGTATCGGCGATCGGGGTGATGACGACCGAGTCGCCCGGCTGCGCCGGGTTCTTCACGCCCGCCACCAGAGGCGTCGGCGCTCCGCCGTTCACTCTGGCCACGTAGTGCACGTGGTCGGCGAGGAGCACCGTGTAGCTGCCGGCGACCGGGTTGCCCGAGACGTCGCAGCCGCCATCGACGAAGACCGGGTCACCGGCGGCAACCGGGACGTGGCAGTCACCGGGCGACGAGAAGGTGAACGTCCAGGTCGTCGTGGTTCCCGTCGGGAAGCTGTAGCCGGGATTGGCCTTCGCGACGATCACGATCGTGGTCGGGAAGGTGGTGACATCCACCGTTCCACCGGTCAACGGGGTCGCGCTGCCCTCGAGGAAGTAGTCATAGCCCGCGGGGGCTTCGGGGACCGTGTAGGTGGCCGTCGAGGATCCCGGGGTGGCGCTGCACTCCGAGGCGTCAGCGGTGGGCGCGACCGGCACGACGCACTTCGATGCATCCGGGCTGCTGAGCGTGAAGGTCCATGAAGCGGTGGCGCCCTGCGCGAACTTGTAGCCGGTCGTCGCGATCGCCTGGACCTTGATCACGGCTCCGGGGTCGGCGCCGAAGCTGCCCGCCCCGATGTTGACCCACGCCGAGCCGTTCCAGAGCTGATACTGCACGCCGGACTGCTGGGGCGGGATCGCGTATCCGCCTCCGCCCACGGTGCCGGCCGCCGTGCAGTACGGGTCCGTCGACGTTGCGGCGGCTGGAGTGACGGCCGTCTCGCATCCGTTCACTGTCACGACGCCCGTGTCGAAGCTGTACTTCGAGTCGTCATAGGCGGTGACGACCACCCGGTAGGTGTGGCTCGCGTGACCGGTCGAGAACGGGTAGGTCTGTGAGAACGACGCGCCGAAGTCGGGGTTGTCGGTGACGACCGCGCTATCGATCCACACCTTGACGGTGTTGTGCTTGGTTGCGTCACCGGTGGCGTAGTACGTCAAGTCGATGGAGACGCCGGCGTCGCAGCTGGCCGAGACGGTGTGATTGTGCGCGCTGGCCGGACCGGCGACGAGCGCCACGAGACCGAGGACGAGGGCGAGGGTGCCCAAAGCGGCAAGGAGCTTTTTCAACAACGGGGGATTTCCTTCAGCTGAGGTCAGGAAAATGCGCGGAGGCGCACGTCAATGCGAGAGAGCAGCCCGGAACGATGGCCGGGCCAGAGGGGGCAAGGTCGAGCGTGCAAACTTCGGGTGCGCATCGCTCGGCGGGTGGGGGCGAGTCGTGTCGGATCTAACTGGTGAGGGGCACCGTCTTCTGCCGCGCTGCGGGGGACAGCAACCGTGCGGGGGACACGGCGCTCACGCGACTGCGCTCAACGTAGCAGGTCCCCTCTTGTGCGGACAAGGATGAATTCCCACGGGTGCGCGCCGGCGATCCGCGACCTAGTGGACGTACTCCAGCAGGTCGAAACCGATCGTGCGCATCGCGTCGAGGACGCGTAGCCGGGCGGCGATGCCGCTGTCGTTGAACTGAACCGAAACGGCATACGAGATGGCGGCACGCGGTCCGCGCATGACGCCGGCCTCGGAGCGCACACCCGAGTCGGCGCCGGTCTTGTTGACCAGCAGCACGCCGTGGTCGGCCCCCCGATGAGACAGCGGGTCGAGTCCAAAGGCACTCGCCACCATCGAGAGATCGGAGTTGAGCGACAGCCAGCCGAGCACGCGACTGCTGGTGAGGGTGTCGACGACCTCGCCGCGCGCGAGCGCGCCGAACAACCAACTGAGCTCGGCCGTGGAGCCGACGGACAGTTGCGGGGCGTCGTCCGGACCGCGGCTGTCGCGCACCAGGTCGAGCAGGGCGGTGCGCATCAGACCGAGCGACTCGGTTCGGGCACGCACCGAATCCAGCCCGACCTGGCGCAGCAGCACATTGGTCGCCAGGTTGTCGCTCGTCGCGCCGACCAGGGTGGCGAGGTCGGCGACCGGAAGCGACGGCGCCTGCAGGTGCCGCCAGATGCCGGAGTCGCCGACGGCATCCCGCGGGGTCTTATCGAGGATGCCGTAGCCCGAGACGTCGCGGGCGGTCAGCCGGGCCGACACCTCGACGAGCAACAGGATCTTGCCGATGCTCGCGGTCGGAAGAACGATCCGGTCATCGATGCCGAGGAGCGAGCGCCCCGAGTCGAGGTCGGTGACCGAGGCCGACACTTGGGCCCCCTCGTATGCGAGGTCGCCGAGCGCGGTGAAACTGCTGGAGAAGTTATCGAAGGGCTCGTGCGCGCGATGCCGAGGCGGTCGAGGTTCGCGAACGCGATCTCGCCGTTCTCGGGTGTACGCGACTTCGGTCACGGGCAGCCTTCTCGCAGAGCGCCAGGGTCGGCTCCATGGTAGCGGAGGGGTTGGGCGTCCCAGAGAGGGAGACGAGCCCCGCCCCACGTCATCTCAGCATGACGTGAGGCGGGAGCTCGTCAGTCGTTCAGCTCGCGGCGCGAGTGCGGCGAAGCCGCACACCGGAGCGGATCAGACCGGCTCCGAGCAGCAGAAGCAGCCCGGACGTCGCCAGCATCGGCATCCCGTCATCGGTACCGGTCAGAGCCAGCGTCTTCAGGTCACCACAAGTCGCCGGTGACGCGAAGGTCAGCGTCCAGTCGGTTTGTGCGCCGGATGCGAGGCCATATGCCGGGCCGTTGGCCGCAGCGTGCACGACCACCGTCGCAGGCGTGTTCACCTTGAACACACCTTCAGCAACCGTCAACCCGTTGACCGTCCAGGTCAGGGCCGCCGGGTCGCTCAGGTTGTTCGACAGGGTGTATGTGCCCTTGGCCGAGCAGCCCGGGTCCTGTTGGACCTGCGGCGTCACGAGTGCGTGGTCGGGCAACTGGCACGTGCCATCAAATGCCGTGACCGTCACATGAATGTCGTCAGTGCTGCTGAGCACCTTGCCCGGTTTGGCCTCCGGATGCACGGTGTACGCCCCCGGCTCGAGCGGATCGCTCTTGCCGTTCGAGTCGTATTTGTAGGTCGAGGAGTCGCTGTCACGCGTGATGGTGTACGTGATCGCACCGACGTTGCTGAGGGTGATGAAACCGGGCACCTTCTGCGCATTCTCAGGATCAGTGCTGCACGTCTGGCCGGTCGGGACGGCTGCGGGTGCAACCGAGTCGTCCACACTGCCGCAGTCCGTCGGGTCGGCCGCGATGGTCAGCGGGATCGACGAGGCCGACGTCAGGTTGTACGCGCTGCTCGACGCAGAAACCGCCACCGTGTACGAGCCGCCGGGCAGGTTGCCCGTCTTGCCGGTCGTCCCATCGAACTGGATCACGTTGTTCGACGAGTCCGTGATCACGTAGGTGACACCCGTGGTGATCGTGACCGTGATGAACCCCGACACGATGTTGCCATCCGTGCAGACCGGGTTCGTCGCCGAGGCAGCTCCCGCAACATCCGTCGGCGCCGGCGCCGGGACGTAACAGTAGATGGCATGGCTCAAGTTCTTGCCCGACGGGTGGCTGAAGGTCGTCGACGACAGGTTGCTGACGTGCTCCCAGTCGAGGTCGGCATATGCCGCCGGGTACTGGTAGGTCGCGTCGGTGTAGTAACCGTGGTTCTCGGGGCCTTGGCCACCGGCACCGGTGTTACCCGCCTTGATGATCACCTTCGTGAGCGTCGCGCCCGCGGGGATCGAGAACGATGCAGCCGTCACGGTGGTGGTGTCGCCACTCGGCGTCCACTTGGCACACACCTCGCTGGTGTTCGGGGTTACGTAGAACGACGGACTGTTGCTGTCGCCCTCCGCGCTCGCAGGCGCGACGGCGGCTAGGGACAAGCCGAGCGCGAGCACCACAGTGGCGGTCGCAGCGGCGAATGTTTTGAACATGGGGGGTGTTCCTCGCTGAGAAATGGGGGAATTGCAGGGGGGATCCGGCGTGCCGGCCACGGCGCACGGGTATGCACCGGGTGACGATGGATCGAAACGGGGGAGTTCTGATCCATTGAGAGCAGCCTCCTAACTTCGGGTTCGAAGGCTCTCCCGGCGCTCAGGCTACCGGTCCCCCATTAGCGGGACAAGAGGAAAACGAAAAAAGTTCCTCACCGGGCAATCTGTTCAAAACGGGTCTCGGAGGTGCCTTCACCAAATCCGCACACGCTGCTCCGGCGCGAGCCAGAGAGCGTCGGACTCAACGAGCCCGAAGGTCTCGGCGAACTCGTCGATGTTGCGCACGATCTGATTGCAGCGGAACTCGTTCGGCGAGTGCGGATCGATCGACAGCAGCCGGAGGGCCTCCTCGTCGCGCGCCTTGATCTGCCACGCCTGGGCCCAGCTCAGGAAGAACCGCTCGGCTCCCGTCATCCCGTCGATCACCGGCGGCTCCTCGCCGCCGAGGGACAGCAGGTACGCCTTCCAGGCGATCGCCAGCCCACCGAGGTCGCCGATGTTCTCGCCGATGGTCAGGGCTCCGTTGACGTGATGGCCCGGCAACTGCTTCGGCTCGAGCGCGTCGTACTGCGCGATGAGCGCGGCCGTGCGCTGCTCGAAGGCGGCGCGGTCCTCGTCCGTCCACCAGTTGGTCAGGCGGCCGTCGCCGTCGTACTGCGAGCCCTGGTCGTCGAAGCCGTGCCCGATCTCGTGGCCGATCACGCCGCCGATCGCGCCGAAGTTGGCCGCGGCATCCCGCCCCTCGTCGAAGAACGGGTACTGCAGGATGGCCGCCGGGAACACGATCTCGTTGAACCCCGGGTTGTAATACGCGTTGATCGTCTGCGGCGTCATGAACCACTCGCCGCGGTCCAGCGGTTTGCCGATCTTGCCGAGCTCGCGCTGGAACTCGAACTCGGTCGTGGCCCGCACGTTCGCGAGCAGGTCGTCGGGCACGATCACGAGCTTCGAGTAGTCGCGCCAGGTGTCGGGGTAGCCGATCTTGGGGGTGAACTTGCTCAGCTTCTCGAGGGCGCGCTCGCGGGTGGCCTCGGTCATCCAGTCGAGGTGGCTGATGCTCTCGCGGTAGGCGTCGATCAGGTGGCCGACCAGCGCATCCATCGCCACCTTGGCGGCGGGGCTGAAGTGGCGCTCGACATAGATGCGCCCCACCGCCTCGCCCATCGCGCCCTCGACCACCGAGACGCCGCGCTTCCACCGGGCACGCAGTTCGGGGGTGCCCGTGAGGGTCTTGCCGTAGAACTCGAAGTTCGCCTCGACGACCTCCTTGGTCAGGTAGGGAGCCGACGACCGGATGAGCTGCCACCGCAGCCAGTCGGTCCAGCTCTCGAGGCGGTCGGCCGTCAACAGGCTGCCGACCCCGGTGACGAAGCTGGGCTCGCGCACCACGACCTCGTCGAACGACCCGGCCGGAACATCGAGGGCCGCGAGCCAGCCGGCCAGCGGAGCCGCGCCCGCCAGCTTCTCGACCTCGCTCCACGGGAGCAGGTTGTAGGTCGCCTGGCTGTCGCGGGTGCGCACGTTGTCCCAGTGCTGTGCGGCGATCTCGGTCTCGAGCGCGAACACCCGGCCGGCGCGTTCGGCGGGATCGGCGAGGCCCGCGAGCGAGAACATCCGCTCGAGGAACAGCTGGTAACCCGCGCGGATCTCGGCGAACTTCTCCTCGCGGAAGTACGACTCGTCGGGCAGCCCGATGCCGCCCTGCTCGAGGAAGACCAGGTAGCGCTCCGGGTTGCCCGGGTCGTTGTCGACGAAGGCCTGCAGGAATCCGCTCGTGCCCAGCCGCTCGAAGCGGCCGAGCTCGCTGACCAACGCGGCGATCGAGTCGATCTGCTGCACCGCATCCAGGTCACCGGCGAGCGCGCTGAGCCCGACCTCCTCGATGCGCGCCTCGTCCATGAAGCTGGAGTAGAGGTCGCCGACCTTGCGCGCCTCGGTTCCGGGCTCGGCCGTCTGCGACTCCTCGATGATCTCGTGCACGGCCTTCTCTGCGGCCTCGGCGAGCAGGTAGAAGGAGCCCCACCTGGCCTTGTCGCTGGGGATCTCGGTGCGCGCGATCCACTTGCCGTTGACGTGCCGGAACAGGTCGTCCTGGGGCCGGATCGCCGGGTCGAGTTCGTCGGTCTTGATACCGGATGCCAGCGGCTCAGTCATGCATCGAGCCTAGACGTGACAGTCTGAGGAGCATGGCGGCTCAACGCGTTCTGATCATCGGCGGCAACGGCATCATCAGCGGATCGGTGACCCGACTGCTGGTGGAGCGCGGTGCGAACGTCGCCCTGCTCAACCGCGGTACGAGCACCACGCGACCCGCCATCGAGGGCGTCGAGAACGTCATCGGGGATGCGGACGACGCGGCATCCATCCGCTCGGCGATCGGCGACCGCGACTTCGACGTCGTCGCCAACTTCCGCGCCTTCCATCCGCGGCAGGTCTCGGCCGACATCGAGCTGTTCACGGGACGCACCGGGCAGTACGTCTTCATCTCGTCGGCATCCGCGTATCAGAAGCCGGTGGCCCAGCTGCCGATCGTCGAGTCGACGCCGCTGCGCAATCCCTTCTGGGAGTACTCGCGCAACAAGATCGCCTGCGAAGACGCGCTAGTCGCGGCGTACCGCGAGCACGGCTTTCCGATGACGATCGTGCGCCCCTCGCACACCTACGACCCGACGCTGATCCCGCTCGACGGCGGCTGGACCGTGCTCGAGCGGATGCGCCGCGGCGCGCCGATCGTGCTGCACGGCGACGGCACCTCGCTCTGGACCCTGACCCACGCCCGCGACTTCGCGAGCGCCTTCGTCGGCCTGCTCGGCAACCCGCACGCGGTCGGCGCCCCCGTGCAGATCACCTCCGACGAGACGCTGACCTGGAACGCCATCGCCGGACTGTTCGCCGACGCGCTCGGCGTCGAGTCGCGCATCGTGCACGTGGCCAGCGACACGCTGGCGCGGGAGCTGCCGTACGGCGACGGACTGCTCGGCGACAAGGCCCACAGCGTGGTGTTCGACAACTCGCGGGTGAAGTCGCTGGTCCCGGGCTGGCAGGCGACGATCCCCTTCGCCGAGGGCGTTCGCGAGATCGTCGACTGGCACCTGGCCGATCCGGCGCGGCAGCAGATCGACACCGAGCTCGACGCGGCATACGACCGGCTGGTCGCCGCGCACTCCGGTTAGGCGGAACCGTCCCGGCGCTCGTGCCACTCGACGAGCAGCTGCGGCATGCGCTCTGACAGGAAGGAGTAGAACTCCGCCATCTCCAGCACGCGGTCGCGAGCCGGACCGGATGGCATCTGCTTCACTCCCGTGCGCAGCAGTCGCTCGGCACGCAGATAGAGATCCGGATGGCTGAGCGAGTACGTGTACCAGGGGCTCTCCGACAGGGAGTAGATATGTCGGCGAGTCCCCGGCTGCGTGGTGCTGTGCACGAATCCGAGCTGGATGAGGTACCGCACGGCTCCCGAGATCGCCGCGGCGCTGACGCCGATGCGGTCACCGAGCTCCGTCGCCGTGAGGCGACCGGAGTCGGTGGCCGTGAGGGTCATGAGGACGTAGGCGGGCATCCGCGGGAACCCCTGCGCAGCGAGATCGCTGGCGGTCCGTTCGACGAACTCGCCGACCGGATCGGCACCGCGGACGCTCTCGCTCATGTCGACAAGTCTCGCCGACGATAGGCCGCCGCACCGAGTGCCGTGGCGACGACCGCGACGGCGCCGACGATGACGGTCGGCCACCAGTCGTCGTTCGGCAGGCTCGGAACGTTGCTGATCGGGCTGACCTTTGCGAGCCAGTCCGGCAGGTTCAGCAGTTTCGCGAATAGGCCGATCACCAGCAGGATGCCGTACACGCCCCAGCCGAGACCGATCGCCGCCCGCGGCAGCAGGCCGACCAGCAGCGCGGTCACGCCCACGAAGACCAACGCGGCAGGGATCTGGACCAGGGCGCTGCCCGCGGCGGTCCATCCGGTGTCGGGGGTCGAGGTGCTGAGGAAACTCAGCCCACTGGTCAGCGCCGTCGCCCCAAGCGTGATGATCACCGTCAACGCGCCGACGCCGGCGAATGCGAGAACCCAGCTGACGCGCGACCGCGGTTCGGCCAGCAGGTTCTCGAGCCGGCCCTCCGCCTCCTCCTCGCGGAGCCTGAGTACGGCCTGGACCCCGGCCGCGGCGGCCACCGCCCCGACGAACACCATGACCACCGGAATCAACGCCGTGCCCAGGCTGGTCGACGAGGTGTGCCCCAGACTCTGGATCAGGGCAGCCAGGCCAGGCGAATCGACATTCGCGTGGGCGATGGCCGTCACGAGCGATCCCAGGGCGAGCCCCAGCATTGCCGACCCGGCGGCCCACGGGACGATCGTCGGCCACTGCAACCGCCAGGCTAGCGCGAAGGGCGAGTTCAAGGCTGGGATCGCCCGCGCCCTGCCTGCGCGCTCGACGAAGATGCTGGCGCCGAGTTCGCGGCGCGAGTGGATGATCAGCGCGACCGCAGCGGCGACGACGAACAGTCCGGCCAGGGCCGCGACCGGCCACCAGTGGTCGTCGGTGAACGCCAACGTCTGCTGACCCCAGCCGATGGGCGAGATCCAACTGGGCCAGCCGGGCTGAAGCGTCAGCTTGGCGATGTCGACGCTGCCCGTTGCGTCTCCGGCGGCGCGGAGCGCGTACGAGCCGAGCACCAGCACCACTCCGACGCCGTTCGCCGCCCGGGAGGTCTGCATCAGCTCGCCCGCGATCATCGTCAGCCCGAGGAAGGCGAGACCCGTCATGCCGAGCGCGACACTGCTCAGCACGGCGCCCCGAGCCGAGACGCCCGCCGAGGTATAGCCGCCGATCGAGATGACCACGAATAGCGCGTTGGCGAGAAGCCCGAGCAACAGGGTCGCCACGGGGGGCGACAGGCGCGACACCGGAGCGGCGAGCACGAGTTCGCGGCGTCCGCGCTCCTCATCCTGGCGGCCGTGCCGCGTGGCGAGGAAGACGTTCATCAGGCCGATCGTCACGGCCAGGAACGCGAACGATTGGAAGTGGACGGCAGACCCGAGGCTGGCGCCGTTCGGGTTGCCGCGCAGGGCCAGCAGCGCGGGTGTTGCCAGCGCGACCGCGAGGATCGTCGCACGACCCTTCTCGTCGCCGTACTCCTGCACGACCGACTGCGCCGCGACGGAGAGGAGCGCGGCGGTGCCGAGGATCCAGATCGGCAGCGTGACGCGGTCCCGCCGCACCTGCTGAAGGAAGATGCGCAGGGTGTTCACGCGGCCGGCTCCGCAGCGAGCTGCTCGCCCTCGATCTGGTCGCCATAGTGGCGCAGGAACAGCTCCTCGAGCGACGGGGGTGTCACGGTCAAGGAGGTGACGCCCGCCTTGGTGAGCGCGGCGAGCACGCCCTGGACGGCATCGGAATCCGCATCGAAGGCGAGGTGCTCGGCCTCCTGCCGCGCGTCGTGAACGCCTCGCAACTTGGCCACGTCGGCGAGCGTCGCCGCTGTCCCGACCCGGAAGCTGGTGCGGGTGAGGTGCCGCAGTTCGTCGAGCGCCCCCGTCTCGACGGCCTTGCCCGCTCGCACGATGGTGACCCGGTTGCAGAGCTGCTCGACCTCGCTGAGGATGTGGCTCGACAGCAGGACGGTCGCCCCCTCGCTCTGCACGCGGGCCACCTCGCGGCGGAACACGGATTCCATCAGCGGGTCGAGACCGCTGGTCGGCTCGTCGAAGATGTACAGCTTGGCCGGCCGGGCAAACGCCGCGACCAGGGCCACCTTCTGCCGGTTGCCCTTTGAGTAGCTGCGTCCGCGCTTCTTGGGGTCGAGCTCGAAGTCGCTCAGCAGTCGGGACCGCAGCGCGGGGTCGGCACCGCCGCGCAATCGGGTGAGGTAGTCGATCGTCTCGCCGCCCGAGAGGTTCGGCCACAGGTTCACATCCCCGGGGACGTACGCCACATCGCGGTGGATGCTCACGGCATCACGCCACGGATCGTGGCCGAACACGCTCGCTCTGCCCCCGCTGCTGCGCAGCATTCCGAGCAGCACGCGGATCGTGGTGGACTTGCCCGCCCCGTTCGGGCCGAGGAATCCGTGCACCTCTCCCTCGTTCACGCTCAGGTCGAGGCCGTCGAGGGCGCGCGTTGCTCCGAATTTCTTCACAAGGCCGGAGGCCTGGATCACCGTGGTCATGAGCGCGACCGTACACTCGTTTCACAACTTTGTGAATACTCCAAACGATATCCTGACGGGGCGGCGACATCGTGTTGCTAGCGTGGGGCCAGTGACGACCACCACGCGCCCCGCTCGCCCGACCGCGTGGCGGAACGCCGTCTTCGCGGCCTTCGCGCTCAACGGCTTCGGGATCTCGGCGTGGGTGGCCCGCATCCCGAGCGTGCGCGACCACCTGCACATCACGGTCGGCGAGGTCGGGATCCTGATCTTCGGCCTGGCGCTCGGATCGGTCGTGGGTCTGGTGCTCGCGGGCCACATCGTGCATTGGCTGGGTGGCCGGCAGTCGATCCGCATCTCGCTGATCGTCGCCGGCGTCGCCCTGGCCGGCATCGGGTTCGGCACGACCGTGCTCAGCAACTTCGTGGTCGTCCTCGTCTCGCTGACCCTCTACGGCTTCTGCAGCGCGATCTGCGACGTGGCGATGAACGTCGAGGGTGCCGCAGTCGAGCAGAAGTCGGGGCGGACGATCATGCCGCTGTTCCACGCCTGCTGGAGCCTGGGAACGGTCATCGGGGCCGGCATCGGCTCGGCCGCCGCCTTCGCCGGGATCGATCCGGTCTGGCACCTCGGCGCCGTGGGGGTGCTGCTCATCGTCGCCGTGCCGATCGTCGCCCGCTTCATCCCGGATGCCGAGCACGTCGACGCGGTCGGCGCCCCCGCTGCGCCGCTCACCTTTGCGCAGCGCATGGCGATCTGGCTGGAGCCGCGCACCCTGCTGATCGGGCTCATCGTGCTGGGGATGGCCTTCACCGAGGGCTCGGCCAACGACTGGCTGGCCCTGGCGATGGTCGACGACCGCCACGTGGACAACGGCCAGGGCGCTCTGCTGTTCGGCGTCTTCACCGTCTCGATGACGATCGGGCGCGTGGTCGGCGGTCCGCTCATCGACCGGCTCGGGCGCGTGGTCGCGCTGCGCCTCTCGGGAGCCGCGGCGGCGGTCGGTCTCGCCGTCGTGATCCTGGTGCCCTCGGTGCCGGTCGCGGTGGTGGGCATCGTGCTCTGGGGCCTGGGCGCCTCGCTCGGCTTCCCGATGGGGATGTCAGCAGCGGGCGACGACCCGACGCGTGCCGCCGCCCGAGTGAGCGCGGTCGCAACGATCGGCTACGTGGCCTTCCTGGTCGGACCACCGGTGATCGGTTTCGTCGGCGATCGCATCGGGCTGCTCAACGCGCTCTGGATCGTGCTGGTGCTGATCATCATCGCGGTGCTGGCGGCTCCGGCGGCGCGCGAGCGGGCGGGCCGATTCGCACGAGCGGGGAGCGGCGACTCTCCGCTGACCTAGGCTCACTGCGTGCGTCTTGTTGTTGCCCGCTGCTCCGTCGACTATGCAGGCCGGCTGAGCGCCCACCTGCCGCTCGCGACCCGGCTGCTCGTGGTGAAGGCCGACGGCAGCGTGCTGGTCCACTCCGACTCGCTCAGCTACAAGCCGCTGAACTGGATGAGCCCGCCCGCCACCTTCGCCGTCGACGAGGTCGACGAGGAGCGCGCCGCTGCGGGCGTCACGCAGCTCTGGCGGATTACCAACCCCAAGACGGCCGACATGCTCGTCATCTCGATCCACGAGGTGCTCCACGACTCGTCGCACGAGCTCGGCGTCGATCCGGGCCTGCAGAAGGATGGCGTCGAGGCCGACCTGCAGCGGCTCCTGGCCGAGCAGATCGAGTTGCTGGGCGAGGGGTTCACCCTGGTGCGCCGCGAGTACATGACCGCGATCGGGCCGGTCGACATCCTGGCCCGGGATGCTGCCGGGGCCAGCGTCGCCGTCGAGATCAAGCGGCGCGGCGACATCGACGGGGTCGAGCAGTTGACCCGGTACCTCGAGCTCGTGAACCGCGATCCGCTGCTCGCCCCGGTCAGCGGCGTCTTCGCCGCGCAGGAGATCAAGCCGCAGGCGCGCACACTGGCCGAGGACCGCGGCATCCGCTGCCTGCTGCTCGACTACGACGCGATGCGCGGGCTCGAGACCGGGCACGCGCGGTTGTTCTGATGGCCGACTCGCCACGCCCGTACACCGCGATCCTCTGCGATCTCGACGGCACCATCGTCGACTCGGCCCCGGGGATCACGGCCACGCTCGCGTACACGTTCGAGACCCTCGGGCTGCCGGTGCCCACTCCGGCCGAGCTGCTCGCCTGGGTCGGGCCGCCCATCCTCGACTCGTTCCGCGACCTGGCCGGGTTCGACGCCGAGTTGTCTCGGCGCGCCCTCGAGATCTACCGGCCCCGTTACCTGGCAACCGGCGCCTACAACGCGTCGCTCTACCCCGGCATGGCCGAGGTGCTGCACGCGATCGGTCGCGCCGGCATCCCGCTCTCGCTGGCGACTTCCAAACCCGAGACGCCGGCCCGCGCCGTGCTCGAGCACTTCTCGCTGACCGACGCCTTCGACGAACTCACCGGCGCGAGCGACGACGAGGTGCGCAGCGCCAAGAAGGATGTCGTCGAGGAGGCGCTGCGCCGGCTGCGCGACGGCGGCGCCGATCTGAGCCGGCCGGTGCTGATCGGCGATCGCGAGCACGATGTGGAGGGCGCGGCGCACCACGGCGTCCCGACGATCTTCGTGACCTGGGGGTACGGCTCGGCGGCCGAGGCGGCCGGGGCGATCGCCGTGGTCGACGAGCCGGCGGAGTTGTTCCCATTGCTCGGCCTGCCCCCGGCCGACTGAGTCAGCGAGCTAGCCGCTCGACCGCGGCGTCGAAGATGCCGGGAGCGGCATGCGCCACCGGCACGATGAACCGGCGAGCGGGCGAGGCCGCGACGCGCACGAGGGCGCCGGTCAGGCGGCGGAAGTCGCGGGTCACGTCCGACCAGGCGCGCTCGTATCGCGCGGGGTCGCCGGTGAGCACCGCCTCGACCGCGGCTCGCGCCTGCGCGACGCCGATCCGGATGCCTTCCCCGGTCAGCGCGTCCACGTAACCTGAGGCGTCGCCCACCAGCAGCACGCGGCCCCGCGTGCGCGCCCGCGTCGTCTGACGGAAGGGCCCGGCACCCCGCAGCTCGGTCACCGGTTCGCGGCCCGCGACGCGCGCCGAGAGCTCGGGGCACGCGGCGAGAGCATCGTCGAAGCGGACCCCTTGGCGCGCCAGCAGCGCCAACCCGACCACCCCGTCGGCGGTGGGGGTGACGTAGAGCTCGCCCAGCGGTGTCCAGTGCACCTCGATCAGCTCCGACCACGGCTCGACCCGGTAGTGGCGTCGGAGCCCGTAGCGCCGTCGCGCCCGCGGGGTGGCTCGATGCAGCCCGGTGACCCGCGCGACGGTCGAGTGCAGTCCGTCGGCCGCGAGCAGCCACGATGCCCGGATGCCGGCTGCCGTCACCCCGGACGCATCCTGCTCGACCGCATCGACCCGCCGCGCGACCGTGCGCACGCCCAGCTCCTCGGCCCGATCCCGGAGCGCGGCGTGCAGCGTCGTCCTCCGCACCCCGAGCGCGTTGCCCGTGACGAAGCGGTGCTGCACGCTGCGACGCCCGTCGCGGTAGTCGACGCCGCGCAGGGGAAAACCGCGCGGCGATACCCCGAGTCTGGCCAGCGCCGGGAGCGCTCCCGGCATGAGACCCTCGCCGCACGCCTTGTCGATCACCCCGGTGCGCGGCTCGACGACGGTCGCCTCGAGGCCGGCGAGTCGTGCCTCGATCGCAGCGGCAAGTCCGACCGGGCCGCCCCCGACGACCAGCACCTCGGTCTCGCTCGGCGCTCTCACCGCGCTGCCCGCGCGGCCGACTCGCTCGCCGCGGCGGCCAGCGCGCGATCCTCGGCCGGAATCCGGAAGCCCAGCAGCAGCACCGCGTTGAGCACCGTGAACACCAGCGCGGTAATCCACGCGGTGTGCACCAGCGGCAGGGCGACGCCCTCGATCGCCACCACCACATAGTTCGGATGCCGCAGCCACGACCAGCGGTACGGTCCCGTCGTCACGAGCGGCAGACCCGGCACCACGATCACGCGGGTGTTCCAGCGCCGTCCGAGGGTTCCGATGATCCAGTAGCGCGCCGCCTGGCTGAGAACGGTGATCGCCAGCATCGGCCATCCGAGCCACGGCAGGAACGGCCGCCCGAGCAGCCACACCTCGGCGAGCGCTCCGAGCAGCATGCCGACGTGCAGCGAGATCATCCAGGGCAGTTGCCGCCGGTTCGACTCGACGCCGCCGCGCTCGAACGCCCACCGTGCGTTCCTGGTCGAGGTCACCAACTCGACGATGCGCTCGACGCCGGTCACCAGGACGAGCACGGTGAACAGCACGACCGAGAGCGGCGCCATCACGCCGCCCACTTCAGCAGCACGTACTCGCTCGAGACCCCCGGGCCAAGTGCGAACAGCACGCCGTGCGTGCCGAGTGGCTGGTCGAGCATGTCCGAGAGCACGTGCAGCACCGACGACGACGAGAGGTTGCCGACCGAGTCCAGGGAGTTCCAGCTCGCGGCCAGATCGTCGCGGTCGAGGTGCAGGCCGTGCTCGAAGGCCTCAAGCACGCGCGGGCCGCCGGGATGCGCCACCCAGGCCCCCACGTCATCCATCGCCAGCGCGTGCTCGGCGAGCAGCCCGCGGACGTCGTTGTCGATGTTGGCGTCGATCGTCTCCGAGACGGCCGCGGTCAGCACGATGCGGAACCCGCTGCCGCCGATGTCCCAGCCGATGACGCTCTCGCTGTCGGGGTAAAGGGCACTGCGGGTTCCGACGATATCGGGGCCGGGCAGGCCGAGTTCCGCGGCCCGGCGCTCGCCCGCGACGACGACCGCGGCCGCGCCGTCGCCGAACAGGCCGCTTGCCACGAAGTTCGCCACCGAGTCGTCGTCGCGCTGCAGGGTCAGCGAGCACAGCTCGACCGACACCAGCACGGCGACGTCATCGGGATGCCCGAGCAGGTAGTCGTGCACCCTCGCCAGCCCGGCCGCGCCGGCCACGCAGCCCAGGCCGAACGACGGCATCCGTTTGATGTCGGGCCGGAGCCCCAGGATGGGTACCAGCCGCGCGTCGATCGAGGGCGCCGCCATGCCGGTCACCGAGGTGAAGAGCAGGTAGTCGACCTGGTCGGCACCGAGTCCCGCCGTCGCGAGGGCGGCAGTGACCGCGCGGGCGGCGAGCGCCGTGCCCTCGCGGATCCACAGGTCGTTGGCCTGCTGGAAGGTGCGCAGTTCGCGGTACTCCTCAAGCGGCAGCACCGTATGCCGATGACCGATGCCGGCCGCGGCATGAAAGCGCGACATGACCGCGCGCTTGGTGCGGTCATCCGTGATGATGTCCGACAGCTCGGCCGTGATCGCCGACTGGGCGTAGACGTGCTCCGGCAGAGCCGGCGCCACCGCCAGGATCCGGGACATGTGCGGAACGTACCACCCTTCGTGAGAACAACGTCGGGCGGGCGGCGAACGTTCAGCCCTGCAGGTGGCGCTCGTCGACTCCCACGTATTCCGAGAGCGGACGGATCAGCGCGTTCGACGAGAGCTGCTCCATGATGTGCGCGGTCCAGCCCGTGACGCGCGACGCCACGAACAGCGGGGTGAAGGTCGGAGTGTCAAAGCCGAGCAGGCGGTACGCCGGGCCGCTCGGGTAGTCGAGGTTCGGCTTGATGCCCTTGCGGTCATCCATCGCCGACTGCAGGGTCTCGTAGAGGGCCAGCATGTCGTCGGCCTGGTGCTCCGCGATCAACCGCTTCATGGCCGCCTCCATCGTCGGCACCCTTGAGTCGCCGTTCTTGTAGACGCGGTGGCCGAAGCCCATGATCTTTCGCTTGTTCGCGAGCGCGTCGTCGAGCCAAGCCTCGGCCCGATCGGCGCTGCCGATCTCGTCGAAGATGTGCATGACTGCCTCGTTCGCGCCGCCGTGCAGTGGCCCCTTGAGCGCGCCGATCGCACCGACGACGGCCGAGTGCAGATCGGCCAGCGTGCTCGTGATCACGCGCGCGGTGAAGGTCGACGCGTTGAAGGAGTGCTCGGCGTACAACACCATCGAGATGCGGAACACGTCTGCCGCGACGTCGGTCGGTTCCTCGCCGAAGGTCATCCAGAGGAAGTTGCGCGAGTAGTCGAGATCGTCGCGCGGCTCGATCACGTCCTGGCCGCGGCGGCGGCGCTGGTCGTAGGCGACCATGGCCGGCACCGCGGCGAAGAGCCGCACCGACTTGGCGAGATTCGCCTCGGGGCTCGAATCCTCGGCTTGCGGGTCGTTGGCGCCGAGCACGCTCACGGCGGTCCGCACGACATCCATCGGGTGGGAGGTCAGCGAGGTCAGGTCGATCGCGGCCTTGACGTCGGGCGACAGGGCGCGCCCGGCACGCTCGGTCTTCTCGAACGCGGCCAGCTCGGCGTCCGTGGGCAGCTCGCCGTGCCACAACAACCACGCCACCTGCTCGAACGAGCAGTGCGCGGCGAGTTCCTGCACCGGATACCCGCGGTAGAGCAGCGAGTTGGTGTCGGGGTTGACCTTTGAGATCGCCGTCGTGTCGACGACGACCCCGGCCAGGCCTTTCTTGATGTCTGTCATGTCATGCCCCTCGTCTCAACTGCGATTGTTGCTCAGATCGAAGGTGAAAATGCCGTCATCGAACCGCGAATACCCCTCGTAGTCGATGAGCTCGTAGAGCCGCGCGCGGGTCTGCATCTCGGGCACCTTCGAGGTCAGCGAGCCCTCGGCGATGATCGTGTCGAGGCCGCGCTCGGCCGCTCCCATCGCGAGGCGCAGCAGCGAGACCGGGAAGATCACGATGTTCACTCCCACATCGGCCAGCTGCTGCGTGGTGAACAGCTCGCTCTTGCCGAACTCGGTCATGTTGGCCAGGATCGGCACGTCGACGGCGGCGCGGATCGCGGCGAACTCCTCGAGGCTGGCCATCGCCTCGGGGAAGATGGCGTCGGCCCCCGCGTCCACGAGCTTCTTGGCCCGGTCGGTGGCCGCTGCGAGACCTTCGACCCCCCGGATGTCGGTGCGCGCCATGATCAGGAAGTTCGGGTCCCGGCGCCCCGCGACCGCCGCGCGGATCCGCTTGAGCGCCGTGCTCTCGTCGACGACCTCCTTGCCGTCGAGGTGGCCGCAGCGCTTGGGGTTGACCTGGTCCTCGATGTGCAGGCCGGCGAGTCCGGCGTCCTCGATCACCTGGACGGTACGGGCCACGTTCATCGGCTCGCCGAATCCGGTGTCCGCGTCGACGAGGGCGGGCAGGTCGGTCACGCGGGCGATCTGCCCGGCGCGCTGGGCGACCTCGGTCAGGGTCGTGAGACCGATGTCGGGCAGCCCGAGGTCGGCTGAGAGCACGGCGCCGCTGACGTAGACGCCCTCGAAGCCCTTGTCCTCGATGAGCTGCGCGCTGAGCGGGTTGAAGGCGCCCGGCATCCGCAGCAGCGTGCCGCTGGCGAGCGCGGCCCGGAAGTTCGCCCGCTTCTCGTGCGCGGGGATCGTCGTCTCGAGCATGTCTAGAACAGTCCCTTCGGCGGGGTCGGCAGACCCGGGGTGAAGACGGTGAGGCCGTCGAGCTCGGCGGCGGTGAGCTGCGGGAGGCGCTGGGCGACGTCGAGGAAGCGCTCGACCTCGGCATCCGGCAGGACGCCGGCCGCCAGCTCACGGAACTTCGCCACATAGTTCTCACGCGCGAACGGCCGGGCGCCGAGCGGGTGCGCGTCGGCGACGGCGATCTCGTCGACGATGTGATCGCCGTTGGCCATCGTCACCTCGACGCGACCGCCGAACGCCTTTTCGGCCGGATCGTTCGAGTGGTACCGGCGGGTCCACTCCGGGTCTTCGACGGTGGTGATCTTCTTCCACAGCTCGACGGTGTCGGCACGGCGGGCACGATCGGGCGAGTACGAGGCCTCGTGGTTCCAGACGCCGTCCTGCAGCGCGACCGCGAAGATGTACGGCACCGAGTGGTCGAGCGTCTCGCGGCTCGCGGTCGGGTCGTACTTCTGCGGGTCGCCCGATCCCGAGCCGATCACGTAGTGGGTGTGGTGGCTGGTGGCCAGCACGATCTTGTCGATGTTGGCCGGGTCCTTGAGCTCCGGATGCTGCGCACCGAGCTTGCGCGCCAGGTCGATCCAGGCCTGCGCCTGGTACTCGGCCGAGTGCTCCTTCGTGTAGGTGTCGAGGATCGCGCGCTTGGTCTCGCCGGGCTCCGGCAGCGGCACCTCGTAACGGCCCTCCGGACCGTCGAGCAGCCACGCGATCACGCCGTCCTCGCCCTCCCAGATCGGGCTCGGGCTGGTCTGACCTCGCATGGCGCGGTCGACGGCTTCGATGGCCATCTTGCCGGCGAAGGCCGGCGCGTAGGCCTTCCAGGTCGAGATCTCGCCCTTGCGCGACTGGCGCGTCGCGGTCGTCGTGTGCAGCGCCTGACCGATGGCCTGGTAGATCACCTCGACCGGGAGGCCGAGCAAGGTGCCGATCCCGGCCGCCGCGCTCGGCCCGAGGTGGGCGACGTGGTCGATCTTGTGGGCGTGCAGACTGATCGCCTTCACGAGATCGACCTGGATCTCGTAGCCGGTGGCGATGCCGCGCACGAGGGCCGCGCCATCCATCGCGCGGTGCTGCGCGACCGCCAGGATCGGCGGGATGTTGTCGCCCGGGTGCGAGTACTCGGCGGCCAGGAAGGTGTCGTGGAAATCGAGCTCGCGCACGGCGACCCCGTTGGCGAAGGCGGCCCACTCGGGGCTGGCGTGCACCTGCGAGCCGAAAACGGTCGAGCCCGGCGAGTACGGGTGCGCCTCGGCCTGCCCGCGGGCGGCCACGACCGGCGCACGGCTCAGGGATGCGGTGGCCACCGCCGCGTTGTCGATCACGCGGTTGATGATCATCTCGGTCACCTCGGGCGAGACCTCGACCGGGTCTGCCGCGACCTCGGCGATCTTCCAGGCGAGCTGATCTTCGCGCGGGAGGTTCTCGTCGCTGCGGTACATCCGCAGGGGGTGGATCTTCATTCAGGCGCCTTCCTGGGTGGGGCCGGCCGGGCCGGAGTCTGTCTGGTCGGCGGCGCGCTGTTGCAGCGTCGCGGTGATGGTGGTCAGCGAGCCGCGCAGGTGAACCGCGGTGGCGGATGCCGCAAGCTCGGCATCGCCGTCGCGCACCGCCTCGCAGATCAAGCGGTGCTCGGCGGCGGCCCGCAGCAGACGCTCCGGGTTGTCCTGCGCGAGACGTCGCGCTCGCACGAGGTGCACGCGCACGCTGTCGAGGGCCTGACGCATCGCAGGGTTGCCGACCGCCTCGTCCATCGCCGCGTCGAAGCGGCTGACGACGGCGAAGTACGCCTCCGTGCCTTCCGACGCGAGAGTCTCGGCGGCGTGCGCGAAGCTCTCGGCCAGCCCGGCGAAGACCGCCGGATCGCGTCGCCGGGCCGCCAGCCGTGCGGCCTGGAGCTCGAGCGCCTCGCGCACCTCGAACTGCTGCGAGATGCTCTCGACCGAGACATCCGGAACGATTCCGGTACGACCACGGCTCGTGTCGACCAGGCCCTCGAGCGCGAGCCGGGCCAGGGCGGCACGCAGGGGGGTGCGCGAAACGCCGAGCCGCAGCGCGAGCTCGGTCTCGCTGAGGGCGGTGCCCGGCGCGATCCGCCAGTTCAGGATGTCGTCACGCAGCGTTTCATAGGCGAGGTCGCTGGCGAGCACTCCGGCAGACTACGCCTCCGGAGCACTTTTGTATACAGAACGCCCGGCAAGACCCGAAATGAGCGCTCCCTGAGTCCGTTCTGTATTCAGCAGTCGCAGTCGATCGCGTTGCGCGGGCTGGTCAACTCGTCGACTCCGCGGACGACCGGTCCATGATCGTCAACGACCGGCAGTCCCTCGCGCGCCCAGTACTCGAAGCCGCCGATCATCTCGCGCACCTCGTAGCCGAGTCGGCTGAACTGGAGCGCCGCCTTCGTCGAGCCGTTGCATCCGGGACCCCAGCAGTACACGACCACCGGGGTGTCGAGGGGGATCTCGGATGCCGCGCGCCCGACGATCTCGGCGGTGGGCAGGTGGATCGCGCCGACGGCGCGCCCCTGGTGCCACGCGGCGTGACCGCGGGTATCGACCAGGACGAAGGGCTCGCCCGCGTTCTGGGCCGCGACCACATCCGAGGGATCGGTCTCGTACCGCAGCTTGGCGGCGAAGTGCTCGATGGCGGCCCGGGTATCGAGAGCGGCAGTCGTCATGGCTCGACGCTAGCGGCGCCGAAGCCGGCGAGCCGCCGCTCGACGGACACCTATCGCCGAGAAGCTGCCATCCCGGGCGATACGCTCGATTCAGTGAGCGACCAGGCCGAGGACCCGAAGAGGCGCCGCCTCGTCGACATCACGCCGCTGCGCGAATCGCCGGCATTCGCGCGGCTCTGGATCGGGGCCGCGATCTCGGGGATCGGCGCGCAACTCACGATCGTCGCGGTCGGCCTGCAGATCTACGACATCACGTCATCCACCTTCGCCGTCGCGCTGGTCGGCGGCCTCTCGTTGATCCCGATGGTGTTCGCGGGGCTCTGGGGAGGCGTGCTGGCCGACGCCTTCGACCGACGGCTCGTGCTGATCATCAGCGCGATCACCGGGTGGCTGACCACGCTGGGCCTCATCGCGCTCGCCTGGGTCGCGCTCGTGTCGCATCAGCACGTGCCGGTGTGGCCCTTCTACGTGCTGACCACCACGAACGCGATCGCGGCGACCATCACGATCACGACGCGCAGCTCCGTCTACCCGAGGATCCTGCCGCAGCGCCTGATCGCTCCCGCGAGTGCGCTCAACGGGATCGCGTACGGCATTCAACTGACGCTGGGCCCGGCGCTGGCCGGCGTCCTGGTGGCGACCACCGGCTTCACCTGGACGTACACCGTCGACGCCGTGCTCTTCGCGGCGGGGTTCCTCGGCATCCTGGCGCTGCCCAAGCTCCCGCCGCTCGAGAAGGCGAGCGGCGCGGGATGGCGGTCGTTGAAGGATGGCGTGGCGTTCCTGGTCAAAGCGCCCAACATCCGTGCCGGCTTTCTCATCGATCTGATCGCGATGGGACTCGGGCGGCCGTTCGTCATCCTGCCCGCGGTCGGCGCCTTGGTGATCGGCGGCGGGCCGGTGACCGTCGGGATCCTCACGGCGTCGGCCGCCGTCGGCACCTTCCTGACCAGCCTGTTCAGTGGACCCGTCGGTCATGTGCGACGTTACGGGGTGGCGATCGGCGGGGCCGTCATGTTCTACGGCGGATTCGTCCTGCTGTTCGGGGTCGTGATCGCCGCCATGCAGACCGGGTGGTTCGGGCACGTCGGACCGAACATCTCCCAAGCCAATCCGGTCGCCCTGGTGCTCGCCGGGATCGCGCTGGCGGGCACGGGAGGCTCCGACGAGGTGAGCGCGATCTTCCGCTCGACGATGATGCTGACCGCGGCGCCGGACGGCATGCGCGGACGACTCCAAGGCATCTTCACCGTGATCGTCTACGGCGGGCCGCGGATCGGCGACCTCTATATGGGCACGCTCGCGACCCTGGTTGCGCTCTGGTTCCCGCCCGTGCTCGGCGGGCTCCTCATCGTGGCAGCCGTCGGGGTGATCCTCCGCGTGCAGAGCGGATTCCGCCACTACGACGCCCAGCATCCCTCGCCCTAGGGCGCGGCCTACGTCACGGCCCGCTCCCAGCGCCGATGGGCCCGCCGACTCTAGGCTGACGAACGTGCCCGCCTCCGTGCCCGCCTCCGCCAGCCCGGTGCCGGATCCCGCCGCGAGTCCGGCCCCCGATCCCGCCCCGGTTCCGTCAGCGCGGCGCGGCCCGAGCAGGTGGCTGCTGCCCGCCTTCGCCGGACTCGCCTCGGTGGTCCTTGGACTGGGCGTCGCCGAAGTGGTGGCGGCGTTCGTCGCCCCGGCGGCCAGCCCGGTGCTGGTCGTGGGATCGCAGCTCATCGACTGGGCGCCCGCCTGGGCCAAGCAGACCGCGATCGCGCTGTTCGGCACCGGGGACAAGGCCGCGCTGCTCACCGGGATCGCGATCGCCCTCGTCATCGTCGCCGGTGCGGCCGGGGTTCTCGAGCGGTGGAAGCCGCCGATCGGACGCATCGTCATCGGCGCAGCAGGCGTCTTCGGCGTCGGAGCCGCGATCGCACGCTCGGGCTCGTCGCCCGCCGACATCATCCCGGCCGGGGCCGCGACGATCGTCGCCCTGATCGTCCTCGGGTACCTGCTGCGCAAGCTCGACGAGGCGCCCCGCGCCCGTCCGGTCAACCCGGCGACCTTGCGTCAGTCCGGGTCGACCCGAGTCCCCGGCGCATCCATCGCCGAGGCCGCCGCGACCCAGCGCGACGTGGCAGCCCGCCTGAGCCGGCGACGTTTTCTCGGGCTCACCTCGGGTGCGCTGGCCGTCGGCGCCCTCGCCGCGCTCAGCGGGTACGCCCTGCAGGCGGGCGCACGTGCCGCCGCCGCCGCGCGCACTGCGCTGAAGCTGCCCCCGCCGGCCGTGAAGGCGGCCGCCGTCCCCGCGGGAGCCGAGCTCGACATCCCCGGTCTTGCGAAAGTCGTGTCACCGAACGCCGAGTTCTACCGGATCGACACCGCGCTGCAGGTCCCGCAGCTCGACCCCGCCCAGTGGAAGCTCAGGATCACCGGCATGGTCGAGAAGCCGGTCACCGTCACCTTCGCCGAGCTGCTGGCGCTGCCTCTCGAAGAGAGCTACACGACGCTGATGTGCGTCTCGAACGAGGTCGGCGGCAACCTGATCGGCAACGCCAAGTGGCTGGGCTACCCGATCCGCCACCTGCTCGCCCGCGCACGACCCACCGCATCCGCCGACATGGTGCTCTCGCACAGCGCCGACGGGTTCACGGCCAGCACGCCGCTCTCGGTGCTGCAGGAGGACGACCGCAACGCGATCCTCGCGGTCGGCATGAACGGCGAGGCGCTGCCGCCCGAGCACGGCTACCCGGTGCGCATGGTGGTGCCCGGACTGTACGGCTACGTCTCGGCGACCAAGTGGGTCGTCGAACTCCAGGTCACGCGCTTCGCCGATCACACCGCCTACTGGACGGATCGCGGCTGGAGCGCCCGCGGGCCGGTCAAGCTCGAGTCGCGGATCGACGTGCCGCGGGCGGGCGCCAACGTGAAGGCGGGCCGGGTGGTCGTCGCCGGTGTCGCGTGGCATCAGCACACCGGCATCCGGAAGGTCGAAGTCCGGGTGGACGGCGGCGACTGGAACGACGCGGAGCTCGCCGCCGCGATCTCGGCAGACACCTGGGTGCAGTGGCGGTGGGAGTGGGACGCTCCCGCCGGGCAGCACCAGCTCGAGGTCAGGGCGACGGATGCCGCGGGCACCGTCCAGACGGCGCAGGTCGCCGACACGGTGCCCGACGGCGCGACCGGCTACCACGCGATCCCGGTCAACGTGAGCTGAGCGCGGGCCGCCGGCTCAGCTCTTGGCGCCCGACACCGCGAGCGCCCCGCCCAGACCGATCATCGCGACGCCGCCGACCACACCAAGTTGTGAGACGCGCTTGGGCGAGCGCGCGAACCAGCGACGGGCGGCGCCCGCGGTGAACACCCAGGTGCTGTCCATGAGGAGCGCCAGGATCACGAAGATCAGGCCGAGCTCCTCGAGTTGCAGGGGGATGGTTCCCGCGCTGGGCACGATGAACTGCGGCAGGATGGCCACGAAGAAGATGATCGATTTCGGGTTGGTGATGCCGACCACGAAGCCCTCGCCCAGCAGTCGGAGAGCAGAGCGCGGCGGCGCTCCCACTTCGGGCGCTGACTGCTCCCGCCGATGCCGGATCGCCTGGATGCCGAGGAACACCAGGTAGGCGGCCCCCGCGAACTTGATCACCGTCAGCACCACGATCGACTGAGCGACGATGGCGCCGACCCCGAGCGCGACCAGCCCGGTCTGCACGAGCATCCCCAGCTCGTTGCCGACCACGCTGAGCAGCCCAGCGCGGCGCCCGAAGGCGAGCGTGCGGCCGATCACGAAGAGCACGCTCGGGCCCGGCAGCGCGATGAGCAACGCGGCCGCGACGACGAACGTCAGCAGATGCGAGACCGGAACCATGCCCCGATGCTAGGGCTTCGCGCCCGGCGCGGGCTTCTCATCGGGCACGGGGACGAGGTGTCTGCCATGCCCGGTCTCGGCGACGAGATGGCCGTCGTGCAACTGGAGCGTGCGATCGGCGAAGGCGCCGAGCTGCGGATCATGGGTGCTCACGATGGCCGCGGCGCCCTGCCCGTGCACGAGATCGGCGATGAGCTGCATCATCGCCAGGGCCGTTCTGCTGTCGAGCTGGCCGGTCGGCTCGTCGGCGATGATCACATCCGGCCGGTTGGCCAGGGCTCTGGCGATTCCGACGCGCTGCTGCTGGCCGCCCGACAGCTCGTCGGGGCGCTGGTTGGCGTGGCCGGCGAGGCCGACCAGCTCGAGCAGTTCGCGAACCCGCGCGGAGCGTGCCTCGGGCTCGGTGCTCACAACACGCAGTGGGACCTCGATGTTCTCGGCGGCGGTCAGCATCGGCAGCAGGGCGAACGACTGGAACACGAAGCCCAGCCGAGTGCTGCGCAGGGCAGCGAGCGCCTCGTCGTCCGCGGCCGACAGCTCGAGGTCCCCGATACGCACCTGACCCGACGTCGGCCGGTCGAGACCGCCCAGGAGATTGAGCAGCGTTGTCTTTCCCGAACCGGACGGGCCGCGCAGCACGACCAGCTCACCCGGTTCGACGTCCAGGTCCACGTCGACGACCGCGTGCACTTCGGCGCCGGGGCGCCCATAGTCGCGGTTCAGGCCGCGCGCGCTGAGGATCGGGGGCGTCATCCCTGCTCCTTCCCATCGAGAGCCGTCTCGTCGTCGGCAGGGGGTCTGACCGGTGAGACGGTCACGTGATCCTCCTCGAGCCCCAGCCGCACGCGATCGCGCATGGCGAGCTGGGTGATGTAGTCCTGCGGCAGCTGGAGGCGCCCGACGCGGTCGAGCACCGCGAACTCCTCGGCCACCTCGTGCTCGCGACCGGTGTGATCGGTGCTGGTGCGCCGCAGCACCTCGGTCGAGGTGCGGCCGTCGCGGATCTGCACGGTTCGTCGCACATGATCCGAGACCCCGGCGTCGTGCGTGACGATGAGCACCGTGGTGCCGAGGGTCTCGTTGACCCCGCGGAACGCCTCGAGCACCATCTCGGAGTTGGCCTCGTCGAGCTCGCCGGTCGGCTCGTCGGCGAGCAGCACCTCGGGCGAGTTGGCGAGCGCGACCGCGACGGCCACGCGTTGCTGCTGCCCGCCCGAGAGCTGGCCGGGCACGCGATCGCGCAGCTCCCCGACATTGAGCAGCTCGAGCAGCTCGGTGATGCGGGCCCCGCGCTTGGCACGCGGATAGCCCGCCATCACTAGGGGAAGCAACACGTTCTCGGCCGCCGTGAGATACGGGAGCAGGTTGCGCGTCGTCTGCTGCCAGATGAATCCCACGGTGTTCCGGCGATAGCTAAGGCGCTCGCGGCCGCCCATCGCCAGCAGGTCGTGGCCGGCGACCCGGGCACGGCCGGCCGACGGGATGTCGAGGCCCGAGAGGATCGTCAGCAACGTCGACTTGCCCGACCCCGACGCGCCGATGACGGCGGTCAGCTCTCCGGTCTCCACCGTGAGGTCGAGACCCTGCAGGGCCTGGACCTCGACGCCGGTCGACGAGAAGATCCGCACCAGCTCGTGACATTCGATGATGGCGGTCATCAGGCTCCCATCTTGAGGGTGGATGAGGGGTTCACGCGATCCCCGACGGCCACCGCGATCGCGCCCGCGATCAGCACCACCAGGCAGAAGGCGCCGAGCACCAGCCCGAGCAGCGCGGGATCCAGCACGGGAACGGGGCGAAGGCTGCCGCCGGTGAAGGGACGCAGGTCGACCGCCGCCGTGACGACGAAGGGGAGCACGCAGCCCAGCACTGCTCCGGCCGCCAGGGCGACGGCGGCGACCGGGACCAGTTCCCAGGCGATCAGGATGCCGAGGCGGCGCCGGGGCATCCCCAGGGTGCGCAGGATCCCGGCCGTCCTGCCGCGGGCCGCCGCGGCCGCCGCCGTGGCCAGCACCAGGGCGAGGATGCAGAGCAGCGTCGCCAGGATGGCGCCCGACACCAGTCCGATCCGCACGCCCGCGATCACCGGCTCGCCCTCCCGGTCGGCGATCGCCTGCGGCACGGTGCTCACGGTGATCGTCGAGAGGAATCGATCGGCGGGGGAGATTCCGAGGGCTTTCTGGAGGGGCGTGAACAGGTGGTCGAGCTGGCCCGGGTCTGCCCTGATCAACAGGGTCGCGGGCAGGAAGGTGCTGGTGAACTTCGAGGCGAAGGCCTCATCCACCATCACCCATCCCTCGTCGACACCGAGCCCGGATGCCGCGGGCAGGCTGCCCACGATCCGCACCTTGACCCCCTGGACCGTCGCGGTGCGCTTCGATCCGATCGCTTTCAGCACGTCGGACGACACGACGACCGGAACGCGCCCACCCACGAGGTGCGTCAGGCCCCCCGGCAGCGGACGCATCGTGGAGAGCTCGCGGGTCTGCGCCAGCATCACCGACACGCTTCCGAACGCGCTGTCCGTCTCGGTCTGCGACGACAGGTAGTCGATCGCCGCAACGGTCCGGACCCCGTCGACCGCCCGCACGGCACGGACCTGCTCCGGGGTGAGCACGAACCCGTCCACCCGTGCGTCGGCGCCGACCGACTCCTGGGCGGCTCGGGTGACACTCGACTCGAAAGTGGTCAGCAGCACCGTCGAGAACAGGGCGACCGAGATGCCGACGACCAGCGCGAGCACCCCGGCGAGCCCGACGGTCGGCGCGCGGGTGGCGCGGACCGCGCCGATGAACCCCGGCAGGCCCCGGCCTCGCACGGCGATGCGGCGGGCGAGCCGCATGGGCAGGGGATACCCGCGCAGCACCACGATTCCCACCGACACGGCCAGCAGCAGGGGCGCGACCGACAGCAGCGGATCGACGCCGACCTGCTCCGTCGCCTGCGCGAGCCCGCGCCGCGCCAGCAGGAAGACCGACAGCGCGGCAAGCACCGCCACGGCGATCTCGGCGACGCCGCGCAGCTGCCCCAGGATCGTGGCGACGGGGCCCGGCCGCTCCCGGGTGGTGGCGAGCGCCGCGAAGAGCACGGGCGGCAGCAGGGCGACGAGCGCGGGCAGCACGAACCCGCTGGTCTCGATCCGCACCGGGATGAGAAGGGCGGCAATGGTCGTGACGAGCGCGGCCGTCGGGATCGACAGCAGGGCGCCCTCGAACGCCAACTCGCCGCGCAGTTGCCACGCGCTGCCCCCGCGCGCGTCCGCGAGGATCAGCTCGCTGCGGCGCGCACGCGCGACCACCTGCGCGCCCAGCACGAGCACCGCGACGAGCAGCCCCAGCGGAGCGGCCGCCAGCAGCGCGAGCAGGCCGGCCATCAACTGACTCCGCTGTTCCGCGGTCTCCACGGCCTGCTGGGCCCGCGTCCCCAGTGGCAGCGGCGAGGTGCTGTTCTCCACCGCCGCTCCCGTGGTCTGGGCCTCGGCCAGCTGTCGGGCGAGCAGCGCGGCATCCGCCCCATCCGCCCCGATGGCGCTCAACGGGTACCAGACCGAGAGGCGGGCGGCGCCGAAGGTGTCCGAGAGTCGGCCGACGCTCAACGGCGCCACGAACGCCGCGACCGAGGGGTACGCGACGCCGTACTGGGCGAGCGCAGTGGTCACCGGCACCAGCGATCCGTTCTGCTTCCAGTAGTCGTCTGAGGGATGGATCGGCGCGAAGAGGCCGCTGATCCGATAGAGGCGCTGAGGCACGCCGTCGAAGACGTCGGTGCCGACCAGGTCGCCGACGGCGAGATGGAGCTGGGCGGCCGCGGCGGTCGAGACCGCGACGTCCACCGGGATCGTGCGCGTGTCGTCCGCCGACTGCGTCTCGCTCGCCGTCCAGGTCGCGGGCGCCGCCCCCTCCACGATGCGCACGCGCGAGAGGTACCTCGGATCGGCGGTCAGTTGGAGGCCGAGGAACGGCCGGTTCCCCTGCTGAGGCACGCCCTGGATTGGCGTGGTCTGCACGATCCAGCCTGGCGCGCCCACCAGCCTGCTGAGCGGCTCCGGGAGGTTCTGACGCGTCCAGTCGAAGTTGCCCTGAATCCCCGAGTACAGCTGCGCGAGGTCGGGCGGCGGGCTCGGCGACCAGTACTCGGGGAAGTTCCCCGCACCCTGGAGCGACCGGCCGAGCGGTCCGATCGCCTGCAATTGCGAGGTCAGCTCGGCCGTCGCCTGGCGCTCGATCAAGCGCGGGACGACCGCGGCCATGGCGACCGCGAGCAGCGTGATGACCCCGACCAGGATGGATGCGGCCGGCGCCACCCGCAGCCGCCGCGCCACCAGGCGGCCGGCACCCCACCGCTCGGCCATCAGAGCTCCGCTCCCGACGTGGAGTCACCGAGCGCGGTCGCCGAGCGCTTCGCCTGCACGCCCACGGTGCTGCGCACGATCGCCAGGAGCACGACGACCGTCATGATCACGGCGGCGATGGCGAACAGCGCTCCCGGAACGTCGACGTTGAGCATCGTGCGAAGTTGATCGATGGCATTCGGAACGGCGGTGCGCGCGAGGCTCGGAACGAGCAACGCGCACACCAGCAGGCCGTCGACCACCCCCACCGCGGCGCCCGTCCCGAGCAGCAGCGCCCACTCGCGCACGCGCACCCGGGTCTGCGCGCGGGGGGACGCGCCGACGGCGCGAAGCACGTTCACCTCGGCTTCCCGGGAGCGCAGCTCTGCGACCAGTCCGGACGCGATCGCCAGCAGCGCCAGCAGCGCGGTGGCAATACCGGCGATCCAGACGACGACGCGAGCCGATTCGAGAACCTGCTCGTCCGGCGAGGCGGTAGCGGCGACGACACTCGCCCCGGGCAGCGCCCTCTTCTCGGCCGCGGCCGCGGCCGCTGGGGTCGTGGTCGCGATCCACCATTCGCCGCTCGAGACCTGCAGCAGTCCCTCGCGAGACGCGGCGTCCTGGAGCGCAGCCAGATCCGCGAGCACTCCTTGCCCCGACTGAATGCCCGGGATCACCGGCTCGATGCCCACCACCCGCACCGGGACGCTTCCTCCTCGGGTGACCAGTTCCATCGGGGCGTCGGAGCCGACCGAGAGACCGGACGAGTCGGCGAGCGTCCGCGAGATCACCACCGGCAGCCGCCCCGTTCCGTTCGCCGGCTGGATCAGCACGTAGCCACCCGGAATCGGTCCGACCGAGCGCATCCCGGCGCGACCGGTGAGCGGCGCCGCCGCCGTAGCGGCCCCCGCGTTACCGACGGGGGCCCACGACGAGTCGAGCGGGATCGCCGCCGACGAGCCACCGGTGGCGCGCAACTCGAGCGGCAGCGTCGTTCCAGCTGGCAGATCCGGAATCAGCAGATCGAACCCGTGGACGGTCCACGGTTCCGCTCCCGACGGGAGCCTGCCGGTGAGCCCGTCTGCGCCGCGGACCAGGTTCACATTGGTCTCGAAGCCCGTTGCATCCACGACGATCACGGACCCGCGGAGGGGGAGCGTCTCCTCCGGCGCTCCGGGGAAGCCGACCTCGACCCCGGTCGCGCCGGCCGGGATGCGTGGACGATCCGCGTGCACGGTGACCAGGCGCGCGAGGGTCGCGGGCGCGACGGCGTTCCTGACCGGGGTGATGGTGGTGGCGATCCGGCTGGACGGGATGCCGATCACGGCGACGAGGTCCTGACCGATTTCCGCGTCCTCGCGGGCGACGGGCGCGGCGCTGGTCTGACCGGGCGCCCGTCGCGTGGTCGACTCCCCGAGGGGTGGCGAGGACGTGATCCGCACCGCCGCACCGACCTGCGCCAGTCGTGTCTCGCGCGCGGACACGCTCCAGGTCCCCGAATAGCACGCACCGAGCAGCAGCCCGCTGACCGCGAAGGCGAGCACCAGGATCGGGGTGAGACCGGCGCGCGGGCGCCGCGCCAGTTGGCGAAGGGCGAGGGCGTCGAGATCCCGCGCGCGGCGCGACCACCGCTCCAACCCTCGCGCGACGATGGGGAAGGCGGCGACACCGAGCAGTCCGATCGCGGCGATGGCCAGTGCCGGGGCCGACACGGCCAGCGGGTCGACCGCGACGCCGCCGCCCGCGACCGGGGCGAGCGGCGATCCGTACAGCAGGAACTGCGAGACGGACACCACGGCGAGGAGCAGCAGCAGGAGCAGCGAGCCGAGGGCGAGCGTCGACCTCAGCCGGGCGCCGCCGCGGAGCAGCGGACGAGCCGCCCCGCGCGATCCAAGCAGTCGATCCCGCGAGGAGCGGGCCGCGCTGATGGCCAGCACCGCGACCGGGACCACGACCGTGCTCCCCACGGCCACCCACGCGAATCCGGGCACGCCGCTGGTCTGACCGAGTCGTCCCGCGTGGCCGACGAGGCTCGAGATCCCGAGCGCGGCCACTGCTCCGACCGCCGCGGCAGGCACCGCGGTGATGACGCCCTCCACCGCGCTCTCCACCACGAAACGCCGCGAGCTGGTGCCGCGCGCGCGCAGCAGGATCGTCTCGCCCGCTCGAAGCTGGCCGAGCATCCCGGCGAGTTCGATGAGGGTGATCAGTCCCAGCAGCGCGACGACGATGAGCGGAGCCGTCGAGACGGCGGTGGCGGCCTGGAGATTCTGCTGGATCGGGTCGATGCCCAGCTCCAGCGCCCCCTCGGTCTGCACGTTCGCGGCGGGGCCGTCCGCTTTCACGGCGTTCGACACGGTGTCCGGAGCGCGTCGCAGCGCGTCCAACTGGTCGACGGCGATCCGGCCGCCGATCGGCCGGATGGTCCAGCGCGCGAGGAACGACTCCTTCGTCTGCTTCAGGAGCGACGGATCGATGACGATCCAGCCGCGCGTGCTGTCCAGGTCGATGCCCGAGAGGGCGACCTGGTCTTCGAGCCATCGCGGATCGGCGGCGCTCGAGACCCGCCAGGTGGCGGTGATGGTCACCTTCTGCCCGGCCGGCAGGGCGAGCACGTCTCCGGACGCCACTCCCAGCGCCACCGCTGCGTCCGCCTGCATGGATGCCTCCGTGGCACTGGTCGGCCAGCGTCCGCTGATCAGGCGCGCCCGCGAGGGCAGGTCGGGGATGGCCGCCACCGCGGACCGCACCGGACCGCCCGTGTCCCGATCGAACGGGACGGGGTTCACCGAGACGAGATCGCGCGTCACGACCATGGGCACCGGGCGGCCGTCGGCACGAACCGCCGCCCGAACGTCCGCACGGACCGCGGCGTCTTGGGCGCTCGCATCAGATGCCAGCGGCGCGATCAACCGGAATCCGGCGTCGATCCCCTCCAGCGCCTCGACCCCCGCGCGCACGCCGGCCGCCGCCGAACCGGACAGGTAAGCCGAGAGCCCGACGCTCAGTCCGGCGAGCAGGGCGATGACGCCGAAGAGCGCAAGGAACACGGCGGCGCGACGACGCATCCGCTTCGCTGCGAGCACCCGACAGCACCCTCCGACTCGGATCGGCGACGCCGATCACCCTGGCCAGACTAAAGGATCTGTCGTATTACCTTTGACCGCCGAGCGGTCTACCCGCCGAACTGCTGGCACCACCAGCTGCCCGCTGAGACGTGCCCGATCCCCATCTGCGTGAACGTGGGTCTCAGAATGTTCGCCCGATGACCAGGCGATGCCATCCAGGCGTTGAAGACCGCGGCGGATGAGCCGTAACCCTCTGCGATGTTCTCGCCCCAGGTGCTCCAGCCGCCTGGGTACGCGCTGTGGGTCAGCTGGCCCGATGAGGCCATGCGCTCAGCACATGCCTGCGCCGTCGCAGTGAGCGACCCGTTCGAGCTCAACGGGTGAAGGCCGTAGTACGCGCGGATCTGATTCACGCAGGTCAGCACGTCGCTCGCGCAGACCGGGGCGCCCGGTCCCGGGTGCCCGCCTGAGGAGTGGCGGGCCGCCGCCGCCGCCACCGCAGCCGCATTCGACGCCTCAGCGGCCTTGACGGCGCTGACCGCCGGAATGATCAGGCCGCGCGGATCCTGGTGGTGCGCGAGGTACGCGCTCAACGCGGCAAGCGCCGCCTTGGCCGACGCGGCCGACTCCGAGCTCGCCGACCCCGCGGCCGCCAATCTGGCCGTGCCGACCGTCTTCACCGACTCGCCCACCGCCGGAACCGTCGCCAACGCCGCCGCCACCGCGGCATCGAGGTCGGCCCTGCGATCGCTCAACGCCGAAAGCGGTGCGGATCGGGGAAACGCCGGCTTGTCCGTCTCGTTCTTGAGCACGAGCACGGCCGCCGTTAGGGCGTCGAGCGTGCTCCGATCGGCGATGCCCGCCGCCGAGGCGCCGAGCGCGGTCAGTGCGGCCTCGAGCTGAACGGCGGAATCCTCGGCGAGGTCGAGACCGGTGCGCACTGCCACCAGATGCGCCGCCGCGGCGTGCCGGGCTGCGGCATCCTGCCGAGCCACGTGATCCGAATAGGCGTATGCGCCCCCGGCACCGGCCGCCAGCACGATGACAACGGCGGCGGCGATCGCCGCCTTCGCTCCAGCCGAGAGCCGCCCGCGAGGGTGCGGTCGCGCCGGCGCGGACGCCGGATCGCTCGCGTCTTCCATCGCTCCGCCCTCCGGCGTCGCCATCATTCAGTGTGCGCGAGGCGGGACTTGAACCCGCACGCCCTTGCGAGCACTGGCACCTGAAGCCAGCGTGTCTGCCATTTCACCACTCGCGCGCATGACCGCCTGAGCCGTCAACCCAGCGAGACTATCACCCTTGAACAAGCCGTGAGGACCCGAGGTCCGACGTTCCCCGGGTCTTCGCCGACTAGCATCGACTTGTCCTCCCCGCGTCGGCAGAACGCGGGTGTCCGTTTCGAGAGGGTGGCCCCGTGGGGATTCTCGACAACTTCGAGAAGGGCTTGGAGCGCGTCGTCAACGGCGCATTCGCCAAGACCTTCAAGAGTGGTCTGCAGCCCCTCGAGGTGACCGCGGCGCTGCGCCGCGAGCTCGACACCAAGGCGGCCGTCGTCTCGCGCGACCGCATCCTGGTGCCCAACGACTTCGTGGTGAGGCTCGCGCCGGGTGACTACCGGCGAATGAATGACCTCGGCCCGGCCCTGATCGATGAGTTCATGCAACTCGTGCAGCGCCACGCGACCGCGCAGCACTACGCGTTCGCGGGCGGGATCTCGATCCGCCTCGAGCAAGACGCGTCGCTGTCTGAAGGCCTGGTGCGCATCGACTCCGTCAACGTCAAGGGCGAGGTCGCGTGGACCCCGGTGCTCGACATCGACGGCAAGCGCTACCCGATCACGAAGGCGCGCACCGTCATCGGCCGCGGCTCGGACGCCGACATCACGGTCGACGACACGGGGACATCGCGGCAGCACGTCGAGATCCTGTGGGATGGCAAGCGCGGCCAGGTCAACGACCTGGGGTCGACGAACGGATCGAAACTGAACGGGGTCCCGGTGACGAAGGCTCCACTCCCCCCCGATTCGGTCATCGAGATCGGGCGCACCCGCATCGTGTTCCGGGTCCTCGCCCAGGCGGCATCCGTCGAGAGGCGCGCATGAGCGAACTGACGCTGCTCGTTCTGCGGTTGGGCTTTCTGCTCCTCCTGTGGTTCTTCGTGTTCGTCATCGTCTACGCCCTGCGATCCGATCTCTTCGGTCAGCGCGCACGACGGATGCCGGCCGTCTCTGCCCCAGTCGCGGCGTCGTTCCCCTCCTCGCCGGCGGCCGCTCCGGTCCGCGCGAAGGCGGCCGCTCCCACCGAGGCGGTCGCGCAGCAGGGCGCCCGTCCCGCCCCGCCGCACGCCGACGCCACCACTCCGTGCCGCCTCGTCATCACCTCCGGGCCGCGCGAAGGTCTCGAGATCGACCTTCCCAGCGAGCAGCTGACGATCGGTCGATCGAGCGAATCGGGTCTCGTGATCCGCGACGACTACACCTCGACTCACCATGCCCGCCTCATGCTGTGGAACGACCAGTGGGTGATCCAAGACCTAGACTCGACCAATGGCACGTTCCTCGCGGGGTCGCGCGTGATGCTCCCGACTCCCGTGCCACCGGGTACACCGGTCACCATCGGCACGACCAGCTTCGAGCTCCGGCGGTAATCGGGTGACCCCCACTCCCACGAGCGCGGCGGTCTCGCACGTCGGCAAGATCCGGTCGAACAACCAGGACTCCGGCTATGCGGGCGCGCACCTCTTCGTCGTCGCCGATGGGATGGGCGGGCACGCGGGCGGTGATGTCGCCTCGGCGATCGCCGCCAAGCGGATCGCGGAAGCCGACACCGAGTACCCCTCGGTGCGCGACGCCGAGTTCTCTCTCCAACAGGCCCTGATCGCCGCGAACTCGCTGCTCGCCGAGACGGTCTTCGAGCACAGCGAGCTCACCGGCATGGGAACGACGGTGAGTAGCATCCTGCGCGTCGGCGACCAGGTGGCGGTGGCGCACATCGGCGACTCGCGCATCTACCTGTTCCGCGACGGCGAGCTCAAGCAGATCACGGCGGATCACACCTTCGTGCAGCGCCTGGTCGATTCGGGCCGCATCACCCCGGAGGAGGCGGCCGTGCATCCCCGGCGCTCGGTGCTGATGCGGGTGCTGGGCGATGTCGACGCCGCCCCCGAGATCGACACCGCCATCTTCGACACCAAACCAGGCGACCGATGGATGCTGTGCTCCGACGGGCTGTCGAGCTACGTCACCGACGACAAGATGGCCTCGATCCTCGCGACCGTGCGGACCGCCACGGGCGCGGCCGACCGCCTGGTCAAAGAGAGCCTCGACCATGGAGCGCCCGACAACGTGACCGTCGTGCTCGTCGATATCGACGACAGCGACGGAGCGTCCGGCCTGCCGCCCACCTTCGTGGGCTCGGCCGCGGCGCCGCTGAGCTACGAGAATGACACCTCGCGGCGTCCGATCCGGCTGCCGACGCTCCTGCTGCATCCCTTGAAGGCGACGCCGCCCGAAGACAGCCACTTCGAGCCGGAGGGCGAGAGCTACCTCGAGGAGCTGATCGAAGAGGACAGGAGGCGGGCCCGGCGCCGTCGGATCGTCTGGCTCGTCGTGCTCGTCCTCGCGGTCGCGGCGATCGTCGGTGCCGTGCTCACCGCATACTCCTGGACCCAGTCCCACTACTACGTCGGCGAGAGCAACGGACGCGTCGCCATCTTCCAGGGCGTGCAGCAGACCATCGGGCCGATCCACCTGTCGAGCGTGTACCAGGGGACCCGGATCGACGTGTCCTCGCTCTCGGAGTACGAGCGACAGAGCGTCGAGGCCACGATCCCGGCCGACGACCTGCGCGACGCCTTGAACATCGTCGATCGGCTGTCCACGGCGGCCGGGGACTGATGACTGCCCAGGTGGTCGACGCCGGATCCCGCCCCACCGTGACGGAGGGGATCCGGGTCCGGCTGCGCGCACCGGCGCGCCGCCGCAATCTCGAGCTGGTGCTGCTCATCGGGGCGCTGATCCTCTCCGGCGCCGCGATCGTCCTGGTTCAACTGGGTGCTCTCGGCCGGCTGGGCGGCACCGTGCTCTCGCTCGATGCGGTGCTCGCGATCCTCGTCCTCGCCGGGCATGTGAGCCTGAGGGTGGTGGCGCCGGACGCCGACCCCTTCGTGTTCCCGATCGCCGTCCTGCTCAACGGGGTCGGCATCGCCGAGATCTCGCGCATCGACATCGCCAAGCATCTCAACGGCTGGGAGGCGGCCGGCATCCGTCAGATCGTTTGGACCGCGATCGCGCTGGTGGCCGGGTTCGCGGTGCTGCTGCTGATCCGGAACCATCGCGTGCTCCAGCGGTACCGCTACATCGCCATGTTCAGCGCGCTCGTCCTCCTCCTGCTGCCCGCTCTCCCCGGCATCGGGCGCACCGTCTCGGGCGCCCGGGTGTGGATCGGCGTCGGCCCGTTCTCGTTCCAGCCCGGCGAGCTCGCCAAGATCGCGCTCGCCATCTTCTTCGCCGGCTATCTGGTCACCGCGCGCGACTCGCTCTCGATGGTGGGGAGGACCTTCCTCGGGATGCGCTTTCCGCGCGTACGCGACCTCGGCCCGATCCTCGTCATCTGGGTGCTGGCGATGGCGGTCATCGTGTTCCAGCACGACCTCGGAACGGCACTCCTCTATTTCGGCCTGTTCCTGGTGATGATCTATGTCGCCACCGGGCGTCTCAGCTGGGTCGTGCTCGGACTCCTGCTGTTCGGAGGCGGCGCCTTCGTCGCGAGCCGTTCGCTCAGCTACGTCGCCGGCCGTTTCGAGTCCTGGCTCGACGCGTTCAACCCGGCCATCTACGGCAAGCCCGGCGGCAGCTACCAGCTGGTTCAGGGGCTGTTCGGACTGGCCAACGGCGGCTTGGTCGGCACCGGCCTCGGTCAAGGCAGTCCCGACATCGTCCCCCTGGCGGAGAGTGACTACATCATCGCGAGCCTGGGTGAAGAGCTCGGCCTGATCGGCCTGTTCGCGATCCTGGGGCTCTACCTGCTCTTCGTCTCCCGCGGATTCCGCATCGGCTTCACGGGCCAAGACGACTTCGGCCGCCTGCTCGGAGTCGGCCTCTCGTTCGTCGTCGCGCTGCAGGTGTTCATCGTCGTCGGCGGGGTGACCAGGGTGATCCCGCTCACCGGCCTCACGACGCCGTTCCTCGCCGCGGGCGGCTCATCGCTGATGGCCAACTGGATCATCGTGGCCCTGCTGCTGCGCCTGTCCGATTCCGTGCGCAACCAGCCGCAATGGGTGATCGACACCGCTCCGATCCCGGTGACCATGGCAGGGGGTGCCGCGTGAACAAGCAACTCCGCCGCGTCACCGTCCTGGTGCTGATCATGTTCCTCACCCTGTTCGGCTCGACCACGATCATCCAGGTGCTTCAGCAGGACAACCTCAAGGCCGACAGCCGGAACGTCCGCACCCTGTACGCGAGCTACTCGGCTGAGCGCGGACCGATCCTGGCCGCCGGCCAGCCGATCGCGCAGTCCGTCCCCTCGAGCGACGCGTACAAGTACCAGCGGCAGTACACCAACGGTCCCCTGTACTCGGCCGTGACGGGGTACTTCACGCTCAACCAGGGCAACACCGGAGTCGAGGGCGCACTCAACGACTATCTGAGCGGCACCGCGAACCAGCAATTCCTGGGGCAGCTGAACGCGATCCTCACCGGTCAGAACCCCAAGGGTGCCGCGATCGAGACGACGATCGACCCGGTCGTCCAGCAGGCGGCGTGGGATGCGCTCGGCAATCTGCAGGGCGCCGTCGTCGCTCTGAATCCCAAGACCGGCGCCATCCTCGCGATGGTGTCCAAGCCCACCTTCGACCCGAACTCGCTCGCGGTGCACAACAGCAAGCAGGTCATCGCCACCTACAAGCAGCTCCTGGCGAGCGCGGGCGACCCGTTGATCAACCGGACGATCGCGGGCAGCCTCAACCCGCCCGGTTCCACCTTCAAACTCGTGGTGGCGTCCGCGGCCCTGGCCAACGGCTACACACCCGACAGCGAGTTTCCCAATCCCGCCCGGCTGCAGCTCACCGGGACCAACACCTTCATCTCGAACTCCGAGGGGGGCAGTTGCGGCGGCGGGGCGACCGCATCCATCGCGACGGCGCTGCGATTGAGCTGCAACATCCCGTTCGCGCAACTCGGTCAGGCGCTCGGCTATGACAAGGTCTCGGCGCAGGCCAAGGCGTTCGGCTTCGGGGATGACAGCCTGCGCATCCCGATGAAGGTCACTCCCAGCGTCTACCCACAGACGACCGACGATGCGCAGCAGGAGCTCTCGTCTTTCGGGCAGGGCAGCGATCGCGTGACACCGCTCCAGATGGCCATGATCTCGGCCGCGATCGCCAACGGAGGCACCCTGATGACCCCGACCCTGATCGACAGCATCACCGCGCCCGACCTGTCGGTTCTGAAGAAGCTCACCCCGACCACGTACGGCCAGCCCGTCTCGAGCACGGTCGCCGCGACGATGACCCAGCTGATGGTGAACAACGTGGCCAACGGTGTGGCGAGTAATGCAAGAATCAGTGGTGTCGACGTCGCGGGCAAGACGGGCACAGCCCAGAACGGTGAAGGCAAAGAGCCGTACACCCTCTGGTTCACCGGCTTCGCTCCGGCGAACGATCCCCAGATCGCTGTCGCGGTCGTGGTGGAGAACGGCGGCGGCCGCGGGCAATCCCTTGTCGGGAACACCATCGCGGCTCCGATCGCCAAGAAGGTCATAGAGGCGGTGCTGAGCAGATGAGACCCACAAGCGGCCTCACCTTCGGTGGTCGGTACCAGCTGTCGTCGCGCATCGCGATCGGTGGCATGGGCGAGGTCTGGGAGGCGACCGACCTCGTCATCGGCCGCACCGTCGCGATCAAGATCCTCAAAGACGAATACCTCGGCGACCCCGGATTCCTGGAGCGGTTTCGCGCGGAGGCCCGGCATGCGGCCCTGGTCAACCACGAGGGCATCGCCAACGTCTTCGACTACGGCGAGGAGGACGGCTCGGCCTACCTCGTGATGGAGCTCGTGCCCGGCGAGGCGCTCTCGACCATCCTCGAGCGGGAGCGCGTTCTGCCCACCGACAAGGTGCTCGACATCGTGGCGCAGACTGCGCTCGCCCTCCAGGCTGCGCACACGGCGGGCCTCGTGCATCGCGACATCAAGCCCGGCAACCTGCTGATCACGCCCGATGGCCGCGTCAAGATCACCGACTTCGGCATCGCGCGCATCGCCGACCAGGTTCCGCTCACTGCGACCGGCCAGGTGATGGGCACGGTGCAGTACCTGTCGCCGGAGCAGGCGAGTGGGCATCCTGCCTCGCCGACCACCGACATCTACTCGCTCGGGATCGTGGCATACGAATGCCTGGCCGGGCGCCGCCCGTTCACGGGCGAGTCGCAGGTGGCGATCGCGATGGCGCAGATCAACGAGGCTCCCCCGGAGCTGCCGGTCACCATCGCCGAGCCGGTGCGCAATCTGGTCTATGCGTGCATCGCGAAGCGACCGGAGGACCGACCGGCGTCCACCGCTCACCTCGCCCGCGCCGCGCAGGCGCTCCGGCGCGGCGACGTGCAGGAGGCGATCGCCGCCGTGCCCGGCATCGCGGGTCAGAACGGATTCGCGTCACCCACCATGCCGATCGGCACGGCCGCGACCCGGCTTCTCCCCGCGAGCGGAGCGGGCGCGGGAATCGGCGGAGGGCTGCCTCCGACATCCGAGACCCCGACGCCGCGTCGCAGAAACGCGTGGACCTGGCCGCTCATCGCCATCGTCGCGCTGCTCGCGGTCGCCCTGATCGCGATCATCATCGTGCTGCTCGTCAAGCCGAACGGCAATGGCGGCAATACGCCGAGCGGGTCGCACTCCTCGGCCAGCAAGACGCCGAGCATCACACCCTCGCCCAGCGCTACCTCCCACAACCTGAACCCCAACGACTACATCGGCAAGACCCTGAGCGAGGTGTCTGACGCCCTGTCCGCGCTGGGCTATGGCATCGACCCGGAGACGGGACCTGCCGCCGACACGCCTAGTGAAAACGGGACGGTCTCGAGCATCAACCCCTACGGCAACCAACCCGTGGGCAAGACCATCACGGTGAATGTCTTCGCCAACTATCCAGGCGCTGTGCCACCCCAGACGCCGACTGCAGCCAGCGGGTCGCACAATTCTGGCGACACGGTCGCGATCGGCTGGACGACCTACACCGGATGCCCCACGGGCTACGCCCTCAGCGGGTACACCTTCAACCTGTCGAACGCGACGTTCGCGGCCGGATCGTCCAATCCCTTCCCCAAGGATGCGACGTCGGCCAATATCGTGCTCGGCAGCCCCGGACCGGCGACCGTGAACTACACGGCCACCTGCGGGACGGGGTCCGGCGCGTTCCAATCGGCGCTCTCAGGCACACTCACGATCACCGTCAACTAACGATCCGGCCTCCGAGCGCGCTGCGGGGCAGGTCTCCCAGATCTCTGCGGCTACACTGACAACGGATTTTCGACGACGAGCGGGACGAGATGACTGTGACGGAGGGGGCGACGCCGGGCGTCCGCCTGCTCGCCGGTCGCTATCAGATCGGTGCACTCCTGGGTCGCGGCGGCATGGCCGACGTGCACGCGGGCCTCGACGCGCGCCTGAACCGCAAGGTCGCCGTCAAGCTCCTGAAGCCCGCCCTGGCCAACGATCCGGCCTTCCGCACGCGCTTCCGACAAGAGGCGCAGGCCGCGGCGCGCATGGCGCACCCGACGATCGTGCGGGTCTTCGACGCGGGCGAAGAGACGGTGCGCGAACCGGGTGGCACCGAGGTGCAGGTGCCCTTCATCGTGATGGAGCACGTCGAGGGCAAGCTGCTCAAGGACCTGTTGGCGCAGGGGCCCCTCGATCCCGCCGAGGCCGTGCGCATCACCGACGGGATCCTCACCGCCCTCGAGTACTCGCATCGTGCCGGGGTCGTGCATCGCGACATCAAGCCGGGCAACGTCATGATCACGACGTCCGGCCAGGTCAAGGTGATGGACTTCGGCATCGCCCGCGCTATCTCCGACTCCTCGGCCACGATCGCCCAGACGAGCGCCATTCTCGGCACCGCTCAGTACTTCTCGCCCGAGCAGGCTCGGGGCGAGGGGATCGACGCGCGCACCGACCTGTACTCGACGGGTGTCGTCCTCTACGAGCTCCTCACCGGCAAGGCACCCTTCCGCGGTGACACCGCCGTCGCCGTCGCCTATCAGCACATCAGCGAGGCACCGGTGCCGCCGAGTGCTCTCAACCCTGCGGTGTCGCCCGCCCTCAACGCGGTGGTCATGCACGCCCTCGCGAAAGACCGCGGCGAGCGCTTCCAGACCGCCGCGGAGTTCCGTGCCGATCTCGACGTCGCCATGACCGGCAAGGTGCCAGACCGGGCCCCGGCGAGCGATGACTTCAACGCCGCCCTGTTCGGCGTCAACCCGAACTCGACCGCGGCGTCGGAAGCGACGCTGCGGCGCCTCGCGGACGATGGCGACCGCGCACCGCGCACTCAGAACCGCCCCCCGGTGGCTTGGATCTGGGGCGGCATCTCGGTGATGGCCGTGATCATCATCGCCACGCTGGTGTGGGTGTTTTCGCTGACGCCCCAGCAGCTGGTCGGAGCGGGTGCCGCCGTCGACATTCCGAACGTGACCGGTCAGACCTTCAAGGTCGGCAGCCAGAAGCTGCTCGACGCGCATCTCAAGGTGACCCAGGTCGACCAGGCGAGCGACACGGTGCCGGTGGACCAGATCATCGCCACCGATCCGGCAGCGGGCATCCGCGTGGCGCCCGGCTACAACGTGCAGGTCACCGTGTCGTCCGGTCCGGTCCAGGTCACTCTTCCCGGTCAGGTCTACAAGCCCGAGGCCGACGCGCAAGCTGCGATCAAGGCGGCTGGCCTGGTCTACGGTGCGACCACCACCGACTACTCGGCGAGCGTGCCTGCCGGGCAGGTGATCGGTGTTCTGGTCCCGGGATCCACGACACCGAACGGCGGCAACCTCCAGGTCACGAAGGGCACCAAGGTCGATCTGGTGGTGTCGAACGGCCTGGTGCAGATGCCGGACGTGCGAGGTCAGAGCGCGGTCGAGGCACGAGATCTGCTCTCGGGGTCCACCTACGGTCTCACCGTGAAACTCGTCCCGACCACCTCGTGCACCGGCCAGAAGGTCACCGCGCAGTCACCCGGGCCCGGGGATGTTCCGCAGCGCTCCAGCGTCACACTGACGTACTGCAACGGGTAGCGACCCGCCGGCTTCGACCCAGCGCCTCTCGGACGCCCGCCCGCGGGCTAGCCGAGCTTGACCAGCGGACTCAGGCCTTTGGCCCGGTCGACCGCCTCGGCGAGCCCGGTCCTCGCCAGCCAGTTGCCCAGCATGCGGTAGCCGCCCTCGGTCAGCACCGATTCGGGGTGGAACTGCACGCCGAACAAGGGCGCGGCGCGGTGCCGCAGCCCCATGATGACGCCGCCTTCGGTTCGGGATGTCACCTCGAGCTCGTCCGGCACCGTGCCCTCGAGCACCGCGAGCGAGTGATAGCGGGTCGCCCGGAACGGCTGAGGCACTCCCGCGTAGAACGCACTGTCATCGTGATGGATCAACGAGGTCTTGCCGTGCATCAGCTCATCGGCGTGCGTGACGGTCGCACCGAGCGCCTCGGCGATCGCCTGGTGACCGAGGCACACGCCGAGAAGGGGCGACTCGGCCGCGAGAGCGGCGTGCACGACCGCGATCGAGATACCCGCGGCCGCGGGGGTGCCCGGTCCCGGCGAGAGCAGAACGGCGTCGTACTCGGCGATGCGGCTCGGCACGTCGGCTTCGGCGATGGCGTCGTTGCGCACCACCTCGGTGTCGGCCCCCAGTTGCTGCAGGTAGCCGTTGAGCGTGTAGACGAAGCTGTCGTAGTTGTCGACGACGAGGACGCGCGTCATGCTGACTCCCTCATGCGCCTGGTGCGACCGTCACGTCTTGCGGGGCCACCAACTCGCCGATCCACGGGAAGACCCAGAGGACCAGCACCGACAGGACCGCCGCCACCAGCACGAGCAGGATGAGCAGTCGGGTCCACCATGGGCCGGGCAGCGCGCGCCACAACGCCGCGTACATCAGGACTTCCCGGTGACGGTCGCCGCAATCTCTGCGGGTGGACCGCCGGCGATCGGGTAGAACTTGTCGAAGGTGCCGTATGCCATGATCCGCTCGGCCGTCGAGAAGAACGGGTTGCAACTCTGCAAGGTGATGATCCGATCGCCGGGCTGCAGGCCCGGCTGGTCGGGGACGGGGTCCAGGATCGCGACAGCGGTGGGCACCACGAACTGCAGATTGCGGAAGGAGTACTGGTACCACCCATCCGCCGTGCCCACGAAGATGTGGTCGCCCACCCGCAGGTTGTTGATGTGCTCGAGGTCGCCGCCGTACGCCTTGCGGTGCGACGCGACCATGAAGTTGCCGACCGCGCCGGGCATCTGGGTGGTCGGGTAGTGCCCGAGGTTGCCCTTGTTCAGCACCGAAAGAGCGGTCCCCTGCGCGATGGGACGCGCGTAGTCCGAGCCGAAGCGCGGGACGTACAGGTAGCCGAACACCTTGCCGGTGGAGAGGGACGCGGTGATGACCGGCGGGGCGGCCGGGTCGGCGGGATCGGTCGGTGCCTTGGTCGGCCCGGCCTCCTTGATCCATTGCTGGGATTGATGCACCGACTGGCCGTACAGCTGATGGCCCTCGATGATGTCGCCCAACCACTGCTGCCAGCCGAGGAAGAGCAGGACGAGAACGCCCGCAGTGACCAGCAATTCGCCCAGCACACCGACGACCGAGACGCGCGGACGCGGGCGCTTCTTGGATGAGCTTCTTGCCCGCCCTCGTGGACGCACGGCGGACTCCGACGACGGCGTCGTCGCCTGGTCGTCCCCCGCTTCATCCATGTAACCGATTCTAGAACCTGCGCCGCCGCGCCGTTCCTGTGAGCACCTTCTGACCAGGTCGCCCCCGGATGCGTCCGTTAGTATTCCTGCATGGCCCGTCCGAACGCACCCAAGCCGATCACCGGCGAAACCCGCTCAGGCGAGCGCGCGCCGAACCCGGTGTGGTTCAAGCCCGTGATGTTCGGCTTCATGCTGATCGGGCTGGTCTGGATCATCGTCTTCTACCTGAGCCAGGCGCAGTGGCCGATCCCCGCGCTTCAGAGCTGGAACATCCTGATCGGCTTCGGGATCATGTTCATCGGCTTCCTCATGACGACCCGCTGGCGCTGATCCGGCCTCATCACCGCCGAACTACATCGCTGTGATTCATCCACACTGTGGATGAGCCTGTGCACTCGAGTCCCTGTGCACGCCAGCCGTTGTGCACTCGACGCCGTGAGGCCTACTGATACATGCCGGGCGCGCTCAGCACGCAGGCGACGATGATCACCGCGAGCCCGCCGGCGATCACGGCAACCGAGGCGATCTGCCGAGTCGTCTGTCCGGGTCTGCGCGTCGCCAGATAGACGCCGCCGATCGCTGCGCCGACGCCCAGACCGCCCAGATGCGCCTCCCAGGCGATCCCGGGTGCGATGAAGCCGAAGGCCACGTTGACGAGCACCACGATGAGGATCTGCGTCAGCTGCAACCCCATCGCCTTGCGCAGCACGAGCAGGGCCCCCATCAACGCGAAGATCGCGCCGGACGCTCCCACCGCGAGGGCCGGGCGGAACAGCCCTCCGAGCCAGGATGCCGACGCGTGGCCGGTCACGATCCACAGCTGGTAGATCAGCACCACACCCACGCTCGCCCCGATCGCCCCGACCAGGTAGAGCGCGAGGTACCGGACTCTGCCCAAGAACCGCTCGAGGGGCGGCCCGAAGATGAACAGGGCGTACATGTTGAAGAGCAGATGCGGGATGAACGCGGTCGAGTGCAGGAACTCCGAGGTGATGAGCCGCCACGGCTGGCTTGCGACGGCGCTCGGATCCAGCTGCCAGGCGTTGGTCAACGCGCCACCGCTCACCCACTGCGCGACGTAGATCACCACGCACAACGCGATCAAGGCATAGGTGACGATCGGCGTGCTGCCGGTGCCGATCAGACGTGAGAGCAGTCCGGGTCGCGACGCCGCAACCTGCTGCCGCCCTTCGCGCACGCATTCCGGGCAGTGCACGCCGACCGCCGCCTGCGTCTGGCACTGCGGGCAGATGGTGCGGTCGCAGCGCTGGCAGTGGATGAAGCTCTGCCGATCGGGGTGGCGATAGCAGTACTCCGAGTCGATCTCGGCCTGCGGGGCGGGGGTGCTCACAGACCCACCGTTCAGATCCCGCGGACGATCGCCAGAGCGATCAGCACAGCGACGCCGCCGAAGAGCAGCAGGTACGGAGCAGCCCGGTTCGAATCGGAGTGGTCATCGTGCCGGTGCAGCAGGAGGCCCGCCGCCACGCCACCGGCGATCCCGCCGATCACGAGGAAGAAGAAACCGAACAGCAGGGCGATCACGGCGTTGATCAGCAGGGTGATCAACATCTGGTTGCGCGCAGGCGGTGACGACCAGACCAGGACGAGATAGCAGCCGATCAGTCCGAAGAGCCCGGCGAACACCCCATACGCCACGCCGCCCACAAGCACCGAGAGCGCAGCCCCCGCCATCGCTCCGGCCAGGAAGACCACGATGAACCGGCCGCGCCCCAAGATGCGCTCCATGGTCGGTGCCGACAGGAGCAGGAAGACGACGTTGAGGATGAAGAGCAGGATCGGCAGCGGCGAGATCACGGCGGGATACGCGATGGCGGAAGTCGCATAGGTCCAGATCCAGGCCGCATGGTTGGTACTCGCTGCGAGAACGGCGTAAGGCAGGCCTCCCGGGACCACGCCCGCCGTGAACAGCCCCACGATCCACAGAGCGATCGTCAACATCGTGATGGTCCAGGTCGCGACGGGAACCGTGGTGCCCGGTCGCAGCACGTTGATGGCGACTTGCTGCCAGCGCGGTCTGCTCGCGGCGCGGGCAGCGGCATCCCGGGCCCGCTTCGCCTTGGCGGCCCGCTCGGCTTTCGCCTTGGCGATGTCGGCCACCGGCGTCCACTGAACCGAACCGCCGGTCTCGCGCACGCAGTCCGGGCATCGAACCCCTTGCGGCGTCAGGATCTGGCACTCGGGGCAGATGGTGCGACCGCACCGCTCGCACAGGGTCCAGCTGGTGCGATCCGGGTGGCGATAGCAGACCGAGGGATCGAGCTCGGCTCCCGCCGAACTCACCTAGACCTCGGTGACGTCGATGCTCGAGATCACGACCGGCTCGAGCGGCTTGTCACCGCGGTCGGTCGGAACCGCCTCGATCTCGTCGACGACCTTCTTCGACGCGTCGTCGGCGACCTCGCCGAAGATCGTGTGCTTGGCCTGCAGCCACGGCGTCGGCACCGTCGTGATGAAGAACTGCGATCCGTTGGTGCCCGGGCCCGCGTTGGCCATGGCCAGCACATACGGCTCCGCGAAGGTCAGCTCGGGGTGGATCTCGTCCTTGAACTGGTACCCGGGCCCACCGATGCCCTGACCGAGCGGGTCGCCGCCCTGCAGCATGAAGTCCTTGATGATGCGGTGGAAGATCACGCCGTTGTAGAGCGGCTCGTTGCTCTTCGCGCCGGTCGCGGGGTTGACCCACTCCTTGCCGCCCGTGGCGAGTCCGACGAAGTTCTCGACGGTGAGCGGTGCGTGATTTCCGAACAAGTTGATGCGGATGTCGCCGTGGTTGGTGTGGATGGTGGCGACCGCGGTGTGGAGAGGCATCCCGTCATTCTGTCATGCGGGCTCCGACCGCGCTCTCAGGCAGCATGCAGGGCTGGGCACTCGGATCGCCCGGCGCACCGTGGCAGGATAGTGCTGTTCACGGGACACCGGACGACGGAGGTCGACATGGCATTGTCACGCAAGCGGCAGCGAGAGTTGAAGCGCCTCAAGCGCTCAGCCGAAGAGCTCTGGGACGAGCAGCGCGAGGCGATCGAGCACGCGAGTGCCGTGTTGAAGGATGCGCGGCGCCAGGCCGCGAACTACGCGCGCGAAGAGGTGGGTCCCCGCGTGCGCGATGCCTACGACACGCGGCTCCGCCCGGCGGTGGCCGGCGGATTCGCCGCCGGACGCAGCGCGGCATCGACCGCCCGCGACCGTTTCTCGGACGACGTGCTGCCCGCCCTCTCGGGCACCATCGGCTCGGCACTCGCACTGCTCGAGGTCGCCAAAGACCCGCGCGTGCGCGACATCGTCAAGCGTGCCGGGGCGACCGCGTCGAAGGTCAGGGGCCGAGTGCCGTTCGTCGAACCGCCGAAGAAGTCGGCGGGCCCCGGCCGCTACATCCTGATCGGTCTCGGCGTCGTCGCGACGCTCGGTGTTGCGTATGCCGCGTGGCAGACGCTGCGTGCCGACGACGACCTCTGGATCGAAGACCTGGGCGACCCGGGCTCCGGCGAACTCAGTGACGGCGAGTAGCGCCTCGACGGCGGCGGACCTCCCGTCGACCGCCACCCGACCCGTTTCGCTGCCGCTGCGTCAGCGCCCGATCGACATCTTCTTCATCGCGATCTTCAGCGTCTTCATCGTCACCTGCATCATCAGCGACTCGGTCGAAGGCCTCGGTCTCGATCAGGTGGCGAACTCGCCGAACATCCTGGTGCAATGGAACTACTGGTACGCGTCCAACTTCGATCCGCTGTACCAGTCGCACCCCGTGTGGTTGCGCTTCATCAGCGGGACGTCGGCCTTCATCTACGTCGGGTTCTACGTGATCCTGATCATTTCGCTGGCCAAGGGCTGGAACCGCATCCAACTGCCCTCGGTCATCTACGCCACGATGATCATCTCGCTGACCGGCATCCCGATCATGGGCGTCGAGTTCTTCGGCAGCGCGACCGAGCGAACCCCGAACCCCGCGGTGTTCCTCGCGTTCAACCTGCCCTACATCCTGGTCCCGCTGCTGTTGCTGATCAGGATGCGGTCGCCGCTGCCCTTCCTGCGAAAGTTCTAGCTCAGCTCACGTGCACGTCGGGACGCCGACGTCGGTCGTGCTCGGCTCGGCGGAGCACCTCGCGGGTGACCGGCGCCACCTCGCCGCCCCCGGTCACCAGGTACTTGAACATGTTCGAGATCGGGTTGCCCTCGGTCCACTCGAAATAGATGTCGGGCACGACCCCGGTCTGATCCCGGATCTCGAGCAGGATCGCCGCGAGCGTGTTCGGCACATTGCCACTGCGAACGCGCAGCACCCGGTAGCCATGCCGCACCACCCCCTCGACCTCGAGGTCCTCCTCGAAATCGGACGAGTCGGCATGATGCACCTCGAGGAAGATGACGGGTGAGCGCTGGGGGATGCCGCTGTCGCGCCGCTCGTCCGCCAGCTTCTTGCGGTACTCCTCCGCCGATCCGTCGTCGGGCTCGTTCGCCACGATGCGGATACTGTCGTTCTGCTCGGCGTCGCCGGTGACGAAGTCGAGGGCCGTCTCATCCAGCGTCACCGACAGGGCCCGCAGCTGGAAGGAGCGCTGCACCCGCGAGACGATCGACACCACGATGATGCCCAGGATGAACAGTGCGGCGATGCGCACACCGTCCGGCCGCTCGATGACGTTCGCCACGGTCGTGTATGCGAACACCAGGGAGATGACCGCGAACCCGATCGTCGCCGCGCGCTGCTTCTTGTGCAGTGCCGAGAGGAAGACCGCGACCGAGGCCGAGGTGATCAGCACCAGGACGCCCGTGGCGTATGCACCTCCCTGGGCGTCGACATCCGCCTTGAAGACCAGAGTGATGATGACCGCGATCGCGGTGAAGACCAGCACGAGCGGCCGGACGGCGGCCGCCCACTGGGGAACCATCCCATACCGGGGCAGGAAGCGCGGGACGAGGTTCAGCAGCCCGGCCATGGCCGAGGCGCCAGCGAACCACAGGATGCAGATGGTGCTCACGTCGTAGGCCGTGCCGAAGACCGGGCCGAGGTACTCGTGCGCCAGCAGGGCGAGGGCTCGGCCGTTGGCCGCACCGCCCGGCTGGAACTCCTTCTGCGGGATCAGCAGCGTGGTCGTGATGCTCGAGGTGATCAAGAAGGTGCTCATGATGACGGCGGCGGCGGTGAGAAGCCGCCGGGTGCCGCGGATGCGACCGAGGGGTTTCTGCGGGGTGTCGCTCGCATCCCCCTTCACCAGAGGCATGACCGCGACCCCGGTCTCGAAACCCGACAGGCCCAGCGCGAGCTTCGGGAAGACCAGAAGCGAGATGCCGACCATCACGACGATGTTGCCGTGCTGCGCCGTGAGCGCCGCCCACCAGTCCGTGATCGCGACCGCATGCCCGGCGACGTGCCCGAGGGCGACCGCCACCACCACTGCGTTGAGGGCGAGGTAGACGACCACCAGGACGAACGAGATGTTGATCGCCTCGCGGAATCCCTTGAGGAAGACGATGGCGAGCAGCGCGACCAGCACCAGGGTCACGGGGATCTCGGTGCCGTGGAGCCACCCCGGGACCAGCGGATTCTGGATGGCGTGCGCCGCCGCATCCGCCGCCGACAGGGTGATGGTGATCATGAAGTCGGTGGCCGCGAACCCGAGCAGGATGAGCACGAACAGCTTGCCGCCCCACCACGGAAGGAGCCGCTCGAGCATGGCGATCGATCCCTCGCCCTTGAAGCTCTCGCGGGCGACGCGGCGGTACACCGGGAGCGCTCCGAACACCGTGAGCAGCACGAGGACGATCGTGGCGAGCGGCGACAGCAGCCCGGCCGCGACGGCGGCGATCGCCGGCTGATAGCCGAGCGACGAGAAGTAGTCGACGCCGGTCAGCGTCATGACGCGCCACCACGGGCTCTTCTTCACCGGCGCTTCGGCATAGGAGCCCTCGTGCGATCCGGATTCGCTGCGGAGCCCCTGCAGCAGCCAGGTCTTCAACGTCACACGACCACTCTGGCAGTCATGAGCTGTGAGGGTTGCCTCCATGGCCGTCAGGATTCCGTGAGGATCGCCCGCGCGTACCCTCACGGCGCGGATGCTGAACGCATGATCACCGAGGCGATCCCCCGGCACGGAGCCCGGCTGGTGCGATTCACCGTGATGCCGGAGCTCTCTGCCGGCCAACGCGTGGCCTGGGCCGTCGCTCGCGAATGGCCGGTGTGGGGAGCGATCGCCGCCCTCGTGATCCTGGCGATGGCGGGTCACCACATTGCGCGGTGGGAGCTCGACCCGGCTCTCGTCGCGGGCTACGTCCTCGGGTTGCTCGGCACGAGGTTCTTCACGAGCAGGATCCGTACCGCACAGGTGAGACTCGAAGTGGCGACGGCCGACCGGCCTGCGTAGTGAGTGGAGCCTAGGGGAATCGAACCCCTGACCTCCTGCTTGCAAAGCAGGCGCTCTACCAATTGAGCTAAGGCCCCGTGTTTATTTGTTCGCCGCCGCCTCTGCGGCGAACCCGCTCCGCGAGACGTACACGCCGCCTCGCTCCGCTGGCGCCGGTGCCGGACTCGACCTATGCATTCGTGGGGGTACCAGGACTTGAACCTGGGACCTCTTCGTTATCAGCGAAGCGCTCTAACCGCCTGAGCTATACCCCCGCAGTCGCCTGGGCGACCGGAGAAACATTACCTTATCGGCTCAGCTGTTCTGGAACCCGACCAGGAGCCCGCCCGTGAACCGCACGCTGAGGTTGTACAGGATCGACGCGATCGCCGCGAGCACCGTGCCGACCACCACGTTGAGGATTGCGACCACGAGAGCGAACAGGCCGACCTGCGGCAGCCCGAAGTTGCCGGCGATCGTGAAGTTCGGGTCGCTGAGGATGTCTTGGAACGCGGTGTCCAACTTGCCGAAGACGCCCGTCGAGAACAGCACGATCCAGATCAGCAGGGTGGCCACCACGAGCACGATCCCCAGGCAGACCCAGATCAGGAACGACAGCTTCACCACCGACCAGAAGTCGAGGTAGACCAGCTTCAGCCGCACCTGCTTCGCGGCGGTGCTGCGCTGATCCTTGCGCTGCAGCTTTTCGGCGACGCTGCTCATTCGGTGTCGTCCTCTCCGTCGGTCGCCTCGGTCTCGGGTCCATCCGAAGCGAGTGCCGGGGCGTCGGTCGCGGCGTCTTCGAGTTCGGCGGCGTCCAAATTGCGTTCACTGTTCTTCGCGACGGCGATGATCTTGTCGTCATCGTCGAAGCGGGCGAATACCACGCCCATCGTGTCTCGGCCCTTGGCGGGGACCTCGGCCACGGCAGACCTTACCACCTTGCCGCTGGCAAGAACCACGAGGACCTCGTCGTCGTCCTCGACGATCAGAGCGCCCGCGAGCACCCCTCGTTCGTCGTTCAACTTGGCCACCTTGATGCCCAATCCGCCGCGCTGCTGCGGGCGGTACTGGTCGACCGCGGTTCGCTTCGCGTAGCCTCCCTCGGTCACGACGAACACCGATCCGGCGTCGGCGACGACGGATGCCGACAGCAACTGATCGTCGCCGCGGAAGTGCATTCCGATCACTCCGGAGGTCGACCGGCCCATCGGGCGCATCGCCTCGTCGTCGGCCGTGAAGCGGATGGACATGCCGAGCCGCGAGACGAGCAGCACCTCGCTGTCGTTCTCCACGAGCATGGCCGACACCAGCTCGTCGCCCTCGCGCAGGTTGATCGCGATGATGCCGCCCGTGCGGTTGGTGTCGTATTCGGCGAGCGCCGTCTTCTTGACCAGACCTCCACGGGTGGCGAGCACCAGGTAGGTGGCCGCCGCGTAATCGCGGATGTCGAGCACCTGCGCGATCTCCTCCCCGGGCTGAAGCGCGAGCAGGTTCGCGACGTGCTGACCCTTCGCGTCGCGGCCGGCCTCCTGCACCTCGTAGGCCTTGGCGCGGTAGACGCGTCCGGTGTTGGTGAAGAACAGCAGCCAGTGGTGCGTGGTGGTGACGAAGAAGTGCTCGACCACGTCATCCGCCCGCAGCTGCGCGCCCTTGACTCCGCGGCCTCCGCGGTGCTGACTGCGGTAGTTGTCGCTGCGAGTGCGCTTGATGTATCCGCCACGAGTGATGGTGACGACCATCTCCTCTTCGGGGATCAGGTCTTCGACGCTCATGTCCCCGTCGAAGCCGTAGAGGATCTCGGTGCGACGGTCGTCGCCGTACTTCGCCGTGATCTCGGTCAGCTCCTCGGTGATGATTTCGCGCTGGCGCACCTCGCTGGCCAGGATCGCCTGGTACTCGGCGATCTCCCTCTCGAGCTCGGCCAGCCGATCCTGGATCTTCTGGCGCTCGAGTGCGGCGAGCCGGCGCAGCTGGAGGGCCAGGATCGCGTCCGCCTGCAGTTCGTCGACACCGAGCAGCTTGATGAGCCCCTGGCGCGCCTGGTCGACATCGGGCGAGCGACGGATCAGGGCGATCACCTCGTCGAGCGCATCGAGCGCGAGCACGTAACCCCGTTGGATGTGGGCATCCGCCTCGGCCTTCGCGAGCCGGAAGCGTGTGCGTCGGACGATGACCTCGACCTGGTGCTCGATCCAGTGCCGGATGAATCCGTCGATCGGCAGGGTGCGCGGCACCCCGTCGACGATCGCCAGCATGTTGGCGCCGAAGTTCTCCTGCAGCTGGGTGTGCTTGTAGAGGTTGTTGAGCACGACCTTCGCGACGGCGTCGCGCTTGAGCACGATGACCAATCGCTGACCGGTGCGGCCCGAGGTCTCGTCGCGGATGTCGGCGATGCCGGCGAGCTTGCCCTCTTTGACGAGGTCGGCGATCTTGACGGCGAGGTTGTCGGGGTTCACCTGGTACGGCAACTCGGTGACGACGAGGCTCGTGCGGCCCTGGATCTCTTCGACGTTGACCACCGCGCGCATCGTGATCGATCCACGCCCGGTGCGATAGGCATCCTGGATGCCCTTCACCCCGAGGATCTGCGCGCCGGTCGGGAAGTCGGGCCCCTTGACCCGGGCCAGGATCGCGTCGAGCAGCTCGTCGCGAGGGGCGTCCGGATTCTGCAGCGCCCAGAGCGCCGCCTCGGAGACCTCACGCAGATTGTGCGGAGGGATGTTCGTGGCCATGCCGACCGCGATCCCGACCGAGCCGTTGACCAGCAGGTTGGGGAAGCGCGACGGCAGGACCGTCGGCTCCTGGGTGCGCCCATCGTAGTTGTCGGTCATGTCGACGGTGTCTTCGTCGATGTCGCGGACCATCTCCATGGCCAGCGGCGCCATCTTGGTCTCGGTGTACCGGTGCGCGGCAGCGCCGTCGTTGCCCGGCGAGCCGAAGTTGCCCTGGCCGAGCGCGAGCGGATACCGCAGCGACCACGGCTGCACGAGCCGGACGAGCGCGTCATACACGGACTGGTCGCCGTGCGGGTGGAACTGCCCCATCACGTCGCCGATGATGCGAGTGCACTTCGAGAACGCGCGGTCGGGCCGGTAGCCGCCGTCATACATCGCGTAGATCACGCGCCGGTGCACGGGCTTGAGCCCGTCGCGCACGTCGGGCAGCGCGCGGCCGACGATCACGCTCATCGCGTAGTCGAGGTAGCTGCGCTGCATCTCGAGCTGGAGGTCGACCTGCTCGATCTTGTCGTGGTCGGACGGCGCCCCGGTATCAGTGGTGTCGGTCATGAATCAGCTCAGATCTAGATGTCGAGGAAACGGACGTCTTTGGCGTTCTGCTGGATGAACTGGCGGCGCGATTCGACATCGTCACCCATGAGGGTGGAGAAGATGCCGTCCGCGATGGCCGCGTCGTCGAGCGTCACCTGGCGCAGGGTGCGGGTCGCCGGGTTCATCGTCGTGTCCCACAGCTCCTGGTGATTCATCTCGCCCAGACCCTTGTACCGCTGCACGCCGTTCTCTTTCGCGATCCGCTTGCCCGCGGCGAGGCCGGCCTCGAGCAGCGCGTCGCGCTCACGGTCCGAGTAGACGTACTCGTGGTCGGCGTTCGTCCACTTGAGGCGGAACAGCGGGGGCTGCGCCAGGTAGACGTAGCCCATCTCGATGAGCGGGCGCATGTACCGGAACAGCAGGGTGAGCAGCAGGGTCGTGATGTGCTGGCCGTCGACGTCGGCATCCGCCATCAGCACGATCTTGTGGTACCGCGCCTTCTCGCCGTCGAAGTCCTCGCCGATGCCGGTGCCGAACGCCGTGATCATGGCCTGGATCTCGGCGTTGCCCAGCGCGCGGTCGAGCCGTGCCTTCTCGACATTGAGGATCTTGCCGCGCAACGGAAGGATCGCCTGCGTCTCGGGGTCGCGGCCGGTCTTGGCCGAACCGCCTGCGGAGTCGCCCTCGACCAGGAAGATCTCGCTGCGCGACGGATCTTTGCTCGAGCAGTCGCTGAGCTTGCCGGGCATGCCCCCACCCTCGAGCAACCCCTTGCGACGGGTCTGCTCGCGCGCCTTGCGCGCGGCCATGCGCGCGGCCGCGGCCTGCACCGACTTGCGGATGATGTCGCGAGCCTGGGTGGGGTTACGGTCGAACCAATCGCCGAGCTGATCGCCCGTGACCTTCTGCACGAACGACTTGGCCTCGGTGTTGCCGAGCTTGGTCTTGGTCTGACCCTCGAACTGCGGCTCACTGAGCTTGATGGAGATGACGGCGGTGAGACCCTCGCGGATGTCGTCGCCGGTGAGGTTCTCGTCCTTCTCCTTGAGGATGCCCTTCTCCCGCGCGTAGCGGTTGACGAGCGTGGTCAGCGCGGCCCGGAATCCCTCTTCGTGCGTCCCGCCCTCGTGGGTGTTGATCACGTTGGCGTAGGTGTGCACGCTCTCGGAGTACGAGGTGGTCCACTGCATGGCGACTTCGAGCGACATCCTGCGCTCCTTGTCCTCGGACTCGAACGCGATGACCTCGTCGTGGATCACGTCGGTCTTCTTGGCCGAGTTCAGGTACTCGACGTAGTCGACCAGGCCGCGTTCGTAGAAGAACACGTCGGTGCGCTGGGTGCCGTCGTCTTGACGCCCCTCTTCGCGCTCGTCGGTCAACGAGATGCGCAGGCCCTTGTTGAGGAACGCCATCTGCTGGAATCGCGTGCGCAGCGTCTCGTAGTCGAACTCGACCGTCTCGAAGATCTCGGCGTTGGGCCAGAAGGTGATCGTGGTGCCGGTCTGATCGGTCGCGGCGCCCTTGGCGAGCGGCGCGTCGGGGACGCCGTCGTGATACACCTGCGTCCAGATGTGACCCTGGCGCCGCACCTCGACGTCGAGCTTGCTCGACAGCGCGTTGACCACCGAGCTGCCCACGCCGTGCAGACCTCCCGAGACGGCGTAGCCGCTGCCGCCGAACTTGCCGCCGGCGTGCAGGATCGTAAGGACCACCTCGACCGTCGACTTCTTCTCGACCGGGTGGATGTCGACCGGGATGCCGCGCCCGTTGTCCACGTTGCGCAGCCCACCGTCGGCGAGCAGGGTCACCTCGATGTGATCGCAGTAGCCGGCCAGTGCCTCATCGACGGAGTTGTCGATGATCTCCTGGGCGAGGTGGTGGAGGCCGCGTGGCCCGGTGGAGCCGATGTACATGCCTGGCCGCTTGCGAACCGCCTCGAGACCCTCGAGAACCTGGATGTCTGAGGCGCCGTACGAGTCGTTCGGGTCGGCCGCGGGGGTAGGGGATGTCACTACCCGATTCTACCGCACGAGGGTCCCGGAATCCGGCCCGTACGCCCGTCTGGGGAGATTTCGTGGGTCGTTTGACCTGATTTGCCTTGTCAGCCGTAGGTATCGCGGGGACCGCGCCCTGGGATTGCTCTGGGACCGCGTTTCCAGGAGGGGGTGTCTGGCCCGATGAAGCGCACCGACTCGATCCCCGCGGCCGAATGCTTCTCGCCGATGCGGGCCGCGACGACGGATCGCATGCTCCGGAGCTGCTGGGCCCAGGCCGTCGAGTCGCAGCGGACGGTCAGGATGCCGTCCTCGATGCCGATCGGTTCGGCGTGAGCGGCGGTGTCGGCTCCGACGATTCCCGGCCAGTCCGCCAGCAGCTCGGCGCGCGCAAGCGGCGAATCCCAGCCCATGGTCGAGGTGAGCGCGCCGAGCACATCGCCGAGTTCGGCGGGGTCCCGGCCCACCCCGTACGGCACGCTCGTGTCGTCTGCTGCCGAGCGGCGGCGGCGGCGCGCGTCCCCCGAGCGAAGCGAGGGGTCGCCGAAATTTCTCCGGATACGGCGGAAGACGTTGACGTGCTCCGGCTCTGCGGCGTCGTCGGTCACCGCTCGTCCTCCCCCATCGGCGCGTCGGCGGCCTGCTCGTCGGCGGTCGGCCCCTCCACGATCCGGCCCGCCGAGATGCGAACCGTGTGAGCGGCGAGCGGCGCAGGCACGTCGTCGTACACCGCCGCCGTGATCAGCACCTGCTCGTAGTCGCCGATCGCCGAAGCCAGTTTCGCCCGCCGGCTCTCGTCGAGTTCGGCGAACACGTCGTCGAGGATGACGATGGGGTCGCCCACCGCGGACTCCGCACGCAGCACCGCTGCAGACGCCAGCTTCAAGGCGAGCGCGAACGACCAGGATTCCCCGTGGCTCGCGTAGCCGCGAGCGGGAAGGCCGTTCAGCACCAGGAGGAGATCGTCCCGGTGGGGACCGATCAGGGTGAGCCCGCGATCGAGCTCGTCGCGGCGGACTCGCATGAGAGCGGTGCGGAACTGCGCAGCGACCTCGGCGGGCTCCGCGTCGCGCGCGGGCTCGGCATCCACCGGGACCTCATCGTCGGGCCGAGCGCCCCAGATGCTGAGCTGCGCTGCGAGGTCCGCGAGGTGCTCATCGCCGGCGATGCTCGCGTAGGCCTCGGCCGCATGCGGTCGGAGCCGATCTATGAGGTCGTGCCGACCGGCGATGATCTCGCTCCCCAGCGTCACGAGCCGTTCGTCCCACAGGTCGAGGGTCGAGAGCTGGTTGTCGGCGACGCGCGCGCCCCGCGCCGACTTCAGCAGGGTGTTGCGCTGGCGCAGCACCCGCTCGTAGTCGGACAGGACTCCCGCAAAACGGGGGACCAGTTGCACGAGCAATTGGTCGAGGAATCTGCGGCGGCCGGCCGGCTCCCCGCGGACCAGCGCGAGATCCTCGGGCGCGAACAGGACGCTCGCGATGTACCTGGGCAGTTCGCGGGGCTTGACCGCGACACGATTGACCTGGGCTCGATTCGCGCCGGATCGGTTCAGCTGCAACTCGACGAGGAGCTGCCGATCTGCGTGCTCGAGCCGGGCACGCACGATGGCCAGCTCGGCGCCCTGCCGGATCAGCGCCTGGTCGGTGGACACCCGGTGCGACGCCAGTGTGCTGAGGTATCCGATGGACTCGACCAGGTTGGTCTTGCCCTGACCATTGCTGCCGACGAAGAGGTTGGGCCCAGCACTGAGCTCGACTTCGGCGGACTCGTAGTTCCGGAAATCGCTGAGGCTCAGGTGCGAGACGATCACCCGACGATCAGGACTTGCGCACGGCGTGTCCGCCGAATTGGTTGCGCAGGGCGGCGACCGCCTTCATGGCGGGGGAGTCCTTCTGACGCGACACGAACCGCGCGAAGATCGACGCACTGATCGTCGGCACGGGGACGGCGTGGTTGAGCGCCTCGATGATCGTCCAGCGGCCTTCGCCCGAGTCCTCGACGTAGCCCTCGATTTGCTTGAACTCCGGGTCTTCCTCCAGGGCCTTGACCAGCAATTCCAGGAGCCAGCTGCGAACGACCGTCCCGCGCTCCCATGCTTTGAAAACGCCCTTGACGTCGTGGATGATCTCCTTGCTCGCCTCGAGGAGCTCGTATCCCTCGCCGAGGGCTTGCATCTGCGCGTACTCGATGCCGTTATGCACCATCTTCGCGTAGTGCCCGGCGCCCACCGATCCGGCGTGCACGAATCCCTCATCGCGAGGCCCGTCCGGCCGCAGCCCGTCGAAGATCGGCATCGCCAGCTTCACGTCGGCCGCGTCGCCGCCGACCATCAGCGCATACCCGTTCTTGAGTCCCCAGACGCCGCCCGAGACGCCGCAGTCCATGAAGTGGATGCCCTTCTTGGCCAGCTGCTTGGCGTGCACGTCGTCGTCGGTGTACCGAGAGTTGCCGCCGTCGATCACCAAGTCACCGGCTTCGAGAACGTCGAATAGATCGTTGATCACGCCGTCGGTGATCGGACCCGATGGAACCATCACCCAGACGACCCGCGGTGTCGGAAGTGCCGCGACCATGTCAGCCAGGGTCTTCACGTCGGTGACGGCGGGATTCGGGTCATAACCGGTGACCTGCACCTTGTTCTTGCGCAGGCGGTCCCGCATGTTGAAGCCCATCTTGCCGAGCCCGACGAGTCCTATATGCATGGCCATGAACGACCGCCTTCCGTTCAGCGCAGCAGCAGGTTGGGCTGCAGGAGGTACTTGTAGTTGTCGGCTCCGGGCTGCTCTTTCGACGACTGGCTCGTGATGAGCACCGGACCCGGCTTATTGGGGTTCTCGGTCTTGGTGAACGAGATGCGCACGAACTCCGAGTGGACCGCACCCAGTCCGTCGAGCAGGAAGGACGGCTTCAGCGAGACCACCGTGTCGTCGCCGTGGAGGTGCGCCTCGATCGTCTCGGACGCTTGCGCCTGTTCGGAACCGGCAGCCTCGAGGGTCAAGCCGTCGATCGAGAAACTGAATCGCAGGGCCGCCTCGCGCTCGAGCACGAGCGACACGCGCCGAGTCGCCTCCACCAGGTCTGCGGTGTTCACCACGGCGTAGTTGTCGACGACCTCGGGGAACAGTCGCTTGACGGGAGGGAAGTTGCCCTTGATGAGCAGTGAGGTCACGGTCTTCTTGTCGGCGCTGAAGGCGATCAACTCGCGGTCGTCGCTGTGAACGATCGACACCGCGACGGTGCCGCTGTGCGCGAAGGTCTTGCCGATCTCCGACAGGGTGCGAGCCGGGATCAGCGCGGTCGTTCCGTCTGCGGACGAAGCGCCGGAATCCCAGTCGATCTCGCGAACGGCCACCCGGTACCTGTCCGTTGCGACCAACGACAGCGTGTTGTCGCCGACCTCGAGCTGAACGCCGGTGATCACCGGGGTGACGTCGTCACGGGATGCTGCAACGGCCACCTGCGCGACCGCCTCGGCGAAGTCCTCAGCGGGCAGGACGCCGGTGCGGTCGGCGACCTCCGGGAGAGTCGGGTACTCCTCGACCGGCATGCTCAAGAGGGTGAACTTGGCCGACCCGCAGCTCACCGCGATCTTGCCGTCGTCAGTTGAGAACTGAACGGGTGCCGCCGGCAGGCGACTCGCGATGTCGGCGAGAAGCCGGCCCGAGACCAGCGCGGTGCCCGCTTCGTCGACCTCCGCAGCGATCTCAGTGCGTGACGAAACCTCGTAATCGAATGATGACAGCACCAGGACGCCGTCGACAGCTTCGAGGAGCACGCCACTCAGGATCGGCTGGGTCGTGCGCTGCGGCAGAAGTTTGACGGCGAATGACACGGCCTCGCTGAACACGTCCCGATTGACTTGGAACTTCACGCGGACTCCTTGTCATGCGAATGGTGCGGGGGGTCAATACTGTCACCCCGATCCTGGCACAGGTAGTCCCGGTGACCGTTCGGGAACTCAAGGGGTGCCGACCGCCCGTGGGGGTTGTGGTCGAGCTGATGATGAGGAAGAGAGAGTTAATCTTCTTAACGCCTGTGGGATCTGTGGACAACACGTGATCCGCCCGCGTCGGACGCGGAACTACACGCGTGGAAGTTGTGAGGCAGGCGTGGATGGCGCGTGCGCCGCCGGCGGACAGTCGCGGACCAGGTGGTGCGGCATCCACAATCGACCCCGGGTTTTCAACATGGCATTCAGAAGGCGGTCGCGGGTTATCCACAGGTTGTGCACACCTTGTGCAATCAAGGAATCGTGCGTGGTTTGTCCAGGCCCCCGAACGGGGGTGGACGAGTCAGTCCGGTGAAGGCAAGGCTCAGAGCTTGTTGTAGCGCTGGTTCTGCTTGATGCGGCTGGTCAGTTCGGTGACCTGGTTGTAGATCGAGCGGCGCTCTTTCATCAACTCGCTGATCTTCTTGTTGGCGTACATCACGGTGGTGTGATCCCGGTTGCCGAAGAGCTGCCCGATCTTGGGCAACGAGAGGCTCGTCATCTCGCGACAGAGATACATGGCGATCTGCCTGGCCGTGGCGACGGCCTGCGACCGACTCGACCCGTAGAGATCGTCGACCGAGAGCTTGAAGTAGTCGGCGGTGTGATTGATGATGTCGACCGGCGCGATGACGTTGTCATCGTCGAGGGTGATGAGGTCTTTGAGCACGGTCTGCACCAGCTGAAGGTCGACGGGCGTGCGGTTCAGGCTCGCGAACGCGGTGACGCGGATCAGAGTGCCCTCGAGCTCGCGGATGTTGGACGACACCTTCGTGGCCATGAACTCGAGGATCTCGTCGGGCACCTGCAGCTTCTCGCTCTGCGCCTTCTTCCGGAGGATCGCGATGCGGGTCTCGAGGTCGGGGGCCTGGACGTCGGTGACGAGCCCCCATTCGAAGCGGGACCGCATCCGGTCTTCGAACCCGTTCAGGTGCTTGGGTGCGACATCGCTGGTGATGACCACCTGCTTGTTGTGGTCGTGCAGGGTGTTGAAGGTGTGGAAGAACGCCTCCTGGGTCTCGACGGCTCGTTGGAGGAACTGGATGTCGTCGATGAGGAGGATGTCGATCTCGCGGTAACGGGCCTGGAACGCCGATGCGCGGTTGTTGGCGATCGAGTTGATGAAGTCGTTGGTGAACTCCTCGGAGCTGACATACCGGACCCGGATGCCGGGGTACAGCCGTTCGGCGTAGTGGCCGATCGCGTGCAGCAGGTGGGTCTTGCCCAGACCGGAGTCGCCGTAGATGAACAGCGGGTTGTACGCCTTGGCCGGCGCCTCGGCGACCGCGACCGCTGCCGCATGGGCGAAGCGGTTGGAGCCGCCGATGACGAAGTTGTCGAAGTTGTACTTCGGGTTCAGCCGGGTGTCGGATCGCCTGGCTTGTTCGCTCGAATTCGCAGGCGTGACGCTCGGAGAGGGTGGCGTGGGTGTCGGATCGTGCGGCGAGTCGTCGAGAGGACCGGCATCGGAGCCCGGGCCGATACCGGCGTGCTGGATCTCAGGATTGACGACAATGGCGAAATTGGTGATGCCGTGCTCGCCGTCGATCGTGCTGATGGCGTTGAGGAGCGGCACCCGGATGCGCTGGTCGAGCATGCCCCGAGTGAGTTCGTTGGGGACCTCGAGGTAGAGGGTTCCCGCGAGCACTCCCTTGGGTTCGACGAGGTTGAGGAACCCCTGGAGCTGGGGGGTGACCCGGTCATCCGCGTGCAGAATGACCAGCACGGAGTCCCAGAGTTCTCGGGTGGGATCCGGGGTGTTGGTCATGGGTTCTCTCGGCTCGGTGCTGACGGGTCTGTCGGGGATTCACCTTAGTTCGCGCGGGCGCGCCGTGACCAACCGATCCGGGGATCGGTGTGGAGAATGGACGGTTGGCCTCGATGGTTTGACCAGGGCCGGTTAACCGCCTATTTTTAATCAGTTGACGACTGCGTCGAGCCCATGGCTCGGGAGCGGTCCCCGTTCTTCCCGGTGCATGGCACCGGGCTTTGGAGATATCACCATGAGCAAGCGAACCTTCCAGCCGAATAACCGGCGCCGGGCCAAGGTGCACGGCTTCCGTCTGCGCATGCGTACGCGTGCCGGTCGCGCGATCCTCGGTGCCCGCCGCCGCAAGGGGCGCTCCGAGCTCTCCGCGTAGTCGTCCGGTGCTGGCCAGGGCCAACCGGGTCGTCCGCGCGGATGACTTCCGGATGGTGGTTCGACGCGGCCGTCGGTCGGTGACGCCCCACGCGATCTACTACCGGCTCGAGCGCGAGGCAGATCAGCCGCTGCGGTTCGGGATCATCGTGGCGCGGTCGGTCGGAAGCGCTCCTGCGCGCAACCTGGTCCGCCGCCGCTTCCGGGCTCTGGGTCGGCAATTCGTCGAGGCCGGCTCTCGCGGCAACGATGTCGTGGTGCGGGCGCTCCCCGGCGCGGCGCAAGCCGGCTGGACTACTCTCGCCGATGACATGCACGCCGCCCTCGACTCCTCCCTGTTGCGGAACACCGTGATGCCGTGATGATGCGCATCCTCTCGTTCCTCCTCCTTCTTCCTCGCAACGTCTGCGTGGTGATCCTGCGCGTGTACCGCGCGGTGATCTCTCCCCTGTACAGCGATGTGTGCCGGTACTACCCCAGCTGCTCGGCATACGCCCTCGGGGCGATTCAGCAGCACGGGGTCTTCAAGGGCATCGCGCTCGGAACCTGGCGCATCGCGCGCTGCCACCCCTGGGCGAAGGGCGGCGTGGATGACGTTCCCGAGCGTCGCGTCGCCCGCTACCAGCTCACCCACTTCGGCTTCGTCTACCCGGCGAGCCACGGAAAGGCCTGATTCGTGGACCTCAACGGAATCATCAACTTCTTCGGGGGCATTCTGACCCCGATCAAATGGGTCATCGAGGCGATCCTCGTCGGTTTCCATTGGGTCTTCCAGAACGTCTTCCACATGGATCCCGCGGCGGGTATCACCTGGGTGCTGTCGATCGTCTGCCTGGTGCTCGTGGTCCGAGCCGCGCTGATCCCGATCTTCGTGCGGCAGATCAAGAGCCAGCGCAAGATGATGGAGGTCGCGCCCCAACTCAAGAAGATCCAGGACAAGTACAAGGGCAAGAAGGATCAGTTCTCGCGCGAGGCGATGCAACGCGAGACCATGGAGCTGTATCGCAAGGCCGGCACCAACCCGCTGTCGTCGTGCCTTCCGCTGCTGATCCAGATGCCGATCTTCTTCAGTCTGTTCTCCGTGCTCACCGAAGCCCGCGAGGGCAAGGCGGGCGTCGGGTTCCTCACCAAGACGCTCTCGCAGCAGTTCGGCCATGCCTATCTGTTCAGCGGCGACTTCAAGGCGCCATTGAACCTCAGCATCCAGTCGGCGCTCGCCGCTCATCCGGTGAACTACGTGGTGGTCGCCATCGCGGGCTTCATGGTCGTGGTGATGACTGCCTCGCAATTCATCACCCAGCTGCAGCTCGCGTCGAAGAACCAGTCGCCCGAGATGAAGGCCAGCCCGATGTACCGGCAGCAGCGCGTGCTGCTGTACATTCTGCCGCTGGTGTTCGCGTTCTCGGGCTATGCGTTCCCGATCGGCGTGATGTTCTACTGGCTGACCTCGAACATCTGGACGATGGTGCAGCAGTTCCTCGTCATTCGGAACATGCCGACGCCCGGCAGCGAGGCCGCGTTGGCCCGCGAGGCGCGCATCGCCAAGCGCAATCGGGACCGGATGAACGACGACGCAGCGGCGCTTGCCGCCCCTGACGCGATCGAGGCTCCGCAGAAGCCCGTGACCACCCAGCGCGCCCAGCCGGTGGGCAAGAACCGCGCGAAGAAGACCGGAAGTGGGAAGAAGTGAGCGACGCGACCGAGACCGAGACCGAGCTCACCGCGGACGCGCCGACCGCGGCCGGCCGGCACGACGATGTGCTGAACGAGCAGGACCTGGTGGACGAGGGCGACATCGCCGCGGACTACATCGAGGAGCTGCTCGACATCACCGACATCGATGGAGACATCGACATCGACGCGAAGTCGGGGCGCGCCTATGTGTCGGTGACGGCGACGGAGGGTGCCAACCTCCGGCTGCTGTCGAAGCCTGACACGGTCGCCGCCTTGCAGGAGCTGGCGCGTCTCGCGGTTCAGAACAAGACCGGTCGCTTCTCGCGCATGATCCTCGACATCGGGGGATCCCGCGATCAGCGGGCGGCTGAACTGGCGACGCTGGTCGACCGCGCGGTCGCGCGCATCGAGGAAGGGGCCGCCTCTGCGTCGCTGCCTCCGATGTCGAGCTACGAGCGCAAGATCGTGCACGACATCGTCGCCGAGCGCGGCTTCGCATCGGAGTCCGAGGGTGAAGGACGCGACCGCCACACGGTCATCACGCGTCCGTAGTTTCACGTGAAACATTCCGCGCCCCTCGCGTCATGATCGAACCCGAGCCGCCTGCCGCCGAGTCCCTTTTCGGCGACCGCATCCACCTCGCGCGCGAGTTCACCCGCGAGCTCGGAGAGCGCGGCGAGGAGCTCGGGCTGATCGGACCGCTGGAGGCCCCGCGCCTCTGGTCGAGACATGTTCTCAACTGCGTGCTGCCGGCGCCGCTGCTGCGACCCGGGTTGGTCGGAGACATCGGAAGCGGTGCCGGCCTCCCCGGCATCGTGTTGGCCATCGCCCGGCCCGACGTGGAGTTCGTGCTCGTCGAGCCGATGGAGCGCCGGGTGGATTGGTTGATCGCCGAGTCGGCGCGGCTCGGCCTGGACAACGTGCGGGTGCAGCGGGCGCGGGCAGAGGATGCCCCGCTCGTGGAGCGGCTCGATCAGGTGACGGCACGCGCGGTCTCGTCGCTCGCCAAGCTCATTCCGATCACGGCACCGCTCGCACGGCGCGGCGGCGAGCTGCTGTTCATGAAGGGCGCGCGGGTCGCCGACGAGGTCGCGGCGGCATCCAAGCAGATCCGCGCGGCGCACCTCAGTGGCGTCGAGGTCCTGGTGCTCGGGGAGGGGATCGTCCCCGAGGTCACCCGGGTCTTTCGGGCTACAGTGGACTGACCCGCGGCCGGTCGACGTTTCACGTGAAACATCTGCCGCCCGCGCTTGAAACTTCCGAGAGGTATCCGCTCCAGTGAGCACCGAGAACCGATACGACGAAACACCGCTCGCCCGCGAGATCGCCGACCTCGCACGTCGTCGCGTGGCCCTGGCCGAGCAGACCCTGCCGTTGCCCGACCACACCCGGGTCTTCACCGTCGCCAACCAGAAGGGGGGCGTCGGCAAGACCACCAGCACGGTCAACCTCGCCGCGGCTCTCGCCCAATCCGGAGCGCGGGTGCTCGTCATCGATCTCGATCCGCAGGGGAACGCGTCGACCGCGCTGGGCGTCGAGCACCGATCGGAGACGCCGAGCGTCTACGACGTCATCATCAACGACGTCCCGATGCGCGATGTGGTGCAGACGAGCCCTGAGTTCGAGGGCCTGTCGTGCGTGCCCGCCACCATCCACCTCGCGGGAGCCGAGATCGAACTGGTGTCGCTGGTCGCGCGCGAGCAACGACTGCGCGGAGCGCTTGACCGCTTCCTCGCGGAGTCGGAGAACGAGCATCCCTATCACTACGTCTTCATCGACTGCCCGCCCTCGTTGGGCCTGTTGACCATCAACGCCTTCGTCGCGGCACGCGAGGTGCTCATCCCGATCCAGTGCGAGTACTACGCCCTCGAGGGGTTGAGCCAGCTCCTGAACAACATCAAGCTGATCGAGCGCCACCTGAACCCGAACCTAGCCGTGTCGACGATCCTCCTCACGATGTTCGACTCGCGCACCAACCTGGCGAACCAGGTCGTCGAGGAGGTGCGGGAGCACTTCCCGACCGAGACCCTGCAGAGCGTCATCCCCCGTTCCGTGCGCATCTCCGAGGCGCCGAGCTACGGGCAGAGCGTCATCACCTATGACGGTAACTCGCCGGGTTCTCTTTCGTACCGCGAAGCAGCATCCGAGATCGCCCGTCGGGGCGCGCGCTGATGGCCGCGGCACCGAAGCGCACCGGGCTGGGGCGCGGCATTGGGGCGCTCATCCCGACCGCGGACGAGGGAGAGCGTCCCGTCGACGTGTTCTTCCCCTCGGGCGCGGGCGGCCCCGAGGCATCGGCGGACGGTCTCGTGACCGTCCCGGGAGCCCGGCTGGCCAACCTGGCGCCGAACGACATCGTCCCGAACCCGCAGCAACCGCGGAGCGAATTCCGCGAGCAGGAGCTGAACGAACTCGTCGTTTCGGTGCGCGAGTTCGGAGTGCTCCAGCCGATCGTCGTGCGACCCCGCGCGGGGGCCGCGGCAGGCGAGCCCCAGTACGAGCTCATCATGGGCGAGCGCCGACTGCGCGCCAGCAAGATCGCGGGTCTGGACACCATCCCCGCCGTGGTCAAGAACACCGCGGACGATGCGATGCTGCGGGACGCCCTGCTCGAGAACCTGCACCGCGCCGAGCTGAACCCGCTGGAGGAGGCCTCGGCATACCAGCAGCTGCTGGCCGACTTCGGCATCACCCAGGAGCAGCTGGCTGAGCGGATCGGGCGCTCGCGTCCGCAGATCACCAACACGATCCGGCTGCTGCGACTGCCCGAGGGGATCCAGCGCCGCGTGGCCGCCGGCGTTCTGACCGCCGGGCATGCTCGCGCGATCCTGTCGGTCGGCGATGCGCCCGCGATGGAGCGGCTCGCGGACAAGATCGTCAACGAGGACCTGTCGGTGCGGGCGGCGGAGGCCGCAGCAGGCAAGGTGTCGCCACCCAAGGCCCGTGCCGCCAAACCGACGGCGGGTCGGCGGCAGCACCATCTGGACGACCTGGCCGAGCGGCTCGGTGACAGGCTGAACACCCGGGTCAAGATCGCGCTGGGCACTGCCAAGGGCACCATCTCGATCGAGTTCGCCACCGTCGCCGACCTGAACCGCATCGTCGAAGAGCTCGGAGTCAGCTCGCAGGGCTGACGCGGCGGGCAGGTCTAGGCGTCGCGGATGGCGGCCTCGGCCAGCGCCGAGTAGACCCAGCCCAGGTCGTGGCCGGCCGCCTCCAGCGCCTGCGGCAGCAGGGAGGTCTCGGTCAGTCCGGGCAGGACGTTCGCCTCGAGGAACCACGGCGTTCCCGCGCCGTCGACGATCAGGTCGACACGCGAGAGGTGACGCAGGCCGAGCGCGCGGTGGGCGGTCAGCGCGGCCTGCGCGGCGGCATCCGCCCACTCCTGGGGGATGCGAGCGGGCACGTAGAAGCGCGTCTCGCCGGCGTTGTAACGGGCCTCGAAGCTGTAGACGCCCGACAGCGGCTCGATCTCGACCGCGGGGAGGGCGACAGGCCCGTCCCCGGTGTCGATGATGCCCACCGCGATCTCGGTGCCGGTGATGCGCTGCTCGACAAGCGCGACGTCGCCGTAGGTGTACGCATCGACCATGGCGCGTGGCAGGTTCGCGCGATCGTCCACGATCGTCACCCCCTGGGCCGAGCCGCCCTGGGCCGGCTTGACGACCAGCGGCACCGGGAGTTCGTCGGCGATCGCCTCGAAGACCGCGTCGGCGCCGAGCTCGCGGAAGGCGTCGCGCGGCAGGGTGATGGATCGGGGCGTCGCGACCCCTGCCCGCGAGACGACGATCTTGGCGACCGGCTTGTCCCAGGCGAGGCGCGCGGCATCCGATCGTGACCCGACGAAGGGGATGCCGAGGAACTCGAGCAGCCCGCGCAGCGCGCCGTCCTCGCCCGACGCGCCGTGCAGGGCGGGCCAGATCACGTCGGGGCGCTCGGCTCGGAGTCCGGCGAGCAGCCGCGCATCCGGGTCCCGCAGCTCGACGGTGAGGCCGTGCTCGAGCAGGCTGTCCGCGACCCGCCGGCCTGAGCGCAGGGAGACATCCCGCTCGTGCGAGATCCCGCCGGCGAGCACGACGATGTGTTTCAGCGGACCGGTCATCTCGTCACCCCACGCTCGGCGGCAGCACGCCTTCGTGCAGCTCGGGCTGCGCCGCCAGAGGACCGGTCTGGGAGAACTCGTTGAGAAGGCTCAGCTCGCTGTTGATGACGATCGCCAGTCGGCGGATCCCCTCGCGGATGAAGTCGGGGGTGGGGTAGCAGAACGACAACCGCATCGCATTGCGCCCTCCGCCGTCGGTGTAGAAGGCGGTGCCGGGGGTATAGGCGACGAGCTCCTTGACCGCGCGCGGCAGCATCGCCTTGGAGTCGAGGTAGTCGGGCAGGGTGAGCCAGATGTAGAAGCCGCCGTTGGGAACCGTCCAGCGCAGCGTCGGAAGCTGCTCGTGCAGGGCGCCGAGCATCGCGTCGCGGCGTTCGCGGTAGACATCGCGGAAGGTCGCGATCTGGCCCTTCCAGTCGGCCGTGGACAGGTATTCCGAGACCGTCATCTGCGAGAACGAGCTCGGGGAGAGCACCGCGGCCTCGTTCGCCAAAATGAGTTTTTCTCTGATAGCGTGCGGGGCGACGGCCCACCCGACCCGGAGACCCGGGGCGAGGGTCTTCGAGAAGGTGCCGAGATAGATCACGCCCTCTTCGTCGACCGAGCGCATCGCCTGTGGGGGGGCCTGATCGAAGTAGAGCAGGCCGTACGGGTTGTCCTCGACCACGAGGATGTCGTTCTCCCGCGCGATCTCGAGCACTTCCATGCGGCGCTCCCAGGTGAGAGTGACGCCCATCGGATTCTGGAAGGACGGAATCGTGTAGAGGAACTTGATCCTGCGCCCCTGGTCGCGCAGTCGGGCGATGGTCTCGCGCAGCGAGTCGGGGACCAGTCCGAGGTGGTCCATCTCGACGTGGGCCACGTCGGCCTGAAAGCTGCGGAAGACGACGAGCGCCGTCACGTAGCTCGGCCCCTCGGCGATGACGACGTCGCCGGGATCGAGGAACAGCTTCGAGACCAGTTCCAGCGCGTGCTGGGAACCGGTCGTGACGACGACGTCATCGACTCCGGCGCGGATGCCCTCCAGCGCCATGACATCGAGGATCTGCTCGCGCAACCGGGGCGACCCCTGACCGGAGCCGTACTGGAGGGCGACGGCGCCGTGATCGCGCACCGTGCGCTCGACCGCGTCGAGCAGGAGCTCCTGGGGGAGCGCCGACACGAACGGCATGCCGCCGGCGAGCGACACCACCTCGGGGCGGCTGGCCACGGCGAACAGGGCGCGGACCTCGGACACCGTGAGACCGGCGGTACGCTCGGCGTACTGCGAGTACCAGGGGTCGAGGTTGTTGCCCTGGGGCGTGCCTCGGTGCGCCTTGTCCATGCCCACCAGGGTATCCGCAGAACGACAAGGCCCCCGCCCCGCGAACGGGGAAGGGGCCAGGAGTCGTCGGGCGGCTGTGCCGCCGTTACGCCAGGAACTCGGCGAGGTCGGCTTCGAGTGCGGGCTTCGGCTTGGCGCCGATGACCGTCTTGACGACCTCTCCGCCGCGATACACCTTCATCGCGGGGATCGAGGTGATGCCGTACTTCATCGCCGTCTCGGGGTTGTCGTCGACGTTGAGCTTCACGATCGAGATCTTCTCGGCGTGCTCCGCGGCGATGGCGTCGAGGATCGGGCTGACCGCGCGACAGGGGCCGCACCACTCCGCCCAGAAGTCGACCATGATCGTCTTCTCGGAGTCGAGGACCTCGCTCTGGAACGTGGCGTCGGTCACATCCTTCGCAGTGGACATCTTTCCTTCTTTCCTAGGTCTGACTACGAGAACCGCGCGATGCTCCGCGCCATTCCCGGACAACGGTGGATCAGGCCGCGACCACGGCCGCCTTGGCCAGGATCTCGGGCGAGAGCTCGGCCAGGTACTTCTCGGCGTCGAGGGCGGCCACGACACCCGAGCCGGCGGCCGTAGCCGCCTGCTTGTACGTCGGGTCGATGACGTCACCTGCCGCGAAGACCCCCGGCAGGCTGGTGCGCGAGCTGCGGCCGTCGACCTTGATGGTGCCCTCCGGGGTCAGCTCGAGCTGGCCGTGGACGAGGTGCGTGCGTGGATCGGCGCCGATCGCCACGAACATCCCGGTGACATCCAGCGTCTTCTCCTCGCCGGTGTTGGTGTCGAGTAGACCGATTCCGGTGACCTTCTCGTCGCCGTAGACGTGGGCCACCTCTTCGTTCCAGAGGAACTCGATCTTGGGGTCGGCGAATGCCCGGTCTTGCAGAGCGGCAGAGGCGCGCAGCTTGTCGCGGCGGTGCACCAGGTAGACCTTGTCGGCGAAGCGGGTCAGGAAGGTGGCCTCTTCGAGGGCGGAGTCGCCGCCGCCGATGACCGCGACCTTCTTCTGCTTGAAGAAGGCGCCGTCGCAGGTGGCGCACCACGAGACGCCGTAACCCGAGAGGCGGGTTTCATCGTCGAGTCCGAGCTTGCGGTAGGCGGACCCCGTCGCGTAGATGAGCGTGAGCGCCTCGTGCACGTCTCCGTTACCCAGGGTGACTCGCTTGACGTCGCCCGCGAGTTCGAGCTTCACGACATCGTCGTAGACGATCTCGGCTCCGAACTTCTCGGCCTGCTGCTGCATCTGGACCATCAGGTCCGGGCCCATGATGCCGTCGGGGAAGCCCGGGAAGTTCTCGACCTCAGTGGTCTTCATCAGCTCGCCGCCGAACTCGACCGAGCTCGCGATCACGAGCGGAGACAGGTTGGCGCGTGCCGCGTAGATCGCGGCCGTGTACCCGGCGGGACCCGACCCGACGATGATGACTTGACGCATGTCGCCAGCACTCCTTCAGATGGCCCGACAGGCTGTTCAACCAAGTGTAGGTGCGCTCCATTCCCGGTCAGGAGCGTGTCAGGCGCCTTCTCAGAGGGAGGCAGCACGGGAGGCGTCGGCCGGCTCCGCCCGTCTCGCCGCACGGCGCTTGACGATGTTGCGCGCGATCCCGCCACCGAAGATGAGGACGAGCAGAGCGATGGCGATCGCGGTGCCGACGCTCTCCCACCCGGGGTGGAGGTCGACGCTCACGTAGTCGGGGTTGCCGATGGACACCCCCGACGCAGAGGTCAGGGTGATCGTCGTGTCGACCTGGCCGTTGGTGAGCGCGGCCACGGGGATGGCGGCCTTGTTCGACGACCCCGGTTCGACCGTGAGGGGCACGTTCTGCGAGCGGACCTGCAGAACCGAACTCGGCGAATCGACGTTGACGTACACCACGACGGGAACATTCAGGGCGTTGCTGACCGTGACCGGGATGTTGCTCGCCCCCGCCCCGACCACCAGATCGCTCCCCGCGACGATCTGTACCGAACCGATCAGAGCCTTCGAGTCCGCCAGGAATGTCGTCACCTGTCCGGCCCAGTCATCGGTGCCTCGCAGCCACGACACGGCCAGAAGGGCGAGAAGCGCGAGTCGGCGCGGAGCGGTCACCGCAGTCGGGTCGGTCGCGACGGTCGCGAACTGCGACTCGGCAGCGATCGCCTGGACCGCGGACTCGACCTGCTGGGCGCGTTCCGCGTCCACGGGTGCATCGACCAGCGTCGCCGCCGGATGAGCCCCGGCCAGCACGTTCCTGAGCCCGACCGCGATCACCGAGCTCTGCGTCGCGAGGTCGTCGAACAGGGCGTGCAGGTTCAGAGCGCCCAGAGGCCAGCGGCGATCCAGAGTCGCGACGACGGTGCGCCCGGGCGAGACGGCGGCCAAGCCTCTGAGCGCTGAGTCGACCCGATCGAGCGCGTCGTGCGGGCCGGTCGGATCGCTCGAGTAGACGGCGTCTCGCACCAGCGACGTGATGCCGGAGTCGGCGACGATCCCGTGGATTCCGGGCAGATCGACGTACCCGGAGGTGGTGGACGACACATTGCTCGAGTTCAGGACCACGCTGGTGTACCCGGCAGCGGAGAGGTCCGTCAGGTCGTCTGCGACGACGGTGTCGTCGGAGGGCCACGCGATGTTCGGGAGCGTGTACGTCCAGGCCAGCACGTCTGCCGCATCCTTCGGCAGAGGGGGCGGCGAGCCCGAGCCGACGGGGGGCGGGGTCGCGCTGGTCGAGGGAGTCGGTGAGGGACTCGCCGTCGTGGACGGCCCGAAATTGCGCGGATCGATGGCGAAGTCGAAGCTGATCGGATTGCGCAGCTTCAGCGCGTCGGCGCGCGCGAGGGCTGCCAGGTCGGCGTCCGCGTATGCGAGGGCGAAGACCTCGTTGCCCGAGGTTTCGAGCCGCTGGAGCCATGCCGTGGCCGACGCGGGGGCCGCGGCACCGAGAACCCTGATCGACGCGACGATCATCGGGTCCAGGCCGATCACGGCCGGGGTGCCGATGACCGCATCGAGCTGCCGCGTCAGCACGCCGAGCGGAGCCGTGTAGCCCGCCAGGGTGGTCGCGTCGATGAGCCCGGTGGCGGCCGGGCGCACGGTCAGCGGGACGAGAACGGCGAGCGAGACCGGCGCGGGCGCCGCGGTCGCCACCGGGTGTCCGCCCGGGGATGCCGGGGGGACCGCGGCCGTGGCGCCGAACGCGGGTGCGGCGGCGAGCACCAGGGCGACGAGGCCCGCCCATGCTCCGAGCGCAATCCGCCGCAGCGGTCTCAGTGGCAGCGGTGTCAGAGGCGGCGGCGTCACAGGCACGGCGGTACGCCTGGGTTCCGCTCGGCCGACATGCCCACGAGTTTAGACCGACCCACCCGGGCGTCCGATGTGTGCGGCCGCTCGCCGGTGCGCTCGGGCGCTGTGTCATCCTGGGTGCCATGGAGAGCGTGGCGGATGCCGTTGAGCGGCTGAATCGCCTGGCGGCCACCCCCGAGCTGATCGTGCTCGCCCGCTTGTTCGGTGAGGCGGGCCATGAGCTGTCGCTGGTCGGCGGTCCCGTGCGCGACGCCTTCCTCGGCCGCCCCGTCACCGACCTGGACCTGACCACCGACGCGACGCCCGATCAGACGCTCGCGATCGTGAATCCGGCGGCGGAGGCCGTGTGGGAGATCGGGCGTGAATTCGGCACCATCGGGGCGCGGTTCGGCGCGCACACGGTCGAGATCACCACGTATCGGCGCGACGCGTACGACGGGGCCACCCGCAAGCCGGATGTCGTCTTCGGCGACGACCTCGAGGCCGACCTGACCCGTCGCGACTTCACCATCAACGCGATGGCTCTGCGCCTTCCGGACGCGCAGCACCCGGAGCCGCGCCTCGTCGACCCCACGGGCGGCGTCGATGACCTGCTCGCCCGCACGCTGCGCACGCCGAGCGGTCCCGAGGTGTCATTCGGCGACGACCCGCTCCGGATGCTGCGAGCCGCCCGATTCGCGGCCCAACTCGGGTTCGTGGTCGACCCGGCGACGCTCGACGCGGCCCGAGGGATGGCCGATCGCCTGGCGATCGTCTCGGCGGAGCGGATCGGGGCCGAGATCGCGAAGCTGATGCTGGCCGCGGACCCGGTGGCCGGCATCCGAGTGCTTGTCGACAGCGGTGCCGCCGAGCAGGTGCTGCCGGAGATCCCCGCCCTCCGCCTCGAGATCGACGAGCACGCGCATCACAAGGACGTCTACGAGCACAGCCTCACGGCCCTCAACCGGGCGATTGAGCTCGAGAAGTCGCGCGGACACGAGCCGACCCTGATTCTTCGGCTGACCGTGCTGCTGCACGACATCGGCAAGCCGGCGACCCGGGTGATCGAGCCCGGCGGCGTGGTGACCTTCCACCACCACGACGTGCTCGGCGCCAAGCTGGCGGCCAAGCGGTTGCGAGCGCTGCGCTTCGACAACGAGACGGTGAAGGCGGTGTCGGAGCTCATCCGCCTCCACCTGCGATTCTTCGGGTATGCCGGGGGAGCATGGTCGGACTCGGCGGTGCGCCGCTACGTCCGGGACGCAGGCCCGCTGCTCGAGTGGCTGCACATCCTGTCGCGCTCCGACGTGACGACGCGCAACCGGCGCAAGGCAGACGAACTCGAGTTCGCGTACGACGACCTGGAGGAGCGGATCGCGACGCTGGCCGCCGAGGAGGAGCTCGCCGCCATCCGCCCCGATCTCGATGGCGAGCACATCATGCGGATCCTGCACCTGAATCCCGGGCGCGAGGTCGGCGAGGCGTACCGCTTCCTGCTCGAAGAGCGCCTGGAGGACGGACCCCTCGGCCCGGACGAGGCCGAGCGTCGCCTGCTCCAGTGGTGGAGCGCGCGCAGCCGCGGTTGAGGCGCCCTCCGCCGGTGACCTATACTCGACAGGTTGCCCGCGCTTCGGCGCGAGTTCCGTCACTACCCTCCTGCTGCAGAACACGTCTGCAGCCGTTCTAGACCAGAGGAGGTGGGTTTATGACGCACCAGTATGAGTTGATGGTGATCCTCGATCCCGAGATCGATGAGCGCACCGTCGCACCCAGCCTGGACAAGTTCCTCAACGTCATCCGCAACGATGGCGGCACGATCGACAACATCGACATCTGGGGACGTCGTCGGCTGGCCTACGAGATCCAGAAGAAGTCCGAGGGCATCTACGCCGTCGTCAACTTCACGGCGACCTCGGAATCGACCGTCGAGCTCGACCGCCAGCTGAAGCTCAGCGAGGCCGTGCTGCGCACGAAGGTGCTCCGTGCCGAGGAGGCCGCTGCCCGCGCCGTCTCGGTGCGCGCGGAAGACGAGAAGCGCGCGGCGCGCAAGGCCGCCGCTGCGGCGAAGGCGCCCGCCAAGCCGGTTGCCGCATCCGCGGCGAAGGCCGACGCGCCCGCCGAGGCCGCTCCTGCGACCGAGACTGCCGCCCCGAAGGCCAAGGCTGCGCCGAAGGCCAAGGCGGCGGCCGATGCCGCGGCCGAGACCGAGGGCGAGTAGCTCATGGCCGGCGAGACGATCATCACGGTGGTGGGCAACCTCACCGCTGATCCCGAGCTGCGCTACACGCAGGGCGGGCTGGCCGTCGCGAACTTCACGATCGCGTCGACACCTCGCACCTTCGACCGGGCCGCGAACGACTGGAAGGACGGCGAGGCGCTCTTCCTCCGCGCCTCCTGCTGGCGCGAGTTCGCCGAGCACGTCGCAGGATCGCTGACCAAGGGCAGCCGCGTCATCGCGACCGGCCGACTGAAGCAGCGTTCTTACGAGACCAAGGAAGGCGAGAAGCGCACCAGCATCGAGCTCGAGGTCGACGAGATCGGCCCGAGCCTGCGTTACGCGACCGCCCAGGTCACCCGCGCATCCGGTGGATCCGGGGCCGGCGGCCGTTCGCAGGGCGCGGTGGCCGACGAGCCGTGGGCGGCATCCGCTCCGGCTTCCGGCGGCGACGACGTGTGGAACACGCCGGGCAACTACAACGACGAGACCCCGTTCTGAGCATTCAGAACGACCTGATTCTTTAAGGACAGATCATGGCAGGCAAGAGCAGCGGCGGCGGAGACCGTCGCAAGCGCATCAGCGCCAAGGGCGGCAAGAACGCCGCTCCGGCGAAGGCGGTGCGCGTCGGCATCATCGACTACAAGGATGTCGCCACGCTTCGCAAGTTCATCTCGGAGCGCGGAAAGATCCGCGCCCGTCGCATCACCGGCGTCTCGGTGCAGGAGCAGCGGCTCATCGCCCGCGCGGTCAAGAACGCGCGCGAGATGGCTCTCCTCCCCTACGCGGGATCGGGGCGGTAGACCATGTCGAAGCTCATTCTCACCTCCGAGGTCTCGGGCCTCGGTTCGGCAGGTGACGTCGTCGACGTCAAGAACGGCTACGCCCGCAACTACCTGATCCCGCAGGGCTTCGCCGTGCAGTGGAGCAAGGGCGGCGAGAAGCAGATCGAGCAGATCAAGGCCGCTCGCGCCGCTCGCGAGCACGCGACGCTCGAAGAGGCGCAGGCGCTCAAGGCGAAGCTCGAGTCGTCGACCGTCAAGCTGACCGTCAAGGCCGGCAAAGAGGGGCGGCTGTTCGGGTCGGTGAAGACCGCCGACATCGCGGACGCAGTCGAGAAGGCCGGAATCGGCGCGATCGACAAGCGCACCATCGAACTCGCCGCGCCGATCAAGGGCACCGGTCGTCACGACGCCACGGTGCGCCTGCGCAACGACGTCGTGGCCGCGATCACCCTCGAGGTCGTCGCCGCCAAATAGGCGTTCTGCATTCGATCAGCGGCGTCCCGATCGCGGGGCGCCGCTAGTCGTGCATGCCCGGGAAGTCAAGTGCTGAACCCTGTTTCGTCCACAGGCGGGAGCCGAATCCGCCAACATTCAAGCGCCGCTCTAAACATGTTTCTACACACAGAGCAATCCCGCAAAAAACCCTGATCAGCGCAGGTATCCGAATCAGAACTCGTGAGTTGTCCACACCACGATCCACACCTTTTTCACATTCCGTCCGGCGTTTCGCCCTGGTTTCCAACAGGGTTGTCCACAGGGTCGGTTGGCGCCGTGGCGAGTCTCTCCCTAACCTGGCGCAGCGTCCTCGGCTCCTCACTGCCGCAGGTCGGTTGGCGGAGTCGGGGTGTCGGCGGCCGCTGCCATTCTCGACGCACGTAGCCTGAGCCGCAGGAGGTCTCCCCGTGTCCATTGCCCACCTGGGTCTAGCGGATCCGCGGTACCCGGCAGGCGACCAGCGCCCCGCGTCCGACGGGTGGCAGGGTGAGCGCACGCCTCCGCACGACCTGCTCGCCGAGCAGAGCGCGATCGGCGGCATGCTCCTCAGCAAAGACGCCGTGGCGGATGTCGTCGAGACCGTCCGCGGCATCGATTTCTACATCCCCAAGCACGAGGTCATCTTCGAGGCGGTCCTCACCCTCTACTCGCACGGGGAGCCGACCGACGTCATCGCGGTCACCGACGAGTTGACGAAGACCGGGCAGCTGCAGCGGGCGGGGGGCGCCGAATACCTGCACACCCTGACCGGGCTGGTTCCGACCGCGGCGAACGCCGGCTACTACGCGTCGATCGTCGCCGAGAAGGCCGTGCTTCGCCGTCTCGTCGAGGCCGGCACCCGCATCGTGCAGATGGGGTACGCGAGCGAGGGCGAGGTCGTCGACCTGGTCAACAACGCCCAGGCCGAGATCTACGGGGTGACCGGGGGCGTCGACGCCGAGGACTACGTCCCGCTCGTCGAAGCCATCGACACCGCGGTCGACGAGATCGAGCGCGCGCGAGGCCGCGACGGCGAGATGATCGGCGTTCCCACCGGATTCTCGGAGCTCGATGAACTCACCAACGGACTGCACGGCGGGCAGCTGATCATCGTCGCGGCCCGCCCGGGCTTGGGCAAGTCGACGCTGGCGCTCGACTTCGCGCGCTCCGCCACGATCAAGCACCACCTGCCGACGATCTTCTTCTCGCTCGAAATGGGCAGGAGCGAGATCGCGATGCGACTGCTGGCCGCCGAGTCGACGATCGGCATGAGCACCCTGCGCAAGGGCAACATGGAGCAGCGCGACTGGGACAAGCTCGCCAACATCCGCGGGCAGATCGCCGACGCACCGCTGTACATCGACGACAGCCCCAACATGACCCTGGTCGAGATCCGCGCCAAGTGCCGACGGCTGAGCCAGAAGGTGGGGCTCAAGATGGTAGTCATCGACTACCTGCAGCTGATGACCTCCGGCAAGAAGGTCGAATCCCGGCAGCAGGAGGTCAGCGAGTTCTCCCGGGCGCTCAAGCTCCTCGCGAAAGAACTGAACGTTCCGGTGATCGCCCTGTCGCAGCTCAACCGCGGCCCCGAGCAGCGCGCCGACAAGAAGCCGGCCCTTGCCGACCTGCGCGAGTCCGGATCACTGGAGCAGGACGCCGACATCGTGGTGCTCCTGCACCGCGAAGACGCCTACGAGCGCGAGGCGCCGCCCACCGGGGAGGCCGACCTCATCGTGGCCAAGCACCGCAATGGCCGGCAGGACACCATCAAGGTCGCGTTCAGCGGGATGTACTCGCGGTTCAGCGACATGCCCCGGCTCTGATCCCTTTCGTCGAACGGCTCGGCCTGCGGCCGGCCCGCCGAGTTCAGAGGCCTGCGGTCAGCATCTGGCCATGAGGTGGCGCACGTAGACTCGTGACGGTCGTCCGTTCGGGAAAGTGAGTCACTCGTGTCAGCTGGTTCGCGCGCGTCCGCGGGTTCGGCGGTCTCGACGGGCCGCCTCCCGCTGGCGCCGTGGGTCGTGCCGGCCCTCCGCGCGGTGGTGGCGCTGGCCGTCGGATGCGCGATCACCTTCACGTCCGCGCACTCGGCGACGTTCGGCCTGGTGGCGTTCGGGGTGTTCGCCGTCGTCGGAGGTGCCGTCGTCGCGGCCGGGGCATTCGGCGACCGGGCGGAGCGCCGCTCGCGCGGGCTGTTCGCGCTCCAGGGCATCCTGACCGTCGCAGCCGGCGTCGCTGCGCTCGTGCTCCCCGAGGGCGGGGTGCGCTACCTGGTCTGGGTGGTGAGTGCGTGGGCGATCGTGACCGGCGCACTCGAACTGGTCAGCGGCATCCGCGCCCGATCACGGGTCGCAGAAGCTCGCGACTGGATGATCGTCGGCGGTCTCACGCTGATCCTCGCGATCGCGTTCCTGATCGTGCCGCCGGACTACACCCAGACCCTCGGAGGCATCGAGCGCGTCACCGGCCACCTCACGGCATCGGTCGTCCTGGTCGGAATCTTCGGGGCGTGGGCGATCGTTGCAGGCGTCCTTCTGGGCATCGCCGCCGTGTCGGCGCGCAGTCCCCGGTTGCCCAGCGAGAACGCAGTCGGAAAGGCAACGTCATGACTGGCGGGGAGCGCAACGAGCAGACAGGCGGGCCCAGTCGCCGCGACCGCCTGCGTCCGCTCGAGTTGTTGGGACTGGCGGGCGCGATCGGGGTCTTCGCGGGCCTTGTGGTCGGCCTCGCGACCCGCGAGTGGATCCTCGCCGCCATCTTCTTCGGCGCGATCTTCATCGTCAGCCTGGTTGTTCTGGCCATGCTGTCGTTGGCCGCCAGTTCACCCGACGAGAAGCTGCCGGGGATGGACGACGACGCCCCCAGCGGGCACTGACTGCCGGCCGCATTCGCGAGCGGTGACAGTCAGTCGGGAAGCAGGTCCACCAGCTCGGAGGCGAGCCCGACATAGCCGGCCGGGGTGAGCGCGAGCAATCGTGCCTTGGCGGCGTCGCCGATGTCCAGCTTCTGGATGAAGCCGCGCAGCTCGTCGGCGCCGGTGCGATGGCCGCGGGTCAGCTCCTTGAGCAGGGCGTAAGGATCGGCGATCGAGCTGCGGCCGGCCGTCACCTCGGCGCGGATCACCGTCTGGATCGCCTCGCCGAGCACCTCCCAGTTCGCGTCGAGGTCGGCCGCCAGCGCCGTGCGATCGATGGCGATCTCGCCGAGACCACGCGCCAGGTTGTCGAGGGCCAGGAGGGAGTGCCCGAGGGCGACTCCCACGTTGCGCTGGGTGGTCGAGTCGGTGAGGTCGCGTTGAAGACGGCTGGTGACGAGCGTCGCGGCCAACGACTCCAGCAGGGCGGACGACAGCTCGAGGTTCGCCTCGGCGTTCTCGAAGCGGATCGGGTTGATCTTGTGCGGCATGGTCGACGACCCGGTGGCGCCGGGCTGCGGGATCTGGCTGATGTACCCCATCGAGATGTAGGTCCAGATGTCCGTGCACAGGTTGTGCAGGATCCGGTTGACGTGGCTGATCGCCGAGAACAGCTCGGCCTGCCAGTCGTGCGGCTCGATCTGGGTGGTCAGCGGATTCCAGCTGAGGCCGAGCGACGTGACGAACGCGCGAGAGATGGCCGGCCAGTCGGCATCCGGTTCCGCGGCCACGTGGGCGGCGAAGGTGCCGGTCGCTCCGCTGAACTTGCCGAGCACCTCGACCGCGTCGATGCGCGCGATCCCGCGCTCGAGGCGCGACACGAAGACGGCGAACTCCTTGCCGACCGTGGTCGGGGTGGCGGGCTGCCCGTGCGTGTGGGAGAGCATCGGGGTGGACCGCTCGTCGACCGCGATCGCCCGCAAACCGGCCACCACATCCCGAAGCCGAGGCAGCCAGACGTCGCGCACGGCCGCACGGATCGTGAGGGCGTACGCGAGGTTGTTGATGTCCTCGCTCGTGCAGGCGAAATGGGTGAGCTCGGCCACGCTGTTCAGTCCGAGTTCGGCGAGCTTCGCCCTGACCAGGTACTCGACCGCCTTGACGTCGTGACGGGTGGTTGCCTCCAGCGCCGCGAGTTCGTCGATCTCGCGCTGCCCGAACGCCGAGGCGAACGAGCGCAGGGCTCGCGCCTGCTCAGCCTCGAAAGGCTGCGACCCGAACATGCGGCGATCGGTCAGAGCGATGAGCCACTCGACCTCCACGTGCACGCGGGCGCGGTTGAGGCCCGCCTCCGAGAGGTGCTCGCCGAGCCCCTCGACGGCGGCTCGGTACCGGCCGTCCAGCGGGCTGATCGGCTGCGGGGGAAGCGGACTCATGAGACTCCCTGTCGGATGCCGGGTTCGAGTTGGTGGAAGAGCGCGGTGCTCGCCCTCTCGATCGTGGCCAGCACGCTTTCGAACAGGGCGGCATCCGAGTAATACGGATCCGGCACATCCATCGTGCCCGATCCGTCGGGTTCGAACGTCATCAGCAGCTGCACCTTGGCGCGATCCTGATCGCTGACCGCCCATTCGCGCAGGGTGCGCTCCTGACCGCGGTCGAACGCGACGACGAGATCGAGGTCGGGGAACCAACCGGGATCGAACTGCCTGGCCCGGTGCCGGGTCGCGTCATAACCGTGCGCCTCCAGGGCGGCGATGGTGCGGGGATCGGCCGGCTCGCCCACGTGCCAGTCGCCCGTCGCCGCCGAGCCGACGCTGACCCGGCCAGCGTAGCCACCCCTCGTGATGAGGCTGCGGAAGATCGCCTCGGCCATCGGCGATCGGCAGATGTTGCCCGTGCAGACGAAACAGATGCGGAAGAGCGACGGGGCGGCTGCCTGGTCGAAGCTCATGCTTCATTCTGCTGCGTCGATGCCTCCTCCACGGTGGAGAGTTTGGAGCGGACTCCGCAGGATGCTCCCGCCGGGCGGCCCGACGAGGGCTGCCACGCCAGGCTCGCTCCGTGACGACCAGGATGCCGGTGTCGTCCGCACGGGAGGAGTTCGCATGACCAGTTGGGATCCGGGGGCGCTTCGCGCGGCGCTCGAGCGTCAGCAGAGCGAGCTCGCTCCCATCGCCCGAGTACTCGCCGCGGCCGCCGCTCACCCCCCGCGCTTCTCGCCGCACGACTGGCGCGGCGAGGCCGCCGACGCGTGTGCGAGGCTGCACGACGAGTTGTGTCGGGCCCTCCTTGCCAGCGACAACGCGGTGATGGCGGCCGCGCGCGACATCCGCAGTGCGCTGACGGAGCTCGGGGGCTGAGTGTGACGCACCCGCTTCCGGTCCCTGGTCCCTCGTTCGGCCCCGACCTCGTCGAGCCTCCGTCGGTAGGCCCCCACGGTGGGCATGCCACGATCGCGCACGGCAAGATCCCTCCGAGCTTCCGGGCGAAACCGGGCGTCCATCGCGGCACGACGCCGCAGATGGGCGGACCGCTGCTGGTCACGCCGGTCGGCACCACCGCGGTGGCGACGGACGCGTTGTATGCGCACCTGGATCGCCTCACCGCCCTCGGAGACGAGCTGGCGCGCGAGGCGCGAGCGCTGGTGGTCGTGCGGGCCGATGCGCCGTCGGCCACGATGCCGGGCATCCCCGCGGGCGTGCGCCGCAGCGAGCTCGAACTCGAGACGGCTCGCACCTCCGTGGATGCGGCCCGTCGACTGACCGCCCGGCTGATCCGCGCGCTCCGCGCCGCCATCACCCGCTACGACGACGCCGAGAGCGCGGCCGTGCGCGGCGCGGATCAGGCGGCCTCCCTCGTGGGCGCCGCCAGCGGGCCGGTGCTGCGCGCCCTGCTTCCGGGCCTCGCGCTGATCGGCGGCGTCGCGTTCCTCGCCTCGAAGCTGCCCGACCCGGGGGGCGCCCGGGCGGCGGCGGTCCGAAAGTTCTTCCTGCAGCATCCCGGCCTGATCACCGGACCAGGATTCGTCGAAGACGTGAGGTTGTTCTCGCAGAGCCTCGACGAGACGACGAGCTCCCTGCTGGGAGTGCCGGCGCCGCTGGCCTTCGCCCTGGGAGCGGTCGGGGTCACCGGGATCAGATCGAGCGCTCGCGGCCTGCTCGCGGTCGGACCGGTTGTCGGCCTGTTCCGCGAGACGCCGGTGACGGTGGAGCGCACGTCGACCACCGAGATCACCAGCCCTCCGGTGGGTGCCGTGGAGCGTCTCGACCGCGTTCCCGAGGGCGACCAGGTCCGGATCGAGAAGTACGAGGCGCCGGGCGCGCCAACCAGGTTCGTGGTCTACGTCGGCCCCACCGAGACCTTCTCGCCGGCGGCCGGCAACGAGCCATGGGACCTCACGAGCAATGTCGGTGGCGTCGGCGGGCTCGATGTCGGGTCGTTCCGCGCCACCGAACTGGCGATGCGTGACGCCGGGATCGAGAGGTCGGATCAGGTGCAGTTCGTCGGGTTCTCGCAGGGAGGCCTGGTGGCGACCATGCTCGCGGGGTCGGGCGAGTGGAACGCCGCCGGTCTGGAGACCTTCGGTGCCCCGGCCGGCAACATCGAGCTGCCCGAGGGTCTCAGCGGCATGGCCGTTCGCAACACCGACGACTTCATCCCGATGCTCTCCGGCCCACAGCTGGACCACCACCTGCTTCAGGTGGAGCGCCGGGCCTTCGCCGACGGTACCCCGTTGCCGACGTACCACGCGGCGCCCGCCCACCAGCGGGATGCCTACATGGCGACCGCCGCGGCGGTGGATCAGGCGACCTCGGCCGCGGTTCGCGAGCAGAATGCGGCGCTCAACGCCTTCACCGCCGACTACGCGAGTCGGCCGGGATCGGTGGTGACGGCGATGACGTACCACGGCGAACGGGTGCAGCCGGTCGAACACCCACTCGATCTGCGGGGCGTGACGATGGAGGCGCCCGCCCGGTGACGAGGTGCTACTTCTTGCGCCCGGTGAACGGCCGCAGGAGCACGCCGATCAGCCAGGCCAGGATGCCGAGCACGAGTGCGCCGAGCACGCCCCATCCGAAGTTCTCCACGTGCAGGCCGAACCCGCCGAGGCCCGAGAGCCACGCCGCCAGCAGGAGCAGCAGGCCGTTGACGACGAGCGAGATCAGGCCCAGCGTGAGGATGTACAGCGGCAGGGCCACGATCCGGACGATCCCGCCGATGATGGCGTTCACGATGCCGAAGATCGCCGCTACCAGGAGCAGGGTCAATACGAAGGCAACGGGACCCTTGTCGTACGGCTGAATCGTCACGTGCGGGGCGAGGATGAGCGTCGTCAGCCACAAGGCCACGGCGTTGATCAGCAGGCGGAGCAGGAGGCGTCCCATCTGCCCATTGTTGCAGCCATCGTGAGATCGGGGCATCCCCTGCGCGGCACGGCGCGCTCGGCGGGTCGCCTGGCGGGCGCGGTAACCTGATCCGCGTGCCTGTGACGCTCCGCCCCGAGATCGCCGCGCTCGCCCCGTACCGACAAGGGCGACCCGCTCCCGCCGACGCGTTCAAGCTCTCGTCGAACGAGAGCCCGTTCGCGCCGCTGCCGAGTGTGCTCGAGGCGATCGGTGCCGCCCACATCAACCGGTATCCGGATGGCGCAGCCACTGCGCTGCGCGTGCGCCTCGCAGAGCGGGCCGGCGTCACCGTGGATGAGGTGCACGTCGGTGCAGGATCCGTGTCGATCCTGCATCAGCTGGTGCAGGCCGCCGCCGGAACCGGCGATGAGGTCCTCTACGCCTGGCGCTCCTTCGAGGCCTATCCCGGCGTCGTGACGGTTGCCGGAGCGATCAGCGTGACGGTCCCCAACCTGCCGGACGGCCGCCATGACCTCGACGCGATGGCCGCGGCCATCACCGATCGCACGCGGGTCGTGATCGTGTGCACCCCGAACAACCCGACCAGCACGATCGTCACCGGCCGCGACTTCGAGGCGTTCATGGCGAAGGTGCCGGAGACGGTCCTGGTAGTCCTCGACGAGGCCTACCACGAGTTCGTCACCGACCCCCATGCGGTCGAAGGCTTCGCCTTGCTCGAGCGCTACCCCAACCTGGTCGTGCTGCGCACCTTCTCGAAGGCCTACGGCCTGGCGGGGCTGCGCATCGGGTATGCGGTCGGGCCTTCGTACATCCTCGAGGCCGCCCGAGCAACCATGATCGCGCTGTCGGTCACCGAGCCGGCGCAGCGTGCCGCCCTCGCGGTCCTCGAGCCGGAGACCGAGCACGCGCTGCTGGAGCAGGTGGCCGAGCTGGTCCGACGCCGCACGGTCGTGCGCGACGGTCTCGTCGCTCAGGGCTGGCACCTTCCGGAGCCGCAGGGCAACTTCGTCTGGCTCGCCACCGGCGAGGCGACGGCCTCCGCGGCCGAGGTGCTCGAAGCGCACGGGATCGTGGCGCGCGTGTTCGCCCCCGACGGCATCCGGATCTCGATCGGCGAAGCCGAATCTGTGGACAAGGTCCTAGAGGCGGCCGCGGAGGTTGTGGCAACCCTTGGACAAGACGTCGGAGCGGCCGGGCTAGGGTAGTGACCATGTCTTCGGACGTTGCGCTTCAATTGCTGACGCCCGACGGACAACTCGTCCGGAATGATCGGACATCCGAGTATCTGCCGCTGATCGAAACGCTCGACGAGAAACGGCTCGGCGACTTCTATCGCCAGATGGCCGTGATCCGCCGTTTCGACGTCGAGGCGGGCAATCTGCAGCGGCAGGGGCAGCTCGCGCTCTGGATCCCGAGCATGGGGCAGGAGGCGGCGCAGGTGGGCTCCGGCTATGCCGCGCTGCCGCAGGACCACATCTTCCCGGCGTACCGCGAGCACGTCGTCGGGCGCATCCGCGGGCTTGACCCGATGCGCCTGATCGAGATGCTGCGCGGGTTGAGCCACGGCGGGTGGGTGCCGAGCGAGACCGGCAACTTCCACCTGTACACGCTGGTGATCGGCTCGCAGGCCCTGCACGCCACCGGTTACGCCATGGGGATCGCGCTCGACAAGCTGAACGGCAACGCGAGCGGAACCGCCGATCCTGAGAACGATGCCGCGGTACTCGTCTACTTCGGCGACGGCGCCACCAGTCAGGGCGACGTGAGTGAGGCGTACACCTTCGCCGCCAGCTATCAGACGCCACAGGTGTTCTTCCTGCAGAACAACCACTGGGCGATCTCGGTGCCGGTCGAGCGCCAGTCGCGCACGCCCCTGTATCTGCGCGGCGAGGGATTCGGCATCCCGAGCCTGCAGATCGACGGCAACGACGTACTGGCCAGCTACGCCGCGACGTCCTCCGCGCTGATGTCCGCGCGGAGCGGCCACGGCCCGCGCCTGATCGAGGCGCTCACCTATCGGATGGGTGCTCACACCACGAGCGATGATCCGACCAAGTACCGGGAGAACGAGCAGGTGGCGTACTGGGGCGCGCGTGATCCGATCGCCCGGTACGAGACGTACCTGCGCGGCATCGGAGTCGGCGACGACTTCTTCGCCGAGGTCGCGATCGAGGCCGAAGACCTCGCGTCCGACGTGCGGTCGCGGACCCTCACGCTGCAGGACCCACCGAGCACCAAGGTCTTCGCGCACGTGTACAGCGAGCCGCATCCGCTGATGGATGCCCAGGCAGCCTGGCTCGCTGCCTACGAGCGATCCCTCGAGGGCAGTGAACTCGACGACGTTGAGCCCGACGATGAAGCGGTGGGTGTGTGATGGAGCAGCTCACGATGGGCAAGGCCATCAACCTCGGACTCCAAAGGGCGCTCGCCGACGATCCGACGGTGCTCCTGATGGGCGAGGACATCGGCACGCTCGGCGGGGTCTTCCGGGTGACCGAGGGGCTCAAGGCCGAGTTCGGCGAGAACCGCGTGCTCGACACCCCCCTGGCCGAGTCGGCGATCGTCGGGACCGCGATCGGCCTCGCGATGCGTGGGTACCGCCCGGTGTGCGAGATCCAGTTCGACGGGTTCATCTATCCCGGCTTCGACCAGATCACCTCGCAACTGGCGAAGTTGACCTACCGCCACGAGGGGTCGCAGACCTTCCCGGTCGTCATCCGCGTGCCCTATGGCGGTCACATCGGCGCGGTCGAGCATCACCAGGAGAGCCCGGAGGCCTACTTCGCGCACACCGCCGGATTGCGCGTGGTCAGTCCGGCGACCCCGAACGACGCCTATTGGATGATCCAGCAGGCCATCGCCAGCAACGATCCGGTCATGTTCTTCGAGCCCAAGAGCCGCTACTGGCAGAAAGGCGAGGTCGACCGCGAGGGCTCTCCCGCCGAGTTCCAGTCGAGCCGGGTGGTCCGCACCGGCACCGACGTCACGCTGGTCGGCCACGGTGCGATGGTGTCCGCGTTGCTGCAGGCGGCGGATATCGCGGCCGACGAGGGAACGAGTGCCGAGGTGATCGATCTGCGGTCCCTGTCGCCGATCGACTACGCGCCGATCCTCGCGTCGGTGCAGAAGACCGGTCGGATCGTCGTCGCCCAGGAGGCGCCCGGCTCGGTGAGCGTCGGATCCGAGATCGCGGCGACCGTCGCCGAGCGCGCGTTCTACTCGCTCGAGGCGCCCGTGCTGCGAGTCAGCGGCTTCGACACCCCGTTCCCGCCGGCCAAGCTCGAGGGCGTCTACCTGCCGGATGCCGACCGCATCCTCGAGGCCGTCGACCGCGCCCTGGCCTACTGACCACGAGCCCGCGCCACCCACCCCGCCCGACCGACCCCCGCACGACGACACACCGCCCACCGACACCGAGGAGCTGACCGTGACGCAATCCGAGTTCCCGTTGCCCGACGTGGGAGAGGGCCTGACCGAGGCCGAGATCGTCGCCTGGAAGGTCAAGCCGGGCGACAGGGTGACCGTGAACCAGGTGCTCGTCGAGATCGAGACGGCCAAGTCGCTGGTCGAGCTGCCGTCGCCCTTCGCGGGAATCGTGACCGAGCTGCTCGCGGCCGAGGGCGACACGGTGGAGGTCGGGTCGCCCATCATCCGCGTCGACTCCGCGGGCGGAGCGATCGAGTTGCAGGCTCCGAGTGCCGGCGACACGCTGGGCGAGATCGCCGACGTGGCAGCGTCGGTGGCGCCGGCCGAGGACTCCTCCGAACCGTCAGGCGCCGTGCTGGTCGGTTATGGCTCCAAGGGCGGGCACGCGACCACGCGACGCCGCCGTCCCGGGGTCGTCGCGCCCGCGCAGACGGCGACCTCCGCCGCAGGAGCAGGCGTGGCCCCCGCCGCCGCGCCGCGTCGACCGGCCGCCGCGTCGACCGCGTCGGTTGGCCCCGTGATCGCCAAGCCGCCGATCCGCAAGCTCGCCAAGGATCTCGACGTCGATCTCGCCGTCGTGACCGCGACCGGCCCGATCGGCGACATCACGCGCGACGACGTGCTCCGTCAGGCGCAGCAGGCCAGCGTGTTCCGCAACCTCCAGACGCCCGAGTGGCCGGAGGACCGCGAGGAGCGCATCCCGGTGAAGGGGGTGCGCAAGGCGATCGCGGGCGCGATGGTGCAGAGCGCGTTCACGGCACCGCACGTCAGCGTGTTCAGCGACGTCAACGCGACCCGCACGATGGAGTTCGTCAAGCGCCTGAAGGCATCGCCCGACTTCGCCGGTGTGCGGATCAGCCCGCTGCTGGTCATGGCCAAGGCTGTGATCTGGGCCGTGCGCCGCAACCCGACTGTGAACTCGAGCTGGACGGATAAAGAGATCGTCGTCCATCACTACGTGAACCTCGGGATCGCCGCCGCGACACCGCGCGGCCTCATCGTGCCCAACATCAAGGACGCGCAGAACCTCAGCCTGCTCGAACTCGCCCAGGCTCTCGAGCAGCTCACCATCACGGCGCGCGACGGCAAGACCCAGCCGGCCGAGGTGGCCAAGGGCACGGTGACGATCACCAATCTGGGTTCGTACGGGATGGACACCGGCACCCCGATCCTGAACCCGGGTGAAGTCGGCATCGTCGCGCTCGGGGCGATCAAGCTGAAGCCCTGGGTCGTGGACGGCGAGGTGCGCCCCGCGTACGTCACCACCGTGGGCGCGAGCTTCGATCACCGCGTGGTCGATGGCGACGTGGCGAGCCGCTTCACGGCCGACATCGCCAGCGTGCTCGAGGAGCCCGCGCTGCTGCTGGATTGAGACGTCGGGCGAGCCGCCGCTTATCGCTTTTGACAATCATTCTCGATAAGGGCTAGGGTCGAGGACGTGTCCACACGCCCAACCCGTCTGTCCGCCCGCATCGCCGGCGCGCTCGCGGGTGTCATCGCGCTCGGGGTGGCGCTCGCGGGGTGCTCGGGGTCGGTAGGCGACCCGCCGGCCGGCATCCGGGTGGTGGCGTCCACCGACGTCTACGGCTCGTTGGCCACGACCATCGGCGGGGCTCAGGCGACCGTGACCTCGATCATCGACGACCCGTCGAAGGATCCCCACGAGTATCAGGCCGATGCCCGCACTCAACTCGCCGTCTCGCGTGCGCAGGTCGTGATCGAGAACGGCGGGGGGTACGACGACTTCATGGACACGATGCTGGCGGCATCCGGAAACGCCCAGGTCGCGGTCATCAATGCGGTGAAGATCTCGGGCTACGACAGCTCGATCCCGCATTTCAACGAGCACGTCTTCTACGACTACGGGACGGTCGCCAAGGTCGTGGATGCGATCGTCGCCGACTTCCGCCGCGCCGACCCTGCCCACGCGGCCCTGTTCGCCGACCGTGGCGCGAAGCTCCAGCGCAAGATCGCCGCGCTCGAGGCGTCCGAACTGAACCTCTCGGCTGTGACCACGGGTGTCGGCGTCGCCATCACCGAGCCGCTGCCCGAGTACGTCCTCGCCGCCCTCGGGATGAAGATCGTCACGCCGATCGCCTTCAGCGAGGCCGTCGACCAGGGCACCGATGTTCCCGCGACCGTGCTCGAGCAGACGATCTCGACGCTGACCTCCGGCCAGGCGAAACTGCTCGTCTACAACGTGCAGACGCTCGGATCGCAGCCGGATGCCGTGCTCTCGGCCGCCAAGAAGGCCGGCATCCCCGCGGTGCCCGTCTCCGAGACGCTTCCCCCCGGGCTCGACTACGTGACGTGGCAGCGCGGCGTGCTGGCCACCATCGCGCAGGCGCTGGGGAACTGATCCGATGCCGACCCGCGCACCCGTTCCCGCTCCTGTCCTGTCGTTGCGCGACGCCGAGCTGACCCTCGGCGGCCGCGTCCTGTGGAGCGGCCTCGACCTCGACGTCGCACCCGGCGAGTTCGTCGCGGTGCTGGGGGCGAACGGCTCGGGCAAGACCAGCCTGCTGAAGACCGTGTTGGGGCAGCATCCCCTGAGCTCGGGAACGATCACCTTCTTGGGTGAGGCGGTTCGCCGTGGCGAACCGCGGATCGGCTACGTGCCTCAGCAGAGCCTGGCCGACGAGGGCACGCCGTTGCGCGGCCGCGACCTGGTCGCGCTCGGGGTGGACGGGCACCGCTGGGGCGTCGCGCTCCCGACCCGCGCCCGGCGGGCCCGCATCGACGGCCTGCTCGACGCCGTCGGCGCCCGGCACTATGCGAACGCCCCGATCTCGAGCCTGAGCGGCGGGGAGCAGCAGCGGCTGCGCATCGGGCAGGCGCTGGCCGGCGATCCGGTGCTGCTGCTCTGCGACGAGCCGCTGCTCTCACTCGACCTGCGTGCGCAGAGCGTCGTCACCCGGCTGATCGACGACAACCGTCGCTCACGCGGATTCGGCGTCCTGTTCGTGACCCACGACATCAATCCGGTGCTCGAGGTCGTCGATCGGGTGCTCTACCTCGCCGGCCGGCGCTTCCGAATCGGGACGCCGGACGAGGTGCTGCGCTCCGAGGTGCTGAGCGAGCTCTACCAGTCGCCGGTCGACGTGATCCGGGCGCGGGGGCGCGTCGTGATCGTCGGGGCGCCCGACCAGTCGCACGCGCACGGCCACGATCACGATCACGCGGAGGATCTGCCGTGACCCCGTTCACCGTCAGCCCCGACTGGTGGGGGCAACTGTTCGACTTCCGCGACTACGGGCAACTGCTCGTGCTGCTGCAGAACTCGATCCTGGCGGGCGCCGTGCTCGGCGTCGTCGGTGGCCTGATCGGGGTCTTCGTGATGTCGCGCGATCTGGCGTTCGCGGTGCACGGGATCAGCGAGCTGAGCTTCGCGGGCGCGGCTGCCGGCCTTCTGCTGGGGGTCGGCGTGGTGGCGGGGTCCGTGATCGGCTCGATCATCGCGGCCGCGGTGATCGGCCTGCTCGGCTCGCGGGCGCGCGATCGCAACTCGATCACCGCGGTGCTGATGCCGTTCGGGCTCGGCCTGGGCATCCTGTGCCTGGCGCTCTATCCGGGACGCACCGCGAACAAGTTCGGCCTGTTGACCGGCCAGATCGTGGCCGTCGACGACCCGAAGCTCAACTCGCTCGCGCTCATCGCCCTGATCGTGGTCGTGGGGCTGTTCATCGTCTGGCGGCCGTTGACCTTCGCGAGCGTGGATGCCGACGTCGCCGCGGCGCGCGGCGTGCCGGTCCGCGCCCTCTCGCTCGTCTTCATGCTGCTGCTCGGGCTCGCGGTGGCGGTGAGCGTGCAGGTGGTCGGAGCCCTGCTCGTGCTCTCGGTGCTCGTGACTCCGGCCGCCGCCGCCCTGCGGGTCTCGTCGTCGCCCGTGCTGGTGCCAGTGCTGAGCACCGCGTTCGCACTCGTCTCGCTGGTGGGCGGCATCCTGCTCGCCCTCGGATCGAGCGTGCCGATCAGCCCGTACGTCACGACGATCTCGTTCCTGATCTACCTGGTCTGCCGTATCGGTTCTGCGCGACGCTCGCGACGCAGTCGGAGCCGGCAGCAGCTGGTGGGGGCCGCATCATGAAACGCAACACCTGGCAGCGCGAGGCCGTGCGCGAGGCGCTGAGCAGCACCAAGGGATTCGTGAGCGCCCAGTCGTTGCACGCTCAGATGCGCGGGGCCGGGTCGGAGGTCGGCCTCGCGACCGTGTACCGCGCCCTCGCCGACCTGGCAGCGGAGGGCGATGCTGACTCGCTCCAGCAGGAGGGCGAGAGCCTGTTCCGGGCATGCACTCCGGGTTCGCATCACCACCACCTGATCTGCCGCAGCTGCGGCAAGACGGTGGAGATCTCGGCGGATCCCGTCGAGCAGTGGGCGCGCGAGGTCGCCACGGCGAACGGATTCACCCAGCCCGAGCACGTCGTCGACGTCTTCGGATACTGCGCGGATTGTTCACGGAGCCGGTGATGCCGTAGTCTTACGAGGTTGCGCTCGCAAGAGTGTTTCCATGTGCGCCGCCGGATCCTCCGTGGAACCGGACGTGGTGCGCCGACAAGTGACCTTGGGTGGGGCGATCGCCCCACGGTAGCCAGATAAGGAAATAAGACCATGGCAGCTGTATGCCAGGTGACCGGAGCCGTCCCCGGCTTCGGACACAGCATCTCGTTCTCGCACCGCCGGTCGAAGCGCCGCTTCGACCCGAACGTGCAGCGCAAGACCTACTACGTCCCGTCGCTCAAGCGGAACGTCACGCTCAACGTGTCCGCCAAGGGCATGAAGGTGATCGACGTGCGCGGCATCGACTCGGTCGTGCGTGACATCCTGGCGCGTGGGGAGAAGATCTGATGGCCAAGAAGGCTCAAGACATCCGTCCGATCATCAAGCTCCGCTCCACGGCGGGCACCGGGTACACCTACGTGACCAAGAAGAACCGCCGTAACAACCCCGACCGCATCGTGCTCATGAAGTACGACCCGGTCGTCCGCAAGCACGTCGAATTCCGCGAGGAGCGCTAACCATGGCGAAGAAGAGCAAGGTCGCGCGCAACAACCAGCGCGCCGTGATCGTGGAGCGCTACGCCGCGAAGCGACTCGAGTTGAAGAAGGCGCTCGTCGACCCGGCGGGCACCGATGAGAGCCGCGAGGCTGCCCGCGTCGGCCTGCAGAAGCTGCCGCGCAACGCGTCGCCGGTGCGTCTGCGCAGCCGCGACGCCATCGACGGCCGTCCCCGCGGTGTGCTCACGAAGTACGGCATCTCGCGTGTCCGCTTCCGTGACATGGCCCACCGCGGTGAGCTGCCCGGCATCACCAAGTCGTCGTGGTAGTTCTGGCCGGGTAGACACCCAGCAGCTGTGAAAGAGGCGTCGGGCTCACCCGGCGCCTCTTTTCCACACCGGGGCCCAAAACTGCGAGTTTTCCCCGGATCGGGCGCACCGACGCGACTTGCCCGGAAATGCCGGTGTTTCCTGCTAGTTTCGGGGGCGGTTCAGGGGCCACAAGCTTCGGGGCCGCACATGCCACATGCAACGAACAAGGTCCGAGGAGGACACTCATGGCTGACAAGACATTGAACAAGAACGATCTCGTGGCCGCGGTCGCCGCCGACTCGGGCCAGAGCCAGGCCACCGTCTCCGGCGTCGTCGACGCGCTCTTCGCCGTGCTGGCGAAGTCGGTCGGCGAGGGCACCAAGGTCAGCATCCCGGGATGGCTGAGCGTCGAGCGCACGCACCGCGCCGCACGCGAGGGCCGCAACCCCGCGACGGGCGCCACCATCCAGATCGCCGCCGGCTACGGCGTCAAGGTCTCGGCGGGCAGCAAGCTGAAGGCCGCCGCCAAGTAAGACCGATTCACCCACGCAAGGGCATCGACCACGACGGTCGGTGCCCTTCGTGCGTTGGGGGCGCTCCAGCGCGCCTACGCTCGAAGGGTGCAGCGCATCGCGAGAGTGACCGGACCGGCGGTCGTGCTGCTGGTCGCCCTCTGCGCGCTCCTGGCCGCTCTGGCCTTCGGAGGCGGCGCGAACCCGGGGATCGCGATCGATCCCGGCGCGGTGGTGCGCTACGGCGTCCCGGTCGCCAAGCTCGTGGTCGACCTGTCGATCGCGCTCTCCCTCGGAGCGCTGGCGCTCGATGTCTTCGCGCTGAGCTCGCGCGAGAAGGAGTTCGGCGCGGCGATCGACCTGGCGGCCGCGGGTGCCGGCGTGTGGACGGTGGCGGCCGCGGCGTCCTCGATCCTGGTGTTCTGCAACACGGCGGGAACGCCGCCGAGCCTGAGCCAGGCGTTCGGGCAGTCGCTCGGCGACTTCCTCACGACGATTCCGCTGGGCCGCGCGTGGTTGACCACGACCCTGGTCGGAGCCGCGCTCACCGTGCTGTGCTTCGCGGTGCGCAATGTGACGGTGCTGGGCCTGGCCGCGGTACTGACCGTGATCGGCCTCATCCCGCTGTCGCAGCAGGGTCATGCCGGCGACAGCTCGACGCACAACGCGGCCCTCACGGCGATCTGGCTCCACGTGGTGTTCGCGAGCTTCTGGCTGGGCGGGTTGCTGACCCTGGTGATCCTGCGGCGAACGCTCACGACCGAGCGGATGGCGGCGGTGCTGCCGCGCTATTCGACGATCGCCCTCATCGCCTTCCTGGTCGTCGCGGCCTCGGGAACGGCCAGCGCCGTCATCCGGATCGAGAGCTGGCCGAACCTGCTGACGCCCTACGGCGTGCTGGTACTCGTCAAGGTGACCGCCCTCGGCGCGCTCGGGCTGTTCGGCCTGTTCTACCGGCGCGCGATCATCTCGCGGCTCACCCGCGAGAACACGCGCCGGCTGTTCTGGATGCTCGCCACGGCAGAGCTGGCGTTCATGGGCGTCGCCGAGGGCGTGGCCTCCGCGCTCGCGGTCTCCGCCCCGCCGGTGGTGACCCAGGAGACATCGGGACTGGCGAACCCGACTCCCGCCGAGATCCTGACGAACACCCCCTTGCCGCCCGAGCTGACCCCACTGCGCTTCTTCACCTCGTGGAACCTCGACCTGCTGTGGGCGATCATCTGCTTCTTCGGCATCTTCTTCTATGCGGCGGGCGTGCGGCGGCTTCAGCGTCGCGGTGACCGCTGGCCGTGGTACCGCACCGCGTTCTGGATGGCCGGCATGGGCGTGCTGCTGTGGACCACCAACGGATCGCTGAACGTGTACGAGCAGTTCCTGTTCAGTGAGCACATGCTGCAGCACATGCTGCTGACGATGGCGATCCCCGTGCTGCTGGTGCTCGGGGCGCCGGTCACCCTGGCGCTGCGCACGATTCAGAAGCGCGACGACGGGAGCCGCGGGGCGCGGGAGTGGATCCTGTTGCTGGTGCATTCACGAGTCGCCACGTTCCTCACGCACCCCATCACCGCAGCGGTGCTGTTCGCGGCATCCCTCTGGGTCTTCTACTACTCGCCGCTGTTCCGATGGGCGACCACGGATCACGTGGGGCACGAGTGGATGATCCTGCATTTCCTGATCGTCGGGTACCTGTTCGTGCAGACCCTGATCGGCATCGACCCGGTCGGCAACCAGGCCCCATATCCGCTCCGCCTGGTGCTCCTGCTCGCGACCATGGCGCTCCACGCCTTCTTCGGGCTGGCGATCATCTCGAACACCGGGCTGTTCCTCTCCGACTGGTACGGCGCGATGGCCCGCAGCTGGGGAGCGACGCCCTTGGCCGATCAGCAGGCAGCCGGCGGGATCGCCTGGAGCGTCGGCGAGATCCCGACCGTGAGCCTGGCGATCATCGTCGCGATCCTGTGGAGCCGCAGCGACTCCCGCGAGGCGAAGCGCCGCGATCGCGCGGCCGATCGCGACGGCGACGCGGAGCTCGAGGCGTACAACGCGATGCTCAGTCATCGGGCGGGGCGGTCGTAGCCGCCCAGCGGCTCCTAGTACTGCACCACGGTGATCGCGTCGTCCGCCCCGAGCGTGATGGTCGCGCGCAGCCGGAACGGGACGTCCTGGTCGAAGGTGGACTGCGATCCATCGAGCAGCGAGGTGACGGCCACCTTCAGGTGCGCCGTGCCGGGCGTCGCGGGGATCGCCCAGGTGCCGAACTGCGAGCCGGGCGCGATGGTGACCCGCGGGTAGCTGACGATCGACCAAGCCGGAGCACCCGAGACGCGGTTCGGGATCGGCTGACCGAACGAACATCCGGTCGGGAACAGCACGTTCTGCTTCGTGCAGGCATCGAGTTGGGCCCGCACCTGAGCGGCCACCTTCGTGACGAACGTCGCATCGGCCTCCGGCTGCACGATGGCCGACAGCTCTTGGCCCACGGTGTCGGCGAGCACCGTGTCGGGCTCCGCGGTCAGCAACGCGGTCCGGTGGCCGAAGGAGTAGCTGCCCGGCACCAGCACGGCGTAGTCCACTGGCGTGTCCGAGGGGTGGGAGCCGACCTCTTGCACGCCGTTCAGCGTGAAGCGCGCGTCGTTGCGCACACTGAGCGAAACCGTCGCGAGCGGGCTGGCCGCGAATCCCCATTCGGGGAACAGGCCGAATCGCGTGCCGATCCGCTTCACCTCGAAGGTGGTCCTGCCCGAGCGCGGTCCGCTCGTCCACCCCACAGACACCCAGTGCGCGCCGTCGCGCTCCTCGTCGCTGAGCTGATGGATGTCGCTGAGGCCCGCCAGCGTCCCACTCTGCAGCAGCGCCGCATTCGCCCCGCGCGTGTCGACCCCCGGCAGCGACAACGCGCCGGAGACATCGCCGCGAGCCAGCGCATCCAGGTACACCCGCACGAACCCGCCCGCGCCGAACACCGTCGCGTTCAACGCGACCACCGTGCCGGCGCCCGCCAGCACCGCGATCAGGAAGGCGGCCAACCAGGAGAGGATCGCGCGCCGCATGGGTGAATCCTAGGGACAGTTGCCGGGGGCTTCGGCCCGCCGCGGTTAGGGTGAACAGCGTGTCCCGTCCCGAGTTGTCGCCCGAGCAGGCGGCGGTGTTCGAGGCGATCGAGAACGGCTCGTCGCACATCTTCGTGACGGGTCGCGCGGGCACCGGCAAGTCGACGCTGCTCGAGCACCTCTCGTGGAACACCTCCAAGAACGTGGTCATCGCCGCACCCACCGGCGTGGCGGCGCTCAACGTCGGCGGCCAGACCATCCACTCGCTGTTCCGCCTGCCGATCGGGGTGATCGCCGACCACGACATCGAGCAGGGGCCCGAGGTGCGCAAGCTGCTCAACGCCATCGACACCCTGGTGATCGATGAGGTGTCGATGGTCAACGCCGACCTGATGGATGCCATCGACCGCTCCCTGCGCCAGGCGCGCCAGCGCAAGAACGAGGCATTCGGCGGCGTGCAGGTCGTGCTGTTCGGCGATCCGTTCCAGCTGGCGCCGGTGCCGGGGGACCCGGAGGAGCGCGCATACTTCGCCGACCGCTATCGCTCGATGTGGTTCTTCGATGCCCGGGTCTGGGACGAGGCCGAGCTGATCATCTACGAGCTCGCGACCATCCATCGTCAGCACGAGCTGGAGTTCAAGAAGCTGCTGACCGCGGTGCGCCACGGCGTCGTGACGGCCGACATGGCGCGGCGGCTCAACGAGGTGGGCGCGCGGCCGGCGCCGAGCGACGGCGCGATCACCCTGGCCACGACGAACGCCACCGTCACCCGGATCAACGCGGCCGCATTGGCGCGGTTGCCGGGACGCGCGCTCTCGGCCGTCGCCGAGGTGAGCGGCGAGTTCGGCGGCCGCGCCTATCCCGCCGACGAGAAGCTCGAGCTGAAGGTCGGCGCGCAGGTGATGTTCCTGCGCAACGACGCCGGCGGCGAGGGCCGCTGGGTCAACGGCACGATCGGCGAAGTGGTCAAGATCACCGACACGGTCACGGTCGACGTCGACGGCGAGCGCCACGAGGTGCGGCCCGCGACCTGGGAGCGCTACCGCTACAGCTACTCGGCGGTCACGAAGACCCTGAACAAGGATGTCGTCGCCGAGTTCACGCAGTTCCCGTTGCGGCTCGCCTGGGCGGTCACCATCCATAAGTCGCAGGGCAAGAGCTACGACCGCGCCATCGTGGATCTCGGCGAGCGCAGCTTCGCTCCCGGCCAGACCTACGTGGCCCTGTCGCGGCTGACGGCACTCGACGGGTTGTACCTGACGCGTCCACTGCGGCCGAGCGACATCATCGTCGACGAGAACGTGACCCGCTTCATGAGCAGGGCGACGGCGCTCCCGGGGATCGCGGCAGCGGCATCCCGGGCCTGAAACGCTCGCGGAGGTCACGTTTTGGTGACGCCCGGTGAACAGCGGGTGTTGTCGGTTGAACTCCGTCGGCGGTATTCGCTACGGTGAACACTCACGCCGAGTCGAAAGGAGGCCGAACATGATGTCTCTCGCAGAGACGAAGACCGCAGCAACGCTCGTTGCAGGCGGATTCGCACGCATCCGTACGGCCTGCTTCGCCGGCACGCGTTCACACGCGGTCGCATAGCCCGCACTCGCGGTCTCTCCGACGTCGGCGAAGCAGTCCCGGATCTCCGGTTGACGCTCGCGCTCCTCGGTTGATCCAGCCCGTCCCTCAGACGACACGTGTCTCGTGCCCGGTGTCGTCGGCGGAGCCCACCCGGCTCCACCGCCCCCTCCCGGACGCCGGTCGCCACCCGCGACCGAGCGTCCGTCTGCGCCGGCCCGGGCCATCACACCGAGGCCGGAACGAACGAAGGAATCACCATGAACACGCAAGTCCTCGAGGCTCACCCGAGCCCCGTGCGCTCGACTCAGCATGTCGCGACTCACCCCTCAGCGGGCAGCCTCGATGCCTCGCGCAGCACCGCTGCCGACCGCCTCGCGCTGCGGCTGGGAATGGCTCTCGTCATCTGGGGCCGCAGGAACGTCGACCGTGCCGACGCGCGCACTCGCGCTGCGGCGCACGGCGACAACGAACGGAACCGGATCCATCGGGAGCGGGCAGCGGAACGTGCGCTGCTGCTCTCGGTGCCGCGGCGATGATCGCGCGACCGCTCGGATCGAGCGCACCCACCACGAACGACCCGCTGTCCTCGGACCGCGGGTCGTTCCGTGTTTCGGGGTGGGCTACGAGGTGACGGCCGTCGTCACGGAGCGCTCGGCACCGAGACCGACCGCGAGAAGGACGACGGAGCTCGCGAAGTGCACCACGTTGTCCGCCCCGTTGAGGGCGACAAGGTTGAACCCGGTGCCGATGACGAACAGCCCGGCGATCCCCAGCACGAGGAATGCGGTACCGGCAACGGCGTTGGCGGTCTTCGCTGCCGCGACCGTCGACAGTCCGGCGATGATCAACGCCGCCGCGAGCAGGATGTCGACGGCCGAGCCGGCGGGATTGACTGAGAAGATCCCCAGCAGCAGACGACCGGTGGCGGCGAACACGGGGATGCCCGCCGAGACGAAGAACCCGGCAACGCCGGACACCAGATACAGCGCACCGACGATCACCGCGGTGAGGCGATTCGGAGACGACAGCATGGCGGGCGCGTCCTACTCGGCGAGGTGGGTCTCGAGGAACGCGGTGGTGCGCGCGAAGGCGAGCGCGGCCGCTCGGGTGTCGAGGAAGGCCGGGATGCTCGCGTTGGCGAATCCGTGCTCGGTGCCCGCATAGCCGTGCTGGGCCACCGGCGTGCCGTTCTCGCGCAGCCGGCCGACGAACTGCTCGGGGCTGCCGGTGTCGGGCCAGTCGTCCTGCTCGGCGAAGTGGAGCATGACCGGGCAGGGGATGATGCCGGGTCGCGTGGATGGCAGCGTCGCGTAGTAGGCGACCGCGGCATCCACCTCGCCCGCCTGCGCCACCTGGAGGGCGAGCCCGCCGCCCATCGAGAACCCGACGATGCCGGCTCGCGGGGAGCCGTCGGCGTGAGCGGCATCGATCTCGCCGATGACGGCCGCGCGGGCGTCGGTGCCCGAGAGCTGCTCGAGCAGGATGTCGGCCTGGTCGTCGTCATCGGTCGCGACGCCATTGTAGAGGTCGGGCACGATCACGCGAAAGCCACCCCGACTCGCCAGCGCCTCGGCGTAGGGGGTGAGCCAGGGCAGTCGCCCGAACTCGTCATGCACGACCACCACGACCGGCGCGCCGGTCTCGCCGAAGACGAGCGGGATGCCGGGCGATGGGATCGGGATGAGTTCGGCCACCCAGCCCTCCGTTCCGAACTCCCGGGGATGGAGCGGATGACGGGAATCGAACCCGCGCTATCAGCTTGGGAAGCTGAAGTTCTGCCATTGAACTACATCCGCGTACTGGAGCCATGCTCCACGAACGAACAGCCTAACAGGGCCCTCCCCCGCGGTACGGTGACCACGTGACCTCCCGAGCGACGATCGTCTTCGTGCACGGCATGTACCTCAGCGGGCTCAGCTGGGCCCCGTGGGTCGAGCGCGCGAACGGCCGCGGATTCGACGCGATCGCGCCCTCCTGGCCGTTCCACGACGGAGAGCCCGCTCGCCTGCGCGAGACGCTCGCCCCCGGGCTCGGCCGGCTGACGTTCGGTGACGTGGTGGCGTCCCTCAAGGCGGTCATCGGCGGCCTGCCCGAGCGGCCGCTGCTGGTCGGCCACTCGATCGGCGGGCTGGCCACGCAGAAGCTGGTGGCCGACGGCTACGCGCGGGCTGCCGTGGCGATCAGCTCGGCCCCGCCGCAGGGCGTGCTCAGCCTCGCGCCCGACTTCTTCCGCGCGAACTGGCCGCACATCAACCCCTTCGCCGGCAACCGGCCGATCCGGATGACCGAGCCGCGGTTCCACTACACCTTCGCCACCACGATGACCCGAGCCGAGAGTGATGCCGCGTTCGACGAGTTCGTGGTGCCCGAGAGTCGGAACGTGCCGCGCAGCGCCCTGACCGCACAGGCGCACATCGATTTCGCGGCCGACCATTCGCCGCTGCTCATGCTCGCGGGCGACACCGATCACCTGACGCCCGAGGCGCTCGTTCGCACGAACGCCGCGCGCTACCGGGACCCGGTGGAGGTGCGCACCTTCGCCGGCCGCTCGCACTTCATCTGCAACCAGCCGGGGTGGGAGGAGGTCGCGGATGCGTCCGTCGACTTCCTCGAGCAGCAGCTCGGCTGACGGGCGGGCGCGCCGCCGGTAGCCTGGCTCCCATGCTCCTCAGTGACCGCGACATCCGGGCCGAGCTCGACGCCGGCCGGATCGGCCTCGACCCGCTCGACCGCGAGATGATCCAGCCCTCGAGCATCGACGTGCGTCTCGATCGCTTCTTCCGCTTGTTCGACAATCACAAGTACCCGTTCATCGACCCGGCGGAGGATCAGCCCGACCTGACGCACCTGATCGAGACCAAGGATGACGAGCCGTTCATCCTGCATCCCGGCGAGTTCGTCCTCGGCTCGACCTACGAGCTCGTGACGCTGCCCGACGACATCGCGGCTCGGCTCGAGGGCAAGAGCTCCCTCGGCCGGCTGGGCCTGTTGACCCATTCGACGGCCGGATTCGTCGACCCGGGCTTCTCGGGCCACGTCACCCTCGAGCTGAGCAATGTCGCGACCCTGCCGATCAAGCTCTGGCCCGGGATGAAGATCGGCCAGCTCTGCTTCATCCGCACGAGTTCGCCGGTCGACAACCCCTACGGCTCCGGCCCCTACGGCAACCGGTACCAGGGGCAGCGCGGTCCGACCGCGTCGCGCTCGTTCCAGAATTTCCACCGCACCGACGTGACCGTCACCGATGCGGGCGCACCGGGCGAGTAGCGGACCCGCGCCGGCCCAGGCCCTCGCCTGCGTTCAGACGCCTTCGGCCGACACCAGGATCGGCAGAGTGCCCTTCACGTAGTAAGCCCGGTAGCGCGCCCCGTCGTGAAAAGCGGCCACCTGATCGGGCCGCGACACCGCGAAGGTGATCGAGCCGACCTTGACGCGGTACATCATCATCATGCCCGCGTCTTCGACGTTGCCGGTCGCCTTGATGTTGCCCTTGGCCTCGCCCTCGGCCATGAGCACCGCGCCGGTGACGCCCCGGAGCTTGCGGCGGGTGCGCAGGAACGACAGGCCGATGATCCCGAGCACGACGACGACCACCAGGATGATGATCCCCGGCGGAATCGACGAGGAGTGCTCCGGCTGCGGCGCGAACAGCGGGGGCAGCGCGATGAACGCGATGACCACGATCATCACCACGAAGATGATGCCGAACACGACGTTGGCGATCTGACCCTGACCCTGCGTCTTGGTCATCCTCGCCTGCTGCGCCGACGAGAGCCGCCCCGCGCGGTTGGCGACCAGGTCGTCGTCGGTGAAATCCAGTGCCGCCTGCAATGCCGCGTCTGCCATGACGGATCCTCTGCTCGTGTGGCCACCATGGTGGCCGCCCGCCGCGCCGGGGTCAAGACCCGCCAAGCTCCGTCCACTCGGCGAGCTGGAGCACGAGCCAGGGGCTGAAGGCGAACGGCGCGGCCTCGACGGCCTCCCGCAGATCTTCGGGATGGATCCACGCCCACTCGGCGACCTCGTCGGCGGCGGGCGCGGGGTCGACATCGACGGTCGCGCGGTACACCGGGCACACCTCGTTCTCGACGATCCCGGATGCGTCGACCGCCCGATAGCGGAAGTCCGGCAGCACCACCTCGAGTTCGCCGAGCGCGAGGCCGAGTTCGCGTTCCGCCCGCCTGCGGATCGCCACGCCGTCCGGCTCGCCCGGCCCGGGATGCCCGCAGAACGAGTTGGTCCAGACCCCCGGCCAGGTGAGCTTGCCCAGGGCGCGACGGGTGACCAGCACGCGCCCGTCCGCCGAGAACACGTGGCACGAGAACGCGCGGTGCAGCGGGGTGTCCCGGGTGTGCACGGTGGCCTTCTCGGCGGTGCCGATCGCGGCGCCCGAGTCGTCGACGAGCACGACCAGTTCCGCGGCGTCCGGGTCGGTGCTGACCGGGGCGGCGGTGGCGGCGGTGACCTGTGTGATCAGGGTTTCTCTTGGCTGCGACATGGGACCGGTTAGTCTGCGTAAGTGGACGTTTCGAGCGTGCGAGCTGTCGCTGAGAAGCGGCAGACGCAGGTCGACGCCGTGCTCGGGCGCCTGTTCAGCCTAGCCAAGAAGCGGGCTGAGGCCCTGGGCCCGGAATACGTCGAGCTCTGGAACGAGCTCGAACTCAACACGGCAGGGGGCAAGCGCTTCCGCCCGCGGATGGTGTTCGCCTCCTATCAGGCGCTCGGCGGGACGGACCTCGAGTCGCCCGCCTACATCGGCGCGGCGTTCGAACTGCTGCACACGGCGCTCATCGTGCACGACGACGTGATCGACCGGGACTTCATGCGCCGAGGCGCCCCGAACATCGCGGGCAGCTTCCGGCAGCGCGCCCGGTCGGCAGGGGCCAGCGAGGCCGACGCCGAGCACCGCGGCATCAGCGCGGCCGTGATCGCGGGCGACCTGGCCCTGTTCAACGCGTACCGCCTCATCGACCGCAGTGGAGTGAACGACGTCACCCGGGAACGTCTGCTCGAGGTCATGGATGACGCCCTGTTCGCCAGCGCGGCCGGCGAGCTGATCGACGTGGACTTCTCGTGGATCCCCGAGGTGCCCCGCGTCGACGACATTCTCGCGATGGAGCGCTTGAAGACGGCCGTCTACTCCTTCGAGTGCCCGCTGCAGGCGGGCGCCATCCTCGCGGGAGCCGACGAAGCGACGGTCACGACGCTGGGCGAGTTCGGCCGCGATATCGGCATCGCCTATCAGCTGGTCGACGACCTGCTCGGCGTCTTCGGCACAGAGGCCGACACCGGCAAGACGACGGTCGGCGACCTCCGCGAAGGCAAACGGACCGTGTTGATCGCCTACGCGTCGGCGGTCGCGGGCTGGGACGAGCACGCCCCCCTGTTCGGCGATCCGGAGCTGAGCGACGAGAACGCCGCCATCCTGCGCGCGCATCTCGTCGACTGCGGAGCCAAGGCCTTCGCCGAAGGGCTGGCCCGGTACTACGCGAACCGCGCGCTCGCCCGGCTGCTCGAGCCGCACATCCCGATCAGCCTGCGCGGCGAGCTGCACCCGGTGGCCGACGACGTGCTCGCCCGGGTCCGGTGACGGCGGGCTGATGGGCAAGCAGAGCGACGACGGCGGACCTCGGCTCGCCCTCTACGGGGCGGTCGCCGAGGAGGCGGCGAGCCTGGTGATCCGGCGCTACTCGACGTCGTTCGGGCTGGCGGCCCGGCTGCTGGGTCCGAGCGTGCGACAGCCGGTGCAGAACGTCTACGCTCTCGTTCGCGTCGCGGATGAGATCGTCGACGGAGGCGCCGACGAGGCCGGCCTCGATCCCGCGGTCGCCGCTCGACTCCTGAACGAGCTCGAGCAGGAGACCGAGCGGGCGATCCAGGAGGGCTACAGCTCGAACCTCGTGGTCCACGCCTTCGCGGGCACCGCGCGCGCGGCGGGCTTCGGCGCCGAGCTCACCCGACCGTTCTTCGCGTCGATGCGGATGGATCTCAGCGCCACCGAGCACGATCAGGCGAGTTTCGAGACCTACATCCACGGTTCCGCCGAGGTCGTCGGATTGATGTGCCTGCGCGTCTTCGTGCGCGACACGGAGCGCGTGTACACGGATGCCGAACTCGCCACCCTCGACATCGGCGCCCGAGCGCTCGGCTCGGCGTTCCAGAAGGTGAACTTCTTGCGCGACCTCGCCGCGGACCTCACCGCGCTCGGCCGCTCGTACTTCCCGGGGATCGACGTCGCGGCCCTGACCGACGAGCAGAAGAACGCGCTGCTGGATGACATCGATGCCGAGTTGGCGACGGCGGCCGCCAGCATCCCGCTGCTTCCGAACAGCTCGCGGCGGGCGGTCGCGACGGCGCAGCGGTTGTTCGCCGAGCTGTCGAGGCGCTTGCGGGCTGTGCCCGCAGCATCCCTGCTGACCACACGTGTGCGCGTGCCCGACCCGGCCAAGCTGCGGATCGCGGTCGGAGCATGGAACACGCCCGGCGATGGCAAGGCGGTGTCCGGATGACGCGCGCGGTCGTGATCGGCGGCGGGATCGCGGGGCTCGCCTCGGCGGCCCTGCTCGCCCGCGACGGCTACCAGGTGACCCTGCTCGAGAAGAACGCCGAGTTCGGCGGTCGCGCGGGCTCGTGGGAGCACGAGGGCTTCCGGTTCGACACCGGGCCGTCGTGGTACCTGATGCCCGAGGTCTTCGACCACTTCTTCCGGCTGCTGGGCACGACCGCCGATGAGCAGCTCGAGCTGGTGCAGCTCGACCCCGGGTACCGCGTGTTCGGCGAGGGCTACAACGCGCCGCTCGACGTCGCAGCGGATGCCGAGGAGAACATCGAGCTGTTCGAGAGCGTCGAGCGCGGCGCCGGCGCCAAGCTGCGCCGCTACCTCGACGAGGCCGGCGAGATCTACCAGCTGGCGATCCAGAAGTTCCTCTACTCGACCTTCGAGAAGCTCTCGCCCGTGTTCACCCGCGAGGTGATCGGCAAGGGCCGCAAGCTGAGTTCGCTGCTGCTGACGCCCCTGTCGCGGCTGACGGCCCGCACGGTGAAAGACCGGCGGCTGCGGCAGATCCTCGGATATCCGGCCGTCTTCCTGGGATCGTCGCCGGATCGCGCTCCCAGCATGTACTCGCTGATGAGCCACCTCGACCTGGTCGAGGGCGTGCTGTATCCGATGGGCGGGTTCACCCGCGTGATCGCGGCCATCGAGGCGCTCGCCGCGGGCGAGGGAGTCGAGCTGCGATCCGGAGTCACCGTGCGCCAGATCCTGGTCGAGCGGGACGCCGCGACCGGAGTCGAGTTCGTCGATGCCGATGGAGCGGTCGGGTTTCTGGATGCCGACGTGGTCGTCTCGACGGCCGACCTGCACCACAGCGAGACGGTGCTGTTGGCGCACGAGTCCGATCGGACCTTCCCGCAGAGCTACTGGGACGACCGGGTCGCCGGCCCCAGCGCGCTGCTGCTGTACCTGGGCGTGTCGGGCGAACTGCACGAGCTCGAGCACCACTCGCTGTTCTTCTCGGCAGACTGGAAGAGCAACTTCGACGCCATCTTCGGCAGCGCTCCGCATGTGCCCGCTGACCCCTCGCTGTACGTCTGCAAGCCGAGCGGCGTGGACCCGGAGGTCGCGCCCGAGGGCTCAGAGAACGTGTTCGTGCTGGTGCCGCTGCCCGCCGATCCGGCGCTCGGCCACGGCGGGGTCGACCGCGGGGGCGATGAGGCCATCGAAGCGCTCGCCGACTCGGTGATCGCGCAGATCGCGGCCGCGGCGGGCATCCCGGATCTCGCAGACCGCATCGTGGTGCGGCGCACCGTCGGTCCCGCCGACTTCGTCGACCACCTCAACTCCTGGAAGGGGAGTGCCCTCGGGCCGGCGCACACCCTGCGGCAGAGCGCCTTCTTCCGCGCGGGCAACGTGAGCAAGAAGGTCAGCAACCTCTACTTCGCGGGCTCATCGACGATCCCGGGCATCGGTCTGCCGATGTGTCTGATCAGCGCCGAGCTCGTGGTGAAACGGCTGCGCGGAGACGTCTCGCCGGCGCCGCTGGGCGAGCCCTTGCAGGCCAGCCGGTGAGCGGTCTCTACCTGATCGTCTTGCTCGTGGCGCTGGTCGGGATGGTCGTGCTCGATCTGCGCTTCCGGCTGTTCTTCGGCAGGGCGCCCTGGCGGGCCGCCGTGGTGCTCGTGCTCGGCATCGCGTTCTTCCTCGCCTGGGATCTCGCGGGCGTGGGGCTGCACATCTTCTTCCGCGGCGGCTCGGGGTTGCTGCTCGGAGCGCAACTCGCGCCGGAGGTGCCGCTCGAGGAGCTGTTCTTCCTCGCCCTGCTCTGCTACCTGACGATGAACGTCTACGGCGCGCTGACCAGGCCGCGACGGGGGCGGTCATGACCTACTGGCTGCTCAATCTCGCCTTTCTCGCTGTCGTCGCGGTGGTGGCAGTCGCGGCGCTGCTCGCACGCCGCGCTCCGCGCTGGCGTTTTGTCGGACTCACCGCGATCGTGCTCGTGGTCATGACCGCGGTGTTCGACAACGTGCTCGTGGGCGTCGGGATCGTGGCCTACGAGCCCGGGCGGATCAGCGGCATCCGGATCGGGGTCGCCCCGATCGAGGACTTCGCCTATGCGATTGCGGCAGTCGTGCTGCTGCCCAGTCTGTGGTCGCTGCTGACCCCGAAGTCCGCGGAGGCGCCCCGATGATCCGCGACCTGTTCCTCACCAGCCGGCCGCTCAGCTGGGTCAACACGGCGTTCCCCTTCGCGGCCGCGTACTTCGTGGCCACCGGTCGTCTCGACGCGACCTTCGTGGTCGGCACGCTGTTCTTCTTGATTCCCTACAACCTCGCGATGTACGGGATCAACGACGTCTTCGACTACGAGTCCGATCTGCGCAACCCGCGCAAGGGCGGCGTGGAGGGTGCGCTGCTGCCGCCGGAGCACCACCGCGCCACCCTGTGGACGGCGATCCTGCTTCCGCTTCCTTTCGTGGTGTACCTCGTGGTCGTGGGCGGTTGGATCAGCGACCTCGTTCTTGCGGTCAGCCTGTTCGCGGTGGTGGCGTATTCGGCGAAGGGGCTGCGCTTCAAGGAGCGGCCCTTCCTCGACTCCATCACCTCCAGCACGCACTTCGTGAGCCCCGCCGTCTTCGGCCTGGCGCTCGCCGCAGTCACTCCGACCTGGCCACTCGTCGCGCTGCTGATCGCCTACTTCCTCTGGGGCATGGCATCGCACGCCTTCGGCGCCGTGCAAGACATCCAGGCCGATCGCGAGGGCGGCATCGGATCCGTTGCGACGGTCATCGGGGCGCGCGCGACCGTGCGGGTCGCGTTCGTGCTCTACCTCGTGGGTGGCATCCTGCTGCTGTTCACGAGCTGGCCCGGTCCGCTTGCGGCTGTGCTCGTCGTGCCGTACGCCGTGAACGCGGCGCCGTGGTGGAACACGACCGACGCGAACGCGGCAACGGCGAATCGCGGCTGGCGGCGGTTCCTCTGGCTCAACTTCGTGACCGGGTTCCTGGTCACGATGCTGCTGATCGTGTGGGTGCTGCTGCGGCGCTAGCCGTCTCGGTCAGACCTTCGCGCGCTCCGGGCCCCTCACCGGGATGAGGATCACGAGGCCGACGAAGATCACCAGCACGATGCCCAGGATGCCGAAGTACTGCTGCCCCGAGATCGTCACGAACAGCGTGAACAGGGCCGGCGCGATAAAGGTCGCAGCGCGCCCGGTCGTCGCGTAGAGGCCGAAGACCTCGCCCTCGCGACCGGCGGGAACGAGCCGGGACAAGAAGGTGCGGCTCGCCGACTGCGCAGGCCCGACGAACAGGCACAGCGCGAGGCCGGCCGTCCAGAACACGATCTGTCCGCCGTCATGGAGCAGGAAGACCAGCATCCCGCTGACCACGAGGCCGGCCAGGGCGGTGATGATGACGGGCTTCGGGCCGACCCGGTCGTCGAGGGTTCCGACGGCGACGGTCGAGAGACCGGCGACGACGTTGGCGGCGATGGCGAAGATGATCACCTCGCCGGCCGAGAAGCCGAACGTGCCGGCCGCGAGGACGCCGCCGAAGGTGAAGACGCCGGTCAACCCGTCGCGGAAGATCGCGCTGGCCAGCAGGAACCAGATCGTCCTGCGGCTCTCGCGCCAGAGGGCGGCGATGTCTTTGCCGAGGCGGACGTATGCCGCAAAGAACCCGACCCGGTCGCGCGTGACGGCGGCGGGCGGCTGATACTCGGGGACCGCGAGCAGCACGGGGAGGGCCGACGCGACGAACCAGACCGCGGCGATCAGCATCGAGACCCGTACCGACAGCCCGTTGGCCGAAGTGACGCCGAAGAGCCCGACGTCCGGGTGGATGAAGCCGAAGTACAGGATGAGCAGCAGCACGATGCCGCCGAAGTAGCCCATGGCCCAGCCGAATCCACTGACGCGCCCGACTGTCTTGCGCGTCGAGACCTGGATCAGCATGGCGTTGTAGTTGACCGCCGCCAGCTCGTAGAAGACGGTGCCGACCGCGAGCAGCCCCACGCCCAGCCAGAGCAGGGCCGGACTCGGGGTGACGAAGTAGAGCGCGGCGATGCAGAGCACCACCACAGCGGTGTTCACGGCGAGCCAGAACTTGCGGCGGCCGGACCCGTCCGATCGCTGCCCCGTGACGGGCGCGAGGATCAGCACCACGAGCCCGGAGATGGTCAGGCCGAGCCCGATCGCGGACGAGGCCGCGACGGTTCCCCCGAATCCCTTCGTGCTCGTCAGGTAGACGGTGAAGACGAAGGTGGTGACGACCGCGTTGAAGGCCGACGAACCCCAGTCCCAGAAGGCCCACGCGACGACCTGCTTGCCTGGGATCTTGCGGTCGGCTTGCAACTCGAGCCCAGAGACGAGCGTCGGGCTTCCGACGGGTCCCGGTCCGTATTGATCGCTCATGGCTGGACGCTACTTTCCGCGGGTGAACGCCCGGCGTCGGGTTAACGCACGATGCTGTGCGCGTGGTCACATCCTGCCGTTCGGAGGCGGAAATATCGACAGCGCCACGATGGTTGAGTCAAGTGCGCTCAAGTTTCTGGCTTGGGCGCTTGACAAAGTTATCCACAGGCTGGAAAACTTGACAGCGCTCGACTCAAGTCGGGCATCCGGACTTACAAGGAGCAGACACTCACATGGCTCGAGCAGTTGGAATCGACCTCGGAACCACCAACTCGGTGGTCTCCGTGCTCGAAGGTGGCGAGCCCACCGTCATCGCGAACGCGGAAGGTTTCCGCACGACCCCGTCGGTCGTGGCCTTCACCAAGGACGGCGAGGTGCTGGTCGGCGAGACCGCCAAGCGCCAGGCCGTCACCAACGTCGACCGCACCATCTCGTCGGTCAAGCGCCACATGGGCACCGACTGGAAGGTCGAGATCGACGGCAAGAAGTACACGCCGCAGGAGATCTCGGCGCGCATCCTCGCCAAGCTGAAGCGCGACGCCGAGCAGTACCTGGGCGAAGACGTCACGGATGCCGTGATCACCGTCCCGGCGTACTTCAACGACGCCGAGCGCCAGGCCACCAAGGAGGCCGGTGAGATCGCGGGCCTCAACGTGCTCCGCATCATCAACGAGCCGACCGCGGCCGCGCTCGCCTACGGACTCGACAAGGGCAAGGAGGACGAGCTCATCCTGGTCTTCGACCTCGGTGGCGGCACCTTCGACGTCTCCCTGCTCGAGGTGGGCAAGGACGACGACTTCAGCACCATCCAGGTGCGCGCGACCGCCGGTGACAACCGCCTCGGCGGCGACGACTGGGACCAGCGGATCGTCGAGTACTTGATCAAGAAGTTCAAGGACACCACGGGCGTGGATGTCAGCAACGACAAGATCGCCAAGCAGCGCCTCAAGGAGGCCGCGGAGCAGGCCAAGAAGGAGCTGTCGAGCTCGACCAGCACCAACATCCAGCTCCCCTACCTCTCGCTGACCGAGAACGGGCCGGCGAACCTCGACGAGTCCCTGACCCGCGCCCAGTTCGAGCAGATGACCAGCGACCTGCTCGACCGCACCAAGAAGCCCTTCCAGGACGTCATCAAGGAGGCGGGCATCAAGGTCGCCGACATCTCGCACGTCGTGCTGGTCGGTGGATCGACCCGCATGCCGGCCGTGACCGAGCTCGTCAAGAAGCTCACCGGCGGTCAGGAGCCCAACAAGGGCGTCAACCCGGATGAGGTGGTCGCCGTCGGCGCCGCCCTCCAGGCCGGCGTGCTGAAGGGCGAGCGCAAGGACGTGCTGCTCATCGACGTCACTCCCCTGAGCCTCGGGATCGAGACCAAGGGCGGCATCATGACCAAGCTCATCGAGCGCAACACGGCCATCCCGACCAAGCGGAGTGAGACCTTCACCACGGCGGACGACAACCAGCCGTCGGTCGCGATCCAGGTGTTCCAGGGCGAGCGCGAGTTCACCCGCGACAACAAGCCGCTCGGCACCTTCGAGCTGACCGGCATCGCGCCGGCCCCGCGCGGAGTCCCGCAGATCGAGGTCACCTTCGACATCGACGCGAACGGCATCGTGCACGTCGGCGCCAAGGACAAGGGCACCGGTAAGGAGCAGTCGATGACCATCACGGGCGGCTCCTCGCTGCCCAAGGAGGACATCGAGCGCATGGTGCGCGAGGCCGAGGAGCACGCGGCGGAGGACAAGGCGCGTCGCGAGGCCGCCGAGGTCCGCAACAACGCGGAGCAGCTCGCCTACTCGATCGACAAGCTGATCAAGGAGAACGAGGACAAGCTCCCGGATGACGTGAAGACCGAGGTCCAGGCCGACGTCGACGCGCTGAAGACCGCGCTGCAGTCCGAGGACGAGGCCGCCGTCAAGGAGGCTTTCGACAAGCTCAACGCCAGCCAGACCAAGCTCGGAGAGGCCATCTACGCGGCCGGCTCGAGCGAGGAGTCGGCGACTGAGGGTGCCGAGGAGCCGACCCCCGAGTCGAGCGACGAGGACATCGTCGACGCCGAAATCGTGGAAGAGGACGAGCCCAAGGAGCCCAAGGGACCCAAGGGGAAGAAGTAGCGATGGCTGCTCACGACAAGGGCCCCGCGGGCCCGGATGAGTCCGAGGAGCCGGTCGTCCGCGACAAGCGGAAGATCGACCCCGAGACCGGAGACGTGCGCGATGCCACCGGCAGCGACACCGACGGCCTGATCGAAGCAGAAGGCCCCGACGTCGAGCTGAGCGATGCGGACGCCGCGCTGCTGGCCGAGGCCGAGCGCGACCTGGTCGGCGAGTACCGCGACCGGGCCGCTCGCGCGGAGGCGGAGTTGAAGAACTTCCGCACCCGCGTCGAGCGGGATCGCGTGGCGAACCGCGAGGCCGTCATCGTCGAGGTGATCCGCACGCTGCTCCCGGCGATCGACGATCTCGACCGCGCAGACGCGCACGGAGACCTGACCGAGGGCAGCCCGCTGGCGATCGTCGCGCAGAAGCTCCGTGCCGGGTTCGACCGCTACGGCCTGCGCCGCATCGGCGAGGTTGGCGAGGCGTTCGATCCCCAGGTGCACGAGGCGATCGTCCAGGTTCCGACCGCAGGCGTGACCTCCAACACCGTCGCGGATGTGATCGAGCCGGGATATGCCCTCGGCGAGCGTCTCATCCGCGCGGCCAAGGTCGCCGTCAGCGTCCCCGAGTAGCCCCGACAACCCGAGAGAAGGCCAGTGGCCAGTCAGGATTGGTTCGACAAGGACTTCTACGCCGTTCTCGGCGTGAAGAAGGACGTGTCCGACGCCGACCTCAAGAAGACCTATCGCAAGCTCGCGCGGCAGTTCCACCCGGACTCCAACGCGGGCGACGCGAAGGCCGAGGCGCGCTTCAAGGAGATCAGCGAGGCGTACTCGGTGCTCTCCGACAAGGAGCTCCGCACCGAGTACGACCAGGTGCGCGCGATGGGAAGCGGAGCCCGATTCACCTCGGGCGGCGGGCCGAACGCGGGCTTCGAGGACGTCTTCGGCGGCCTGTTCAACCAGGGCGGTCGCGGCCGGCAGAGCGCCGGCTTCGAGGATCTGCTCGGCGGGATGTTCGGCGGCCGCGGCGGAGGGTTCGGCACGTCGAGCGGCGGCTTTCAGGGATTCGGCGGCCCCACCCGGGGCGCCGACATCACGGCGAACACCACGCTCGACTTCTTGACGGCCATCCGCGGCGAGACGGTGAGCCTGCAGATGCAGAGCGGACGCGAGACGAAGGTGAAGATCCCCGCCGGCGTCGCCGACGGTCAGAAGATCAAACTGAAGGGCAAGGGCAATCCGAGCCCTGATGGCGGCGAAGCCGGCGACCTGGTGATCACCGTCACCGTGCGCAAGCATCCGATCTTCGAGCGGGACGGGCTCAACCTGCGCCTGGACGTTCCGATCACCTTCGCCGAGGCCGCGCTGGGCGCGACCATCGAGGTGCCCACCCTCGAGGGCGCGCCGGTCAAACTGCGTGTGGCGCCGGGGACTCCCAGCGGCCGCGTCCTGCGCGTCAAGGGACGTGGCGTCACCACCCCGAAGGGCACCGGCGATCTGCTGGCAACCGTCGTGGTGGCCGTGCCGAGTCACTTGACGCCGGCGGCCAAGGACGCGCTCGAGGCGTTCGCCGCCGCGATGCCCGACGAGAATCCACGCGACGAACTGCTGGCGCAGGGAGCACATCGCTGATGAGGGGAGGCCGCAGATGAACGTGGATGAGAACAGCCCGCTATTCGCGATCGCGATCGCGGCCGAGCTCAGCGGCATGCACCCGCAGACCCTTCGGCAGTACGACCGGCTCGGCATGGTCAGCCCGCGGCGCACGGCAGGGCAGTCCCGTCGCTACACGATGCGAGACGTCGTGCAGCTGCGTGAGATCGCGCGACTGAGCGCCGAGGGTCTCAATCTCGCGGGCATCCGTCGCATCCTCGAACTCGAGAATCAGGTGAGCGCGCTGAGCGCTCGCGTGCACGAGCTCGAGGCGACCCTCGCCGACGAACTTCTCGCCCGTCCGGGGCGCCGTGTCTTCGCGGCAGGCGCCGAGGGCGACGTCATCTCGCTCCGTACCGGGGAGCGTGCCAAGAAGGCCAACCAACTTGTGGTCTGGCGGCCGTTCGGGCCGCGGGGCTAGAACAGAATCGACAACGGAGAATCCATGGCGAACATGCAGGGTGCCCCCACCTCGGGACAGCAAGAGGAGCAGAAGACCGCCCTCGAGCAGTACGGCATCAACCTCACCGAGATCGCGAAGAGCGGCAAGCTCGACCCGGTCATCGGACGGGATGCCGAGATCCGGCGCATCAGCCAGGTGCTGACCCGACGCACCAAGAACAACCCGGTGCTGATCGGTGAGCCTGGCGTCGGCAAGACCGCCGTCGTCGAGGGCCTCGCCCAGCGCATCGTGGCCGGTGACGTCGCCGACTCGCTCAAAGACAAGCAACTGGTCTCGCTCGACCTGGCGGCCCTGGTCGCCGGTGCCAAGTACCGGGGTGAGTTCGAGGAGCGCCTGAAGGCGGTGCTCAAGGAGATCACCGAGTCCGACGGCCGCGTCATCACCTTCATCGACGAGCTGCACACCCTGATGGGTGCGGGCGGCGGTGAGGGGTCGGTCGCGGCCGCCAACATGCTCAAGCCGATGCTCGCCCGCGGCGAGTTGCGGCTGATCGGCGCGACCACGCTCAACGAGTACCGCGAATACATCGAGAAGGACGCCGCGCTCGAGCGACGCTTCCAGCAGGTCTACGTGGGCGAGCCGAGCGTTGAGGACACGGTGGCGATCCTGCGCGGACTCAAGGAGCGCTACGAGGCCCACCACAAGGTGACGATCGCCGACAGCGCGCTGGTGGCGGCGGCATCCCTCAGCAACCGTTACATCACGGCGCGACAGCTGCCCGACAAGGCGATCGACCTGATCGACGAGGCAGCATCCCGCCTCAAGATGGAGATCGACTCGAGCCCGGTCGAGATCGACGAGCTCAAGCGCGCCGTCGACCGGCTGCGCATCGAGGAGCTCGCCCTCAAGAAGGAGAAGGACGCCGCATCGAAGGTGCGCCTCGAGAAGCTGCGCGACGACATGCACGCCAAGGAGGCGCAGCTCGACCAGCTGCAGACCCGGTGGCAGGCCGAGAAGGCCGGGCTGCACAGCGTCGGCGATCTGAAGGCCAAGCTGAACGATGCCCGCATCGATCTCGATCGGGCCATGCGCGAGCAGCGGTATCAGGATGCCAGCAAGCTCAACTACGAGGTGATCCCGGGCATCGAGAAGCAGTTGGCCACGGCCGAGGCCGTCGAGCAGCAAGGCCCGAGGATGGTCAACGACCAGGTGACCGACGAGGACATCGCCGCCGTCGTCGCGGCCTGGACCGGCATCCCGGTCGCGAAGCTGCGACAGGGTGAGACCGAGAAGCTGCTGCACCTCGAGAGCGAGCTCGGCAAGCGGCTCATCGGGCAGAAGGATGCGGTGCGCGCCGTCAGCGAAGCAGTGCGCCGCACGCGCGCCGGCATCTCGGATCCGGATCGGCCGACCGGCTCGTTCCTGTTCCTCGGCCCGACCGGCGTCGGCAAGACCGAACTCGCCAAGGCGCTCGCGGCCTACCTGTTCGACGACGAGAAGGCGCTCGTGCGCATCGACATGAGCGAGTACGGAGAGAAGTTCTCGGTCTCGCGGCTGGTCGGTGCCCCTCCCGGCTATGTCGGGTACGAGCAGGGCGGCCAGTTGACCGAAGCCGTTCGACGTCGGCCGTACTCGGTGATCCTGCTCGACGAGGTCGAGAAGGCGCACCCCGAGGTGTTCGACGTGCTGCTGCAGGTGCTCGACGACGGGCGGCTGACCGATGGACAGGGGCGCACGGTGGACTTCAGGAACACCATCCTGATCCTCACCAGCAACCTGGGCAGCCAGTTCCTCGTCGATCAGAACCTCGACTGGGAGCAGAAGACTCAGGCCGTCAACGAGCTGGTGCGCCAGGCGTTCAAGCCCGAGTTCGTGAACCGGCTCGACGACATCGTGATCTTCTCGCCGCTCAGCGAAGACGACCTCGGCCAGATCGTGTCGCTCTACATCGACCGGCTCGAGAAGCGGCTCGGTGAGCGGCGGCTGCAGCTGGCGGTCACGCCGAATGCACGGGCCTGGCTCGCCGAGCGCGGCTACGACCCGATCTACGGGGCGCGGCCGCTGCGGCGCCTCATGCAGCACGAGATCGACGACAAGCTGGCGCGCGCGCTGCTGAACGGCGACATCCAGGACGGCGACACGGTCATGGTCGACCTCACGGGCGACGAGTTGAGCGTGTCGCGGTTCGCAGCCGACGACCTGAAACCGCCGGTCGTCGACTCCGAGAGCGAGAGCGCCTAGGCGCCTCCCTCGGCCTTCACGTCGTCGCGCTCGAGCAGCGCATCGCGGACCTTCTTGCGCAGCACCTTGCCGATGAGCGACTTCGGCAGCTCGTCGACGAGGTAGACCCGCTTGGGCACCTTGTAGGCGGCTAGGTTCTCTCGCGCATAGGCGCGCAGTGCCTCGGCGTCGACGGTCTCGCCGGCCTTCTGGACCACGGCCGCGACGACGTGCTCGCCGTCGCGGGCGCTCGGCAGGCCGACGATCGCGATGTCCGCGACGCCCGGGAATCCGCGCAGCGCGTCTTCCACCTCGGTCGGCGCAACGTTGAATCCGCCGGTGATGACGAGCTCTTTGATCCGGTCGACGATCTTGATGAACCCGTCGGCATCCATCGTCGCGATGTCACCCGTGCGGTACCAGCCGTCGACGAAGACATCTGCGGTCTCGTTGGGCTTGTTCCAGTAGCCGCTCATGACCTGCGGACCCTTGGCGAGCAGTTCGCCGCGCTCGCCCGTTGGCACCGTCTTGGTCGGGTCATCGGGGTCGACGATCCTGATGTCGGTGCCGGGCAACGGGAGGCCGATCGTGCCCTGCTTGCGGTTGTCGGCGACCGGGTTCGCCGTCAGCACGGGGCTGCACTCGCTCAGCCCGTAGCCCTCGACCAGGAAGCCCTTCGTCAGGTTCTCCCACGGGGTGATGACCGACTGCGACAGCGGCATCGCGCCCGAGATGGCGATCTCGATGCCCTTTAGCGAGACGCCCTTCTCTTCGGCGGCCTTGGTGAGGCGCTCGTAGATCGGCGGCACCGCGGGCAGGAAGGTCGGCGGCCGCTTCTTGATCACCGGCAGCACGAGGTCGGGATCGAAGCGCGGGAAGAGCACGAGCCGCGCCCCCATGCTCATCGCGAAGGTGAGGCAGAGGGTGAGTCCATAGGCGTGGAACAGGGGGAGCACCGCGTGCACGCTCGCCGCTCCGCGCGTGATCGTCGGCACCCAGGCCCGTGCCTGGGCGGCGTTGACTCCGAGGTTCAGGTGGGTCAGGGTGGCACCCTTGGGGTTGCCGGTGGTGCCGCTCGTGTACTGGATGATCGCGACATCGGTCACCGTCGGTCCCGGCACCGAAGGCTTGATGCCGCCCGCCTTCGCCCCGTCGGCGAGCAGCTCGTTCCAGGTCGTGGTGCCTGAGACCTTCATCGTGAGGTCGGCGCGCTGCCGGCGCGCTCGCGGGATCGGCAGGCGGAGCAGGGTGCGCAACCTCAGCGGCATCGCGCGGGTGAGGTCGACCGACACGATGTGGTCGACGGTGACGTCGCTCGGGAACGCCTGAAGGGTGGGGACCACCTTGTCCCAGGCGATCGCGAACTTGGCCCCGTGCTCCTCGAACTGGTGGCGCATCTCGCGGGCGGTGTACAGCGGGTTGTGCTCGATGACGATGGCGCCGATCCGCAGGATCGCATAGAAGGCGACGACGTGCTGCGGGCAGTTCGGCATGATCAGGGCGACCAGGTCGCCCTTGCGCAGACCGAGGCGCCGCAGGCCTTCCGCGGCCTGGTCGATCTGCTCGCTGAGCTCGGCGTAGCTGGTCTCGCGGCCGAAGAACTCGAGCGCGACGTGGTCGCCGAACTCGGCGACGCTCGAGGCGATCAGGTCGCTGAGCGACCCGGTCGGCAGCTCGATGTCGTCGGGCACACCATCGGCGTACGACTTGATCCAGGGGCGCGGCGCAGCGGCTTCGGTCACGTGGCCAGCCTAGGTTCTGATGCCCCGATCTAGCGGGCGAGCTCCTCGCGGATGACCGACACGAAGTTGTCGACGTCGCCCTCCGTGGTGTCGAAGGCGCACATCCAGCGCACCTGGCCGAGGGCGCGATCCCAGTCGTAGAAGCGCACGCGCTCGCGGATGCTGTCGGCCGCGTCGTTCGCCAGGATCGCGAAGACCGCGTTGGCTTGAGTTGCCTGCGAGAACGACAACCCCGAGATCGAGCCGTCGGCGATGCCCGCCTCGAGCGCCGACCGCAGCCGCGCAGCCATCGCGTTGGCCTGACCGGCGGAGCGCAGCCCGAGTCCGCCTTCGAACAGGGTGAGCAGCTGGGCGCTCAGGAAGCGCATCTTGGAGGCCAGCTGCATGCTGGTCTTGCGCAAGAAGACCATGCCGTCAACGGCATCCGGGTTGATCACGACGATCGCCTCGGCGCCCAGCAGGCCGTTCTTGGTACCGCCGAAGCTCAGGATGTCGACCCCGACGTTTGTGGTGAACTCGCGGAAGGGCACCCCCAAGGCGGCCGCCGCGTTCCAGATGCGGGCGCCGTCGAGGTGGACCGCCATGCCGTGCTCGTGTGCCCAGTCGGCGATCGCCTTCACCTCGTCGGGCGTGTACAGCGTCCCGAGCTCGGTGGTCTGCGTGATGCTCACCGCCAGCGGCTGCGCGCGGTGCTCGTCGCCCCAGCCCCACGCCTCCGTCGCGATCAGCTCCGGCGTCAGCTTGCCGTCGGGAGTCGGCACCGTGTACA